>Ga0206888_1176_pt1 | contig 15358 bp, 14 predicted proteins | sample Alteio_BWOrgHeat_90_FD_153258 | JGI IMG/M metagenome (GOLD analysis project Ga0206888, IMG submission 153258) | Enriched cells from forest soil in Barre Woods Harvard Forest LTER site, Petersham, Massachusetts, United States - Alteio_BWOrgHeat_Nextera4 ... | reverse complement strand
CCTGGATGCTGTTTTAAAAGCACCTGGAACAGGTTCATCCCCTAAACAAATATTCACAATTACGGCTTCAGATAAAATTGCCCGTATCCATGATGCCCTTGTGTTAGGTATCAGGGATTATTTTCACAAGCTCAATATCGAAAAGGCCATCCTTGGTTTATCAGGAGGGATCGATTCGGCGGTAGTACTTTCTCTTGCGGTTAGGGCCTTGGGAAAAGATAAGGTAAAAGCGGTTTTAATGCCCTCCCGTTATTCCTCTTCGCATTCTGTTTCGGATGCCGAACAATTGGCAAAAACGGAAGGTTGTCCCTATGAAATCATCAGTATTAAAGAGGCAGTGACTGCCTTTGAAACCACCCTTCATCCTTACTTTAAAGACTTACCTGCTAATCTTGCAGAAGAAAACATACAGGCCAGAACCAGAGGTGTTTTACTCATGGCACTTTCCAACAAGTTTGGTAACATCCTGTTAAATACCAGTAATAAAAGTGAAGTGTCGGTGGGTTACGGAACACTTTACGGCGACCTGTGCGGTGGGCTTTCCGTGATTGGAGATGTGTATAAAACCGAGGTGTATGAATTAGCACGGTACATCAATAAGGAAAGGGAAATTATTCCATCCAACATTATCCTTAAGGCTCCTTCGGCGGAACTTCGCCCGGATCAGAAAGATTCGGATTCGCTGCCTGAATACGGTATCCTGGATCAAATTCTTTACCAGTACATCGAGCAGCGTAAGGGCCCTCAGGAAATTGTTTCGATGGGATTTGACGAAGCACTTGTAAAGAGAATATTGAAACTCGTAAATACCAGCGAATATAAAAGAGCACAAACACCCCCTATACTAAGAGTTTCCTCCAAAGCCTTCGGTATGGGACGCAGGATGCCTATTGCAGGTAAATACCTTTCCTGATGGAAATGGTTTGGTCAGGTAATCGTTAAGATTAAATGGTCCAGGTGTTTTTTCCTTTAAGCAAGGCATCTAAATCGCCTTCTCCTTTTGACTTTATGGCTTCCTCTATTTGATTGGCCATTTGCGATTCATAGCTGGGCCTGTCTTGAACAAAGAACACACCAAAGGGCCTGGGAAGATGCCCCAGGTAAGATGAACTATCGAAAAAGCGACTGAGTAAGGAGGCCTTTAAGGGATCCGACTCGTTATGAATCCACAGGTCGTTGGCGGAAACATCTTTTAATTCCACCACCACGGGTTTAAATCCATCGAGTTTAATTCCTTTTTCTTTGTGCTCTCCAAAGAGCAAGGGTTGGCCTTGTTCAACAAAAATGGTTTCCAGTTTTTTGGTCGACTTTTCAGTAAACAATTCGAAGGCCCCATCGTTAAACACATTGCAATTCTGGTAGATTTCAACTAAAGAGGTTCCTTTATGTTGGTTGGCTCTTTTTAAAATTTCACGTAAATGTACAGGATCCCTGTCCATGCTGCGTGCGATAAATGTTCCATCTGCACCCAGGCAGAGGGCCAGTGGATTAAATGGATGATCCAAAGACCCCAGCGGAGTTGATTTGGTTATTTTGCCTTCAGGGGAAGTGGGTGAATATTGTCCCTTGGTTAAGCCGTATATTTCATTATTAAAGAGAAGTATGTTCACATCAAAATTTCGTCTCAATAAATGGATCAGGTGATTTCCTCCAATGGAAAGCGCATCCCCATCACCTGTAACAATCCAAACACTTAATTCAGGACGGGTAGCTTTTAAACCGCTTGCAATAGCCGTTGCTCTTCCGTGGATGCTATGCATTCCAAAAGTTTCCATGTAATAAGGAAAGCGGGAGGAACAACCTATTCCTGAAATGAAAACAATTTCCTCGCGCTTAAGTCCCAATTCGGGAAGCACCGTTTGCACTTGTTTTAAAATGGAATAATCCCCACAGCCGGGGCACCAGCGAATATCCTGATCGGTAACAAAATCTTTCGGACTAAGCTTTACATCCAGCGGCATGTTTTTGTTTTCTACCATCTTTGTTTTTTCTAATACACTTGGTAAAGGCATTATTTTTTAAGTAATTCCAACATCCTGCTTTTAATTTCACTGGTGGTAAAAGGCATTCCTTTGATTTTATTGAGGCCCACCGCATCAATTAAAAACCGATCCCTGATGATCTTAATTAATTGACCATTGTTCATTTCAGGAATCAACACGGTATCAAAACGACTTAAAATTTCACCCAGGTTTTTCGGAAACGGATGCAGGTAACGGATATGGATATGCGACACTTCCATGCCTTCCGCAATGCATTCCTTCACCGCCGTTTTAATGGAGCCATAGGTGGATCCCCAACCTACAACGAGTAATTTCCCTTTCTCTTTTCCATTGTCAATCTGTTGCAGGGGAATATAATGACTGATTCTTTCGATTCTTTCGGCACGAATTTTAACCATGAATTCATGGTTATCAGGGTCATAGGATATGTTTCCTGTTTCATTTTCTTTTTCCAGTCCACCCAAACGATGCTCCAATCCTTTTGTTCCCGGGATGGCCCAATCTCTCACCAATCGTTCATCTCTTTTATAAGGAAGGTATTTTTCCTGCGCCTTTTCAGGGGCTTTGGCAAATTTTGCTTTAATTACAGGCAAGTCTGCCGATTGGGGAAACTTCCAGGGTTCTGAGCCATTGGCGATAAATCCGTCGGACAGAAAGAAAACAGGTGTCATGTGTTCAATGGCAATTCTACAGGCTTCAAAAACGGCGTCAAAGCAATCCGAAGGAGAGCTTGCGGCAACAATGGGAACCGGGGATTCACCATTTCTTCCGTACATGGCCTGAAGAAGATCGGCTTGTTCCGTTTTAGTAGGCAGTCCGGTACTTGGTCCGCCGCGCTGAACATTTATAATCAGCAGGGGTAATTCAAGCATCAGGGCTAAGCCGATAGCTTCTCCTTTTAAAGCGATGCCAGGACCTGAAGAAGCCGTTACTCCCAGGTTACCACCAAAGGAAGCTCCAATAGCAGAACTGATAGCGGCAATTTCATCTTCTGCCTGAAAGGTTTTGATGCCGAAGTTTTTATGTTTGGATAATTCATGTAAAATATCAGAAGCAGGCGTAATGGGATAGGAGCCATAAAAAAGATCGAGTCCCGATTTTTTTGCAGCAGCAATAAGTCCCAGGGCAGTTGCCTGATTACCAATCATGTTTCGGTAAACTCCTTTTTCCATTGGAGCGGGTTCCACCTGGTAACGCATCATTGGCGTTTCGGTTGTATCACCAAAATTGTAACCTGCTTTTAGTACTTTTATATTGGCATCAATCAGTTCGGGCCGCTTTTTAAACTGCTCCTTTAAAAAATCAATGGTGCTTTCCAGCGAACGATTGTACATCCAGTAAAGGAAACCCAGCACAAACATGTTTTTGGAACGATCAATTTCCTTGGTGCCCAAACCTGAATCAGCTAAACAAGTTTTGGTCAGTTTGGAAACATCCATTTCCGTGACTTTAAACTTTTCCAAAGAACCATCCTTCAATGGATTTACTCCATCGGGATACTTGGCTAATTTTAAATTTTTATTGTCGAAACCATCGGTGTTGGCAATGATAATGCCTCCTGGTTTTAGTTGTTTAATATTGGTTTTTAAAGCGGCAGCATTCATCACTACCAGTACTTCGCAGGCATCCCCGGGAGTATAAAGTTCGACACTTCCAAAGTGCAATTGAAAGCCCGAAACACCTGCAAGGGTTCCCTGAGGTGCTCTTATTTCAGCCGGAAAATTAGGGAACGTACTGATGTCATTTCCAAATAAGGCAGCTGTATTGGTAAATTGAGATCCTGTTAATTGTATACCATCTCCTGAATCCCCTCCAAAAAGAATGACTACATTCTTTTTTATTTCATGGCTTTTCGACATTTATGATAGGTCTGTTTTCAGGGACAAAGGTAATTAATAAAAATATAGCTATTTCTAAATATTTTAAGGAAATGATGGAGCATTTAAGTCAAATCGGAACGTTCGTCCATGCAAGGAAATCTAAAGTTATTATCTTCGCTTTGGAATATTCCTTGTTAGATTAGCAAAGAGTAGCTTATAGTAAAAATGGACATGGACATTAAGGACAGGGACTTTTCTGATGAATGGGTCATTAAGGCAACGCGCAGCAGTGGGGCAGGAGGGCAGCATGTAAATAAGGTGTCTACCAAAGTAGAGCTGGATTTTCATGTTGCTCATTCCGCATTACTAAATGAGGAGGAGAAGGAATTAATAAAGCAAAAGTTGTCGAAAAGGATTAATAAGGAGGGTTGGCTTAAAATCAGTTGTCAGCAGGGGAGATCCCAATTACAGAATAAGGAAATTGCCATTGAAAAATTTTATGAATTACTGGCCGCAAGTCTTGTTAAACCCAAAATACGGAGAGCCACCAAACCTTCCCGCTCTTCAAAAGTAAAAAGACTGGAAGGAAAAAAGATTCACGCACAAAAAAAAGAGAATAGAAGGAAGATTTAATGGTTGCACTTCATTTGAGTTCAGTGATCTTATTTAACACTAATTCTTAAACGTACCAGGTCGTAAATTTGGGTTAAGCATTCTTGTATGGTTTGATGCTGTGTCTCCACTACAAGAGCGGGGTGCTCAGGTACTTCAAAAGGAGCGTTGATGCCTGTAAAATTAATAAGGTCTCCTTTTCTTGCCTTTTTATATAAGCCTTTTACATCTCTTTTTTCACATTCCTCAAGACTGCATTTTACGTATATTTCTACATAATCGTTTTCTCCTATTATTGTTTTACTTAACGTTCTTAATTCTTCTGTAGGAGTTATAAACGCACAACAGGTAATCACGCCACTATCAAGGAAAAGCTTAGCAACTTCAGCGGCTCTCCTGATGTTTTCGGTGCGATGCTGTTGAGTATAATTTAAATCCTTATTAAGAGTTGATCTAAGTTCATCGCCATCGATAAGTTTGGTAATGTGCCCATTTTGCAATAAAAAATGTTGCAATGCATTGGCCAGTGTTGTTTTCCCAGAGCCCGATAAACCTGTGAGCCAAACTACTATGGCCTTTTGTTTAAGTAATTTTTGATTGTTTTCCCTTGTCGTAAACGGATCAAAAAGTAGGGGCTTGTTTTTTTTCTGCATTTCTTCCTTCACTGTTGGAGTTGACGAATTATAAAGCTGTTTTCCTTTTTTGATTGTGCTTCAACTAAGCATTGATTAGGTTAAATTAATAAAATATTATTTAATAAGGCAAGGCAATAGCTTACTTATTTTACCTGTATTTCAATTCAGGTTTTAAAGTAATGGTGCGTTCAATAAAAAATGGTTGTACTATCTGATTTTGGGGATACAACTCATGCGAATTGTTCTTTTATTTTTTCTACCATCTGGCTAACAGCAGGACAAATGCCAATGCTGGCATGTATCACTTCAAGTTGTTCAGGACTTAAGCGAAGTTTTGCCGGAGGATAGGTTCTGCAACCGGAAGGACGGTACTCATATACGCTGCATTTATTGTCCTGCCCTATAAACGGACAAACGTCTTTCTTGGTGAAAAACTCATAAATAGGATCGGGTTTCAGGTATTTTTTAATGAAATCATCAGTAGTCATTTCGAAATGCGTTGCTAACATCCGTGCATCCTTAAGGTTAAAAACCGGCTTGGCTACCCTACAGCAATTGGAGCAATCCAGGCAATCAATTTTTGCAAATACTTCTTTATTGGCTTGTTTGAATGCCTTGTCAAGGCCTTTGGGTTTATTCGTTTTAAAGCGATCAAACAGTTTTTTATTTGCTTTGCTCTCTTTAGTTGCTTTCTTTTCTATAGCTTTTATAATCAAACGGAATTCGGGTGTTGCGGCCAATAAAGTAGTTGTAAGGTTTATAAAAATGGAGAATAGTAATTAGGCAATCCTCAAAGATAACAAAAGGTTTTGTTTCCAGGATATATCTGTCAGGTGGTGATTAATCGATGGATTTAATTCCGTTTTTTTTATTGGACGAGCGATTTGTTATACGCATCTACTACAATATGCGCATGTTTGGTTTCCTGAAGTTTAAACGTCACCGAGCAGAGTTCGGAGGCGATGCCACCTAAAAGGAGGTACCCGCCAAGTTTTCTTCTTTGTTCGGCAGCCAACCTCAGTGCCATCTTTCTGCTCTTACCAACTGTCGATGTATTTATTCTATTATTGTATGAAGAAAACACTCCTGTATAGGTTAATATTCCGGTTGTTCCAACAAGGATACCCCCTAAAAGAAAACAATTTTTGATTACCTTTTCTTGTTCTGTTTTATTCACCATTTGATTAATCTTCTTGTCATTTAATTTCCAGGCTATGTCCAGCATATCCTCTTCCATTATTTTCTGACTTTTGTAATAGTAAAATTTCCCGGTGGTTTGAATATACAGGTCTTTTTTAATAGGATTCAGATTGCCTGAAATAGAGGGGAGAGGAAATCCTTCAAAAGATTCTTTTACACCATTGCCATAAACAATATAATTCAACTCCCATTTGGCAGCAGTAAAGGTGGGACCATTCTGGTAATCGTAACGTTTGTAAACCACATTATCGGGATTGACTTCCAGTATTTTTGCAATGATTTTTTCCTGGTTACGCTTTACAATCGTATCCTGTGCGTAAATTGAGGGAATGTAAAGGACGCAAAGCAAATAACTGTTCCTAATAATCCTGAAAAGTGGTTTCAATGTAGTGCTCAACTTTTTATGCATTTCATTTTGTCATTACTCAAACTGATATCAAATATACAATTTGTAAACTTATTTTTTATTAAAATACTTCACTAACGTTAAAGAACAGTCCCTGTGAACCTTCCGTACCGAATCCGTAATCAATAGCTACGTTTGCTTTCGAATATTTATTGAGTTTAATACGTATACCAAATCCTGCACCGGGTAAGATGGTTTCGAATCGTTTACTTTGCAGTTCCGAAACACTTTCTGCATTTCCAAAGATAACCCCGCCTAATAATCCATTTTGAGTTATTCTAAATCGGTATTCCGATTCAAGATAAAGCATCCCCGGGCCTCTCAGTCTGCCCTGGATATACCCCCGGCCGGTGTTCGAATAGGAATCCCATCCTGTACTGGGTAAATCAAAGTAAGGAGGTTTACCCCCGAAGGTAAACCAATTTAAATTCCAAAACGCCAGCACATTATCTGAATTTTGGGGAAACTTTATGTGTTTTTTAAATTCCAACTGCACGGATTGCCAGTTTTGGTTGCTGCCCAATAAAGTAGAATTGTTTCGATAAGCAAAATTGCCGTAAAAAGCATTCTCAGGATAATTTAAATTTTTCCTGCTATCGTAGATTAAATTTAGGGATAAGCCCGAGGACATCGTCTTTTTTGCATTACCATTATAAGCAGCAAAATCAGTCCCTGTTCCTTCCTCTTTAATATTCCAATGGTAATCCATATTGTAACCCATGCCGGCATAAAAGTAAGAGGAGGCTATCTGTTTTAACACTTCCTGATAGATGCGCGAATAGGAATAATCTACCAGGTCGGCATCAGATAAAGTGGTATGTCCTCCTAGTCCGTATGTATAGGTAGGGTATTTGTAATAACGCCAGTCACCTACTAAATTGAGCTTGTTGTCTTTTGTCCAGACATTAAAAATAACGGGCAATAAAAATTGATGATGATCGAGTGAGTAGGCAGGATTTAAGGCAATGGAGGATAGGTTAGTGGTGTTTGCAGGGCCCGAATAAAAGGAGAGGTTCATGGCAATGATAGCAGTAACTCCTGTTTGTATGGTGTACCCTACTGCCGGAACCGCTGCAAAAAGTAATTTGCCTGGTCTTATTTTTGAATTATCGCTTTGTTGCAATGCAGGGTGAGATAAGGGATTCACCTCAAATACACTGTCGCTTGGCAATGCCTTTGGCTTTGCACGATGGCGCATTTGAAATAGTTTTTTAGTAAGATCTGTTAAATCAATTTGTTCTTTTTGGTTGGAATGTGCCGTTTTGGACTGGGTAGAATCGTTTGGGGAAGAGGAATCCTTTTTGTTTGATTGTCCCCAAGACAGGTTCGTTATTAGCAATAGGCCTATCGTAACTATAATTTGAATGCTCCCGTTAAATTTCAAGAATCGAAAATTGGAAGTAAATAGTTTCTTCAACGTATTTAAATAATCAATAGTTTCCTGGTAAGCGGACGAAGCATCCCAATTCTGCTTTTATTAAACGTTCTATTTCTCTTAAAAGATAAACGAAGGACTCAAAGTTAAAGAAAATATCAAAGAGAAAAGAGCAGTGAATCTTCCTAACACAAGATGATAAGAATGCATTCTTTGCCATGTGGTTGCATATTTCCACTCACAGGAAGCACTATTTAATGCGTTGGTCTATTTTTTAATTCCGGATTAATTAAGACCAACGCGTATTAAAAATGGGCGAGTTCTTGATTATCTGCGATGAAATCCTCTTCCTACGGGAAAGGAATGCATCCTGAGTCCATGAAAACCAAATGGAATGCCCCAAAAGATCCTTGGAATAAAACACTCCACAAACAATAAGGTGTTAACCGCACCCATAATTACCGGTACAGCAGGATTGTAATTGTTGTTGCTGTTGTTCTGCGTGTTGCCGTTTTGAGCATCTGGTTTATTATTCATGTGTGCATAATAAACATCGTCATTCGTGTTGGATTGAGCGTGAATTAGCATGGAAGCCATCAGAAACAATCCGGTTAGTATCTTTTTCATAACTCAACATTTACAAATAATGTGCCATGTTTTAGAACCTGTTCGTTTTATTTTAAAACAAGGGATTAAAATGCCTCATCCTTCCGATACCATCCTCTTGCTAATGCAGTTGGATGCAATAGCCAAGTAACTAATTTTCCTTATCAACACACCCTATTCGTTAATTACCGATGCCTGTTCCTTAATTACGCCCGACTCTGTCTTAATTACCGCAGACATTTTCTTAATTACGTCTGACTCTTTCTTAATTACTGGTGACTCTTTCTTAATTACGCTCGCCTCTATCGTAATTACCGCAGACATTTTCTTAATTACGCCCGACTCTGTCTTAATTACTGGTGACTCTTTCTTAATTACGCTCGCCTCTATCGTAATTACCGCAGACATTTTCTTAATTACGCCTGACTCTGTCTTAATTACTGGTGACTCTTTCTTAATTACGCTCGCCTCTATCGTAATTACCGCAGACATTTTCTTAATTACGCTCGCCTCTATCGTAATTACCGCAGACATTTTCTTAATTACGCCCGACTCTGTCTTAATTACTGGTGACTCTTTCTTAATTACGCTCGCCTCTATTGTAATTACCGCAGACACTTTCTTAATTACGCCTGACTCTGTCTTAATTACCGCAGACATTTTCTTAATTACGCCCGACTCTATCTTAATTATCGGAAACATGTTCTTAATTAAGCCTGTCACTGTCTCGATTGCCGATTACTATTCCTTAATTACGCTCAACACATTCTCTATTACCGGCTCGTGTTTTTTCATTAAGAAGATGATTTTCAATGTAAAGAAATAAGCGAGGGATACAACCAAAGAGAGAATCTCTATTGCCATTTGATACATTACTGTTGATGAAAAGGCAACTCAAATAGTACTTAAACCGACTTTTATTAGCAATGCGTTAAACTTAGGTTAAGTATATTTGCCAAATATGCAATTTATCAAGAGCATAGTATACAGTTGTTTAACCTTACTTATCTAGTTGCTTGTGAAACGTTAAAAACAAAATGCATGAAAACATTCGTTGGGGTAATAGTGATTGGATTTTTTTTAGTGGGTTGTACCCAAATGGGGTATGTTCAATTAAGTTCTCCAGGAGCTCCCGCTGTCCTGCTTTCGGATAGTATACAAACAATTGCCATTATTAACCGGACTTTTTTAGGGCAAGAGACCCAATATGCAGTGAACGGAAAGAAGGACAATCCAGATCATTTTGCATCAGATAGTTGTATAAAGGGATTCGTTGAAAACATGCAAAGCTGGAGTCGATTTGATGTTTTTGTTCCTGAAAGGAATCATTATGTTGATACTGTAACAAAGAAGGGTGCAATTGTAACGGATTGGAGCCTGATCAGGGATATTTGTGCCATTAACAAGGCTGATGCGTTATTGGTATTGGAAACATTTAATTCCAATTCCGATTCGATTTCTGTTTCAAATGGAATAAGCGGAGATAAAACAAAAAAAGGAAGAATTCCTGATCGGGTAAGTGTGCGGTTTACCTGGAAGTTATACGATCCTTTTAAGGAAAAAACAATCAATGAATGTTCGGGTTCCTATTCCCTGATATATAATAACGGCGTGTTAGTTCCTCCTGCATCACTGGTTCAAACTTCATACGCAGTGGGACAGTTTTATGCGTATCAGCTATTACCCTTGTACGATAAGGTGAAAAGACAGTTGTATGGAACCGGGGAAGGGAAGAACAATTTATTATTTAAAGAGGCCTTCAAAAGTGCGAAGTCAGCTCATTGGGAAGATGCAGTTGAAAAATGGAAACAACTTAGTGCAGACGGGAATTCAACAAATGCGGGAAGGGCTTGTTATAATCTTGCTGTTGCATCTGAGGTGCTTGGTAAAAGTGATATGGCATTAATATGGGCAAAAAAATCGTATAAAGATCATGCAAACCAATTGGGTCTTCAATACGCAAATGATATACAATACCGTATGAAATATGAGTAAAAGGCTAATCCAAAGGGGATTCCCCTCTTCCTGCTGATTTTTATTACAATTGTGCTTCGGCAATATTAACTGCTTCTACCGAAATGATTTGAGGGATGGCACGTTTGATGGATTCTTCTATGCCTGCTTTGAGGGTCATCATGCTCATGGAACAGGATTTACAGGCTCCATGCAACTGAAGTTTTACGATATTGTCTTTTACCTCCAACAAGGAAACATCACCACCATCAGCTTCCAGGTAAGGTCGGATTTGTTGGAGAGCTTCTTCCACCTTCCTGATCATTTCAGCATCTTGTGTATTATCCATCATGTTATAATTAGTCATTTAGTTCTATTCCATTCAGGCAATCACTGCTTCCTTTTTGGCATTTTTAATCGAGATTTGTTGGGCCACATTTTTTGCCATTTCCATAAAGGCAATGGCCTGGGGAGTGGTTTCCTGCATTACAACGGGTCTTCCCGCATCACCAGCTTCACAAATACTTTGCACCAATGGAATTTTTCCTAATAAAGGTACTCCTAATTTTTGGGCAAGATCAGCTGCTCCGTCTTTTCCGAATATATAATATTTGTTTTCAGGCAATTCGGCAGGAGTAAAATAAGCCATGTTTTCTACTATCCCTAAAACAGGTACATTAATAGAAGGAAGTTGAAACATGCTCACTCCCTTTTGTGCATCAGCTAAAGCTACCCTTTGCGGGGTGCTAACAATAATAACTCCTGTAAGGGGAACTGCCTGCACCAGGGAAAGATGAATATCTCCGGTTCCGGGAGGCAAATCAATAAGCATGTAATCCAATTCACCCCAATCAGCATCCGAAAAAAGCTGGGTTAATGCTCTTGAAGCCATAGGACCTCTCCAAACGATGGCCTGGGAAGAATCAGCAAAAAAACCAATCGATAATAATTTAACGCCATAACTTTCGATCGGGATCATTTTATCCACTCCATCAATTTTTTGAATGGCTGGTTTTTCGTTTACTACATCAAACATGATGGGCATGGAGGGGCCATAAATATCTGCATCCACAAGTCCTACTTTGGCACCCAGTTTAGCAAGGGCAACAGCCAAGTTGGAGGCAATAGTTGATTTTCCTACTCCACCTTTTCCCGAAGCAACAGCAATAATATTCTTTATCCCTGGCAATAAGGGCTGATTTGTTCTTTGTGAGGTTACATTGGAAGTCATGTTCACATTTACCTCGGCTTCCTTATCCACAAAATGGATGATGGCATTGATACTTGCCTTCTTGATCATTTCTTTCATTGGACAAGCAGGGGTGGTGAGGACAACGGAAAAGCTTACTTTTTTACCCTCTACCACCACATCCTTTACCATCCCTAAGGTAACGATGTCCTTTTTTAAATCCGGATCATCTACATTTTTGAGGGCGTCTAATACTTTTTCTACGGTTATCATCTTCTTGAATTTCTTTCAGTGAGGTAAAGGTAGTTGTTTTTATAGTTTTAATTCGATTTCCGGATCCCAAAACAGCTTTTTGAAGTGCACTACCTGGTCTTTTTTTACTTTTATTCCTTCCTGCTCCAGCAATTGCTGCATTTGAGTAGGGTTTGCAAAGTGATGTTTGCCGCTTAATATTCCCAATCGGTTTACCACCCGGTGAGCAGGTATGGGGATAGGGTGATGATGCGATTTGTTCATTGCCCATCCTACCATTCGCGAGGATCGGGCGGTACCTAAATACTTCGCGATGGCTCCGTAACTGGTTACACGCCCTTTGGGTACGAGCCTAACCACCTGGAAAACCAGATCAAAGAAATTAGTGTTGGTTGGGATATCCTTGTTTTTCAATTTTGTTTTGTTGAATAGTACAAAGGTAAACATCTAAAATTTAAAATGTGGATTCAGCCTTGAAAGGACGATGAAACAATTCCATGCTAATTTGCAAATGCGTTTGCCCTGAATATTAAATTGAGTAACTTGCGAAAACAAAGAGAAAATTTATGAGTTTCACTGTATATCGTTCTTCTGCCGGCTCTGGTAAAACATATACGCTGGTAAAGGAATACCTAAAGATTGCCTTAAGTGATGTGAAAAATCCGCCGAAGCGATATAAGGAAATATTGGCAATCACTTTTACGAATAAAGCCGCTGCCGAAATGAAGGAGAGGGTGATTACGGCGTTGAAAGAATTAGCCACAAAAGATTCGAAAGCCATTTCTGCAGGAACCAGCATGCTGCTCGAAATCCTGAAAAAGGAAACCGCCCTTTCGGAAATAACATTAAAAGAAAGGGCGGCTAACGTGTTGGAAAGTATCCTGCATCACTATTCTGATTTTGCCATTGGCACCATCGATAGTTTTGTTCATAAGGTGGTGAGGACCTTTGCTTTTGATTTAAAAATCCCGATGAATTTTGATATTGAGTTGGATGCGGACAAACTGTTAGCTCAGGCCATCGATCTGTTGATCAGCCGGATTGGAAATGATGAAAGACTTACCAAGGCCCTGGTGGATTTTAGCGAATATAAAACTGATGGTGAGCGGAGTTGGCAAATCGAAGATGATTTGAGAAACTTTGCACACAACCTGCTGAAAGAAGAAGGATTAGTATACCTGGATAAGTTGAAGAACCTGAACATGGATCATTTTTTTGAGATCCAAAAAAGGATAGATGTAGAATTGAAAAAATTTGAAAGTTCGATCAATAAAATTGGCAAGGAAGCCCTGGAGCTGATTACTGAAAGCGGGATTGACCACGATCGTTTTGCGGGTGGGCAAAATGGCATTGCCAAGTATTTTTATTACCTGGCCGAATCCAGAATGGATAAACTGATCCCCACACCCACAATCAGAAAATACGTGAATGAAGATAAATGGTACGCTTCAAAAGCAACGGAGTCGGACAAAGCGATGATAGATGCCTGCAAAGGCAGGCTTACAGCGCTTTATGATACGGCCTGGGATTATATTCAGGAAAATTTGCAGGAGTTTAAAATTTTCTACCTCATAAATAAAAACATTTATCCGCTGGCCCTGCTCAACGAAATCGAAAAGATATTAAAGGAGTTTAAATCTCAAAACAATGTATTGCATATTTCGGAGTTCAATAAACTTATTTCCAATATTGTAGTTTCACAACCTGTACCTTTTATATATGAGCGCCTGGGTGAGAAATACCATAATTTCTTAATCGACGAATTTCAGGATACTTCTGTTTTACAATGGCAAAATTTACTTCCCCTAATTGATAATTCCTTGTCTGAAAACAACTTTAACATGTTGGTTGGGGATGGAAAACAAGCCATATACCGTTGGAGGGGTGGGGAGGTAGAACAGTTTTCGAAGCTTCCTCAGGTTATTCATCAACAGGGAAATGAATTTGCCATGGAAAGGGAAAAAAACTTGATCCGTCATTATGATCCCAAACAGTTGAATAAAAATTACCGGAGCAAAATCGAAATCATTCAATTTAACAATTCGTTTTTCAGAGCACTTTCCAATAAGTTAAATGAACATTACCAATCGATTTATGATGGTCTTGAACAGGAATTCAACAGTGAGAATAAAGGCGGCTATGTTTCGGTGGATTTCCTCGAAGGGGATCAGGAGGAGTTTGCACAAAACAATTTAAATAAGATTTTTGAAATTATTCAGGAGTCTTCCAGAAACAATTTTCAACTAAAACACATTGCTATTCTTGTCAGGGTTAAGGAGGATGGGAATAGAATTGCTAATTTCTTAACCGAGAAAAAAATAGAGGTCATTTCCAACGAGTCGTTGCTGTTAAAAAACTCAAGGGAAGTTAATTTTATTCATGCCTGTTTGAAATACCTGCAAAACCAACAGGATGATATAGCAAAGGTTGAGATGCTGGAGTTTTTGTTAAAATCGAAATGGATCAGGGAAGGGAATTTACATGAAAATATTACTAAGCTTGTCCCTACAGGCACTACTTTTTTTAATTTACTCAAAGCAAATGGATTCGAATTCATTAGTAGTCGTTTAGTGAAGTTACCCCTCTATGAAATGGGGGAGGAGCTAATCCGGATCTTTGGGCTGAATAAGAATCCCGATTTATGCATTCAGTTTTTTCTGGATGAAATGTTGGATTTTAGTGTGAAAAACACCAATCATTTAGGTGATTTTTTAATTTGGTGGGAACAACGAAGAAAAAAAGCATCTGTTATTTTACCTGAAGGGATAAATGCAGTATCCATCATGACGATACATGCTTCGAAAGGACTTGAGTTTCCACTAGTGATTATTCCTTTTGCAAATGGCGGAATCAGAAACGGAAAAAAGAACCTTTGGATTGATTTGGCAAATGAAAAAATTGCTGCTCTTCCCTCAGCACTTGTTCCAATGGTAAAGGATTTGGAGGAAACAGAATACGAACCGCTATACCAGGAGGAAAAAAACAAATCGCTCCTCGATACCTTAAATGTATTGTATGTTGCCCTCACCCGTGCTGAGGAACGTTTATACATACTTACAGGAAAACCGGGCAAGGATGCGGAAAATATAAGTACGATAAGTGATTTGTTTTCCTATTATTACAGAACAAAAAATGAATGGTCGGAAACGGTAACTCAATATATAAACGGACATAAGGAAGCTTTTATAGAGAAGAAAAGCGATAGTTTGAAAAAATCATATCACCTGCTTTCTTTTCATTCGGAGAACTGGAGAGATAAAATTAAAATTAGGACTAACGCTTCCTCCATATGGAACACAGAAGACCT
>Ga0206888_1175_pt1 | contig 15372 bp, 9 predicted proteins | sample Alteio_BWOrgHeat_90_FD_153258 | JGI IMG/M metagenome (GOLD analysis project Ga0206888, IMG submission 153258) | Enriched cells from forest soil in Barre Woods Harvard Forest LTER site, Petersham, Massachusetts, United States - Alteio_BWOrgHeat_Nextera4 ... | reverse complement strand
TCCATGATAAGAGGATCGGTGAATCTTTCCATCACAGTTGCTTTGCGTCGGATTAGGACGGAAAGATAGGCCGTTTTCGCCGCGTGTGCGATTGCCTTTTCTATATTATAGGTTTCTGAAAATATGTAACTCTTGATCTGGCGCAATCCCAACTGTAAGGCTTCGAATTCGCCCTTGCCGTCCTTACCCCGCGTGCAGATATGCAATGCTGTATTGTAAATATCATCGAGCACAATATTAATGTCCTGTCCGAGTTCCCGGTAGCCGAGTTCGGTTAGCGCAAACCTTTCAAAAGTTGCTGCAATGGTTTCCGGATGATCGGACAACTCATAAAGATGCCCGACATCATACAATTGTTTGATTATTTCCATCACTCTGGTTGTACCTCCCTTCATATATGGAATGCCGGTGGTATATGGAGCGAAGGCGGTTAATTTATCGCCCAGTAGGTCATTGATAGAAGGAGCCGTGACGGAGAGGGGCTCACCTTCTTGTATCACAAAAACGGAGTCTATGGGTAATTGTACGAGCTTTGTGTATTTTATCTCTTCGAAGAGGATATCTAATAAGACGTATTCTTCCTGTTGAGCGGTTTTGTACAATGGGTGATAGTAAAATTTATAGTGGGCCTTGCTAATGGCGTAACCGGCTGTTCTTTCTTGTTCCTCCGCACGGATAAATCCTTGCTCGTTGGCAATCTTGTCGAATGTCAGTTGTAGGTCGATCTTTTCCGACATGATGATATCGATGTCGATAGACAGCCGTCTGGAGGAATTCATATGCAGCATCAGGGCGGTCCCTCCTTTGAAGATAAAGGAGAGGTTGTTTGCCGCCAGCCCTTCGAGTAAAAAAAGTGCCCTGATCACTTTTTCCACCAGGATCGGGTCTGCGTTTTTATTTTCTGCCGACGCCTGTCTGAGCCATTCAGGGGTGAGCGTTTTCCTAGAAATCATGGCTATTAAATGATTTTTTAATAAAATTATTCTTTTCCAGAAAAGCCTGCAGTTCTTGTCGCTGCCCTTTTCTGCCAGCGTAACGCAGAAGTTTACTCTGATTTATGGGAAAGCGGTCCCGGGCGTTTCTGAAGACCGAAACCAGTTCGGTTCCTTCCAGGTATTCGAATTCATTATCTGTGAACAGGTCGACCAGCATTTTTTCGATGGTAACGGTAGGAATGTTCTCGCATGTCTGAAGCGGCGCTTCGGAGATCAGGTGTCTAACAATGATACTTTGCTTTTCCGGCAGGATATAGTGGTAGATGGTCTCCGTATCTGGTTTCAGCCAGATATGTTTGAAATTTTCTTTCAGGTATTCGAAAACTGCTTGCATGGATTCTTTTTCCACATCGATCAATATGAATCTTGAACTGGACAAATGTTGCTGAAAGCTCCTGACGATGTCATTTTCCCACAGGCAATACTGGATATAAGGGAACTTAGTCTTTATTTTCTCGCTTAATTTCTTCAATTGTAGACGAATGGGCGGATAAAACCGGGGGCCTGTTCCCCTGATGAATCTTCCCCTCCCCGCTCTTTCTAGCACGCCTGTTTTAACTAGTTCATATACTCTCCAGTTAACGGTAGATTTGGGAACTTTTGGCTGAAATTCCTGGTAGAAGGCAAGAATATCCGCTGTCGTAAATTCGATATTTACGGCAAATTTTTCCTTTAATGCTTCAATTTGAAGGTCGCTGATAGCTGAATATTTGGATAAATTTACCAAATTATCGGCAATAATGACTAAATATTGCCAGTAATTTGATTTTCATTGGCGCAAATTATCGTCAATAATGAATTGGTATTGCCAATAATTTAGTTTAAAATGAATTATATTTTGTAAAATAACTTCAAGAGAGGTTAAAAATAGGAAAAATGGAATAAAAACTGTATCTTACGCCTATCGTTCGATATATCGAACGATAGGCGTAAGCATGGTTATTAAAACACCGCTTGTTCAAAAGCTCCCACGTTATCTGGCAACCCTTCCGCAAAGCGCCTATTCAGAAAGAGATATATGCCAACTTATTGAAGATTATGCAAAAGCTGTCAACGATCCTTTTGACGCAGCAACAGAAATTTATCTTCAATACATGGTAGATAAGGGATTGATCAGACAGATAGTAATAGACGGTGAAAAACGTAGTGTAAAGAGATATCTGACCCGGACTGATGCCTCGAAATATGAGATTGCCTGTTCGCTTCAGCCCAATGGGTACCTGTCACACCTTGCTGCGGCATATATTCACGAGCTGGTCGAAGAAGAACCGGCCGTGATCTGTATTTCTACCGAAGGAAAACAGCGGGAGGCCAATGACGGTGGTCTTGAGCAGGAAAAAATTGATGCGGCGTTTGAAAAGCCACAAAGGCTGTCAGGTGCAAAAATGCAATGGGAAAATAACAATTTCCTCTTGTTAGCCAGTTTGTATGCCGGCGGGTCTGGAATTGAAACGAGGAAATACTTTTCCCTCAGCAGTATAGAAAGGACAATGATCGATGTGGCGGTTCGCCCCGCATATGGCGGAGGGCCTCGGACCATTTTGGAGATCTATAAAAAGGCAATTCTCACGTTTAGCATCGGCAACATTTTCAAGTTGCTTGATAGGCTCTCATATAAATACCCATACCACCAGAGCATCGGCTTTTACTTGTCCCTGGCGGGATACAACAACCAACAGAATCTGGAAAAATTAAGGAAAATGGGAATGAACTATACCTTTTATCTGGATTATAAAATGACCGATCCAATTTATTCGGATGAATGGAATATCTATTTCCCCAAAGACCTTATTGCGGATAACTTCTGAGCAACACAATTAATAGGTGGGTTCCTGTTTTGGGGATGGAGGAACACAAACTAGCGGTGGTGCTGACGGCACCAGATACCACTGATCTTCGAATGGAAGAGGGTAGATAAGTTTGCTTAGAGATAAAGAGAACTGAAAATCAGCCCTTAATTTTTTTCTTTGAATTCGTATGGTCACAATTGGGGGGCGACTACAAAATCCACACCTTTTGGTTCTTTTATGTATCCCATTTTATTTGGTGAATATTTGCGGTTGGTACAGTGGAACGAACTAAAGCCAGGAACGAAAAGGCTGGAGGCAGAGATGTTTAGGTGCTTTTCAATAGGTCATAAAACGCATCCAGGTTATCGATTTCCCTATCGAGTTCTACCAGCCATCGCAAAAAGCGGAAAGCGATGGTTTGGAATTGATATAGTTTTCGAGCGTCGATGGATTTTTCAATCCCGTGATGGATATAGGCGTCTCTTATACGGTAAAAGGTTCCGGCAAGTTCAATGCCCAGGGAGCAATCTGGGCTTGATCCAAACATTTTTGGCATAAGTTGCTTTTTTAGAATATTTTCCCCGGCCCCGCGCTTGGTTTGGACGTTAATAAGAATGGCTTCAAAAAAGGTGATTAGCTTCGCGACTTTTTCATGCCAGTTGCCAGTGGATATGCACTTGCTGAACGAAGCGATGGCGCCTGATACGGTAAGGTGAAATTCTGTATCCTTGGGATGAGTGAGAAAGTAACAAAACTTATCCAATTTGTCCTGATTAAATTTGGCTATCTTCTCCTCGTCGACGTCTATTATGGCTACATGTTGAGTGTTAAAGGCAAGTGCTTCCAGGCTAAACGAATTGGAGTCTGTTGAATGAAGAACCGGGGCCATTTCAGTCTTAGATTGCCTGTAATTGAGGTCGGGTATTTTAAATTGATTATGTACGGAATATTCGTGAAGAAAGCATTTTAGGACATTAAGGCTTATTTCCGCATTGCGGAAAGCTATTTGCCTGGCTTTGTCAAAAGTGCCCTTGGCCGTGGTTATCGCTATTGCCTTATTAGTGAAAGGGATTAGAAAATCGTCTAGCTGTTCTTTCGGCTTTCCGATTGACTTGAATTTTTCCGTTTCGGCCGCTATAAATGATTCCGACAGGAAAGAGACTTGGGTGTTTCCTATAGAAAAGGGCGTTTGAATGGTGAGCGGGACAATGGGGATGTAGAACGTGTACGATCGATATTCTGCGCTGAGGCGATCCAATAGGTAATCGCTTAATGACTGTTCCGCTCGGTTGGCTTTATACACGTTAATCAGCCATTGAAATGAGTGCTCTTCGATGAATGAAAATGAGGTCTTGGCGTCGAAGGGTGGTAAATCTTGGAAATTTGATATTAACACTTTGAAATCTGCATACGGCGCCTCTGAAAGGCCAACTAGTATGGCGTCGACGTCGTGAAAGACGCTTATGTGACTGCCGGTAGGATCTGTTTGAAGCACTTTTACATTTTGCGCAGGTCCTAAGTTATAAACTTCAGCGCCGATCCTGTCTTTAGTAGGGGCGGGCACAGGGTTTAGTTGCGCTTTTTGAAGGCGATTAAGAAAGCAATATATTTCTTTGTCAATGGTTGAATACATAAAAGGTGAAATTTACTATAAGTTGATGTTTCGGCACTGATTATTTCAATGTCAGAAATTGTTTTTGAAATTGTAGTCCGACCTGAGACGCTATTAAAGTGTCTGAGAGCCAAAGAGAGTATCTAAGAATGCCTTCCTTTTTTTGACCCCTCTTCTAGTAATGGTTCCCATCGTTTATCGCGGTCAGACGTTACCCGTCGAGGAGTATGACTACGACGACCATCGGCAGATGGTCAAAAAAGCTGAAATAAAATAGATTATCTCCGTTTTTCGACAAATGGTGAATTCTTTTAGCCACCGCCATGTCTCTTGATCGGCAACAAAGAGCGGCAGTTTGAGCCCAATCAGTCGGGAGATATATTAAGGTTTAACATTTGGCAAAGCAACATTGATACTGAATTTTATCCGCGATACAGTTTTTTTGAGGTCTTTGTCCGATAATTTTCCGCCTATGTTAAGAGACAAAACATTTATGCCACCTTGTCCGCCGGATTCTTTTTCATTTGAAGATGTTACTGCTACGTCAAATTCAATAGTTGAAATTGATCTTGCACCCTCTTCATTTCCGAAGTACGTCGTTAAGGTTTTTTCTTGATCCCATTTGCCAATGTGCGGATTAATTCTTGCCCCATTTTGTTGTGCAAAATCTTGAGAATTTTTTATTCCGTTGATGATCGCGTTTAATGTCTCAGAAATGAATTTGTCTAATTCCATAAAAATTTGAATTATAGGACTTATAAAATAAGCGACAGCGTGGCAATTTACGAACTTTCTGTATCTTGTATTTGAATTGCGTCTATGCTGGACTACAGGCATCAAAATCTATTAAGCAATGATAAAAATAGTTACTAACTCAACAAAAAATGAGATAGCAGAAACCTTACTTTCCTGTATTGAAGATTACCATTTGCAATTGCGATCACTGAATAGTGACTTGGAGTTCGAATTTGGTGATGATTTGTTATCCCAAACGATAGGGGCCACGAAAAATGACAAAACTTGCTATTTGACATTAAGAGATCGATACGGGAGAATGTTAACCGAACTAATCAGTAAAAGTTTGGTTATTATCAAAGAATTAAAGATCGATGAACATGAGTTTAGAAATAGCCTAGATTCAATCTTTGCCAGCCCAAAGATATATGATGGTGAATTTATTTCTTGGTCCAGTGTAACCCCAACAGTAGAATCTATGGAAATCGACCAGCATTATAAATATTGGTGGCGACGAAATAAAGCGAAATAACGCTGAATAATTTAATCATGAAACTGTATTAGCCTACCAGTATAAAGACTTGTCAAATTTCTAGGAAAGGATTTGCAACTTGCGCGGTGTGGCGTTTTTCGTAATGACCCGTTTGGGGATATATTTTTCTCAAATTTGTAAGGAAGGTTACTTCAGAATATAGGTAAGTACAGCGATTGCCGAGCTTATCAGCTGTATTTTCTCGTCCGGCTCTGCGAAATATGGTGCCAAAACCGTTGCTCGTAATCCTGTTGCCGGCTATCGTCTTTTCCCGGCTTTTAATTACTTTTACCACAATAAAATAGATTGTCATGTCACTAGCCATTTCCATCGGACTTCCCACGTTGACCTTTGTCGTCGGCAAGGTGGGGGGCAAGTTTTTGGATAATCTCATGGATAAATTTATTAATCGGAGCCGGCTATCTTTCTATGACGCCTCGATCGTATATTGTTATTCTCATTACGACCGGAATGGCAGTCACCTCAAAGAGGGAGGCAATAAAATGATTTATCAGGTACGATGCACGGCGACCATTCACAACAGCAGCAAGTCGCCTGGCATTCTTCGCGATATTAAAGTGATCGCAAATGTGAATGGTAACATAATTCCCCTGAAATTGTGGGATGATGACTTAGGCCATTGGACTGCCGACTACACTGTTCCGCCGCAGCATTTGAAAAAGATGTCCTGGAACGCAATTGTTCCGGGCCTTGGCTTGCGAAATTCCACCGACGCGATGATCCACCTGGAAGGCCCCACCGATCTTATCACCTTTAAGATCAGCTATTTAAATGGCAGAGGAAAACGCCAATCGGTCCGGGCAAATATTGCTGAAGTGAGAATGTTGAACCCCGAACTCATCGTTAATAACTGATGCCGGTTTGATAAATACACGATCATACAAGGAGGTGTGCGAAGAACTAACGAAAGCAGGAATAATAGCAGCTAACGGCGATATTTGGACCGATCTGGAGAGTCTGAAGCTTGGACGGTATTATCAGCTTTTTTTTGAAATGGGACAAACGTTCCTCGATCGGCAGGATCAGCCTTTCACGATCGCGCCAGCCAGATTATATTTTAATAATATCAACGATCAGGTTAACGCCTGCGCCAGACAGACGCACGGATTCAAATTGATCGAATTCAATTTGGCTGTGATCACTCAGCTATTCCACGACTTTTATCCTGAGAATGACCTTTTTGATGTTCCTGCACTGGAATCCGTTCGGGCGGTAGCCCACCGCTTTGAACAAGCTCCGGCTTTCTGGATATTTCAAGAGCTGTGCCTGTTTATTTTCCTCCACGAAGCGGGACATCTCGTCCAAGTCGGCATGGCAAATCAGTCGCTTTATGAGGAATATGCAAGATCCGAGCCCGAACAACTTGGCACTCGGGAACGACATACCCGGGAAGCGGATGCGGATTGCTTTGCTGGCTCGAGCCTTGCCGACCATCTTATAGCGCAAATAAAGTTGTGGAGTGCAAGCAACCGGTCTCTATCCCAGGGCGAACTGGAAAACATCCTCGGACTGACTCTGTCCGCGATTTACCTTTTTTTCGGAGAGTCGACAGCAATACGCTCATCGTTTTATACAGAAATGGATACTCATCCGCATCCGATCGTTCGGCTCTTTTTAGTTGTGATGAGTTTTCTTGGTAGACTAAAAATAGAATGTGATACGCCCTATCGTGCCGTAAAAGTTGTCGAGGCCGCTAAGAGGATAGCATATACGCTCTTGGCATCCCGGTTCGGAAAACCTTTCTCTTCCGTGGAGAAAACATTTATAACGAATCGAGTAGCAATTCTCGACTATATGAAATTGCTTCGAAGCGAGATAGCGCATTACCCGTTCTCCAGTTCGCAATTTGTTCCTGCCCCTCTCGATGAGCCTTTACTTTAGACACTACCACTTTCTTCTTTTTTATGAGATTTTCTTTCCGCATTCGGTCCGGGTACCGAAGAGCTGATTACCGGAGACACGATCTTTGGATCACAATCAAGCAATATGGCGAAGGAAGTCGAGCTATACCCACATTTAGACGTGGTCAGCCGTCCATCTCCGAACCTGTCGCGCGACTCGACGGGCTTAAAGGCCCAAATCACCGTCGAGATATTCGATGCTCTGCAACCTTGGCTTGAAGGACCCAACGGAGGACGGCTGCGCGGATGGCTGTCTTCCAAAAGGGCCCGGGAAAAATTGAACGTATCGGGGGCAACATTGCGATTGCTTCGAGATAGGGGAGAGCGGCTTTTTGCAGTCTTCGTTGGCCAGGACACGCAAGAGATGGCAAGGGTATTGGTCCAGGGCAGGGGATCGGCAATTTGGCGGCACGCCGCCGGAGGAGCTGCACAGCCCTCGCCACGGGAACTATATCGTGAATATTCTGGCGCTCGTTCTCGGCTCGAATTGTAGAACTAAGCCACTCGAATCGGACCATGCATTGATTTCAATTGAATAGGAAAATATTTGAAGATGGGGTTTGTGAAGGGCGTTTGTAACAACGCACAGCCGGTACACGTCCCTGAATTCGGTTGACTTGTCATATTCATTGGGTGTCAGCTCTGTCGAAATGTCCAGTCCGGAAAGACCTTTTACCTCCAACTTTAACATCGTTTCGTGATCTGTTGCGGTCAGATCCCATCCAACATTGTCCTTCTCTACGGAATCAACCACGTAACCCTGATTGGTATAATAATCGCAGACACACTCTATCGCCTTTTGCTCCACCTTAAGCCGCTTGAGCAGATCGCGCTGACGGGGAGTTCCCTTTCCCTTTGTTCCAGGCGGGGATACAACTGGCTGGAGGCCAAGAAAAATATAGTTCGTGACCAACTGTACAAATTCCGGATTTTTGTCTGCATACCACACATTGCTTTGCCCCATCCAATTGCGGCGCTGGCGCAGTACTTTCACTTTCCGGGCGTCAATAGGGAGCAGCGTACACTCCTGCTCTTTTGCCACCGCATAATACCCTTGAAGTTGTTCGTTGAATCGGCGGTTGGACAGATCAGGAGGAAGTTGGTGGTACCGAAACACCCGGGCATTTTTATACCAACCGACGATTCGGGTGCCGCCATTTACCGGATCGTTGGCGGTCCATACCACAGTTATCCCATCCGCGGAGTCGTCTTCTGACGATGCCCCCAGCTTTTCGATTGCTATGCTCGGGGCATTATTGTATTTTCTGTCGATTTTGGGTTGAACATAGCCGTACAGCTTCCCGCGGAAAGGCAAGAAATTGAAGATCTCACTGCCCCATCCGTGTTTTTCCACGTGCTTTCCGCCTCCTTGTAGCCGGTCGCCGATAAGGCCTCGATAGGAGGTCATCCAACCGGTATTGAAAAATATTATTTTGTCGCCGGATTGGATCAGCCCCAGGTGCAGCAGCAGACCACGTCCGGGGGATTGCAGTCCGGGAACAAAATTCTTCATTGCCTCGGTACTGAAATTTTCGAGTTGATCCAACGCCCGATACAATTGGCCCAGGTGAAGCCGCTGGACCCGCTCGTGATCGGCGGCATTACGACGGCGGATCCACAAGCTGTCGCCGTCTAACCGAGCGACGTCGTAATGTACCCCAGTCGATCCAGTGAACGCTTTTGCACTGGATGCTCTTTGGATAAATTCGGCAAAGGGGATAACAGGGCGAACTTTTGTATATGGCATAACCATGAAAGTAAGGAGTTTCCCAGATTTAGCCAACCGTGGAAACACGGTTTTTGGAACAGCGTTTCCGTTGAGGATATCTTTTGCCTCAATACTTCTATAATAATCTTCAGCCAAAAATCGGCCGACCTGTATCCACGAGCCGGCATTTTCTGTAAACGGCAAATTCTACCATATTCCCGTCACCAGTAATTAAGGAGAGCGCGGCATTTTCGTTCCTCGGCGGCCATTCGCTGCTCCCAGGCAATTTGCTTCCGCAGATAGGGGATGTGTCCGCTGTATTTGAAATTATCCAGCAGCTTCCGAATGGCTGTCACCAGTGCCTGGTATTCCAACACCCGGTGGTCCGCCCAAATATCATCCCTGCTACTGCTGCTAAAGTGATTGTTCAGCAATTGAAGACCTCGAAACAGTGCTATGTCATCATTTAACTGGACCAGGTAACACACTAGCTCCGGATAAAACTCCCGGAGGCATTGCCGGGCGATCCGCAGGAACTGATTCAGCTGCAGAACATCTTGGGGAAACTGCTCAATGAATCTACGGCAAAATCCCTTCGCTGCGAAAGTCTTAAACCAAAAATATTTGCTGTAAATTCATCATATTCCGAAACTCCATTTCAGTTTATCCAGAACTTCTGTATGATTCCTCTCCAGATCGGCAGGCGTCCAGCTGGGAAAGTTATTATAGACCCGCACGGAATTACTGAACAGTTCAATGTTCTTCTTAAAATACTTTTCCTTTTTCTCTGCATAATCCCTGTTACTCTGCGAACTATTCTTCCTCCTTGAAATAAGCACTAGGTTGCCCAGTTTGTTAGTCCAGGTCTTTCTCTGCCCCTCGGAAAAATCAGATAACCACTGACTTCCGGCAGAAGGGTTCTGAGGTAGTATATGCTCGACGCTGATCGTGTCAGGTACTACAATGGGAGCATTATGCCCGTGGTAAAGCAGATCGACCTTCATCAGAATATATTTTGCTGCCCTGTCCCCATAGATATCATTCGTTAAAGCGTCGTCAAGTCCATCTTTCTCGACAAATAGGGAGGCATCCCCAATAACATCAGCGGTACGCTCAGCGACATCGATACATCTTATAATAGCATTTACCTTTTCGATACGTTCCGACGGCGTATACCCCAGCAACCAGTCATTGGCAAATTTGTTGTCGAGTGCCTTTACAAATTCGGTCAGGTGATCGGTCCTGAACCGCTCAAAATATCGCAGAAGAGCGGCAATCCAGAAATCCGCTTCGAATCCCATCTGCATCAGATGAAGATAATTCTTCAGTTCGAAATTGCCGGTTTGATCGAAATTGTCCTGATCGAAAAGCTGCTGATAGTTTTTGTAATGCAGATGAACGAACTCAAATGTACTCTTCCCCTTTTCAAGCAGCGCCGGCAGGGGGCTATATGTTTTGGAAACCCTGTCATAACTCTTCGGATTATATATAATCTCTTTAAATTCCGTCAAAAGGTTGTAGGAGGCCTTTTGTTTAACTAAGATAGTTCGCAGATAGGAAAGAAAATTGTCAAAATCCTCACCGAAATAACTTTCAGCTTCTTCCCATCTTTTCGCCCAGTCTATCCTTGCGGAAGCATCTTTGACCATAGCGAGATTCTCCGCTTTTAAAATATCGCTGTTCCGCAGCTTAATCCCACGGTTATTCATAACGGTGAACAGGCGGAAAGCATCGTCGAGGTTTTCCGCCGCAACGTAAATCATAAGCACATTGGAGCGAAGATACCGGAAGAATTCATCGATATTACGGCTGGACAGGTATTCCCTGATAACCAGCAGGGCATTGGCCATGTTTCTTATCGATACGTCTTCATAGCGGTCCGAGGCCATCCTTTTCAGTTCCTCATTCCTTGAACTTCCGCCCCTTTCCTTTACAAAGCCATTGATAAAATCCTTTACTTCGTCTCTTATATCGAAAATGATACGCAACCTTTCCGGAATATTGTCATAAACAACCTCCATCTGATAGATCGCATCGTTACAAAGCTTAATCAATGTAGTATTCGCTTCCGGCGTAAGATCCCTTAATACCGCAGTAATGAGAAATAGGGTCGTAAGCCGCTGCTGACCATCCAGGAGATCAAATTCTTCATAGATAGTTCCACCCTTCTCCTTTACGCTTTTCTGTAGTACCATCGAACCGAGAAAGTACTGGGAACTGGGATCAGTTGCCCTTGCCTGCTCAATGTCGTCCATCAGATCGGTCACTTCACCCGTACCCCACACATACGGGCGCTGATATTCAGGAATCCGGTACCATTTGGAAAATATATCTTTTATAAACAGCTTATCACTTTCGATCTTTTGTGACATGGAATAAGATTAGGGTTAATGGTATTAAAAAAGCAAATGTCAGAATAATTAATCACCCGTACAACGTGAAAAACACCCAAAATAGTTTACGCAGAAAACCTTCCAGCTAAATCCCATGATCTATTTGTATTATTTGTCAATTTTTGCTATCTTGATTTTTTCGTCAGCCGTCAATCGGCGGATAGTCCTTTTTCCCGATCAAAACCCTAAAACGGTATGCAGTATCAGGCCGGTTATATACTGGACGCTGTAAGGAATACATTGCTTGACCATGCAGTAAAACATAACCAGGAGCCGGAACTCAAAGGCTTGTTCCGGTCGCTGAGCACTTTTGCCGTCACAACACCCTTAAATATGAAATTGGAGGGGAAAATCCCTTCGCTGATTGCCGTTGCCGCAAACTTGATCACTCGCGGCTTTCCAACCTTACCTGGTATCCGTATCGAAGAACAGTTCTCTCAGTGTTTAGGGCTTACCTTACGAAAAGACAACGACGACACAGGCAAGATCGACTTTCCCTTTGTATCAGAACTGGATGATGGCCGGCTCTCCGCCTTGTTCCAGGCCCTGCACGTGATCGAGCCCCGTGCAAAGAAACAGAGGGAGTGGCTGGACACAGCTGCTACCGAAAGTTCTTTCGAACGGAACTTCTTGCTCAACTATATACCCGAAAACGAGAGCTATCTCGCCCAACTGCTGGAGAAACAGCGCAGACGGAATACCCTGCCTGGCAACTTTTTCCGCGGAAGAGCCGATTTTAGTCTCGAAATACCTTATGAAGGGGAAGGAGAAACCCTCAATCGCTATCGCCAAAACGTCAAAGTAAAAAATCAAAAGGTATACATCATCGAAATAGATGGAGCACGCTATCATTCCAGTACCATAGACGATTTTAAGGATTCCTCCCTCGCACAACTGCCGGTTGCCGTCCACCGCATACGCGAGGCAACGTCCTATGCCGACAGAACAGACTGGCTTAAAAGCGTCGGACGCGAACCCTATATCCAACGGATAGCCGCCAACCATAAACAACCCGGCTGGCTGACTGATCCTTGGACGGCCCTCGTGCTGGCCCCCTTTTGCATCGCCCGGATACAGATCGCCCTACTCCATTACCTGATGGCCAACACCGGATCATCCGAAGATAAGCCCGAATTGAAAGTAGCCATCATCGAACGGGACCTGCCGGGCGGCCATCTTGCCCTCCCGGACCTGCAAGAACAACTATATACTATCAATGAGCTTGCACAAACGCAACTGGCGCTACCCTGTCTGAAATATACCGTATTCGGCTCAAAGGAATTCCAGGATCATCCCTTACACGCCGGGAACTCCTTGCATCTTATGCGAGACTTCAATGCCGCGCAGTTCGACATCGTCATTGACGTATCGGTTCTGCGCCGGGAAGGAGCTTTCAGGGAAGACACAGAGTCGATGGGTGCAAATACCATACAAATTCGAAGCAGCCATTTTATAAGTGAGGAGACGGTCACTCCTGTAATTTCAGCGGCTCCGGTTGCCTGGCGATCGCTGATTGACAGCCTTCCCAATGAGACATACGAGCCCGTCGAAATTACCGTCGGCTATCTGCTAAAATTTCTGCAGGACATCTTCCGGAAAAAGAATTTCAGGGAAGGCCAACTACCCATTCTGAACCGCGCAATGCAGTTGCAATCCGTGATCGGTCTTCTGCCAACCGGAGGTGGCAAATCTCTCACTTACCAACTGGCGGCCCTTCTCCAGCCAGGTACAACGATCATAATAGACCCCATCCGATCCTTGATGACGGATCAATACAACGGACTTCGCGAGATGGCAATAGATCAGTGCGGTTATATCAACTCCACTCTGAAAACAATCGAACGGGCATATAACCAACAGTTGCTGACAGAAGGCCGATTCCATTTCGTCTTTGTCTCCCCGGAAAGATTTGTCATCGATGAATTCCGCAACGCGCTCGACAAAGCCGCCAAAGACGGACATTTTTTCAGCTACGCCGTCATCGATGAGGTTCACTGCGTCTCGGAATGGGGACATGATTTCCGTACACCTTACTTGAATCTGGGAGAAAATGCCCGCAAATTCTGTCATACCTGGTCACAAAGGCCCATTCCCCTGTTCGGACTGACGGCAACTGCTTCCTTCGATGTGCTGGCCGATATCGAACGTGAGCTGCAGATTCCTGAAGACGACGGCCATGCGGTGGTCCGGTTCGAGAACAGCGTTCGTAATGAGATCAATTATATGATCCTAGAAGTACCTCACTTGTTTGAAAAGCCCGTAGCTAATGAATGGACCATACGCGAAATCGTCGGCTCGAAAAAACAACACGAGATCTTCAGACTGCTACAGAATAAACAAAAGCTGTTGCAGCAGTTTAACGAACCGGAGGCACTAAAAGAAAATCTAGAACACTCATTTAGCCAGTATTTGCCTCATAGTCGTCAATTGCAGTATGAAAAACAGGCGGGGAGCCGGACAGAAGCCATATCGAACTATCAGAGCGAACTCCTTAGAAGGATTCGTCTGGCAAACGAATCGTTTATACATACAGGGAAAGGGGAAGATATAAAGTACACATATGGAGTTATTGTATTTATGCCACACAGGCGTGGCTGGCTTGGCATTCACAGCTCCGGTGCCGCAGCCGGAGTGTTTAACCACCCGGGGTATACAATACAGGAAACCGAATTCATCAACCGATACAAAGAAGATCAACTTGGCTACTTTATGGGCAGCTCGGATGATGACAATGCTGAAAGGACAGATAGAGAATCTTTTCAGCATCTCGACTGGTTCAAAAAAAATAGGACTTCGGTCATGGTGGCCACCAAGGCCTTCGGAATGGGTATCGACAAGCCTAATATCCGGATGACAGTTCATATAAACATCCCTTCTTCCATCGAATCCTTCGTACAGGAAGCAGGCCGCGCTGGTCGTGACGGCAGGACGTCGCTATCCGCCATCTTGTTTAATAATAGTAAAGTCCATGTAGCCGAAAAGCCAGACCCCTATCACCTGGATACGGACATACTAATGTATTTCCATAACAACTCTTTTAAGGGGCAGATCAAGGAAAGGGTGATGATCTATGAGATCAGAAGCCGCATAACATTTCCGATGATAAGGCGTCTCAAATATCTTACGGAGAAGCTTAATGAATTATTTGGCAGTCCGGATATGCAGTTCCAGATTAATTTGGGACAGAACAATAACGCGGAGCGAATATTCATTAATGACGCTACCGGTGCAGGAGTAGGCTATGTGTATCTTACCAATCAGCAGACAGGCGTCTACAATAATCCTTCCGCTGATAAGGAGTTTTGCATGCAAATCGTAAACTGGCTACGGGATCAGCTGCCTTTCGACGAAATACAAGAGCTGCACACCATCCGGACATGGCTTACTGAAACAACATTGGACAACCGTCAGGAGACAGGACTGGAACACAAACTGGCTGGCCTCGAACCGGGGCAGAAAGGAGAGATCATCATTCCATTCATAAACCGGTATTATTCACAAATGTCCACCCCAACCAGAAACTTTGAATTTAACCCTGCTCATGGTCAGAAACTACTAGCTACCCAGGCGATACAACGGATTATTCAGGCTAGATACTCCAGCGACTTCCAGATTATCAGTCAATTATCGGTAGCAGTAGAACAAAACCACGACTATCAGACATTCCTCGATTCACTGAATATCC
>Ga0206888_1174_pt1 | contig 15402 bp, 15 predicted proteins | sample Alteio_BWOrgHeat_90_FD_153258 | JGI IMG/M metagenome (GOLD analysis project Ga0206888, IMG submission 153258) | Enriched cells from forest soil in Barre Woods Harvard Forest LTER site, Petersham, Massachusetts, United States - Alteio_BWOrgHeat_Nextera4 ... | reverse complement strand
ACGGCTCCTATATCGCCACCTACAACGACAACGTTCGCGAGAACCGGACCTTCGTCAACTTCAGCCGCCATTTCCGCGCAAAAGACTGTCCCGTGCCGGAGATCTACGCCGTCAACGACGCCTATACCATCTACCTGCAACAAGACTTTGGCGATCTGTCGCTCCTCGGAGAGCTCGAAAAACATGGCCACGATCAACACGTCTACACCTTCTTCCAAAAAAGCCTGCAGCAACTGGCCCGGCTACAGATCCTCGGTGACGAAGGCCTGGATTACAGTTGGACCATTACCTCGCGGGAATTTGGGAAACAGGCCATCCTCAGCGATCTCCTCTACTTCAAATATTATTTCCTCGACACCCTCCAGATCCCCTACGACAAGGAAAAGCTGATCGATGACTTCGAAGCCCTGAGCACCTACCTCACCCATGTCGATCATAAATATTTTATGTTCCGCGACTTTCAAAGCCGCAACATCATGCTGGAGGCGGAAGCCGTCCACTTCATCGATTTCCAGGGCGGGATGAAAGGCGCCTTGCAATACGACGTCGCCTCCCTGCTCTGGCAGGCCAAGGCCGAACTGCCGGATACCTGGAAGGACGGTCTGCTGGAATATTATATGGACTGCGTGGAAGGCATCCTCGCGAGGAAGATCGACCGGTCACGGTTCATTAGCCAATACAACGGCTATGTCCTCATCCGGCTCCTGCAGGTACTCGGCGCCTATGGCTTTCGCGGGCTCTTCGAACGAAAAGCGCACTTCCTCATCAGCATCCCCCTGGCCCTCCGCAATTTCAAATGGTTCCTGGGGAACAAACAGGTGGGCATCGGGTTGCCGGAATTCGAAAGACTCCTGGGCCTCATGGTCCGGGAGGAAGTCATCAGCAGGTTCGAACCTGTTCAGGCCGATGCAAACACCCCGCTCGTAGTGCACATCAACAGTTTCTCCTATAAAAAAGAACTCCCGAAGGACGACAGCGGCAACGGCGGCGGTTTTACCTTTGACTGCCGCGGCATCCTCAACCCGGGCCGGATAACCGAGTTCAAATCCCAGACGGGACGGGACAAGCCCGTAAAGGACTTCCTGGAACAACAGACCCGCATGCCCGAATATCTCAACAGCGTCTACAATATCGTCGACATCTCCGTGGAAGACTATATAAAAAGAGGCTTCGGCAGCCTGCAGGTCAGCTTTGGCTGTACCGGCGGCCAGCACCGAAGCGTATATGCCGCCGACGCCCTGGCAAGGCACCTGCGGAACAAATTTCATGTAAAGATCGACCTGCATCACGTCGAGCAGGAAGCGAAAAATTGGATCAACTAGTTCCGCCTATGTACTATCTCGTGTATGGTCTCCTGTATCTGCTTTCCCTTCTGCCGATGTGGATCCTCTATGGCGTCTCGGACGGCATCGCGTTCCTGTTGTACGCCGTCATCCGTTATCGCCGCGCCATCGTTCTCTCGAATCTCGAAACAGCCTTCCCCGATAAGACCCCGGCCGAACGCCTCCGCATCGCAAAAAGATTCTATCGCAACTTCACCGACAATTTTATAGAGACGATCAAACTCCTCTCCGCGGGCCATGCCTTTTTGAAGAAACGACTCGTCATCGACAACCCTGAATTGCTGGATTATTTTTATGATCAGGGCCGGAAGCTCCAGGCGCATCTCGGCCATTTATTCAACTGGGAGCTGGGTAATGCCGCCATCCCCCTGATCACCCGTTACCCCTTTCTGGTTGCGTATATGCCCGTCGAGAACAAGGTCTTCGAGCGGCTGTTCCTCCACCTCCGGAGCCGCACAGGCTCCGTCCCCCTGCCCGCCAGCAAAATGCAACGGGCGATCATTCCCTGGCGCAATACCCAATATATCCTTGCCCTGGTGGCCGATCAGTCTCCCGGCGGACCGGAGAACAGCTACTGGCTCAACTTCTTCGGTCGGCCCACCCCCTTTGTCCGGGGCCCCGAACGCGGCGCCCGCATCGGTGACATCCCCGTTATCTTCGTGCGCTTCTACAAGGTTCGTCGCGGCTATTACCGGGTTCAGCTCATCACCATCGCCGAACATCCCGCACAACTGCCCGAGGGCGAATTAACCCGCCGCTACCGGCGCCTGCTCGAAGACGCCATCCGGCAACAACCCGATGGCTGGCTCTGGAGCCATAAGCGTTGGAAACACGAATGGACCCCAGGGTTCAGTCCATTCTGGGTCGACGAAAATTTACCGCCAACTTAATAAGTAAATAGTTACCCTGACCTATGGCATATCAGGAAATTATAATACATTTACTACAAGCGACCCTTCTATCGCACTAGCCGTGCCCGGTTCCTGGTTGAAGAATGGTAAGCCGGACTCTGTCCGGTGTAGGTGGCCTGATCAGTAGCAAGACGACCTTTCCGCTCGTGTCGTCACTCCGTCCCCGACAATATACAGGACTACCTAAACCTAAACCCAAACCGGATGACAACTTTTTTTAACCCGGGAGTAGTACTTGTAGACGATCACGTATTGCTCCGCAACGGACTAGCCAGCCTTATTCGAGGCTTCGGTCGGTTCGATGTATTGTTTGAAGCCTCCGACGGCAAAGACCTCATAAGGCAATTAAGGATCTCCCGCCGTCCGGACATCATCCTGCTCGATGTCTGCATGCCCGAAATGGATGGATATGAAACCGCCTGCTACCTCAGGCATCATTATCCCGAGATCCGCATTCTGGCTTTATCGATGTCCGACACAGATAGTTCCATCGTTCGCATGTTGAAGAATGGTGCAAAAGGGTACATCCTCAAAGACATCGATTCTTCGGGATTGCAGCGCGCCCTCGAGTCCGTAGTGGACAAGGGATACTATTATTCGGAGATGGTAACCGAAAAACTCATCGACACCATTAGCCAGATCGACGAGCCGGAACAACGGCTTCGTGACCTGCTCCTGCTTAACGAGCGGGAATTGGAGTTCATGAAACTCGTCTGTACAGAATGGACTTACAAGGAGATCGCTGACCGGATGTACCTCAGCCCGCGGACCATCGATGGCTACCGGGATGCCCTATTCGAAAAATTGAATGTAAGGACCAGGGTAGGCCTGGCCATGTACGCGGTAAAGAATGGCATCGTGAACCTCGACTAGGCGACTCAGGGCTCTGGTTCAAAATAACCCTCGCCTAATTCAACACACTTTTCTCTTTGATCACTTCGATCCCCTTCTGGTCCTTGATCTTACCCCAGCCGCCGGATACGTTGCGCAGATTGTGTATCCCCTGGCGCTTCAGCAGGGAAGCCGCAATAATGCTTCGGTACCCGCCGCCGCAATGGACATAGAGATTGAATTTTTCTTCGAGATTGGCCATGCTCCCCGGATCCACCAGGTCCTGTAAGGGGATATTGATCGCATCCTTTACATGCCCGTCCGCGAATTCGGTCTCCCGCCGCACGTCGAGCACGACCAGGTTCGGGTCGAAGGGAATATCCATCGCGAGTTCGTCCGGCTCCACATCGATGATCATATCCATCGGCTGACCGGCGTCCCGCCATGCAGGAAATCCTCCGGCCAGGTATCCTTTTACTTTATCAAAACCAACCCTCGCGAGCCGGATCACACTCTCTCTTTCCTCACCCGGCGCCGTCACCAGCACGATCGGCTTATCAAACGGCAACAGGCTGCCGGCCCATTCGGCAAAACGTCCATCCAGCCCGATGCTGATAGACCCGGGAACAAAACCCGCCACAAACAGGTCCGAGCGGCGGGTGTCCACCAGGATCGTGCCTTCGACTTTGATCAATTCGGTAAAAGCAGTAAGGTCGAGCGGCTGCAGCCCCGCTTCCAGCACTTCATCCAGCGGACCATATCCTTCTTTATTGATCCGCGCATTGATGGAAAAATATTGCGGCGGCGCCAGCAGGCCATCCGTCACGGCCTTCACAAATTCTTCCTTCGTCTGCTCTCTCAGCGCATAGTTGCTTTCCTTCTCTTCCTTCAGCGTGCTGTGCGTATTCGGCCCCAGGTTCTTGCCACAACTGCTGCCCGGACCATGCGCCGGGTAAACGATCACCTCCTCGGGCAATGGCAGGATCTTTGCCTGTAAGGAGTCATAAAGCATGGCCGCCAGCTCTTCCTGGCTCAGGTTGCCGCTGCTCAGGTCGGGCCTTCCGACATCCCCTACAAATAAAGTATCCCCGGTAAACAGGGCATGCGGCGTACCGTCGGCATTCCGCACCAGGTAGCAGGAAGACTCCAACGTATGACCCGGCGTGTGCAATACCTCGATCGTCGTCCCGCCAAGCCGGAATTGTTCTCCGTCCGTTGCCAGGTGTATCGGGAAATTGGTTTCTGTCCTCGGACCATATATAATGGGGGCGCCCGTAGCCTTGGCCAGGTCGAGATGACCGCTTACAAAATCGGCATGAAAATGGGTTTCGAAGATATATTTGATCGTGGCGTTTCTTTCCCGGGCGATCCTGAGATACATATCGATATCCCGCAAGGGGTCGACTATAGCCGCTTCCCCTTCGCTATCAATATAGTACGCCGCTTCACTGAGACAGCCGGTATACAATTGCTGAATAAACATAACCTTGCTTTTTAGAATGTTCGAACCGGGTCTTTCCGCCCGATTCGTGCAAAGTTAGGAATTTCGCGGAGGACGCAAGACCAGGAATTTCGCCGTGGACGCAAAGTCAGGAATTTCGCGGAGGACGCAAGACCAGGAATTTCGCCGTGGACGCGAAATAAGTCGTTTGCCCCTAATCGATCAACTCATCCACACATTTCATGATCTCGCTGAGGCGATCGTGGTTGATAATGTAGTAGATAAATTTCCCGTCCCGCTGAGTCTTTACGATGCCTGCACGGCGAAGGATAGCAAGATGCTGTGAAGCAACCGATTGCTCGAGGCGCAGATGGACGTAGATCTCGGTGACGGTGAGTTTTTTATTCTCATCCAGGAGACGGATGATTTGTTGGCGCAATTTGTGATTAAGTGCTCTTAAGATCAGTGCTCCTTTCTTCAGGTTCAAAAAATCGACTTTTACAGGAGCGCCGTCGGAGCCCTCTGCATTTACTACCATCCAATAGCTATTATTGTTCATCGTTAAGCTCATGAGCGATTACCGTTTTAAGGATTTCAAGAAGATACGTGACAGGTACGGGCAAATTTATGATCAAGTATTTGAAAAAAAATGACCTTATTTTGCTAATATGATGATATAGTCATTTTCTTGTATGAGTGTAGAATTCTTTGGTATAAGCGGGCTCACTGTACGCCAGACCGGTGAATTCCTGGTGCAAATATCGTAAAAAAGATAATTTACCCAGATACCCGGCATGATAGTTGACCTGACAGAAAACCGCATGGGGTCCCGTGATTATAGGTTTACACTTATCGCTGCCATCACCGAAAAACGACACCTTTTGCTGTTCCAGGTACAAAGCAAAGGAGTTTTCATCGATTACCATCGCAGTCGATGGCAAGAGGGTAGTAAGATCGTTTTGATAGACGGCAGTGAACACTTCCATGCGTCTTGCATCGATCATCGGGCATAAAAGCCCGGCATCGGGCAACTGTTCCCTGGCGGCAAATGCCATCACACGCAGCGTGTCCTCTGTGATCAATGGGATGTTCAGCGCATAGCAAAACCCTTTGGCAGCGGCCATTCCAACGCGCAGGCCCGTATACGATCCCGGTCCCGAAGTCACCGCCACCGCCTGAAGATCCCGCAGGTGATAACCCGTATCATGCATCATTTGTTCGATCGCAGGATGCAACCAGGAAGCATGTTCCTTTTGTGCGACACTCTCCGCAATAGCCATCGCCTTTCCTTCCAGCGCAAGACAGATCCCCGCCTTCGCCATCGCCGTATCAATATTCAGGATCAACGCCATAACTCCAAGTTTATCCCAGCTCTTTTTAATCACATTTTAATCCTTCAGCGGCTTCCTGCAACGCTTTTGACGGAACATACACAGCATTTGTCCGGCTCAATGACCGCAGCAGACCGGCAATCTGACCAACGCCGATGCGTTCACTCCATTCAAAAGGTCCCAGCGGATAATTGGTCCCCAGTCGCATCGCAGTATCGATCTCCGCTTTTGTACTCACTTCTTCTTCCCAGGTATAATACGCTTCATTGATCATCGTCGAAAGGATCCGCGCACTGATCATCCCTGGTTCATCCGCAACGATCCGGTACTCCCTATCGGCTAATGAATAAAATTTCGCAACCCGCGCCGCCGCCGCTTCATCGGGTACCACCACCTCGTGTATACTTCTTTCGAGAAACCCGGGCCAGCCATTGATCCGCACAAAGGGATAGCCCATTTCCCCAATGGTAGGCACTACTGCATTGACGATGATCAACGCAGGTGCAAGCCGGCTCAACACGGCACACCGGTCTTTGTCATTTACAAAATCAAGATCGAGATATACTTCCGCACCCGTCACCGCTGCTGCCTCGGGCAACAATACCCATTCGATCCCTGCACCGGGAAAAAAGCCGGCGATCTCTTCCGCTGTATATTTTTCAGTGATGGCTGCAATGATCATGTAGGACAACCGATTTGCCGGCAAAGTTACCGATATTTGGCCCATGCAAAACACTATCATCAATACCCCCAATGCCCCCGCCCCCATCGGGCCCTATAGCCAGGCCGTAAAAACCGGTAACCTCCTCTTTATCTCCGGGCAGATCCCCATCGATCCCGCCACCGGAAACATAGATGCAAAAGATATCATTGGCGAAACCCACCAGGTGATGCACAACCTCAGGGCCATTCTTTCCGAAGCAGGCACCACCTTTGACAACGTGGTAAAGACTACCATCCTGCTCAGCGACATGTCGCTGTTCGCCGATGTCAACGAGGTGTATGGTAAATATTTTACCGGCAATTTTCCCGCCCGCGAGACCTATGCGGTAAAGGCATTGCCAAAGAATGTTAACGTGGAAATAAGCATGATCGCAAGCCTGTGATCACACCTCAGCCGGCCGCGGTCTGTCCACGAATGCCGGACGCCGATTATCCGCGGGCTTCCGGCCGACGGCTATTTTTTCAGAACACCTAACTCCTTTCCGACCTTTGTAAAAGCCGCAATAGCCTTGTCCAGGTGCTGTTGTTCGTGCCCGGCGCTAAGCTGCACCCGGATCCGGGCCTGCCCCTTGGCTACCACCGGGAAGAAGAAGCCGATGACATAAATCTCTTCATCCAGCAGCCGCGCCGCAAAGTTCTGCGCCACCACCGCATCATACAACATTATCGGGACGATGGGATGTGACCCCGGCTTGATGTCAAAACCGGCCTCCGTCATTTTCGCCCGGAAATACGTGGTATTGTATTCCAAGGTATCGCGTAAGGTTGTCGTCTCGCTCAACATGTCCAGCACCGCTATCGAGGCGCCGGTGATCGAAGGTGCAAGACTGTTGGAGAAAAGATAGGGCCGGCTTCGCTGCCGCAACATTTCGATGATCTCCTTCTTCCCGCTGGTAAAACCACCGCTGGCGCCACCCAGCGCCTTGCCCAGCGTTCCGGTGATGAGATCTATCCGCCCCATCACTCCGCAATGTTCATGCGTCCCGCGTCCCGTCTTTCCAAGGAAGCCCGAAGAATGGCTCTCATCGATCATTACGATGGCATCATACTTGTCGGCAAGATCACAGATCTTATCCAACTGCGCGATCGTGCCGTCCATGCTGAAAGAACCGTCGGTGACGATGATCCTGCTCCGCGCATCCTGCGCCGCCTTCAGTTGTTCCTCCAGGTCGGCCATCGTATTGTGTTTGTAGCGATACCGCCGCGCTTTGCAGAGCCGGACCCCGTCGATGATCGAAGCATGGTTCAATTCATCCGAGATGATCGCGTCCTGTTCCCCGAACAGCGGTTCGAAAACCCCGCCGTTGGCATCGAATGCCGCGGCATATAAGATCGTATCCTCCGTACCCAGGAAGGTCGCTATCTTCTGTTCCAGTTGCCGGTGAATGTCCTCCGTCCCGCAGATAAAACGAACGCTGCTCATCCCATAACCGCGCGAGTCGATGGCCTTGTGAGCCGCGGCGATCACCGCGGGATGCGAAGAAAGCCCCAGGTAATTGTTCGCGCAAAAGTTCAACACTTTTTTTCCGTTGACCATGATCTCCGCGCCTTGCGCGCTGGTAATGATCCGTTCGGTTTTAAAAAGGCCGGAGGCTTTTATCTCTTCCAGCTCGACAGCGATGCGTTTGACAAAGGAGGAGTTCATAGAAATAATTTGGCCGCAAAGGTAAGTAGTTGAGAGTTCATCTGTTAGCAGGGGTGGGTAATTTTTTGGCCGCCTGTAACAAATTGTTTATACCTTCGTCTAATAGAAGAAAGCTCCTTTTTTATGAAACGGAACCCTTACATACGCTTGTTCGTCCTTCTCCTTGCGGTTTCCGTCAGCCTGGTCCTCTTTTCTTACGTCACTAACCGCAAGTCTGACTCCGACAACGATCCCAACTGCGAAGGCAGCAAATGTCCTTCCGGAAAGACCAAAACGGAATATATTCTCTGGGAATCTCTTACCCATAACTTACTGGTCTCTAGTCGTTAATAGACCATTCCCCGGCAAATTTTCACCATCGGCCAGCCAAATTCCACTCCCCGGCTGTAACTTTCCTGTGGCCCACAGCGTATTACGTCTGGCCTGGAGGGCTATTAAGCGCTATTATGTCTGCTTATGACAGAGAAAGAATACAACGAATGTGTACGGCTTTACGCGGATAACGTCTTTCGCTTCATCCTGAAGAATCTCAGACAGGAAGAGGACGCAAGGGACGTGGTCCAATCGGCATTTGAGAAACTTTGGAAGAGCCGGCAGGGAGTAGAGGCGGAAAAAAGCAAATCCTATCTTTTTACCATCGCCTATCACCAGATGATCGATCACCTGCGAAAGTCGAAGCGCATCCAGTTGCGGGATGAGTTCAGGGAAGAGGCAAGGGGCAGTTCCACTCCGGCCCATCACCTGAAAAAAACACTCGATGAAGCCCTGTCCAGGCTCAACGAGACCCAGCGTTCGCTGGTGCTGTTAAAGGACTATGAAGGGTATTCCTATAGCGAGATCGGGCAGATCACCGGCTTGAACGAAAGCCAGGTAAAGGTCTACCTCCATCGCGCGAGGATACAATTGAAGAATTACCTGGTTAAATTGGAAAACTTAATCTAAGGCTCCATGATCACGAGTGAGAATTACGAAGAATATTTCCTGCTGTACGTCGACAACGAGTTGTCGGCGACGGAAAGGACTGCCGTGGAAAAGTTTGTCGCCGACAACCCCCACCTCCACGAAGAATGGATCGCCCTTTTGCAATGCCGGGTCCACCCGAATCAGCACGAGACCTTCCGCGACAAGGAGCTCCTTTTACAACAGGACCTGCTTTCCTACATCGACGGTGAGTTGGATGAAGAAGGTAACCGGGCGGTGCAGGAATTCGTCGGCCGCTATCCATCAAAGGCGATCGAACTACAGCAATTATTACTCACCGTTAGTGAACCCGATCGCTCCATTACCTTCCCCGATAAGGAACGCCTTTACCGCAGGGATAGAAATAGAAGGATAATTCTACTGCCTTGGGTACGCGCAGGCATCGCCGCCGCCGTGATCGGCCTCGTCGCCCTGTTGCTGCTGACCACCCGGCACGGCAGCGATCCCGCAATAGTAAAGACCCCCAATAAAAAGTTGGCGCCGCCTGTAACTCCTGCTGTCACTTCACCGTTACACTCTTCAGGAAACGATGATCACCCCAACGGAAGCGCTGCAGTCAACGCAACAGCTGCGACCACAACAAGCACCGCCACCGTTGCAACGACCACGACGACAACCAGGGCAATCGCCGCCGCCAACAGCACCCGGGTTCATACGCCGGGCAAAGGTGACCAAAGGCCGGACCTCTCTCCCATCACTACGGATAACCATCCCAGTGAAACGGCCCTGGTTGCGGAGATAAAGCCGGATGCCAATGAAAAGCCGGTCGTAACAGCCGCCACCCTCGTCGCCGCCGTGAACATTCCAAAAGAGCAATCTTCTTTTGCGACACAGGCCCTGCTGGAAGAAGCCCAGGCCGATGAGACAAAGGAAATGGTCGCTTCCGCGCCGGCCGGTAAAAATAAATTACGGGGCATCTTCAGACGCGTATCCCGCGCCTTTGGAAAAACGGCGGACCGTGACAGCGATGGACAAAAAGAAGTGTTGATCAGCGCCTTCCAGGTCGCGCTAAAATAAACCTAAGCCGCCGGTGGCGGCTCGTCCGAAGGACAGACATTAACTTAAAAAACAGAAATTAAATGATCCGGGTATTCTTACTTACGGCAGGACTATGCTTTGCCCTTTTCTGCCAGGCACAAAACGACACCACGGGCGTGGGTAAAATAAAGGCGCCGGAAGGCGATACCCTCCGGGTAGGCAACCTGCTCATCATCCGCAACGGCGCAAAAGAGATTGCTGGTGACCTTCCCTCGCTTCGCATCAAAACCCGGCGGTATCATGACGGCTACCGCCTCTCCAATGTCAGCACCAACTGGGGCATCGTCGACCTGGGCCTCACCGCCATCAACGATAAGACCGTCTATTCTTCGGCCGCCGCCCAGCAATTCGCTCCCGGGGCCAACAAGGACTGGTTCAAACAACGGTATGGGTTTCTGCCCAGGTCCGTCGACGTCAACATCTGGCTATTTATGCAGCGGATCAACCTGATCAAGCACGTCGTCAACCTGAAATATGGCCTCGGATTAGAGCTCAACAATTACATGTACGAGTACGATATCCGCTTTCTTACCGATCCGACAAAAGTGATCATGGATACCATCCATTATACCAAGAACAAGCTGGCGACGGATTTTCTCACGATGCCCGTCATGCTCAATTTCAATTTCACGTCCCATCGCCGCCATCCCTTTGGTTTCAGCGCCGGCGCCAGCTTCGGCTATCTCTATTCCTCCCGCCAGAAATTTATCAGCCACGAGCACGGAAAGGAAAAGACCTACAATGATTTCGATCTGAATCAATGGAAGATCTCCTACATCGGCGAGCTTCAGTTGGGTTGGATCAATCTGTACGGCAGCTACGCCACCCGCAGCATCTTCAGCCGGGGTCTGGACCAGGTGCCCTACAACTTCGGCATCCGCATCGGGAATTGGTAGGTTGGCCCGGGGGGCTGCCCCCTCCGGCCGCCGGCTAACCCAAAAAAAACTGCCCCCTCCGGCCCCGGCCAACCCGCAAAATGACCCCGCCCGGCCGCTTCCTGCAATAAGATGTTAAAACCGACTCCACTCGAAATAAGTTGGCCCCGCCCTGCGTTGGACAGGTGTTAAAATGCCGATTTATGAGGTCCAGAAAATTGCTCCTTGGAAGCTTATTGATAATCACTCTTTTCTCTTTCCGCGACACCCATCACCGCACTAGCAGCAAACGATTTTTTCATCCCGTCCCCGACGGCGATGTCTATATCGTCGTCATCAAATCCAACTACGAGTTGCAGGTCTACGACAAAGACGGCTGGTATGCCACCTATCCCGCCGTGTTTGGCAGCAAATCGCTGGACGACAAAATGATCCAGGGAGATCGCAAGACGCCGGAGGGGACCTTTCATATTCTATCAAAAAGGCCGCACGAGAAATGGGACAAGATCATGGACCTCGACTATCCCACCGCCGCCGACCTGGCCAAGTTCAACGACCGCAAAGCAAAAGGACTGATTCCAAAAGGCGCGCACATCGGCGACGGCATCGCCATCCATGGCACCTGGGCGCATGATGATAATGCAGTAGACGCCTACCAGATGTGGACCAATGGCTGCGTCTCGTTAAAGAATGAGGACATGGAGGAAGTATATAAGATCGTCCCCGTCGGAACAAAAGTGATCATCCAGCACGAACCTTAAAGCCGCCCGTTTTTAATTTCTTCTACCACGGCCGGGTCCAGCAGCGTCGTCGTATCCCCAAGATTCTGCAACTCCCCTTCCGCTATCTTGCGCAGGATCCGCCGCATGATCTTCCCGCTGCGCGTCTTCGGCAGCCCGCTCACCAATTGGATCTTATCCGGCTTCGCTATCGGCCCGATGATCCTCGCCACCGTCTGCACAATATCTTTCCGGATGGATTCATCGTCGACCTTGGATCCGTTAAAGATCACATAGGCATAGATCCCCTGTCCCTTGATATCATGCGGATACCCCACCACCGCGCTTTCCACCACACCCGTATGCATATTGATGGCGTTCTCTACTTCCGCCGTGCCGATGCGGTGACCGCTCACGTTGAGCACATCATCCACGCGGCCCGTGATCCGGTAGTTGCCATCGGCATCGCGAAGCGCCCCGTCCCCGGTAAAATAGAGGTTGGGATACGTAGCAAAATAGGTCGTCCGGCAACGCTCATGATCCCCATAGGTCGTCCGGATGATGGAAGGCCAGGGGAATTTTATACAGAGGTTCCCGCTGATATTGTTCCCTTGCAATTCTTCTCCCTTCTCATCCACCAGCACCGGCTGTACCCCCGGCAAGGGAAGGGTCGCATGGGCCGGCTTCTCCGGAGTCACCCCCGCTAAATTGGAAATAAGGATCCCCCCCGTCTCGGTCTGCCACCAGGTATCCACGATGGGACAACGTCCCTTGCCGATATTGTCGTGATACCAATGCCAGGCCTCTTCATTTATCGGTTCTCCCACCGTCCCGAGTATCCTCAACGAACCCAGGTTCTTGTTTTTTACAAAGTCAAGCCCAAAACCCATCAGGCTGCGGATCGCCGTCGGCGCCGTATAGAGGATATTCACCTTGAACTTGTCCACCACATCCCAGAAACGTCCCGCATCGGGATAGGTCGGGATCCCCTCGAATAGTAATGTGGTAGCGCCGGCGCTCAGCGGGCCATAGACAATATAGCTGTGACCCGTGATCCAGCCGATATCCGCCGTACAAAAAAAGATCTCGCCCGGTTTATATTGGAAGACATTGACAAAGCTGTAATTGGTAAAGACCATATAGCCGCCGCAGGTATGAACAACCCCCTTCGGCTTACCCGTAGAGCCCGAAGTATACAGGATAAACAGCGGGTCTTCCGCCTCCATCACCTCCACCGGGCAGGGTGGATTACCCTGCGTCTCCACTTTCCGGACCTCATCTTCCCACCACACATCCCTTCCCTTGATCATACTAACGGGAACCCGGGTACGGGTGAGAACGATCACCTTCTTCACGGAAGGACACTGTACCAGCGCGTCATCGATCACCGACTTCAGGGGGATCTGCTTATTCCCGCGATGCGCTCCGTCGGAAGTGATGACCAGGTTGCACTGGGCGTCCTGGATCCGGTCCGCAAGGCTCTGCGCCGAGAACCCGCCAAAAACCACCGAATGGATAACCCCGATACGGGCGCAGGCAAGCACCGCAATGGCCAGTTCAGGCACCATCGGCATGTAGATACAGACCCGGTCGCCCTTCTTCAGCCCGTTGTTCTTCAACACATTGGCAAATTGGCAAACCTTGCCGTGCAATTCCTTATAGGACAGGATGCGATAGTGCTCTTCGGGATCGTTCGGTTCCCAGATGATGGCAGGCTGATCCCCCCTTTCGGCCAGGTGCCGGTCGAGACAGTTCTCCGTAATATTGAGTTGCGCCCCGCTGAACCAGCGCACGGTTGGCTCCGTAAAATTCCATTCCAATACTTTATCCCAGGGCCGGCGCCACTGAAAATTCGCGGCTACTCCTGCCCAAAATCCCTCCGGGTCCTCCACACTCTTCTTATATTCTGCGTGATACTGCTCGAGGGACCGGATCTGATATGGATAATTGTTCATATGAAGAATTGGGGCATAAATGTAATTCAAAAAAATATATCTTGTAGCCGCTATGGCAACCACTTCAACGAAAGATATTAGAAAGATCATCGTCGCCTCATCCGTGGGCACCCTCATCGAATGGTACGATTTCTACATCTTCGGCAGCCTCGCTACCGTCCTGGCCAGCCAGTTCTTCCCGAAGTCGAATCCCACGGCAGCAATCCTTTCTACCCTCGCGACCTTTGCCGCCGGCTTCGTGGTCCGGCCCTTTGGCGCCCTCGTCTTCGGCCGGCTCGGCGACCTCATTGGCCGGAAATATACTTTCCTGCTGACCCTTGTCATCATGGGCGGCTCCACCTTTGCCATCGGCCTCGTCCCGAAGTATGAAACCATCGGGTTTGCAGCCCCTCTCATCGTATTATTATTGCGGCTCCTGCAGGGCCTTGCCCTCGGCGGCGAATATGGCGGCGCCGCCACTTATGTCGCGGAACACTCCCCCGACCACCGGCGCGGTTTCTATACCTCCTGGATCCAGGCTACCGCCACCGTTGGCCTTTTCGTCAGCCTCGGCATCATCCTTCTTACCCGCCATATCCTGGATGCCGACCAGGCGCGGAGCGTCGAAAAATTCAATGACTGGGGCTGGCGCATCCCCTTCCTCGTCTCCATCTTCCTGGTAGCCATCTCGGTCTATATCCGGTTGAAAATGCAGGAATCCCCGCTGTTCAGCCGCCTGAAGACGGAAGGGAAGCTTTCCACCAATCCGCTGAAAGAAAGCTTTGGCCACAAAGCCAACCTGAAGATCGTCCTGCTGGCCCTGTTCGGCGCTGCGATGGGCCAGGGCGTTGTGTTCTATACCGGCCAGTTCTATGCCCAGTCCTTCCTCGAGAATGTTTGTAAGATCGACTTCGATCAGTCCAAGACCACGCTCCTGCTCGCCATCCTTCTGGCCACGCCCTTCTTCGTCATCTTCGGCTCCTGGAGTGATCGCATCGGCCGTAAATGGATCATGATGGGCGGGATGCTGCTCGCCATTCTCACCTATCCCTTTCTGTTCAAACAGCTCCTGAACCTCACCAGTATCGAAGGCCGGACGGAACAGGTGGCGCAGAAGGAGATCAGGACCAGCGTAGCCTTTGTCGGAAAAACAAAGAATATGATCCGCACCTCCGCCACCCTCACCCACTTCGATGGCGGCCTGCTCGTTACCGATACAAAAAAAGATACCGTCTATGCCGATGGACATACCAGCGCAAAACCCGTAGTCACCCAGTCCCGGACCCTTGGCAACACCGATTACTGGAAGATGACCATCGTTCTCTTTGTGATGGTCTTTTATGTTACGATGGTTTATGGACCGATAGCCGCCTTCCTCGTGGAACTCTTTCCCACCCGGATCCGCTATACCTCCATGTCCCTGCCCTATCACATCGGCAATGGCATCTTTGGCGGGATGACCCCGTTCATCGCCACCCTCCTGACCACCATCTACAGCGCCGATAAGCTGGTCGGTCTCTGGTACCCCATCGGCGTGGCAGCCGTCTGCCTCGTCATCGGCATCCTCTATATCCCTTCAAAAAAACCCGAAGAAGCCTTCCATCAATAAAATAATTGTCCCACTATGAAC
>Ga0206888_1120_pt2 | contig 15661 bp, 8 predicted proteins | sample Alteio_BWOrgHeat_90_FD_153258 | JGI IMG/M metagenome (GOLD analysis project Ga0206888, IMG submission 153258) | Enriched cells from forest soil in Barre Woods Harvard Forest LTER site, Petersham, Massachusetts, United States - Alteio_BWOrgHeat_Nextera4 ... | reverse complement strand
GCCTATGGACTTTCCAATTTTGTTCCGGTTACAAGGCGAAAGGTGGATGTCCTGCCGGAAAATGACGTTGCCGACACTCCGGATACGACCTATGCCTATGCGGTCCGCTGGACGGGGATGGGCAGTGTTCGTTTCCTTGCCCAACTGTTACAGAAGGGGGTAAAGGTCAGGTATGCGGAAAGGCCCTTTCAGTCCGGCGGGATCTCTTTTGACAAAGGGACATTACTGATCACGCCCACCGGCAACAAGGCCATGGGGGATAAATTGTGGCCTTTGCTGAAGGACGTCGCACGACGTGAAGGCGTTCAATTTACGCGGATAGCTTCCGGTTTTGTGGACAAGGGGGCAGACTTTGGCAGCGGGCTTGTGCATCTTATCCACAAGCCCCGCGTGGCGGTGGTGACGGGTGAGGAGGTGAGCAGTCTTAATGCGGGTGAGGTCTGGCATTTATTCGAACAGGAGATAGGCTATCCCGTTACCCTGGTCAATGCCGGTGCGGCGTTGAAAGTGACCGATCGCCCGGTCTCATAATCGACGCCGGAGTACGTTCCTATACCGGCCGACAAATAACTCACCCCGTTGCGGGTCAAAAACGCCTTCAGCCGCTCGAGCCGGTCGCCAAAACTGTCGTTCCGGAGATAATAGGCCTTGTATTCCCCGCCGGGATGAACCTCCGCCTCTACAAAATAGTTGTGGAATTCTTTTATCAATTGTTCGGCATGCGCCGAAGCCACTTCGATGGTAGAAATGCCCGTGGTAAAATGATGCTCCAGTCGCTGGGCGAGCGTCAACGTATCACCGTCAGCGGTCTGCACCGCCAGCCCTGCATTGATCCCCCCCTGTTCAAAGGTCATCCCGATGCCACCATTGTAGATGGGATAGGTATCCCCATAACTGGGGTAGAACAGATCGAACTCCTCCTTCGTAAAATAGAGCCAGCCATTCCGGTCGAAATACCGGGCGTTATTCTTCCCGATCATGATCTGGAACTCGCGCTGCCAGGGCGTGATCACATCATGATAAGGCTCCGCTGCCGGTGCGAAATAATAGGGGTTGTTATATCCCTGCTCATGATAGTCCACATGCACCTGCGGAAGCCACGCATTATATTTTTTTAACCGCTGTTGGGTCTCCACCTGGGTTTGCCAGGCCCAGTCGCGGTTGAGATCGAAATTGTAATGGTTGGTCCTGCCCCTGGGCCAGGGCTCCTGGTGTTCGCGGGATTGCGGATCAGCGTTGGGCTGAGCACCGACAACGTCGTTGTACCAATGGACATACCTGTCCCGGCCATCGGGATTGATACAGGGGTCGATGACGATGACCGAATTGGGTAACCATTGCTTTGCGCGCGCGGACGCCGGGTTCACCAATTCATAAAGGGTCTTCATGGCCGCCTCGGAAGATGCCGGCTCATTGCCGTGTACATTGTAGCTTAACCAAACGATCACCGGGGCATGCTCGTCGGGTTTCAAACTGTCATGCAACATTCCCGCCAGCCGCAGATTGTTCTTACGAATGTCTTCCAGCCGCCGCATGTTCTCGGGACTGGCGATAAATGCCAGCAGTAAAGGACGCCCTTCATACGTCGTACCATATTGCTCTAATTTCATCTGTTCTGGCACCGCACCGGCCACAGCCCTGAAATATTCGACGATCTTGTAATGCGGGGTAAAATGCGCTCCCAGCGGGTACCCAAGAAAGGCTTCCGGGGAAGGAGGGGCCTGCGCAAAACAACAGCAGGCAGACAGCAGGAGACCAAGGAGGAGACCGGTCTTTCCGACCGCCACGCCCCGTGCAGATGGCAGGTTATGGTTCATGACGGACGAATGTAAGTAAACAACCAAAATAAAAAAAATGGTAACTTACAGGATAACAATCAAGACCGAAACATAAAACCATTCTTCTCCATGCGTCAACCGTTCATCCGCCTCTGGCTCCTTTGCACACTAATCCTTTTTTCGGCTAAATACGGGTTGGCCCAGGATCCGCCTACCCCTTACCACTATTCCATCCGCAAAACAGCAGTCGTTTCTCATGGCGCAGTCGTCTCCGCCCATCCCCTGGCAAGCAGTGCAGGGGTCAATATCCTCAGGCAGGGCGGCAATGCCTTCGACGCAGCCATCACCACACAATTGGCGCTGGCTGTCGTGTACCCCGCGGCCGGCAATATCGGCGGCGGCGGATTCATGGTCGCTCATACGGCAAAAGGAAAGAACATCACCCTGGATTTTCGGGAGAAAGCACCCGCCGCGGCTACCCGTGATATGTATCTGGATGCGGCAGGCAACCCCCGAACCGATCTCAGCCAGAACGGTCATCTTGCCTCCGGCGTCCCCGGCGCCATCGCCGGCATCTTCGCCGAATGGAAATATGCAAAACTGCCCTTTGCACAGCTCATCCAACCGGCTATCGATCTTGCAGAGAACGGCTTTGCCATCACCGAAGCAGAAGCCCGCAGCCTCAACGGTACACAGACGGCTTTTAAAAAATACAATACCGTAACCCCGGTGTTTGTAAAGGAAGGCGGCTGGAAGGCCGGCGACACCCTTGTCCAGAAAGAGCTGGCCAAAACCTTGCGGCTCATCCGCGACCAGGGAGCAAAAGGCTTCTATGAAGGGGAAACGGCCCGGCTCATTCTAGAAGAAATGCAGCGGGGTAAAGGGATCATCACCGCGGACGATCTGAAAACCTACACGGCAAAAGAAAGAGAACCCTCGGTGTTCCCCTATAAGAATTATACCATCGTCACCATGCCCCTGCCCAGCAGCGGCGGCGTCGTCCTGCAACAAATGCTAAAGATGGTAGAAGACCAGCCGCTGGGAAGCTATGGCTTCGAATCGGTAAAAGCCGTCCACCTGATGACGGAAGTGGAAAGGCTGGCCTATGCCGATCGCGCCCAATACCTCGGCGACCGCGATTATTATTCGGTACCCGTCGATACACTCACCAGCTCAGCCTACCTGCACCGCCGCATGGCGGCCTTCCAGCCGGATAAAGCCGGCAACAGCAAGGAGATCAGCGCCGGCGTCCTTACAGCAAAATCCGAAGAAACGACCCACTTCGAAGTCGTCGATGAAGAAGGAAATGCCGTCTCCATCACCACCACTCTCAACGGCGGGTATGGCAGCAGGGTCGTCGTGGCCGGAGCCGGCTTCTTCCTCAACAATGAAATGGATGACTTCAGCGTCAAGCCGGGCGTACCCAATATGTACGGCGCCGTCGGCAACGAAGCCAATGCCATCGCCCCGGGTAAACGCATGCTCAGCTCCATGACCCCCAGCCTCGTTCTCGACAAAGGAAAAGTTTACCTCGTCGTGGGAACCCCGGGCGGTACCACCATCACTACCTCTGTCTTCCAGACCCTGGTGGACATCCTCGACTTCAACCTAAGCCCCGAAGACGCCGTCAACAAACCAAAATTCCATCACCAATGGCTGCCGGATGAGTTGTTTGTAGAAGCAGGCTTCCCCGCCGACATCCGGGAACAGCTAAAAGCCATGGGATATACCATCACCCAACGCGGCAGCATCGGCCGCACGGAAGTGATAAAAGTACAACCCGGCAGGGAACATAAAATAGAAGCCGTGGGGGATGGCCGTGGTGACGACACGGCAGATGGCTATTAAAAACATTACTATATGAATACTCTCGGCACTACTTACCTGGAATCTGCGATCAAACGCTTCCTTACCTACAAAGTTTTGGGGGATATGACCTTTGCCCAACTGGAAGAAAAGGACTTCTATTTCACCCCTTCCGAACAATCCAACAGCATCGCGGTCATCATCCAGCACATGCACGGCAATATGCGCAGCCGCTGGACAAACTTCCTTACGGAAGACGGAGAAAAACCGGGTCGCAACCGGGACGAGGAATTCAGCCCGCCAACATGTAATAAGGAACAGCTGGTGGCCCAATGGGAAGATGGCTGGCGCTGTCTCTTCGATACGCTGCGGTCGCTGAAGGACGAAGACCTGCTCAAAACGATCACCATCCGGCATGAACCCCTCATCGCCATAGACGCCATCAACCGGCAGCTGGCGCATTATCCGCATCACGTCGGCCAGATCGTATACATTGGTAAAATGATCCTGGACCAGCAATGGAAAAGCCTGTCCATCCCAAAAGGCGATTCACAGGTATTTAACAAGGTCATGCAGGAGAAACACGGTAGGTAAAAACTTTAACAGCATCAAGGGCGCCGCCACACGTAAAGGGGGATTATTGGTATTGAATTTGCAACTCCCCCTTTATGTCTTAATTTTGCCATCCAAAAAGGATAACCCCTGAGAAAGATTTGGAAAATACTCCGTAATACATTACTTGTTTTACTACTATTACTGCTCTCAGTTTGGGGTCTCATTCATCTGCCCTCCGTCCAAACCTGGCTGGTCGCCCGGGTAACCAAAAGACTGTCACATGACCTCCACACCCGCATCAGCGTCAAACACGTCAATTTCTCCCTTTTCAACAAAATGTTGCTCGATAGTACGCTGGTCGAGGATAACAAGGCGGATACCCTCCTTTTTGCCGGTACGGTAAAAGTGAATATCACCGACTGGTTCTTCTTCAAGGACAAAGCCCAACTGCAATATATCGGCCTGGAAGACGCCACCGTCAAGCTCCAGCGCACGGACTCGGTATGGAACTACCAGTTCCTGGTCGACTATTTCACGGACACGGACACTACCCTTCAAAAAGCAAAGCTCAAGGATACGGTCAAAGGACTGCAACTGGACCTGAAAGAGGTCGAGCTTTCCCGTATCCACTTTCTCAAACACGATGCCTGGCGCGGCGAGGACATGGACCTGCACCTGAAATCGCTCAGCCTGGATGCCGACACCATCAGCTTTACGGACAAGATAGCCCGCATCAAAAGCCTCGACTTCACCCGGCCGGATTTTGTGCTGTCCAATTATGACGGCAGAAGACCGACACCACCCGATGATACGGCCGCGATCATCAACGACCCGCTGCACCTGCGCCTGAACCCCGCCGGGTGGGACCTCACCGCCGGCCGCATCTCGATAAAGGACGGTTCCTTCCGGCACGAAGAAGTTGGCGACACCGTCATCAATAAACACTTTGACGGCAATCATATCTACTTTTACTCGGTAAACACCAACTTTTCCAATCTTCGGCTCAACCGCGACACGCTTACCGCCCAGTTGCTGCTCAGCACAAAGGAGCGCAGCGGCCTCGAAGTAAAAAAGCTAAGCTCCCGTATCCGATGGTACCCCGAAGCCATGGAATTTGGGCGCCTCGACCTCCAGACGAATAAAAGCCATCTGCACAACTTCTTCGCCATGCGGTTCAAGACCCTCGATGACATGTCCGACTTTGTCACCCGCATCCACATGGAAGGCCATTTTACCGACTCGGAGATCGACACCGACGACATCGGCTGGTTTGCGCCGGAATTGAAGACCTGGAACAAACGCATCCGCCTCACCGGCGATCTTCAGGGGACAGTATCCGATCTGCGGGGCCGGAAAGTGATCGTGGAAGCAGGAAAGAACACCCTCCTCAACGGGGATATCCATCTGAAAGGACTGCCGGACCTCGAAAAGGCCTATATCGAATTCAAGTCAAACGACTTCCGCACCACCTATGAAGATATGGCCACGCTGGTACCCGCCCTTCGCCAGGTGCAGTCGCCACGCATCGACAGGATCGACTGGCTGCGATTCAAAGGGGATTTTACCGGCACCGTCCGCGACTTCGTCACAAAAGGCACCGTCGAGACAAATCTCGGCACTATCGAAACCAACCTCGACATGAAACTGCCGGTCTCCGGCCCCTCCGTCTATTCGGGGACCATCAGCACGGACAGCTTTCACCTCGGCGCCTTCCTCGATAATGACAACCTGGGCCGCATCGCCTTCCAGGGAAAGATCAACGGTACCGGCCTCCGCACAGGCACCCTCAGCGCCACCCTGGACGGAATGGTCAACAACCTCGAATTCAACGGCTATACCTACCAGCATATCCAGGTGAACGGAGCGGTCGCCAAGAAAAAGTTCAATGGGGAACTCATCGCCAGCGACCCCAATCTCGACGCTCATCTCAACGGCCTCGTCGACTTTAGCCAGGCACAACCAAAGTTCGACTTCGAAGCCGAAGTAGCTAAAGCCAATCTCACCAAACTGCACTTTGTCCGGCAGGAAGTGGAATTCGACGGGAAGTTCAAATGCAATTTCACCGGCGACGACATCGACAACTTTCTCGGCCATGCCAGCATCTACGACGCCTCGCTCTTCAAGAACGGCAACCGGGTCTCCTTTGATTCCCTGACCCTCGAATCCAGCATCGAGGCCAATAACAAAAAGATCGTCCTCGTCAGCAACGAGTTCGACGGGGCCATCGCAGGGGAATTCTCCATAAAAGACCTGCCCGCCTCCTTCCAGACCTTCCTGAACAAATATTATCCCAGCTATATAAAACCCGCAAAAGCGGAGCCGGCCAATCAAAACTTTACTTTTGTCATCTCCACAAAAAAAGTCGATGAGTACATCGACCTCTTCGACAAAGACCTGAAAGGATTTAACAACTCCGTCATCGCCGGGCGTATCGATACCCGGGATAAACACCTGCTCGATCTCAATGCGGATATTCCCGCCTTCGGGTATAAAAGCATCGCGTTTAACAACCTGGTACTAAAAGGGACAGGCAACCTCGACAGCCTCTCCATGGAGACCACCATCGGAGAAGTCTTTATCAATGACAGCCTGCATTTTCCCGGCACCCTGATCCATCTCCGCAGCTCCAATGATCTGTCCAGCGTACAAATAAAGACCAGCGCCAACCAAACCCTCAACTCCGCCAATATCTCGGCACAGGTACAAACCCAGCCCAATGGGGTAAAATTGACCTTCGACCCCTCGACTTTCGATATCAACAGCAAGACCTGGATCATCGACAAGGATGGACAACTGGCCTTCAACAATAATATTCTGTCCGCCGACGGCCTGAACATCCACAGCGGCGAACAGGCTATCGCCATCACCACCCACCCTTCGGGTGAAGGCAACTGGAATGACATTCATATCGATCTGAAAAAGATCAATATCGGTGACTTTACCCCCTACGTCGTCAAATCCGAAAGGCTGGAAGGCGTGCTGACGGGAAGTGCGGACATCACCAACCCTTTCCACAATCATACCGTCCGTTTCCAGGGGCAGGCAGAACAATTCCGCTTCGACAACGATTCCATCGGCCGGCTTGACCTGGCAGCCGACTATCAAAAGTCCACCGGGACCATCCACGGCACCCTGCATTCCGACAATAAGGACTATCACCTCGACTCGAAGATCCTTGTCAATATCTCAGACAGTGTCACCGGCCCACCCATCGACATTACCACCGATGTCGCCGGCGTGAAGGTCGACATGCTCGAAAAATACCTCGGCGGCATCTTTACCAATCTGACGGGCAACGCCAGCGGAAAACTCCAGATCACGGGCGCCCCCTCCCATCTCTATTATTTAGGGACCGTACAGTTGAACAACGCCTCGCTAAAAGTGGCCTATACCCAATGCACCTACAAGATCCCGGCGGCGACCATCCGTTTTAAAAAAGATACCATCGACTTCGGTACCCTGCAGTTAAAGGACAGGCTGGGCCACACGGCAGACCTGCTTCACGGCCGCCTTTTGCATCATGCCTTCGACGACCTGGGCTTCGATTTTGAGCTAAATACAAATCGGCTGCTCCTGCTGGACACAAAAGCCACCGATAACAACCAGTTCTACGGTACCGTGGTCGGCAAGGCAAGGATGACCCTCAGCGGCCCCGAGAACAATATGATCATGAACATCAAGGGGGAACCGACCGACAGCTCGAATATCTACCTTCCCCCCTCGATCAACCGGGAGAATGGCGAAGCCGATTTCATCCAATGGCGGGTGTATGGGAAAGAGATGAAGAAAGGCCTTGCGGACAAGAAAAGCGCCAACCTGCTCGTGACCCTGGACATGTACGCCAACAACTTCGCCAATGTCTATATGATCCTCGATCCGCTGACCGGGGATATCATCAAGACCAACGGCCACGGCAACCTCGTCATGCGAGTGGGCACAGCGGACGACCTTACCCTCAATGGCCGCTATGAGATCGACCGGGGCAATTATAACTTTACCTTCCAGTCCTTTATCCACAAACCCTTTATCCTCAGCGAAGGGGTGGGCAACTATATCACGTGGAATGGCAATCCCTATGACGCCACCATCGGCATCGCAGCCACCTTCCGGGCGGAGAATGTCCGGTTCAGCGACCTCGGACTGAACAACACCCTGGGTATCCAGGATGAGAACGTACGCCGTTACCGGGGCGATATCATCGTTACGGCCAACCTGACGGGAAAACTGATGGCCCCGAACATCGCTTTCCAGATAGATCTCCCGCCGGGCAGTCCGTTGAAGAACGACCAGGACGCCCAGACCCTGCTCGCCCGGATCCAGAATGACCCCAACGAGCTCAATAAACAGGTCTCCTGCCTTGTCGTCCTCAACAGCTTTGTGCCGCTTTCCAACAGCACCAATGACTTCAACGCCACCGCCGCAGTGGGAAATGTCGTTGTCAACAGTATCTCCGGGGTCATCTCCAATGCCTTTTCCAAACAGGTGGCCCACCAGTTGCAACGGATCTTTAATGACAAGAGCATCCGCGTCAACTTCAACACCAACTTCTACAACGGCAATTACCTGATCTATGATAACCCCGACCTGAGTAATCTCAACTATAACCGCACGAACCTCAACTTCTCCATCGGCAAAAGCTTCCTCAACGAAAAGCTGACGATGACGGTAGGCAGCGCCCTGGATTTTGGAATGACGGCACAGCAGGCGGCCGCCGCTTCCTTCCAATTCCTGCCGGATATAAATGCGGAATACAAGATCACTCCCGATGGCCGTGTCGCTCTCACCTTCTTTTACCGCGACTCCTATAATTACCTGAATACGGGCAACCATACCCAGAACAGCAGCGGCACCAGTATCTCCTATCGCCGGGAATTTGATCGCATCGATGAGCTCTTTAAAAAGAAGAAGAAGAAAACCCCACCGCCACCACCACCGCCGCCACCGCCCACCGTCAAAAATGACTCTAACTAAAAACCCCGCCGAAGCGGGGTTTATTATTATTTCAGGATCTCATGACCAAGCTTATCCCGTTTGGTCTGCAGATACTTCTCATTATGCGGATTGGGGTGGATCTCTATCGGCACGGTGTCGACGATCTCAAGCCCATAACCCAGCAACCCGGCCCTTTTACGGGGATTATTGCTGATCAGCCGGAGCTTCGTGACTCCCAGGTAACGCAGGATCTGCGCCCCTACGCCATAATCCCGTTTGTCCATCGGGAAACCCAGGTGGAGGTTGGCTTCCACCGTATCCATCCCTTCTTCCTGCAGCTTATAGGCCTTTAATTTATTCAAAAGCCCGATGCCCCTCCCCTCCTGGTTCATATAAAGGATGATCCCCTGTCCCTCTTTCTCCACCAGTTGCATGGCCTCATGAAGCTGGTCGCCGCAGTCACACCGGAAAGAACCAAGGATATCCCCGGTAAAACAGGAGGAGTGTACCCGCACCAGCACCGGCTCACCCGGCTTCCAACTGCCTTTGATAAGGGCCAGGTGCTCGTTATTGGTATTCTTTTCGCGAAACGCGATCAGCTTGAAATCCCCATACTTGGTGGGCATCTCCACCCGTACCACTTCTTCTATCAGCGAATCGGTCTTGAGGCGGTATTCAATAAGATCCTTTATGGAAACGACAACCAGATCGAATTTTTTGGCTATCTCCAGCAATTGGGGCAGCCGGGCCATGGTACCGTCCTCATTCATGATCTCCACCAACACCCCCGCCGGCTCAAACCCGGCTAGCCGGGCCAGGTCGATCGTGGCTTCGGTATGCCCCGCGCGACGCAATACCCCTCCCCGCTTTGCTCTCAACGGAAAAATATGTCCCGGCCGGCCCAGATCTTCCGGCCGCGTTGCCGGATCGATGAGGGCTTGTACTGTCTTGGAGCGGTCACTGGCAGAGATCCCGGTGGTACAGCCATGTCCCAGCAGGTCGACGCTCACCGTGAACGGAGTCTCATGAAGCGCCGTATTCTTGTTTACCATCAGTTCCAATCCCAGCTCATCACACCGGTCCTCCACGAGGGGCGTACAGATAAGCCCCCTGCCTTCCTTACTCATGAAATTGATGATCTCGGGGGTCACATTTCGGGCCGCGGTGATGAAATCTCCTTCATTCTCACGGTCTTCGTCATCTACAACGATGACCAGCTTCCCTTTCTTAATGGCGTCTATAGCGCTTTCTATACTGGATAACATTAATTATAAATTGGTTAGAGATACGTACAAAATTAACAATAAAAACGCCGGAAAGTTCCAAAAGGATGCCTCGCCCGAACTACCCAGAGACCCCGAAGATCGAAAAAAGTCAAAAAAAAGCGCTCAATTCTTCCGCGGGCCGAAAAGTCCATTTTTGTTTATAACTTGTCAATATTAAAAGAAAGCTACCGAGCAGCATTTTAGCAGTTTTGCTTTTCTTTAACATTCCAATCCATACGTCCCCTTTCTGTGAAAAATCAGTAGAATGCCTGCCACGACTTGTTAATGATTTCTTAATCTGCTTATGAGTACAGTCATATAAATACTGTATTTCTTTGCACGCGCAAAAACCACTTTATATGATAAAACGACTGCTATTATCGGCATTCACCATTCTAATCGCTTATGTGTCCTTTTCCCAGGAGACTACATCGGACATTCAGGGCCTGATCAGCGACGGGAAGACCGGTCTTTCCGGGGCTACCGTGACGGCCTTGCATACTCCCACCGGGACAAAGTACACTACCACCACCCGTAAGGACGGGCGTTTCAACCTTGCCAACGTTCGCGTAGGCGGCCCTTATGTCATCAGTGTAAGTTATGTGGGATTCAAAGAAGAGAAACAGGAGAACATTAACCTGGTGTTAGGGCAAACTTTTTATGCCGATTTTACCATGTCATCGGACGCGAAGCAATTGCAGGAAGTTGTAGTGGCAGGTTCCCGGCAGAACAAGATCTTCAACAACAGCCATACGGGCAGCCAGGAGATCATCAGCCGGGCCCAGCTCGAAGGCCTTCCGACGATCAACCGCTCCGTTCAGGACTTTACCAAACTCGAGCCCACTTCCCAGGGGCTGAGCTTTGCCGGCACGAACCCCGGGATGAACAACATCACTGTGGACGGGGCTGACTTCAACAACTCCTTCGGTTTGTCCAGCACGCTGGGCGGCCAGGCCAACGCCCAGCCAATCGCGCTGGACGCCATCGACCAGATCCAGGTCAACGTAGCCCCTTATGACGTAAGACAGGGTGGCTTTACCGGCGCCGGTGTCAACTCGGTTACCCGCAGCGGTACCAACCAGCTCCGCGCCACCGTCTATGATTATATCAAAGGCCCGGGGACGCAGGGTTATCATGCCGACAACACCGTCGTAACAAGAAGCCCCTTTAGTTATAATGTGTTTGGTGGCTCCATCGGCGGCGCTATCATCCCCAACAAACTCTTCCTCTTCGTAAATGCGGAAGAAGACAAACAAAAAGCTCCGGCTACCGCCCTGATCGCCTCGGATGCCACCCATCCGGCCGCCGCGGGTAGTGTTTCCCAGGTAAGTGCCGACTCGCTCAACCTGATCTCCAACTACCTGAAATCGACCTACAACTATGATCCGGGTCCATACCAGGGTTACTCCTTCATGCAGAACAGCTACAAGGTGAATGCCCGGCTCGATTATAACATCGGTCATGGCAATGACAACGTACTTACCCTGAAATACAACTACCTGAAATCCTACGCCGACCAGCCCGCCAGCACCAGCCGTTCGCTGGGTGGAAGCCAGTTGATCACCGGTGGTCAGCCCGGCAGCCTTTCGATGCCCTTCCAGGGTAGCGGTTACCGCATCAACAATAACCTCAATATCTGGATTGCCGAACTGAATACGCGTTTTGGCAACAGCGCTTCCAACAAATTCCAGGTCGGTTACACCCGTGAAAGGGACTTCCGCACTCCCCAATCCGCCTCCGGTGTCTTCCCTCTCGTCGACATCCTGGCCAACGGCTCCATCAATTCCGGCGCCAACATCGCGACTACCTTTGGTTACGAGCCTTTCACGTACAACAACGTACTGAACATGGACTCCTACCAGTTGACGGATATCTTCGCCTTCTACAAAGGCGCACATGAGATCACCATCGGTAGCCAGAACAGCTATAAGAAATACACCAATGCCTTCGCACCCGGCTACCAGGGCGACTACCAGTTCGCGTCTTTTGCCGACTTCCTCGCAGGCAAACCCGCAGTGGCTTATGGTCAGGACTATTCGACCCTCAAGGGCGCGACCTTCCCCTTCGCCTATGCCGGTGCAACCAACCTGAGCTTCTTTGCACAGGATAAGTTCCGCGTTACGCCGAACTTTACCCTTACTTATGGTATCCGCTTCGACTACACCACCTACCAGAACAAATTCACGGATAACCCCAACTTCGATCAGCTGAAATTCGCTGGCGGCGCCTCCTATAATGTAGGCAGCGCTCCCAATGGCTTCCTGGTCGTTTCTCCCCGCGTAGGCTTCAACTGGGATATCACGGGTGACCGCACCTGGCAGCTGCGCGGCGGCGCCGGTATCTTCGAAGGCGCTCCGCCTTTTGTATGGATCGAGAACCAGGCCGCCAACAACGGTGTTCAACTGGGCTCCTTTACGGAAGGTGGTACGCAGAACCCCACTGCCGTTCCGTTCTATCCTACCGCACAGGAAGGTCTTAACCACTACCTCCAGGCAAACAATATCAACCAGACGACGACCCCTCCCGGCTATAGCGTCAACGTCACCGACAAACATTTCAAGTATCCCACAAAGCTCCGTACCAGCCTTGGTATCGACAGAAAACTGCCGGACAACTGGGTGGTCTCCGTCGAAGGTTCTTACTCGCATGATATCAACGCGGTCTACATGGCCAATGCGAACCTTAACGAATCAAATGGCTTTGCTATCAGCAATGGTCCCGATACCCGCACCCGTTATCTCACCTCCACCGCCAATAGCAACAAGTACTTTTTTGCCGGCAGCAGCCTCGCCAACCCTAACCTGGGTAGCGTGATCCTGCTGAAGAACGCAAGCAAAGGCTACTCTTACTACGCGACCTTCCGGATCCAGAAGACCATCCGTAACTTCAGCGCCAGCGTGGCATACGCCTACCAGGAATCTCAGACCATCATGGAGAACGGTAGCACCGCTCTTTCCCTGTGGGCTTCCCGCGCGGTTTCCAACACGGACCCCAATTCGCCTACGCTCGGTCGTCCCTCCTGGTATCAGCCCAACCGCATCATCGCTTCGGCTAACTACAAGTTCGAATATGGCGGCCATTTTGAAACCATCATCGGCGCGGTCTACGAAGCTGCCCCCTCCGGCACCTCCAGCTATACCTACAGCGGTGACCTCAACGGCGATGGCAATACCAGCAATGACCTGATCTACATCCCAAGGAACGCGTCCGAGATCAACCTCATCGACGTAGGCTCCTACAAGGGCGGCGTAGGTGTCACCACCGGTACCGCTGCCGACCCCCGGACCTCCGCACAGATCTGGAATCAACTGAGCAACCTGATCAACTCGGACCACTACCTGTATCACCACCGTGGTCACTACGCCCAGTCCAACTCGGTCGTACTACCCTGGTTCAAAAAGCTGGATCTGCACGCCCAGGAGAACATCTATTTCTACACCAAACATGGCAATAGCAAAGACAGACACACACTTAGCTTCACAGCAGATATGCTCAACGTAGGTAACTTCGTCAACAGGAATTGGGGCCTGGTCCATACGACCACGCTGTCCAGCATCCTCAGGTTCGAAGGGATGGCAGCCGACGGCAAAACACCGCTGTTCTCCTTCCCCTTCTTCGACCCAACCAACCAGGTGCCCCTGCAGAGCACCTTTGCCAACAGCAGCAGCATCAGCTCGAGATGGCAACTGCAATTTGGTGTACGCTATATGTTCAACTAATTCGCTATCTAACAAAAAAAATATTTATGCGTAAAAGATCTGTTTTATTCTTATGCCTGATTGCCGTCGCGGCTACCATGGTGATAAGCTGTGTTAAGTCAGACACGCTTCCCACGACCACGCCTTCGCCCACGACCATTTTTACCCCTGGTAAGCTCGCGCACACCAAGGACTCCGTCAATGTCGGCGACACCGTCTATCTCACCGCCTCCGGCACCGTTTGGGATACGACAAAGACCATTTCGGCTTTCCTGACCGCCACCTATGGTGATTCGACAGCCACTGCCTTTAACCCAACCGGTACCTTTATCCTGGGGTCAGCTGCAGCGCCTGTTAAGGTCAACCGGGTCATCGGTGCGCTCAACGCCAGTGGCCTTTATGCCTGGTCAGCCACCCTTTCCCTCCCGGGCGCGACCATCGTTCCGCACAAGAAGAGACTGGCTATCACCTCGACGTATGTCTATCAACTTAGCCTGAGCAGCCAGTTGCCGGCCAGCATGACGTCGACAGATGCAGGGATAAAGATAAAGACCGTCTACGTAAAATAATGGGAAAGAACCCCAATGAAAAACCCGGCCTCGAGCCGGGTTTTTTTATTTGCCACATCTTTTATTTTGGAAAGCCCCATAATAAGAACTCCGGCATCGCCCTCGCCCAGGTAGCCACATCGTGATGCCCACCGGCAATCTCAAAATAGCGGATATCCCCGGCCGGATCATATCCTTTTCCCGCCAGCTCCCGCATCAGGTCCTGCGTGTCATCGATACTGTCGATGATCCCATTACCATTGCGGTCCTCCATCTCATCCTCCGTCCCGCATTCAAAAAAGAATTTCAACCAGGGATAGTAACTGCCCTTGCGCACTTCCGAATGCATGATCCTGTCCGTCTGCTCATTATAGGCAGGGTCGCTCTTATCCTTTGTCCGCCACCAGAAACTGCCGGAGAAAAGCCCCGCCCTTGCAAATTCCTGCGGGTGATTCCATACGATATCCATCGCGCTCAGCGCCCCAAGCGAAAACCCCGCAAATGCCTTTTCCCTGAAGTCAGGCGCCCGGTATTTCCGGCGGAGGGCAGGGATCAACTCGTCAAAGACAAACCGGGTATACGCATCGGCCTTCACACCCCAACCCTGGTAGTCAGGGATGCCCGCCGTCCCATACTCCATCTTCCTGTCGGCGCCCGCATGGATCCCGACACACAACAACGGTGAAAGGAGGTCCCGGCTATACAGTTCATCCAGGATCCCGGCCATCCCCAGACGACCCAGATCCTGCCCATCATTGATCAGCAACAGGCTGGTCGCCCGCATGTCCTGCATCGCGGCAGGAAGGTAAAGATCAACGTCTACGGTACGGCCCAGTTGCACGGATGTCAATTGCATACGTTCCTGTCTGATATTCGTGCTCTTTTCTATCGACATAGCGTCAAAAATAGTATATTTAATTATAAATGGATCTTGACGAAGAATATCACAAATGGCATTCCCCGACCATCGGCCGGGAATTCAAAATGCTCGTCTTCGGGAAGGGCGGTTTTCCCGTCATCCTCTTCCCCACCTCCCGCGGCACCTACTACCAGAACAAGGACCAGGGGCTCATCGAAAC
>Ga0206888_1171_pt1 | contig 15675 bp, 10 predicted proteins | sample Alteio_BWOrgHeat_90_FD_153258 | JGI IMG/M metagenome (GOLD analysis project Ga0206888, IMG submission 153258) | Enriched cells from forest soil in Barre Woods Harvard Forest LTER site, Petersham, Massachusetts, United States - Alteio_BWOrgHeat_Nextera4 ... | reverse complement strand
TGAGTTGAACAACGCCTCTCCTGTCTTAGATCGGTATCATTTATCGCCATACGATATTATCAATCTTTGCGGAGGCGTTCCGGCGCCGAACATTACGTCGATCCGCGTAGTCATGCATGCTACCTACTCTTCCGCCCTCGCTGTGCAGATTTTTACGGACCAATATGAAATTGTTCGGAACATGGATTTTCAAATTGGCCGCATCGATAATAATTATATGGTCGTTTTCCAACGCGGCCAGGGATTAGGCACAAACCTGTTTCTCACACAGGTAAAAACTGCCAGGCATTTTCGTTTCAGACGGTTGCATACCACTGCCTTGGCCCCTGATGAGGAGCAGGACTGGACTGGGTATTATTTTTGGGCAGAATTGGGTTATGAAAATACGGACATCGGGGAATACCAGGATTGGGCTGCTGAAATGGGGAGAGGTGAGCCTACACTAAGTGAATTGATGTTATCGGACTCTGGTCGGAAATTATGGCGGCAATCCGGCTTTACGTGGATTGGAAATTTCCACTTGACTGACGACCATTCTTGCCTTGGTCATTTACGGCAACACTTGCAACGAAAACGGATTGATTTTACTCTGTGAGCTAATGGTTAGGCTGCTTGAGTGCGCAGAACTTCCTTCTTCACCTCTGCCTGGGATTTACCTATATGACTTTTTACAAAAGCAATGTGTTGAGGATACATTCTATTAACCGCATCGATTCCTTCCTCTAAAAACAGAGAGAATGCAGCCAACTGCTCCAGTGAGCCTTTCTTGCTTCTATATGTTGCTGCGTTATTCATAGTATAAAATTACAAAAATTATCCTTTATAGCAATCAAATTCAAGTATTTGGCATTCAAGCAGTTGAAAATATAGTTCAATGTCTCCCTCCTTCTAAACTATATATTTGCCGCTTTATTGCCTAATCGCCGGCCTTATCTCCACTCCCATTCACATCACCCCCTAATAATCAATGTAGAAAAAAATCTAACGAACTGTAGTTACAAAACTACCCCCGGCGAGTACTAAATAGTATAAGAGAGACATTGGAACCTCACCATATATCGAACTAAACTTTTTGCGACAGGTTGTTTTAAGGGTCAAGACCGCTCCATTATTGGGGTGGTCTTCATTTTAAACCAACCCACCACAGTTTCGCAGCGAGTCATCTCAACCGCGCGGCGCACCAGTCACCTGCCGCCGCGGCGCCACCTGCGTCAGATACGCCAACAACCCATTAAATAAAACCAAATAACCGGGGAAAAGCACGTAGATCCAATCGTGCCCCACACAGATCACCAACGCAAGCGTCGACGAGATCACCCCCATCACCCAGGCCCACGACCTCTCCGACACCGGATCATGCCACGCCTTTTTTATCGTCGGCACCCCGAGAACCGCATCGGCGCCAATGGCAAAGATCGTCGTCATCCAGGGATTCGCAGACAGGAGATAAACCCCCACACAAAGCGCACCCAGGATCACATACAGCCAATCCTTCCGCTCCAGCGAATAATTCCGGGTCAACACCGCCGTCGTACTAATGGCCAGACACCCCACCGTCGAAAAAAGGATCCCGGTCATACTCCACTGCCAACCCTTTCCCACCACCTGCGCCACCACACTCGTCCCCATCAAAAAGGCCCAGCCGGTCCACGAAAGAACACTCGGCCGCACCTTCCGGCCAATAGTATTGATCAGGTAAACCACCTGTGCACCGAAAATGATAATCCCTGCCACTAAACCCAATATCCGTTCTACCTGCTGCATGACCCGTCGTTTTGCAGCGAATATAACACATTCCGTCGCGGCCCCGCCTCCCGCCACCGCAAACCTCCGCGGCCGCAAACTACCCCTTCGTGATCAACGCCACCATATTCCCCCCGGGATCACTAAACCACGCAAACTTCTTCCCATCAGGCAACGGTATCGGCCCCACCACCTTCTTCCCCCCGGCGGCCTCTATCCGCCCAAGCGTCTCGGCAATATCATCCACCTCGATATAAAACGTCACATACTGATGCGGCTCATGCCCCAGCGCCGTAATATGGCCCGGCACACCCTTCGTCGAATGCGTATCCAGCAAAGACGCGGAAGGGATCGAAGTAGCCGTCCACCCAAAAATATTCGTGTAAAAATTCGTCGTGCCCGCGAGATCTTTACAGCCGATCTCGAAATGAACCACGGGGTTCCCGATAGAAGGTGTCATAAAAAGAGTTTTGCCTCTAAATTAAGCGGACTCCCCGGAAATAAATTGTAAAAATGTTTCCCGCTCCAACGGAAGAAAATTCGGCGTCCGCCCGATCACCGGATACTGCCGGCAAAGCCGCCGGTACTGCAACGGCGTGATCCCCGTCCGCGCCTTGAAATCATGGATAAAATGCGCCTGGTCGAAATATTCGTGCAACGCCGACAACGGCTCACCGCCCCCCGACACCCCTTCTTCCCTGATCGCCGTCGCCGCGATCCTGCCCAACGTCCTGTTCAGCCGGATGATCCCCTGGATATTCTTTATCGCATCCCCAAAATAATACTGCGCCTCACTCCGCAACCGCTTCCTTGTAATCCCCAATACCCTGCACAATTCTTCGACAGAGCTCGTATACATCGCCCGCCCCAGCCATTGCACCTTCGAAAAGGCAGAAAGATCAGCCCCCTTCACCAACGACAACAGATACCGCTCGATCAACACAAACCCGGCGGCAACCGAACACCCCATCAACTCCTCCCGCAACACGGATAGCTCTCCCGCCCGCAATCGCGATCCTGTTCCCCAGTCCTCCGCGGAAACCGCAAGATTATTGGTCTCCTTCGCCGGCAACCCCGCAAAAAAGGGCACCATCCCCAACTTTAAACCAATCGCATACATGGCGGTCACCCCCGCATTCTCCAACAAAAAAGGGGTATCCTGTTTGCCATTGATCCAGATCCCATCGCTCTTCCCCCGCCCCGCCGCTAAGGGGTCATAAACATCGGAGGTAGAAAAAGGCGCCCCCAGGTTGATGATGATCACCTGGTGCATCCGTGGAAAAGCTACTCCCGTCCCCATCCGCTTTCCACTGATAAAGAAGATGTAGTCGATGAATTCGCTAAGCCCCCCTCCCGGCGCATAACCCTGGATGTCCATAGTTAAATGTACTCACAAAAATCGTAGTAGCCATACGCCCCGGCATCTTCCGGCAGAAAACGATATATTTGAAAGACCAAAACAATAGCATGTTAAGAATAGGCCTCCTCCTTTTTATTATCGCATTCGCATTCCCCGCATCAGCCCAGCAAAAAGGTTCCGAATCAGACCCTTACGTCCTCGAACCCACCCCCACCACCGTGGCCTGGGGCCACTACTGGTCGGAATACCCTCCGGTCCTGAAGATCAAATCGGGCGATTTCGTAAAGGTCCACACCCTCCTCACCTCCAATCCGGAACGACTGGAAGCCGCAGGCGTCCCCGCGGACCAGGTTGAAAAAGAACTGAGAGACGTCGCCTCAGTAAAAGACAAAGGCCCCGGCGGCCACGTCCTCACCGGTCCCATCTACGTCGAAGACGCCGATTCGGGTGACATCCTCGAAGTACGCCTCCAATCCATTGACCTCGCCATCCCCTACGGCTACAACGCCATCGGCGCGGCCGGCTTCCTCTCGGATGAAATTTTCGATCGCAAAATGCGCATCGTCCCCCTCGACGCAAAAAAAATGATCGGCCACTGGTCCGAAGGCATCGATATCCCACTCCACCCCTTCTTCGGCAGCCTCGGCGTCGCCCCGCCAAAATACGCCGGCCGCTGGAACAGCGCCCCACCATGGATCCACGGCGGCAACCTCGATAACAAGGAACTCGTCGCCGGTACCACCATCTACTATCCCGTATTTGTAAAAGGCGCACTTTTTGAGATTGGCGACGGCCATGCCGCCCAGGGCAACGGCGAAGTAGACATCACCGCCATCGAAACCTCCCTCATCGGGAAACTGCAGTTCATCGTCCACAAAGGAAAGTCGCTGCGCTGGCCCCGTGCCGAGACGGCCACTCATGTCATCGCCATGGGTTGCGACCGCGACCTCAACGCCGCCACCCACATCGCCGTACGGGAAATGATCGCCTACCTGGTGGAGGAAAAACACCTGAGCCAGACCGACGCCTACATGCTCTGCAGCGTCGCTGCGGACGTAGATATCACGGAACTCGTCGACGGCAACGTCGGCGTCCACGTCATGCTGCCAAAAAATATTTTTACAAAGAAATAGCGGCCCTCAATAATTAAACAACTCCTTCATCTTCGCCATAAAAACCTCCTTCTTACGCCGCGACACCTCGATGACCATATCGTTGGTGAGGATCACGCTGCCCCCCTCCCCCCGTACATACTCTTTTATATGATGCAGGTTCACCAAAAAAGACTTGTGCACCCGGCAGAACCCGCTGCGCTCCAGCAACAGTTCGTATTCGATGATCGACCGCGAAGCGGTCAGCACCGTCCCATTCAGTAAGTGGAAGATAGTATAACTGCTGTCACTCTCGCAATACACCACATCCACCAGCTGAATGACCCGAAACCCCTTCATATCGGGGATACACAGTTTCATCTCCGCCGGCGTCTGCACCTTATGCAGGTTGTACAAAAAGGTCTCCACCTGCTGGGCCGAAGCCTTCCCCGCAATCCGCTGCCCGGCCCGCTTCACCGCTTCCACCATCAGATCCTCATCCACCGGCTTTAACAGGTAATCTACCGCACTGTACTTGAAAGCCTGGATCGTATACTCATTATGCGCCGTCACGAAGATCACTTCGAAAGGCACCGGGCTCAGCTCGTTTAAAAGATCGAACCCATTCTTCTCCGGCATGGCGATATCCAGAAAAACAAGTTCCGGCTCCAGATCAGCGATCCGCTGCATCGCACTCCGGGCGTCGGCACACTCGCAAAGGATCTTTACCTCCGGGCAATTCAACTCCAGCAGCTTCCGGAGACTGCTCAGCCCCCGGGGTTCATCATCAACCAAAATTGTCTTGATCATAGGTCTTTATTGTGTTAATACCAACTCTTCCTCATGCGCGGCAAGGGTAAGCGTGATCAGCGTACCGCTGTCCTCCCGGCCGGGAACATCGGCCTTATCTTTTATCGTCAGCGAACAGCTCATGCGGTATTTCTCATTCATCACCGCCAGCCGCTGCCGGATATTGGCAATACCCATACTCTGGTGCATCGACTTCGATTGATCCTTGTTCTGCAGCGATTGCCGGATCCCGATGCCGTTGTCGTCTATCTCGCAAACAAGCCGCCCATCCGTCAGATAGAACTGGATCAGCAGTTGCTTGTCCTTCTCCTTTGGATGTAGTCCATGCCAGATGGCATTCTCCACCAGTGGCTGGATCAGCATCGGCGCCAGCTTGATCTCGTCGATCTCGATATCGGCCTCGGGCGAAGTGACTATCCGGTACGAGAGATCCGAAAATCGCAACTGCTCCATCTCCAGGTAACTTGCGAGATATTCATTGTTCTGCCGCAGCGTGATAAAGGTCTGGCGCGAATGTTCGAGGTTTAGCCGGATAAGCCTCGCAAACCGGCTCAGGTAACGGCTTGCATTCCGGTTGTCCTCATGCAGGATCATCTCGCGGATACTGTTCAGCGCATTAAAGATAAAATGGGGATTCATTTGCGCATGCAACGCCTTCATCTCATATTCGGCCATCTGCTTGTCCAGGCTAAGCTTCTCGCGCAGCCTGCCCATCCGAAACCGGTAGACCACCCCCACCACCCCAAGCACGAATAACCCTACCAGCGCCAGGAAAGACCAGCGCCTCCAAAAAGGCGGACTGACGACGATCACCAGGCTCTTCACCTGCTCCGGCCACCGGTTGTTGGCGGAGAACAACTTCAGCCGGACATGATACTCGGCAGGCTCCAGGTTGTTGAAGGTGACGCTGCGCTGCCAGTTCAGCAGACGCCAACCGGTATCCATTCCGGGCGTCACCTGGTAAGCAAACCGGTTCCCCTCGGGATTGACAAAATTTACCGCATTAAAATTGATCGTGATCGAATTATCCGAACTGCTCAGCGATATCTTGTCGGCATTCCCCGGCAAAACACCCCTCGCCGTATTGAGCCCATCGAAGAACAGCGCCGGCGCCTTCTGTGGCGGCAGCGGCAGATCGGGCTTGAAACTTATCAAATGCCGCTTACTCCCAAAATAAAAGATATCCTCCCCTTCATCATAATAGAATCCCTTCGCCACCGAAGTGATCGCCACCGTCGGCAGCCCGTCGGTATAAGGAAAGGATTTGCTGCTGTTATTCCTTATGTTAAGACCTGTTATCCCGTTCTCCATCCCCAGCCAGATATTGCACCGGATAATATAACTGCTGTTCAACACATCCCCATCCGTCAGGTAATTCTCCTCCTTCCGCATCACCGTCCGGAAATCCGTACAGTTGAATTGCAGCAGGCCGTAGTTAAAGGAATAAAGCCACAGGTTGTTCTGCTCGTCACAGTCGATGATCAGCGCATAATTGGGTAACTTCTTTGCCAGCGACGGATAGGGGATCAAGGTATCTATCACCTGCCGGCCTGTATTCCACCGGCAAAGGCCGTCCCCCCCAAGCCACATATTGCCGTTCAGGTCCTCGCCCATACTAAAACAATAGGTGATCTTCATCAGCGGCCACTGCTTCTCCGAGATCTCCGTGAATGCATGCCGCCCCGGGTCATATCGGATCACGCTGTTCAGCCTGCCAAAAGAAACCCAGATCGCCTTCCTCCTATCGATCCAATAACAGATCGTATTGTAATCCGCTATCCACGAAAGAGGGGCAGGCACGATCACCCGGCCGCTGCGAAAGCTCCTCCTGTCCATCCAGAACAACCCCTGTCTCGTCCCCACCCAAAGCGTGTCGGCATTGTAGGGGATAAAAAGACTGATATCATTGCTGATCTTATCGCGATCTCCAAAAAACACCCGGTGCTTTATTTTTTTTGTCGCCTTGTCCAGAACAAGCACCCCGCCCTTATTCCGAAGCCCGACAAAAAGGTTCAGCGGGTCGGACCAGATCGTCCGGATATTGCAATTTTTCAGTTCAGGCTCCGTAGCCGCAAGGTCATAGGCGGTAAAGAAGGGATTCGAAAGGTTCTCCTTATAAAGCCCCTCGTTGGTTCCCGCCCAAAGCCGGCCCTCCCTGTCCTTAAAGACGGTGGTACATTGTCTCCCCTCCAGGCACTTTCGGTTTAAGCTAAGCGAATGCGTAGGAACATGATAGTTCAACAGGTAGAACCCGCTAGCCTTACAGGTGATGGCTATCAGGGTATCATTAAGGAGGATGATCTTGCTGTCCGACTCGTCGATCTCCTTGTTCCCGTCGAAGGGCAGCGGCATCTCCGTGATCCTGCCGGTTCGCAGGTCATACGCATTCAGCGTATTCTTTTCGGCGTAGTGAATGAGCAGCTCATTCCCCTTCCCCGCATAACAAAGCCGGTGCGATCCATCGCCATCCAGCAGGGCTTTCTTTAATACCGGATGCTCATCGGCAAAGAACGTATCGATGCGGTTACGCCCCACCTCATAGGCAGAGAAAGCAAGCCCGTTCTCCTGCAGGATATCCCCGCCAAACAGTTGATAAAGACTGCCGCCGAAGATCAACTCCACCCGCCCGGCATCGGGTGCAAGATGATGATCGTACCGGTTGATGACCTTGCCCGCCGAATCGAAAACATACAAACCCGTCTTCGTCGACAACACGTAATTTCCCAGCCGGTCGCGGGTCGTCTCGTACACATTATTCTCCCAGTACGAAATCGCCGGGTCACTCGGTATCGTCAGTTGGCGATAGCGGCGGCTGCTGGTGTTGAAAACAAAAGCTCCGCCCACCGTACTCCCGATCATCTCCTCGCCCTGCATCTTCAACAGCGAAACCCGGTTCGCCGGCAAAGGCATCTCCGCCGACCCGGTATAATAACTGGTAAAGAACCTCCCGTCGAATCGGTTCAACCCCTTCCGCGTACCCACCCAGATATATCCCAGCGAATCCTGTACGATACTCGAGATATAATTGTTCGACAACCCTTCCGTCCGGGTGTAATGCGTAAAGCTGCTGTCGCCAAGAGATTGCCCCTTCGCGACAAAACAAACAAAAAAGAACAGGCACAAAAAAAGCAGCCGGCAACGATGCATGCTTAAAATTACAACCCAAATCCAACAAACTCCACGCGATTTTTTCCTTCTCCGTTCGCAAAAGAAAACATACCGCTTACTGCACCGCGGCCTCCATTCCTTAGATTTGGTTTTCACGCATACGACTTTTTCGCTTATTTGCAGCCAACCCTCGATCGTCAGATCAGCATTATTTTAAGGGTGATAACCTTTGCACCGCCGGGTCGGGTGGCTCGCAAGAAATACATCCCCGCAGGCAGGGCGGGCGGTAGGTCGATCAGGTCAACCTGGTCCTTGCCGCCCACCCGTAGGATGCGTTGTTGCACGATCCCCCCCGATGCATTGATCAACGTCACCGAATATTCCCCCGCCTCCGTCTGCCGCCAGTTAAGACTCACCGCGCCACCCCTTCGGGCGGGATTGGGATACACCGACAATGTCGGCTTCGGCCACAACCCTACCGCCGCCAGCGTATCCACCACCCGGTCGCGGAAAGTATCGACCACAATTCCGAAACTGATAGCACCCAAATAACCATACAGTCCCTGCTCGGCCGAGGTCTTCTGCACGTCCTTGCACCGCATACTTTCCACCATTCCTGAAATATCCATTTTCCCCTTCACCCCATAACCAACGACGGTCACCGTATCCAACACCTGCACCTTCACCTGCTCCACCCGCCCCTTCACCGAAGCCCCCTGCCCTTTCACCTCCGCCGAAACCAACAAACCCGCCACCAGCCAATACCACAAGTTCCGCCGCCTGCCCGGCGAAGGCATCCCGCCGGAGGCTAACACAAAGTCGCGCCCCAACTGCTCCGGCGCCATCCGCCCGCAGACATTCCTCCCCGCCCGCGCCAGGTAACCGATCACCTCCTGGTCGGTCATCATCGAGAAATCCACTACCGTCTTCGCACAAGATCCGCAAAACCGGCCCTTCTCCCCGGGCCGCATAGCCTCCCAGTCCTCATGACAGGGGGTGGGAATCCTAAGCCGAATATTTCCTTTCATAAGCATTCGTTTCCAGCAGGATGCACAGGCCGCGAAAATTACATAACTTCATTGCTCTTTATTTCAACCCGTATGAAGCCGCTCATCAACCTTATCCTGGGCCACAAACAACCCAACCTCGTCATCACCGATGAATTTCGCCAGGCCATCGACTGCATGGAACACACCAACACCTGCGTCTACATCACCGGGAAAGCCGGCACCGGCAAATCCACCCTGCTCTCCCACTTCCGAAAAACGACAAAGAAGCGGCTGGCCATCCTCGCCCCCACCGGCATCGCAGCCCTCAACGTCGACGGCGCCACCATTCATTCCTTTTTTCGTTTTCCACCCCAGGTCGTCGAACCCGGAAGCATCCGCCTGGACCCCGAACGCGCCGGCCTCTACCGCAAGCTCGACGCCATCGTCATCGACGAGATCTCCATGGTCCGCGCAGACGTCCTCGACGGCATCGACAAAGTACTCCGGCTCCACCGCAACGACAACACCCCATTCGGTGGGATCCAAATCATCTTCTTCGGCGATTGCTACCAACTTCTCCCCGCCGTCAATAAGGAACTCACCGGCTACTTCCAATCCCATTTCGGCGGCTCCTGCTTCTTCAACGCCCGCGTGTTCGATCAGATCCGGCTTCAATACATCCAGTTGCAAACCGTCTTCCGGCAAAAGGACGAGACCTTTAAACAACTCCTCAACAGCATCCGGGAAAACCAGGTCACCGACGAGCAACTGGCCCTCCTGAACACCCGCTACAACCCCGGCTATACCCCGCCCCCCGACGACCTCCGCCTCACCCTCACGACCACCAATAAAGTGGCTGAAACCATCAATTCGGAAAGAATGGCGGCGCTCCCGGGCAAACCACACCAGTACCTGGCCACTACGGACGGAAAGGGGGATCCCAACACCTACCCCGCGGATGCCGCACTGACCTTAAAAAAAGGCGCACAGGTCATGTTATTAAAAAATGACCCGGAGAAACGCTGGGTCAACGGCAGCCTGGGCAGGGTCGTCCGCCTCGGCCGCGACAAGATCACCGTACGCATCGGCAAACACTCCTATCCCGTCGAACGCTCCACCTGGGATATGGTCGAATACCGGTATGATCCGAAAAAACAAACAATCGAAACCGACACCGCCGGCTCCTTCACCCAATTCCCGCTGCGCCCCGCCTGGGCCATGACCATCCACAAAAGCCAGGGACGCACCTTCGACCAGGTGATTATCGACCTCGGCGCCGGGGCCTTTACCCACGGACAGACCTATGTCGCCCTCAGCCGCTGCACCAGCTTCGACGGCCTCATCCTCAAAACCCCCATCCGCCGCGAAGACCTCATCCTCGACCCCGGCGTAAAACGATTCATCGCCCGCCTCGACCGCCCCGCGGCGTAAAACTTCCATGCAACATTCCCTCCGAACCCGCGTCTTTACCCTACCGGCAAACCAACTTCCATGCTAAAAAAGAACTTCAGCACCGCCTGGCGCCGTCTGGTCAAAGACCGCCAGTTCACCCTGCTCAATATCATCGGCCTCTCCACCGGCCTCGCCTGCACCATCCTCATCTACAGTTGGACGACCGATGAACTTCAGGTTGACAAATACAACACAAAAGACAGCCAACTCTACCAGGTGTTGCTGAATTCGGCCTCCGGCGACGGCCACGAAACAACCACCGGCGACCACACTCCGGGTCTCCTGGCCGCGACCCTCCTGAAAGAAATGCCGGAGGTAACCGCCTCCACCTCCATCATCGCCCCATCCTGGCACGACAAAAAAGGCATCCTCACCACCGGGCAGGCGACGGCCACCACCAATGCCTGGTTCGTCGGCAAAGACTTCTTCGACGTCTTCTCCCTTCCGCTTATCGCGGGCGATAAAGCCGGGGTCCTCCGGTCAAACAACGACATCGTCATCTCCACCGACCTCGCCCTCCAGCTCTTTGGTACGACCGCCGATATAATAGGCAAAAGCCTCGAGTGGAACCACAGCGGCTATAGCGGTCTCTATCGGATCTCGGGTATCTTCCAAAAACCTCCCGCCAATGCCACCATGCAATTCGACCTCGCATTCAAATACGATCTCTTCCTCGACAAGAACCCAAAACTGCTGAAGTGGACCAACAACGACCCCTCCACCTATCTCATCCTCGATAACAACGCGGACATCACCGCTTTCAATAAAAAGATCGCGGGCATGATAAAGGAAAAGGTCGGCAAATCGAACTCGACCCTCTTCGCCCAGCGCTATTCGGATCGCTATCTGCACGGCGTCTATGACAACGGCCAACCCGCCGGTGGCAGGATAGAATATGTCCGCCTCTTCTCCATCATCGCCATTTTCATCCTCGTCATCGCCTGTATCAACTTCATGAACCTCTCCACCGCAAAAGCCGCGGGACGGATAAAAGAGGCGGGAATAAAAAAGATCATCGGCGCATCCAGGTCGTCCCTCATCGCGCAATACCTGGCAGAGTCGCTCCTGCTGGCAGGCATCGCCGCGCTCCTCGCCATCGGCCTGGCAGCCCTGGTCCTGCCACAGTTTGACCACATCACCGGCAAACAGCTCCGGCTTCCGTTGAACAGCACTTTCATCGGCACGCTCATCGCCATCACCGCGATCACCGGCATCGTCTCCGGCAGCTATCCGGCTTTTTATCTCAGCGCCTTCAAGCCGGTTGCCAGCCTTTCGGGCAAACACCCGGGTTCGGCCCGCGAAGGCTTCATAAGGAAAGGCCTCGTCGTCTTTCAGTTCACCCTCTCCACCCTCTTGATCGTCTCGGTCCTCGTCGTCTATCGCCAGATGGAATTGGTCCAAACAAAGAATCTAGGTTACACCCGCGCGAACCTTCTCTATTTTAACAAAGGCGGCAAGGTATCGGACAGCAGCGCCGACTACGCCCCCGGCGGGAAATATGAAGCGTCACTCCTCCACCTGGTCCAACAGGTAAAGAATACCCCGGGCGTCCTGGCCGCCGCCAACTTCGGCCACAACATCACCAACCGCGATGGCGGAACATCGGATGTTTCCTGGCCAGGCAAAGACCCGGATGTAAGAATTGATTTCACCGATCTCTCCATTGGCTACGACTTCATCGAGACGGCCGGGATAAAAATAGCCGCCGGCCGCTGCTATTCCCGGTCCTACGGCTCGGAAAACAACGCCATCATCTTTAACCAGGCCGCCATCGACGTCATGGGGTTGAAGGATCCCATTGGAAAAACAGTCCGCCTCTGGGGCACGGACAGACAGATCATCGGGGTAGTGGAGAACTTCAACTTCCAGTCCCTCCACGAATCCATAAAACCCTGCTTCTTCGACCTCGGGGTCAACCCCTGGACTTCCAATATCATGGTCCGGCTTGCCCCCGGCGCCCAACAGGAGACCATTGGGCGGTTGCAGGCGCTCTACAAGGCGCAAAGCGACGGTATGCCCTTCGAATACACCTTCCTCGACGATGACTATCAGCATCTCTATGCGGCGGAGAACCGCGTGGCGGCACTGTCAAAATATTTCGCCGGGCTGGCCATCCTGATCTCCTGTCTCGGGCTCTTCGGTCTCGCTGCCTTCACCGCGCAGCGCCGCCAAAAGGAGATCGGCATCCGGAAGGTCATCGGCGCCGGTGTAAACAATATCGTTCTGCTCCTGTCAAAAGACTTCCTGCAACTGGTGGCCTTCGCCCTTGCTATTGCCTTCCCCCTCGCAGCCTGGGGGACGACCAGATGGCTCCACAGCTTTGCTTATCGCATCCCGCTAAAGGCAGACCTCTTCCTGCTCACAGCCGTCGCCATCGTCGGGATCACCGGGCTGTCCATCAGTCTGCAATGCGTAAAAGCGGCACTGGCAAATCCCATCAGGGCGCTCTCGTCGGAATAATTTGTATCTTGGGACTATGAGAACCTACCTGTTGTCCGCGCTCGCTGCCACCCTGTTCTTCTGCCTGCCATCCGCCGGCCACGCCCAGCGTGCACTCGACAGCGTGATGCCCCTCCGCGGCTTCTGCATCGACGCCCCCCGTCCCGACGGCCTCGACTCCTTTGTACGGTTTATCAACGAAGAACTGGCGCCCCGGAAGGTTAACACCCTCTTCCTGCTGGTAGACTATCATTACCAGTTCAAGACGCATCCCGAACTCACCGACAGCTTCGCCCTTTCGGCCGCGGATGCAAAAAAGATCGTAAAAGCCTGCGCCCAGCATAGTATCCGTATCATCCCCCAGATCAACCTGCTGGGTCACCAGGGCTGGGAAGAACATCCGGGCAAGCTATTACAGGCCTATCCCGAATTCGACGAAACCCCCTGGGTCAAAAACCCGGAAAAATATGTCTGGCCCAACGCGGACAACCTCTACTGCCGCAGCTATTGCCCCCTGCATCCCAAAGTGCACGAGGTCCTCTTCGCCGTCATCGACGAACTCTGCGACGCCTTCGAATCCACCGCCTTTCACGGGGGGATGGATGAAGTATTTTATTTGGGAGAAAGCAAATGTCCCCGCTGCGGCGGGCAGGACCCCGCCGTCCTCTTCGCTGGTGAGGTCCGCACCATCCACGATCATCTCGCCCAAAAGGGTCGCGAACTGTGGATCTGGGGCGACCGCCTCATCGACGGCAAGACCACCGGCATCGGAATGTGGGAAGCGAGTTATAATAATTCGTATCGCGCCGTCGACCTTATCCCGAAAGATGTCGTCATCTGCGATTGGCACTATGAGCGCCCCGATAAAACCGCCATCTACTTCGCCATGAAAGGCTTTCGCGTCGTCACCTGCCCCTGGCGGAATTCCGAGTCCGGCATCGCCCAGGTAGATGATATGATTCGTTTCCGCGATGGCTCGACAAAAGAAATGAAGCCGCGCTTTTACGGCATCGTGGAGACCACCTGGAGTCAGACCCGCTTCTTCCTCAACGGCTATTACGGCAGCAGCAACGGTGCGGGCAACAGCAGCAACACCGGCAACGGCAATGGAACCACCGCCAACGGCGCCCCCCGCCCCACCGCCTGGAAATGCTTCCGCGACGTCTTCCAACGTATCGATTCACTCGGCAACTAAACAGACTCCGGCCCACCCCGCCGCGAAGCCCCTATTTGAGCATCATGATCGCCGCCATCGATTCGATCCCGTTCCACAGATTCAATAGCCGGATATTCTCATTCTCCGCATGCTGATTATTATCGTGATTCGCAATGGGTACCGTGATCGTATGCGCCTTTAGGTCCTGCTCGAATAAATACAGCGGCAGCGACCCACCACTCGTAGGCTGCAACACCAACGCATCGCTGGTCGTACCCTGTAAGGCCTTGCGGATCTTCTCCACCACCGGCAGATCCATCGGCGTCCGCTGGGCATTATAGGAGCCCGCCGGCGCCACCACCTTGATCAACAGGGGATACTGCCGCCGCTCCGCATCGGTGGGATCATGGTCCAGGACGGTAAACCCCTGCCGCCGGATATGGTCGATCACCTTCTGCTGCTGTCGCCGCCAGTCATTACCAAGCACCAGTCGGAGGTCCAGAACCGCCGTCGCATAGGTGGGGATTTGGTTAGACGCCTGGGCGCCGACATTCCCACTGGCAATCCCATTTATATTCAACGAAGGCAGGTTGATCGCCTCGGACAAATTCTTCCCCTTCATCTCCGTCGAGGCTATCCCCAACTCCTCTTTCATTTGATCATCCACCGACGGCACCTCCCGCAACGCCTTCGCCTCCATCGGCGACAACGGCTGCACATCATCATAAAACCCCTTGATGGTCACCCGGCCGGAATCATCCTTCATCGATGCCAGCAGCTTCACCAACAGCATCGCCGGGTTATTCACCCAATTCCCATAATGACCGCTATGCAATGGCCGCTTGGGCCCATACACCGTCAGATCGAGATGCGAGTCTCCCCTGACACCAAAAACGATCTGCTTTCTCCCTGTTTGATGCACAGGACCGTCACAGATCACCCAGCAATCGGCCTTCAACAACTCCGCATGCGCCTCGAAAATGTCCCCCAGGTGGATCGACCCGGCCTCCTCCTCTCCTTCGAATAAAAATTTCAGGTTGCATGAAGGCTTTATCCCGCTGGCCCGCAACGCCACATAAGCGTTCAGGATCGCAAATACCCCGGCCTTGTCGTCGGACGCGCCCCGGCCATAGATCCGCCACTCGGGCTGATAAGGCCCCGCTACCGGGAAGGGCATCGGCTTGCCCTGCGCCAGCAACGAGCCATCATATAACGTTGGTTTAAATGGCGACAACCCCGGCGCCCACTGCGCGGGATTTACCGGCTGCCCATCATAGTGCGCATAAAAGCCAAGCGTCTGCGTGGCACCCGGCACGATCACCTCCGCATACACCGCCGGCGGATATCCCCCGCTCTTACCCGTCAGCAATTGGACACCGCCAATCTCCATTTGCTTCATCATCCCCTGGATAGCGGCCGCATTCTTTTGAATATTGACACTATCCGCCGCTACATTGGGAATCGAAAGGAAGGACACAAACGACTGGACCAGCGCCGGCTCCTGCCGTTGCCGCCAGGCCCTGACCT
>Ga0206888_1110_pt1 | contig 16075 bp, 10 predicted proteins | sample Alteio_BWOrgHeat_90_FD_153258 | JGI IMG/M metagenome (GOLD analysis project Ga0206888, IMG submission 153258) | Enriched cells from forest soil in Barre Woods Harvard Forest LTER site, Petersham, Massachusetts, United States - Alteio_BWOrgHeat_Nextera4 ... | reverse complement strand
GTTTGTGCTCCGGCCCCTGTATAGTTTACTGCATTCGAATTCACCGAAGCGGTAAGGTTGGTAATGGCAGATGCAGCCCCGATGTTTAATATGGCACCGCTTCCCTGTATTAATGCCCCTGTAGTTACATTGGATAGGGCAGTGGCAACGGTTAATGTTCCATTATTGGTGTAACTGGAACCGGTAGCAAAAGTAATGCTGCTGATGGCTACTGGATTCACCCCGCTGATCGTATTGGTCGCACCATTCAGGGTATATACTCCTGTACCTGAATTAAGTGTTCCGTCGTTTTGTACATTACCGGTGATGGTAACAGCCAGGTTATTGGCGGTATTGGTAAACGTACCAGTGGAATTAATCACCAGGTTACCAAATGTTTTAGCCCCACTGGTGGTTAAGCTGAGTGTTCCAGCCACGGTAGTGGTTCCTGTAATGGCGATAATTTCGGTGCTGATGGTATTTACTGTAGCATTAGTAATGGTAAGTGTTCCTGCCACGGGAATAGTTCCGGCAAATGTTCCGGTAATGGTAGCCCCCGACATGGTAAGGTTTCCTGAAATGGTATAGGTAACCACGGCATTGGTGTTCCAGGTACTGCCTGAATTAAGGACAATGTCTTTAAAGGATTTCGTACCTGTTGCACTGGTTACGGTTAAAGTTCCGGTAACACTCGTTGTTCCCACAGCGGTTAATGCAAATGCACCAGCGGAGAAAACACCGGCACTTACGGTAAGTGTACCGTCAACAGTAACAGCCCCAGCAGTAGATGCCGTTCCTATCCCGCTCTTGGTTAAGTTGTAATAGGTTGTTCCAACTACTGTTTGTGCTCCGGCCCCTGTATAGTTTACTGCATTCGAATTCACCGAAGCGGTAAGGTTGGTAATGGCAGATGCAGCCCCGATGTTTAATATGGCACCGCTTCCCTGTATTAATGCCCCTGTAGTTACATTGGATAGCGCAGTGGCAACGGTTAATGTTCCATTATTGGTGTAACTGGAACCGGTAGCAAAAGTAATGCTGCTGATGGCTACCGGATTCACCCCGCTGATCGTATTGGTCGCACCATTCAGGGTATATACTCCTGTACCTGAATTAAGTGTTCCGTCGTTTTGAATATTACCGGTGATGGTAACAGCCAGATTATTGGCCGTATTGGTAAACGTACCGGTTGAGTTGATCACCAGGTTACCGAATGTTTTTGCTCCACTGGTGGTTAAGCTAAGTGTTCCTGCCACGGTAGTGGTTCCTGTGATGGCGATAATTTCGGTGCTGATGGTATTTACTGTAGCATTAGTAATGGTAAGTGTTCCTGCAACGGGAATAGTTCCGGCAAATGTTCCGGTAATGGTAGCCCCCGACATGGTGAGGTTTCCTGAAATGGTATAGGTAACCACGGCATTGGTGTTCCAGGTACTGCCCGAATTAAGGACAATGTCTTTAAAGGATTTTGTACCCGTAGCACTGGTTACGGTTAAAGTTCCGGTAACACTCGTTGTTCCCACAGCGGTTAATGCAAATGCTCCGGCGGAGAAAACACCGGCACTTACGGTAAGTGTGCCATTTACGGTAATGGCCCCAGCTGTGGATGCCGTTCCTATCCCGCTTTTGGTTAAGTTGTAATAGGTTGTTCCAACTACGGTTTGTGCTCCTGCCCCTGTATAGTTTACGGCGTTCGAATTCACCGAAGCGGTAAGGTTGGTAATGGCAGATGCAGCCCCGATGTTTAATATAGCACCGCTTCCCTGTATTAATGCCCCTGTAGTTACATTGGATAGGGCAGTGGCAACGGTTAATGTTCCGTTATTGGTGTAGCTGGAACCTGTGTTAAAGGTAATACTGCTGATGGCTACCGGATTGACCCCGCTGATGGTATTGGCCGCACCATTCAGGGTATATACTCCTGTACCCGAATTAAGTGTTCCGTCGTTTTGAATATTCCCGGTGATGGTAACAGCCAGGTTATTGGCCGTATTGGTAAACGTACCTGTGGAATTTATCACCAGGTTACCGAATGTTTTTGCTCCACTGGTGGTTAAGCTAAGTGTTCCAGCCACGGTAGTGGTTCCTGTGATGGCGATAATTTCGGTGCTGATGGTATTTACTGTAGCATTAGTAATGGTAAGTGTTCCTGCCACGGGAATAGTTCCAGCGAATGTTCCGGTAATGGTAGCCCCCGACATGGTTAGGTTTCCTGAAATGGTATAGGTAATTACGGCATTGGTGTTCCAGGTACTGCCTGAATTAAGGATAATGTCCTTAAAGGATTTTGTACCTGTAGCACTGGTTACGGTTAAAGTTCCGGTAACACTCGTTGTTCCCACAGCGGTTAATGCAAATGCTCCAGCAGAGAAAACACCGGCACTTACGGTAAGTGTGCCATTTACGGTAATGGCCCCAGCTGTGGATGCGGTTCCTATCCCGCTCTTGGTTAAGTTGTAATAAGTGGTTCCAACTACGGTTTGTGCTCCGGCCCCTGTATAGTTTACAGCGTTCGAATTCACCGAAGCGGTAAGGTTGGTAATGGTAGATGCGGCCCCGATGTTTAAGATAGCCCCGCTTCCTTGTGTTAATGCCCCTGTAGTTACATTGGATAGGGCGGTGGCAACTGTTAATGTTCCGTTATTGGTGTAAGATGAACCTGTGTTAAAGGTGATGTTATTGATGGCAACAGCATTCGCTCCGCTGATCGTATTTGCTGCACCATCCAGGGTATATAATCCAGTACCTGCATTAAGTGTTCCGTCGTTTTGAATATTACCGTTGATGGTAACAGCCAGGTTACTGGTTGTATTGGTAAAGGTTCCACCTGAATTGACCACCAGGTTACTGAATGTTTTAGCCCCGCTGGTAGTTAAGTTGAGTGTTCCTGCCACGGTGGTGGTACCTGTAATGGCAATAATTTCGGTGCTGATGGTATTTACCGTAGCTGCGGTAATGGTGAGTGTTCCTGAAACAGGGATAGTTCCGGCGAATGTTCCGGTAATGGTAGCCCCGGACATGGTGAGGTTTCCTGAAATGGTATAGGTAACCACGGCATTGGTATTCCAGGTACTTCCTGCATTAAGCACAATGTCTTTAAAGGATTTTGTTCCTGTTGCACTGGTTACGGTTAAAGTTCCGGTAACACTGGTAGTGCCCACAGCGGTTAATGCAAATGCGCCAGCGGAGAAAATACCTGCAGTTACAGTAAGTGTGCCATTTACGGTAATGGCTCCAGCTGTAGATGCCGTTCCTGCACCACTTTTGGTTAAGTTGTAATAGGTTGTTCCAACTACGGTTTGTGCCCCAGCCCCTGTATAGTTTACGGCGTTTGAATTCACCGAAGCGGTAAGGTTGGTAATGGTAGATGCCGCCCCGATATTTAATATGGCACCGCTTCCCTGTGTTAATGCTCCTGTAGTTACGTTGGATAGGGCAGTGGCAACGGTTAATGTTCCATTATTGGTGTAACTGGAACCGGTAGCAAAGGTAATGCTGCTGATGGTTACAGGGTTTGCCCCGCTGATCGTATTGGCGGCTCCACTTAGGGTATAAACCCCGGTACCAGAATTAAGTGTTCCGTCGTTTTGTACATTACCTGTGATGGTAACAGCCAGGTTATTGGCTGTATTGGTAAAGGTTCCACCGGAATTAATTATCAGGTTTCCGAATGTTTTAGCCCCGCTGGTAGTTAAGTTGAGTGTTCCCGCTACGGTGGTAGTTCCTGTAATGGTGATAATTTCGGTGCTGATGGTATTTACTGTAGCCGCAGTAATGGTGAGTGTTCCTGTAACAGGGATAGTTCCTGCGGAGGCACCTGTGATGGTTGCCCCTGACATGGTAAGGTTTCCTGAAATGGTATAGGTAACCACCGCATTGGTGTTCCAGGTACTGCCTGAATTAAGGATAATGTCCTTAAAGGATTTTGTTCCCGTAGCACTGGTTACGGTTAAAGTTCCGGTAACACTCGTTGTGCCCACAGCGGTTAATGCAAATGCTCCAGCAGAGAAAACACCGGCACTTACGGTAAGGGTACCGTCAACAGTAACAGCTCCTCCGATAGTTGCTGTCCCGGCACCACTCTTGGTTAAATTGTAATAGGTTGTTCCAACTACGGTTTGGGCCCCTGCCCCTGTATAGTTTACGTCGTTAGGATTTACCGAAGCGGTAAGATGGGTAATGGCAGATGCGGCTCCGATGTTTAATATGGCAGCGCTTCCCTGTGTTAATGCTCCTGTAGTTACGTTGGATAGGGCAGTGGCTACAGTCAATGTTCCGTTATTGGTGTAGCTGGAACCTGTAGCAAAGGTAATGCTGCTGATGGTTACAGGGTTTGCCCCGCTGATCGTATTAGCGGCTCCACTGAGGGTGTAAACCCCCGTACCCGAATTAAGTGTTCCGTCGTTTTGTACATTACCGGTGATGGTAACAGCCAGGTTATTGGCGGTATTGGTAAATGTTCCACCTGAATTAATCACCAGGTTTCCGAATGTTTTAGCCCCGCTGGTAGTTAAATTAAGTGTTCCTGCCACGGTGGTAGTTCCTGTAATAGTGATAATTTCGGTGCTGATGGTATTTACTGTAGCCGCAGTAATGGTAAGTGTTCCTGTAACAGGGATAGTTCCTGCGGAGGCACCTGTGATGGTGGCCCCCGACATAGTAAGATTTCCTGAAATGGTGTAAGTAATCACGGCATTGGTGTTCCAGGTACCGCCCGAATTAAGTACAATGTCTTTAAAGGATTTTGTTCCAACAGCACTGGTTACGGTAAGTGTTCCTGTAACACTGGTAGTACCTACAACGGTTAATGCAAATGCACCCGCAGATAAAATGCCTGCACTTACTGTAAGCGTGCCATTTACGGTAATAGCTCCAACTGTAGATGCTGTTCCTGCCCCGCTTTTGGTTAAATTGTAATAAGTGGTGCTGAATATGTTTTGGGCCCCTGCTCCGTTATAAATAACCGTATTAGGAACTGCAGTGGCTGTTAAACCTGTTATTGCAGAGGTACCATTAAGCGTGAGGCTTCCGCTTACACCATTGGTAAGGGTGCTTGCTCCTGCCAATGCAACTGTTACAGCGATGGTGCCGGTATTGGTTGCGGTAGAATTAATGGTTAAGTTGGGTAAAGAACCCGTACCGGTTATACTTTGTCCAGCTGTGGTTTGAAGGGTAATGTTAATTACCGTACTTGTTAAGACTGAATTAATGGATAATCCTCCTGTAGAAGTGAGGATATCGCCGGTTGTCACCCCTGTAATATCACCCGTACTGCTAATGGTAATTCCCCCTAATCCAACATTGGTAGTGAGGTTATTGGTTACCCAGGTAGCTGTTCCATTTATGGTAAGCGAGTGGCATGCACCCGGATTCCCATTCATAGTAACGATATGGCCTACGGCAATGGTTACGTCATCGCCAGCAAGTGGAATAGCATTGGTAGACCAAGTACCAGGAGTATTCCATGCACCAGAACCCACACTTACCGGACTTAGTGCAAAGCTGTAATTTACATAAAGGATTAAAATCCATAAAATGGATATCTTTTTAATCTTTTTAATAGGATTCGTCTTTTAAAATAGAAATGTTAATCAAAACTACAGTTTGTTTTACGATGGTATATGATAAATGTTACTCTTTTAGACGAAATCAGTGAATGTGCATTTGAATAAGTGTTAATGACATTTTGATATACGAAAATTATGGATAGTGTGTTTCAATGAAATGGCTAAATGAATCCTTTTCTTTATTAATGAGGAATAAGCTTCGCTCATTATCTTCCGCCTCCTGGTAAATTACCAAAAACTGTTTGTTATTGGCCCAGCCCTTTCTTATATTATTGAAGCTTTTTTTATAACTCAGAAAATGTTTTTGTTAGTTAACAAAGACATTTTGTTAATTAACGAAACTTGTTTGTCAATTACGCTCAACTCCTTGTTGATTAACAAAGATATTTTGTTAATTAACGAAACTTGTTTGTCAATTACGCTCAACTCCTTGTTGATTAACAAAAACATTTTGTTAATTAACGAAACTTGTTTGTCAATTATGCTCAGCTCCTTGTTGATTAACAAAAACATTTTGTTAATTAACGAAACTTGTTTGTTAATTAGGCTCAACTCCTTGTTAATTAACAAAAATATTTTGCTAGTTACCGAAACTTATTTGTTAATTACGCTTAACTCTTTGTTAATTAACAAAAACAGTTTGTTAATTGACAAAATTTGTTTGTTAGTTGCCAAAATGGGCCAGTTTAATAAACCAGGGGTTTGGGGAGTAAGCAAAAGTAGTTCCTCTGTATTGCCTGTTGATTGGGTATGTTATTAAAATAGATAAGGAATAAAGTTTAAAAAGGGCAGTTTAGGTATGCACTTTTTACAATGAGGCCGTTTCATTCATGATTACTGCCCACATTCTCCCTGTTTTACCTTTATCTCTTCGGTAAGAATAAAAGTCGGGCTCAAAAGTGCAACGGTTCATGGCCCAAATGTTCTCGGGTTTAATCCCATTTTTAATCAGTAAAAACTTATTTGCTTCCAATAAGTTTAAATGCATACCGGTAAAACAAGTTTCAGGGAAACCTGTATCACGAAATTGTTCAATAACCTCTTGCCCCACCTCAAAATTTTTATGACTTATTCCTTGCCCGATAGCTACCTGAATAAATTGGGGATGCGCACCTAACTTTACCATCTCTTCTATTGTTTTGGTTGCGATTAGGCTAAGGGTACCTCTCCAACCTGCATGTGCAGCCCCGATGACCTGATTTTTGGGATCATGAAAAAGTATCGGGTAGCAATCAGCAACACTTATGGTCAGGGCTACGCCTTTTTCTGCTGATACCAGGCCATCACCTGTTTGCGCACCGGGTTTGCCAATTACTACCTGATTGCCATGAACCTGCCTTAAATTTGCCATGAATTTCGGATCAATAGAAAGTTCGGCTAAAGCAATAGTCCTGTTTTGTTGAATGGCTATTGGATCATCTTCCTGCCCACCTATATTCAATGATGCAAAAGAACCGGTCGAAATTCCACCCAAACGGGTAGAGAATCCATGAATTACTTTTATATTAGGAGAAAAGAGCCAGTTCATCTGGTAAAGATATGGAACTTCGGCCGATTTTTTCGCCTGTTACAAGTTGAAATGAATAAAGGGAACACTTAATTTCCTTTAGTTCTCTTTAGGTACCACGCGTGCCCGCATACCCTGTTTGGTAAGCCTTTCATAATCCGCTTTAATGTCTTCGTATTCAAATTCAAAGTGCATATCTGCAATGAGTGCTTCAATCATTATTTTCGCATCAAAAGCAGGAGGAGCACAATATTGCATAAAAGCAATGCAGGCCATTACAGCACGGTTATGAATGGTGTTGGATTGTTTCTCGGTAAAATACATCCGGCTTCCTTTTTCATTTAGCTCCTGTCCTCCTTCTGCTAACAAATCACCTGCGATCGTATAAAGACGCGCCTCCATGTCGTTCAGGAAGAAAAAAGCAAAAGGTATGCATTCTCCCAGAAAACGAAACCACTGGTAATACTTTACATTGCTTTTCCAATCCATTTCATGAACATATAAAGTGGAGTTTTCAACTTCCGAAAATTTAATGTCTATGCAAAACAAAAACTTATCAAGAAGCGCAGGATGATGTTGCGCCGCTCCAATTAGTTCGGGTATCAAATCCATTTGTAAATCGGTGACTACTTCAGGGCTTACATCAATACTTATGGTATGCATATCAGGCTTTTTCAACATTTTTAATACCTGGCTGTATTTTTTTACTATTTCACTGTTGGCAGGAAACATAAAGTCTTGTTTTTCCATTTTCTGTTTCATATTAGGACTAATTAGTTTAGTCAAAGTTGTGGAATAGAAAGGAAAGGAAAAAAACATAAAATCTGTTTTTTGGGAATCCTAAATGGTTTTGTCAGGTTTTAAGGAGCGGTTTTATTAAATAAAGCTTCTATATAATAGAATGGCTAATAAATTGCTGCAACACGAACTAAAGACTTTTTAAAGCCGAATAGTTGTTAATTGATAAGCTATTTCAGGGTACAAGGATGAAATTTATCGAAGAGAAAAAGGGTCGATTATTTTTCGAATTCAATGAGCTTTCTTTTCCATTCTTCTGGAATTGGAATGGAAGTTTGAGTGAGGTAATCGAAACAAACCATAACAGATGATCCATTTGCTACTTCAATTTCTGTATTTGATATGATCTTTACAATGGAGTAGTACAAATCAAAACTTTTATTTCCGATCCGGCTACACCGGGTATAAACCAGTAAAGAGTCTTCAAGCAATATGGGAGCTTTATAATCTACAGTGATTTTGGCGAGAATAATCCCTTCTTTGTCCCAATTGATTTCACCTCCAATTACCTGTTTAAAATAATTAATTCTTGCGATTTCAAAATAGGTTAAATGATTCGCATTGTTAACATGGCCTAACTTGTCAAGGTCCTTGAAGCGAATTTGAATGGGTGTTTTGCTTTTATATTGTGTAGTCATTGGGATATTTAGGTGAGGAGATCTTTTTCAATTCGAATATAAACGACTGTGTAAACGGTTAGAGTTTGTTCTTCAATCTTCAGGCCACATCCAATTGTTGATAAATGGAGTTATTGCTTTTAAAATCGGGAACAATCTCTTTCATTTTTTTTACGATTATTTCATTGTTCTGTACATTAAATAAAAGGACTAATTCATTAATGTCCTTTGCAATAATGGGAAAGTCATATTCTTTTACTTTGGCGATCATGATTTGTGGATGATGGGTGGGGAGTCCATTTTCATTATCGTTAAGTAATTCTTCATAAAGTTTTTCACCCGATCGCAACCCCGTGAAGATGATTTGAATATCCTTTCCAAGGGTAAGCCCAGAGAGTTTGATCATTTTTTCGGCGAGATCTACAATTTTTACCGATTTACCCATATCAAAAATAAAGATTTCCCCTCCATTGCCCATTGCTCCCGCCTCTAACACAAGTTGACAGGCTTCTGGAATGGTCATGAAAAAGCGTGTGATTTCGGGATGGGTAATGGTTACCGGGCCGCCCGATTCTATTTGTTGTTTAAAACGCGGAATAACAGATCCGTTTGAACCTAAGACATTTCCAAACCGGGTAGTAATGAATTTAACCTCAGCCGCTTTGTTTAAGGATTGAATATAAATTTCAGCTATTCGCTTGGAGGCTCCCATTACATTGCTCGGCTTTACCGCTTTATCGGTAGAAATCATGACAAATTTTTCCACCTTGTATTTAGCGGATAAATCAGCTACAATCATTGTGCCGGCAACGTTGGTGAGGATGGCCTCAGAGGCATTGTTTTCCATCATTGGGACGTGCTTGTACGCAGCAGCATGATAGACTAATTGAGGATGAAAGGTCCGGAACACATTTTCCATCCTTTCTTTATTTCTGATATCGCCAATGATAATTTCAAAAGAGCTAAAGTGAAATTTATCCCTCAATTCCAATTCCAGTTCGTGCAAAGGAGATTCGGCCTGATCCACTAAGAGAAGTTGTTTTGGATTATATTTGATCACTTGCCTTACAATTTCTCCGCCAATGGATCCTGCTGCCCCGGTGATGAGAATTATCTTGCCCGATAATTGGGTCCTGATATTTAATTCATTGAGTAAGATGGGAGTTCTCCCTAATAACTCCTCTATATTAATTTTTTTAATTTGCTTGAAACTAAGTTCTCCATTTATCCAATTACTAACGGGTGGAACATTCAGGATTTTTGTATTGTAATTCAAGCATAATTCGATAATTTCCTGTTTTCTTTTTGGAGCAAGGTTTTGAGCCGATATAATCACATTGGCAACCGCATTATTCTTCAATAGTTCTTCCAGTTTTAAAAAGGGATAAATGGTAACTCCTTCCAGTTTTTTTCCTATCTTTTTCTTTTCATCGTCAATAAATGCCAATACCTTGTATTTTGTTCCTGCATCCCTATCCAATGTCCTCTTTGTAATAATTCCAGATTCTCCGGCACCAAAAATGATCACACTTGTTTTTTCTTTTGCCGGATTTTTTAATTCAAAATAGATGGCCTTTACAATGAACCGCAGACTAATCATAATAAAGGTAGTGGCCATGTACTCAATAATTATTATTGAGAAAGGAATCAGGAATGTTTTGTTAATGAGCTGATAAGTAATCACATTGGTTAACAGAAAAAAGATACTTCCAAGGCTGATGACGATAAAAATTCGCTGTGCGTCCTTCGAACCGGTATATCTTACCATTCCCTTATAAATTTGGGAAATAATAAAACTTAGTGCACGGGCGCTCAACACATAAGAAAATACAATAGGAAAACTTTCTATCTCTGCCTGTGGGATAGAAGAAAAGTTAAACCTGAGCAGATAGGCAAGAATTAAAGAAAAAAAGCAAATGAACAAGTCAATGAAGAAAATTATCCAACGAGGCGTATTCTTTCTGAAAATTAACATAAAAAAGGCTGATAGCGAATTATTTGAGCCTTCAAAGGTAAAAAAAATGCGATTCAATTTATAAATGTATATTTGACTTGTTTTTGCTCTAGCTATAGAAAAAGTATTATAAATAGATTAAGATAATCCCATACAGGTTTTTGTTAACCTGGAAAATATGCCAAGGATATTATTTGTTACAGCCCATCGACCTAACAGATCCCCTAGTCAACGTTATCGCTTTGAACAGTATTTCGATTTCTTAAAACAAAATGGTTTTGATTTTGATCTTTCTTTTTTGATTTCTGAAAAGGATGATAAAATTTTTTACCAGCCAGGAAAATTCCATACTAAACTTTATTTCTTTATAAAAAGTGTATTTAAACGGTTTAAAGATGTTTTGAATGTTTCCAATTATGATATTGTTTTTGTACATCGTGAAGCATTTATGACCGGGTCGACTTTTTTTGAAAGGAGGTTTAGTAATTCAAAAACCAAATTAGTTTTTGAATTCGACGATGCTATTTGGTTATTTGACGTTTCTGAAGCGAATAAAAAAATGGGTTGGCTAAAAAACCCTGAAAAGACTTCAAAGATTATTGGCATGGCCGATTTGGTATTGGCGGGTAACACTTTCCTGGCTAATTATGCCAATCAATATAATACGAATATTCGTATTATTCCTACTACTATTGATACCGATAAATACATTAGATCCAAATCGAGGGGTAACAATGAGCGTGTTTGTATTGGCTGGAGTGGAAGTATGACTACCATTAAACATTTTGAATATGCCATCCCTTTTTTGAAAAAATTAAAGGAAAAATATGGGGAAAGAATTCAAATTAAAGTAATGGGTGACAAAAACTACGTTAATCGGGAGTTAGGTATACAAGGAATTGATTGGAGTTTTGAAACAGAAATAATGGAATTATCCACATTCGATATTGGCATAATGCCCTTACCCGATGATGAATGGGCAAAGGGTAAGTGTGGCTTAAAAGGATTGTCTTATATGGCTCTTGAAATTCCCACCATTATGTCACCTGTGGGGGTTAACACTACAATTATTAAGGATGGGCATAATGGGTTTCTTGCCGACAGTGTGGATGAGTGGGTTGATAAAATATCCCGCTTAATCGAATCAGCTGAATTGAGGGAAACGCTGGGTAAAGAGGCTAGAAAAACTGTTGTCGAAAGATATTCTGTGCATTCGCAGAAGGAAAATTATGTGAAGTTTTTAAATGAACTTTTGGATACCCCAACCAGGTGAGTTTAAGTTGCAATTAATATTATTTCTTGAAATCAAACAGATAGTTTTAAATTTGTCCTGTTTTCTTATTATCAACGTTCTATTCAAAAATACCTAAACTACCCTTTGATGAAAAATACAGCATTGACTAATAAACATGTTGCTCTTGGAGCAAAAATGGTTCCATTCGCAGGTTATAATATGCCAGTTTCATATACTGGATTAAATGACGAACATCTTACTGTTAGAAACAGTGTGGGTATGTTTGATGTTTCTCATATGGGTGAATTCATTTTTAAGGGAGAAAATGCGCTTGATTTAATTCAACGTGTTACTTCCAATGATGCGTCTGTTCTTGTAGATGGGAAAGTTCAATATTCTTGTCTTCCCAATGAAAAAGGTGGTATTGTGGATGATTTACTGGTTTATCGGATCGATTCGAAAACGTATATGTTGGTGGTGAATGCTTCAAATATTGAAAAAGATTGGAACTGGATATCTAAATTCAATACCAAAGGGGTTGAAATGCATAATATTTCAGAACAAACTTCTTTGCTTGCCATTCAGGGACCAAAGGCACTAGCTGTTTTACAAAAGTTGACTGCAATCAACTTAAGTGAAATTCCTTATTATGCATTTAAAAAGGGTAAATTTAGTGACATTGATAATGTGTTAATTTCAAATACGGGCTATACAGGTGCGGGTGGTTTCGAAGTTTATTTTGAGAATCAGTATGCCGAGAAAATATGGGATGCTATTTTAGAAGCAGGTAAGGAGTTCGAAATTAAACCCATTGGTTTGGGCGCAAGAGATACGTTACGTTTAGAAATGGGTTTTTGTCTTTATGGTAATGATATTGATGATCACACTTCACCAATTGAAGCGGGTTTAGGTTGGATCACCAAGTTTACCAAAGAGTTTACCAATAGCAAGGAATTACTGTTAATGAAGGAAAAAGGAGTTGCAAAAAAATTAGTCGGTTTTGAAATGATTGATAAAGGCATTCCTCGTCATGATTATGAAATCATTGATTCTCAAGGGAAAACAATTGGTAAGGTAACTTCAGGAACCCAGGCTCCTTCCTTACAAAAAGGAATTGGAATGGGGTATCTTGATCATGCATTCGCAAAAACGGATGCTGAGATTTTTATAAAAATTCGCGACAAAGCCATTAAGGCCAAAGTGGTTAAAACACCTTTTTATAAAGGGTAATAGTTAGAAAATGGATGATAGTAAAAGGAGGGTAGAGGTATGTTTTTCACCATTTTCTTTTCCTTTATTTTTTGATAATAATTCAATTGTAGTCGTCATCGATGTTCTCAGGGCTACTTCCGCAATTTGTACCGCGTTTCATTATGGTGCCCACCAGGTTATACCCATTGCAAGTATAGAAGAGGCCAGGCAATACAAGGCTAATGGATACTTAACAGCTGCTGAAAGACAGGGAGAAGTAGTAGAAGGTTTTGAGCTGGGGAATTCACCATTCAGTTACATGAATGAACAGATCAAGGGGAAAACTATTGCAATAACTACCACTAATGGCACTCAAGCTATTCAAGTATCAAAGAATGCATACAAAGTGGTTTTGGGTTCATTTCTCAATCTTGAACTATTGTGCGACTTTCTGCAAACAGAAAACAAAAATGTTATTCTATTATGTGCAGGATGGAAGGAGAAATTTAACCTGGAAGATACTTTATTCGCAGGAGCCGTAGTGGAAAAACTGTTGGTTTCAGAAAAGTTTGTTACTTCTTGCGATTCTGCCATTGCATCAACACATCTCTATGAATTAGCGAAACCGGATTTGCTTAAATTTTTAGATAATTCTTCTCATAGGATCAGATTAAAGAATTTGAATTTAGAACAAGACGTGCTTTATTGTCTTAGTCTCAACCTTGCACCTGTAATACCCATTTTAGATAGGGATAAGCTCATTAAATTAACCTGAGTTCGATATATTTCCGTAAAAACAACATATAACAAGCATTACCTTAACCCTGCACGTTAATGGTGGAGGCATAACTGCATACCTCTCCTGATCCTCCAATAATCTGTAATAACTTATAAGTGAATTAGTTGTATTGATAAATAATCAATAAATCAGCTGCTTTTTTGTTTTGCATTATAATACTTTGCTAATAAACTATTGTACATTAACACAGTAACAATTGATCCTTAATGCATAAACTATTGTACATAATGCGATAAACAATAGTTCCTTATAGCAGTAACAATTGATCCTTAATGCATAAACTATTGTACATAATGCAATAAACAATAGTTCCTTATAGCAGTAACAATTGATCCTTAATGCATGAACTATTGTAAATGATGCGATAAACAATAGTTCCTTATAGCAGTAACAATTGATCCTTAATGCATGAACTACTGTACATTATGTAATAAAAAATAGTTTCTTAATGCATAAACTATTGTACGTGAGTTAAGGAACTGTTATTCCATAGTGCAGTATCAATTGATCCCTAATGCATGAACTATTATTCATTGTATAAAGAACTGTTTTTCTTTAGTAAAATATTGATTCCTGGCTATTAAATGATATGTATTTCGATGGGTTTTGAACTAAATCAGCACATTAATTGTGCTCTGTTCATTTCTGCCTTTTGACTAATTTGGGCTTAATTTTTGTAAGTTCTTTTGTTCAATTTAAGCGTATTATTGAAAACAAAAGTTTTTATATTTTCTGTTTTTATTCTTTCTGCTCTAACTTATTCTCCTGTTTTTTCATGGGGGTTTTATGCACATAAAAAGATTAATCGGATGGCTGTTTTTGCGCTTCCTCCGCGAATGATCGGGTTTTATAAACGGCATCTTGACTACATCAGTGAGCATGCTGTATATCCTGATAAAAGAAGGTATGTAAATAAACAGGAAGGGTTTCATCATTTTATTGATCTGGATCATTACCAGTGTGAGTCATTCGATTCAATTCCCCAATCATGGAATAAGGCAAAAGAGAAATATTCAGTGGATAGTTTGAATATACATGGAACCGTTCCATGGCAAATAGAAAGGATGTTGTTTCTTTTAACACAGGCATTTACTGAAAGTAACCCTGAAAAAGTGCTCTATCTTTCCTCCGAAATAGGTCATTATATTGCTGATGCTCAAGTCCCATTGCATACTACATCAAATTATAATGGGCAGTTTACCGGACAGGTTGGTATTCATGCCCTTTGGGAATCCAGATTACCCGAATTGTATGCCGAATCATATAATTATTTTCTAGGACGAGCCAGGTATATTGATAAGCCTAACAATAAAGCCTGGGAAATGGTAAGAGAGAGTTATTCGGAAAAGGATTCTGTACTTTTGTTGGAAGAAAAATTAAATAGGCTGTTTCCAGGGGACAAGAAATATAGTATTGAAAACAAAGGGGCAAAACTAATACATGCTTATTCGATCGAGTATTGTCGTGAGTACAATAAGATGTTATGCCGGATGGTGGAAAGGAGAATGGCTTCAGCCATTCTTAATGTAAGCAGTTTTTGGTATACAGCATGGGTAAATTCAGGTGAACCTGATTTAGATAGAATGGAGCATAAAACTGTTTCTGATTCATTGAAGCCCGAAATTAAGGAGGAAAATGGGGATCATGCTGAATAAATCAGCCAATTGCTATATCCCAAATCATGATGTTGCGATCATCTCCCGTAGAGAGGAGATAATCATTGTAGTTACTCCAGCATAACTTGTTTACCGAATAACTATGTCCTTCATGCTTTTCCTTATTGATTCGTAGAATTAATTCGAACAGGTTGGCATCCCAAATTTTAATTGTTTTATCACGACTTGCCGTTGCAAATAGATTAGTGGTTGGACTAAACTGAATGTCGTAAATAGCAAAGTTATGTGCAGGAATTGTGGTGAGTTGTTTGTAATTACTTGAAATATCCCATATGTTGAGGTGCGCGTCTCTTCCCCCGCTTAATAAATAGTTCCCGTTAGGATGATATTTTACTGAATTGGCAGAAAGTTCATGTGCCTTAAAGTTAACTTTCTCCTCAAGATTTGCTAAGTCGACAATCCTAATGCTTCCATCTCCACACGCCAATGCAATTTCATTTTCACTGATATCAAGACTTCTTACTTTTTCTTTGCAAAGCTTTTTAATTTTGATTAAAGATAAGCTCTCCAGGGAACAAATAGAAAAGCTTCCATCTCCAGACGTGGCATAAAGCAATTTGTTTTTCCAGGAATACCGAATATCGAATACTCCCCCTGTATGATGCTGAAGCATTTTTATTTCCCTTTTTTTCTCCAGGTCAATAACATGGATGCCACCTGTGGAGGTTCCGACAAAAACCATATTTTGTTCCTCAATAAAACAAATGGCATAAATGATGGCTGGGAACTGGCTGGCAATTTGCCATCCTTCTT
>Ga0206888_1168_pt1 | contig 16182 bp, 17 predicted proteins | sample Alteio_BWOrgHeat_90_FD_153258 | JGI IMG/M metagenome (GOLD analysis project Ga0206888, IMG submission 153258) | Enriched cells from forest soil in Barre Woods Harvard Forest LTER site, Petersham, Massachusetts, United States - Alteio_BWOrgHeat_Nextera4 ... | reverse complement strand
AGGTGCTTCGCCAGCGGCTGGCCGACGAAAGCCGGAGCCTCGACGCCAAAAAGAACGAGCATGACCTGCTGAAGAGCCTGATCGACTCCATGGAAGGCTACCCGGAGAGCATTAAATTCCTGCATAAGAATACGGGCTGGAACCATGAAGCGCCCATCCTTTCGGATATCATTTATGTAAAAGAAGAGTTCAGGGCGGCGGTGGAGAATGTATTGGAGCCGTATCTGAACTATTATGTGGTCAATAACCTGCAGGAAGGTATGCAGGCTGTTCACCTGCTGGACAACAACAAGAAGGGTAAAGCGAACTTCTTTCTGTTGGACAAGGTCACCGGGCTTGCGGCCGGCGACAGCCATACGTATGAGGGGTTGATCCCGGCGATGAATGTCATCGAAGTCGAGGAGCGTTATCGCCAGCTGGCGGAGCATCTGTTGGGCAATGTCTATATCGCTGAAAACGAAGGGGCATTGGAGAACAGCAATGGCGCTGTAGTGTTGGAGAAGACGGGGAAATATGTGAAGGGGAAATATTCGCTCACCGGCGGCAGCGTCGGGCTTTTCGAAGGCAAGAAGATCGGCCGGGCCAAGAACCTGGAAAAATTACAGGAAGAGGTCCGGCGGCTACAGTCCGTTGTCAATGGCCTGAAAGAGGACATCCAGGAGAAGCATAACGAGGTGATCGGGTTCAACGAGCAATTGAAGGAACAGGCTATCCGTCAGACACAGGAAGATATCAATCGCCTGACGAATTTTGTCTTCTCGTTGCAGAATAAGATAGAGAACCTGCATGCGCAGCAACATTCATCGCAGGACCGGCTCGAAGAAGTGCAACTGAACCTGGAAGAGACCATCGCGGGGATCGAGGATACACGTAATGCCTGGGGTGAGCTGGTCAGGGTGGTTGCAGAATTGAAAGAAAAGGCGCAACTGGCGGAGGAGGAGTACCGGTCGGCGGAACTGGCGTATAACAACGCTTCGGCCGGGTACAACGAATTCAACCTGCAGGTGACCCGTCAGCATAGCCGGATCAACGGGTTGAAGCAGGAACTGGAGTTCAAGACCAAACAATTGACCGATCTGCATAGCCAGATAGAGGTGAACGCCTCGCAGTTGAAGCAGACGATGGAGAGCATTGCAGAGAGCGAAGAATTGCTCGACGGGGCAGACACCGCCTTACTTGAACTGTTGCGGAGGAAGGAAGAGGAGGAAAGGATACTGAATGAAGCCGACCAGGCGTATTATAATCTTCGGAATGCGCTGAGTGAGAAGGAAAGCGAGTTGCGGCATAAGACAAAGGAGAAGGAGCAACTGGAACATCTGCTGGGTAGTATCAAGGACCGGCTGAACGAACTGAAGTTGCAGCTGGCGGGGATGAAGGAGCGGTTGAATGTGGAGTTTCGCATCAATCTTGATGATATCATCGATCAGCCCCGGACGGGTGAAACACCGGTGGAAGAGCTGCAGGAGAAGGCAGACAAGATGAAGAAGCGCCTCGAGAATCTTGGGGAAGTGAATCCTACGGCTATCGAGGCTTTCCAGGAGATGAAGAAGCGTTATGAGTTCATCCTCGAGCAGAAGAACGACCTGGTGGGAGCGAAGGACAGCCTGTTGCAGACCATTCAGGAAGTGGAAGCCACCGCCAATCAGCAGTTCCTCGATACCTTTAACAAGGTGCGCGAGAATTTCCAGCGAGTGTTCAAATCCCTTTTTACGGAGGAAGATACGGCCGATATGGTGTTGGAGAACCCGGAGAACCTGGCGGAGACGGGGATCGATATTGTCGCTAAGCCCAAGGGCAAACGTCCTTTCTTCTTCCAGCTGCCGGATGCTCCGTTGCAGGTTCTGGATCGACGTATCCGCCACGGCGACCTTCTTTTCCGCGTCGAACTGGTCGCGCTGGATCTGCGCATTTTCCCGGCGCAGCCCGTCGATCGTTACGCGGCGCTGGTCGAACACCTGGCGGGTCTCGTCTACGGATTCCTTCAGGGATTCCAGTTGCTCCTGCAATCCGGATAATTTATTTTCTTCTTCCCCTGTCTGCTGGCGGGTAAAGACAATGCTCTCTTCCAGCCCTTTGAGCTGCCCTTCGCCTTTCAGCAGGAATTCCTGCAGCGACCCTTCTTTCTCTTTTAAAAAATTCAACCGCTGTGACGCGAGATTCTTTTCGTTCTCTTTCGTACGCAAGGATTGCAGGAGGTCGTTGAACGTATGCTGCATCGACTGCAGCGACCGCTCCTTGTCGATAAAACCCACCTTCTCCTGCTCCAGCGCGGCCTCTTCCTGCGCGATCACCGCTTCCAGCCTCACCTTCTTGTCCGTTTCGGTGTCGGCCTGCTCGTTGAGCTCCCGGTAGGTCAGGTTAAACCCTTCCAGGGCTGCCTTCGCCAGCTCGATGCTCAACTCCCGGTATTCCTTCTTTATCTCGTAGTACTTTTCCGCCTTTTTCGCCTGGTTCTCGAGGCTTTTCAGTTGGTTATTGATCTCGAACAGGAGATCCTCTATCCGCGCCAGGTCCTGCTCCGTAGCATCCAGCTTCTGCCGGGCCTCTTTCTTCCGCGTCTTATAGATGGTAACCCCCGCGGCCTGCTCCAGCATCCGGCGACGGCTATTGTCCTTGTCCTTGATGATATCATCCACCATCCCCAGCTCGATAATGGCATAGCTGTCCGTGCTCACCCCCGTATCCATGAACAGGTTCTGGATATCCTTCAGCCGGCAGGAGACATCATTGAGCCGGTATTCGCTCTCCCCGCTTTTATAGAACTTTCGCGTGACTGTCACCGTGCTGAATTCCGTCGGCAGGAGATTCTTCGTATTCTCAAAGGTCAGGCTCACCTCGGCAAGACCGGAGGCGCTGCGGGTTCTGCTGCCGTTAAAGACAAGGCTTTCAAGATTTTCTGACCTCAGATGACTGATCTTCTGCTCCCCGATCACCCACCGGATACTGTCAATGATATTGCTCTTTCCACAGCCATTCGGACCGATAATGCCCGTAATGCCCTCGTCAAAGCTGATATGGGTCTTATCAGCAAAACTCTTAAATCCCTTTATTTCGAGGCTCTTTAATCGCACAGTAGTTCGAATTTAAACATGAATAAACCATCCACAACGGACAAACCTACATTAAAAGCGATACATTTCCCTGAAATTCGATCCACGCGATATGCACGTGTTGAAAACTTGGGAATAATAATTTTGCCTCTCATTTTATTGGGTTTTCTAAACTCATAAAAGGGAGAATTATATATATTTACTAAAATATCAGTCCAAACTCGACCAAACTCTCATATATGAATAATTTCATTGTTCCCATCGACTTCTCAGAAACATCAAAGAATGCCGCCCGTTACGCCGCGTATATCTCTACCCTGGTGCCGGACGCCCATCTCATCCTCTACAATGTTTTTGACGCCCTGGAATATGGGTCCGACAGCAGCCCCCTCGCTACCGACGCGGAGGAAGATGCCAGCCGCAAAGCCATCGTGGAATTGGCCCTGGAAAGCGTCCGCACGGATATCTCCGCCATTACCAGCGCCCGTATCAGCGTCGTGGCCGAAGAGGACAACCGCTTCCTGGATACGCTGGAAAAATATGTAAAGAAGAACAATATCCAACTGATCATCATGGGGCTTACAGGTTCCACCCGTCTTGGTCATGTTCTGATGGGTACCAACGCGCTCAACATCGTCAAAAGAGCCATCGCTCCCGTCATCATCGTCCCGGAACACGCCCATTCCCAGTCCGCAAAAAATGTCCTCCTCCTTACGGACTTCAAGGACATCGAAAATACCATCCCCATCGACACGGTCAAGTCAGTGCTCGATCTCTTCCACCCCCGGTTGTTTATCGTCAATGTCGACCACGAACACTATGTCCAGGTCACCGACGAATACAAGGCGGAAAGAACAAAATTGGAGTCAAGACTTAAGGATTACAACCCGGAATTCTTCTTTATCCGGCTCTTCGACTTCGTGGAAGCGACAAACCAGTTTGTTGCGGACAATCATATCGATCTCATCCTCACCTTCCCGAGAAAACATTCGTTCCTTTCCAACGTATTCAAGACTACGAACACGACAAAACTGGCCTATCACAGTCATGTGCCCATCGTGGCGATCAATGCCTGACAATACAACCGCCCGGGGATCACAACCCCGGGCTTTTCTTTAAAAGATGTTCCGGTAAAGTTCCTCGAGTGAGAGCCGGGATTGGATGGAATGGATCAGCAAGTTGCCCTCCGGATCAGTACTGGCATCGAATTGCCAGCGATCATCTCCCACCCGGCGGCTGATCTCCACGAATATCTGCTTACTATCGATTAATACATATTCTCTAAATGACGGTATCTGCCGGTAAAAGAAAAATTTCTTCTTCCGGTCGTGATCCGCTGTCGACGGTGACAGGATCTCAAAGATCACAACCGGATTCATCAGGGTGTCGAACCGGTCGTCCGTCAGCTCAGGCTTGCCGCATACAATAACCGCATCCGGGTACATATAGGCCTCCCCCGACGGCACGGTCACCCGCATATCGCTGGGCAATATCTGGCAGGCCTTCCCCTTCAGGGCGGTCCTGATCTCCCCGATCAGGTTAACGAGGATTTTGTTATGAGCCAGCGAAGCCCCGGACATTGCTGTCACCTGCCCATTATAATATTCATGTTTGTATTCTGCGGCTCGTTCTTGAACCAGGTATTCTGTGGGAGTTATTTCGTATGACATAGGTTTCAGGTTTCCACAAAATTACAATTTTCCCTTTGGCCCAAAAATTTTTTCCCCTCATTCCCTTACCTTCCCATCATGACCGAAAATACAATCGATCCCGAATACTGGAACAACCGCTGGCTCAACGACAATACGGGCTGGGATCTGCGCGGTGTCTCCCCGCCTTTACGGGACTATTTCAGCCAGTTGGAAAACAAGGACATCGACATCCTCATCCCCGGCTGCGGCAATGGCTACGAAGCCGCCTGGCTGCTGGACAACGGCTTCACCCATATCACCCTCCTCGATATCTCCGAAGTCCTCGTCCAACGACTCCGCGAAAAATTCGATGCCCCCCGCCTGACCCTCCTCGCCGCCGACTTCTTCCAACACGAAGGCAGGTACGATCTCATCATCGAACAAACCTTTTTCTGCGCCCTCGAACCCGCCAGCCGCGGCAACTACATCGAACAAACCCATAAATTACTACGCCCCGGCGGCAAGCTCGCGGGTCTCCTCTTCGACCGCGACTTCTCCGGTGGCCCGCCTTACGGCGGCCACAAACCCGAATACAAACAATTGCTGGAAAAAAAATTCACTCTGAAGACGCTCGAGCCCTGCTACAACTCCATAAAACCGCGGGCCGGCACCGAATTATTCTTCATCGCCATTGGTAATTCCGTATAATTTTGTATTTTTATACTAAATGAAGGTTTATGCAGGAAAAGATAACCATACTCATTTCGGCGGAACATAAAAAATTCATTAAACGGCATGCCCGCCAACAAAATAAAAGCATCTCGAAATTTATAGACGACTTACTGTCTTCTATACAAAGAGAAGCTGCCAGAACACCCGAAAAGGACGAATGGATAGAAAAAGTTGCAGGTTCCTATTCTACAGGCAAGAAGGATGTATTGACAGAATTGTTTAAAGGGATCAACAAATGAAAAAGATCTTTCTGGATGCTAATGTTGTGATCGACTTTTTAGACGCATCTTCGAAAGACCACTCTACGGCCGTTGATTGCTTACGTATTATTCGTAAGCATTTTGGGAAACCAGTAGTATCACCTATCACTTTCGTCATTACCAACTTTATACTCGGCAAATTTGCCAAAAATAAAGCGTGGCATAAAAACCAAATGCAATCGACGTTCTCAGAGTTTGAAATTACGCCTATCCAGCCTTCTTTCATCGCCGGCGTTTTCTCTACCCATTTTACTGATCTGGAAGATGGCCTTCAACATCAATGTGCCCTGCATGCCAAAGCTCGTGTTATCCTTACTAAAGATACAAAGGATTATTTCGACTCAAAAGTCCCCGTGGTTCATCCGGATGATTTTGTGAACAAGTATAACAATCTTTTGTCCTGGTGATCTAAACAGCCGGCTCCTGCTGGCTAAGGCAATGAAAACTCCCAAGCCCCCAGATGATCTCGGTAGAATCGATTCCTACCACCCGCCGTGCGGGGAAGCAGTCCTGTAATATCTGCAACGCCTTCTCATCCCGGTCGCACCGGAAGGTAGGTACGATCACCGACTCGTTGGCAATATAAAAATTCGCATAGGAAGCTGGCAGCCGCTGGTCTTCATAGATCACCGGCTCCGGCATGGGCAGCTCGACGATATTTAGCTGCTTGCCGTTTAGCAACCGCATCTTCGCCAGATCGGCCAGGTTCTCCCGCAGCAACGCATAATTTTCATCCTGCTTATCCTCTTCGATCACCGTAACCACCGTATCCTCATCGATAAACCGCACCGTATCGTCGATATGTCCGTCCGTATCATCCCCGACGATCCCCTCCTTCACCCACAGGATCTGCTCTACTCCGTAATAGTCCCGGAGATAGCCCTCTATCTGCTCCTGGTTCAGTCCGGGGTTGCGATTGACATTCAACAGGCAGCAACGGGACGTGATCAGCGTGCCCTTACCGTTAAAATCGACGGACCCTCCTTCCATGATGATCCCCGGATGATAGACGGGCAGGCCAAGCGCCTCGCCGACAAGCGTCGGGATCACATCGTCGAGGTCATACGGCGGATATTTATTGCCCCAGGCATTATAGTTCCAGTCCACGATCACCTTCTTCTGCACGGCCGCCGGGTTGACCAGGAATGCCGGGCCATGATCCCTGCACCAGGCATCATTCGTCGGGTGCAGAAAGAACCGCACCATCCCGGTACCGACACCCGCCGCCTCCAGGTGCTTCATTGCAACTCCCTTCATCGCCTCGTCGGCAACATTGATACAGACTTCTTCCCCCTTTGCCAGTTCCCTGATGAATTGCGCATAAAAAGGATAGATCACCGCTATCTTGCCGGGCCACGAAGCTTCCTTATGCGGCCAGCTAAGCCATGTAGCACTATGCCTGCTGAACTCTGCGGGAAAATAATAGCCTGCTTGTTTTGGTGTCATGGGCTCCCTTCCTTTAATCTTCGTCGATATACCGTTTGGTAATAGGTTGATAGGAATCGATGCGCCGGTCCCGCATAAAAGGCCAATGTGTCCGGTAACGGTCCGTAGCCTGTGTATCTATCTCCACCACCGGCGTCTCCTCTTCTTCGTGCGATGCCTTGTATAACAGGCTCCCAAAGGGATTGGCGACAAAGGAGCCGCCCCAGAACTTCATCGCGCCACCCTGCTCGAAACCGACCCGGTTGACACTGACGACATGCACCCCGTTGGCAACGGCATGGCTCCGCTGGATGGTCTGCCAGGCATTGTATTGCTCCGTATTGGTCGCCTCATCCTGGCTGGTCGCCCAGCCGATGGCCGTCGGGTAGAACAGGATCTCCGCTCCCATCAGCGCCGTGATCCGCGCTGCCTCGGGATACCACTGGTCCCAGCAGATCAGGATCCCGATGGTCGCGAATTTGGTCTTGAAGACCTTATAACCCAGGTCACCCGGGGTAAAATAGAATTTCTCGTAAAAAGCCGGATCATCGGGGATATGCATCTTCCGGTACTTACCGAGATAAGCGCCGTCGGCATCCAGCACGGCCGTAGTATTGTGATAGATCCCCTGCGCCCGCTTCTCGAATAAAGAAGCGATGACAACCACCCCAAGCTCTTTCGCCAGTTGGCCAAGCGCATCGGTAGAAGCGCCGGGTATGGGTTCGGCCAGTTTGAAATTTTCGTAGTCCTCCACGTCACAGAAATAGAGGGAGGTAAAAAGCTCCTGGAGACAGACGATCTGTGCACCCTTCGATGCCGCCTCTCTAACCTTCTCCATAGCCTTTTGAAGATTGGCCGCTTTATCGGCCGTGCAGCTCATCTGCACGAGACCTACTTTAACTTTACCCATAACAAAGCACCGACCTTGTATTAGATCGGCGCCGCAAAATTACAATATTTCGCTGGGATTTATTTGGCCTATTTCCTCCCCATCTGCCGCAAAAAGGCAACATGAGAAGCAACGGCATACCGCACGCGGGGATATTCGATATACACAAGCCCATACTCCTGGCAGGCCTGCCGGATGATCTTACTGATCGCCGGATAGTGTACATGCGAGATCTTTGGGAAAAGATGATGTTCTATCTGGAAATTCAACCCACCCACAAGCCAGGAAACCACAGGATTGCTGGTGGCGAAATTAGCCGTCGTCTTGATCTGGTGGATGGCCCACTCGTCTTCCAGTTTATTGGTGACCACGTCGGCCACGGGAAAGGCAGTATGTTCGACTGTATGGGCTAGCTGGAAGACCAGGCTCAGCACAAAACCCGCAACACAGGTGAAAATGACAAACCCGATGACCCAGTCCGAAAACCCGATCATATAGATCGGCAGCGCGACGAACAGGAAAGCATGAGCTACTTTGAACCCCCAGAAAATGAAATGGTCGGCCAAAGACATTTTCTTCAACGGCATAGTACCCACTTTGCTTTTGAAATATTTCTGGTAATCAAACAAAAATATCCAGAAGATATAGAGCAGGGAATAAAAGAACCAGAAATACAGGTGCTGATACTTGTGCATTCGGTACTTTTTTTGCGTATCGCTCATTCGCAGCCAGGGCTGGATATCGATATCGTCATCGATCCCGTCCACGTTGGTGAACGCATGGTGGATGACATTATGTTTTTGGTTCCACATAAAGCTGTTCCCGCCCAAAATGTTAAGCGAGAAAGCCGCAAAATGATTCACCCATTTGTATTTGGAAAAACTGCCATGTGCCCCGTCATGCATTACGTTAAACCCTATCGCCGCAACTACCCCCCCAAGCAACACACATTCCAGGATGGCCCAAAAGACGCCCGGAGTAAAAAATACCAGGTGAACATACACAAAAACAAAGCTGAGCATCAGGATCACCGCCTTCAGAAAAAGGTCGGAATTCCCCGTGGTCGACTTACCCACTTCTTCAAAATAGTTGCTGATCCGCTTCTTCAGCTCGGTGTGAAAAGACTGGGAAGCGTGGGCGAATTTGGGGAGTGTCATGATCAACCTGTTAAATAATTTGAAATAATTGGGCCAAAGGTAGCTTTTTCAGGGCGGATTCGGTGTTAAAGGCGTTACAATAATATTAACGCCACAAACGTCAATTTCTTATCCTGATCCGGCGCGGAAGCCATCTTTAAGTATCCATCCGCACAAACGCGTCGAAATCCCGCACCCCAACCATCTTTTCCGTGATAAATCCTTCGGCATAAGCCACCCCGATCATCTTCCCGAACATCTGGTGGCGGCCGATGACCGCATCCAGGAATTCCGGCGACGAAATATACGTCTGTGGCTCGTTCTCCTGGTATTGGGTGGAAAAGAACTGCGAAGAATACGCCCGGATAGAGGCTAATTTAGCCTCAAAGACCGGCGTGATATCATATACGAAACTGGGTGTAGCATACCGGTCCTGGATATAGTGAAAGACATACTTGGGCCGCCACTGCTCCTGGGGCCTTCCGGCCTCATCCAGCGTCTCGATCTTCCGCAATCCGCTGAGAAAACACGCGTCACTGATCAGGTGACCCGCCCGGCCATGGTCGGGATGCCTGTCTTCCAGTGAATTGGCCAGCACGATCTCCGGCCGGTATTTCCGCAGCGCCCGGATCAGCAGCCGCTGATGCTCCTCATCATTCCGGAAAAAACCATCCGCCATCCCCAGGTTCTCCCGGGCGTCAAGCCCCAGAATACCTGCAGCCATTGCAGCCTCTTCGGCCCTCAGCTCCGCAGTCCCCCGTGTCCCCAATTCACCCCTGGTAAGATCCACCACCCCGGTCTTCTTCCCATTGCTTTTTTCCATCAGTAAAGTCCCCGCACACCCCAGTTCCACGTCGTCAGGATGCACGGCTATAGCGAGTATATCCAATTTAGGAGTTTTCATGGCCGTAAAAATACCTTTTTTTTGCATGCGGCTACCCCCGGCACAATCATATCCCACGCCGGCGGCCCCCCTCCGGGGTATTTGGCTGTTTGCGCTTTGTGCAGTAGCTTCGCAGGTCGCATTTTTAAATTAATTAATAATAAAAAACAAGGATCAGACATGGCATATGATGTAGTCGTTCTCGGTAGCGGTACCGGCGGATATGTAGCCGCTATCCGTGCTGCACAGCTTGGCTTAAAGACAGCGATCATTGAAAAGGAAAACCTCGGCGGCGTTTGTCTCAACTGGGGATGTATCCCGACAAAAGCCCTGCTAAAAAGCGCCCAGGTATTCCAGGACATCCTCCACGCAAAAGAGTTTGGCATCGAAGCCAGCGGAAGCGTCGACTTCCCCGCGGTGATCAAACGCAGCCGCGGCGTTGCCGATAAAATGAGCAAAGGCGTTCAGTTCCTGATGCGGAAAAATAAGATCGATGTGATCCTCGGATATGGTAAGCTAAAGGCAAAGGGACAGATCGAAGTCACCGGTACCGACGGCAAGACCCAACTCGTGGAAGGCAAATACATCATCGTCGCTACGGGCGCCCGCAGCCGCGAACTGCCCAACCTGAAGCAGGATGGCAAAAAAGTCATCGGCTACCGCGAAGCGATGACCCTCCCGGAAAAACCCAAAAGCATCATCGTTGTCGGCAGCGGCGCCATCGGCGTCGAATTCGCCTATTTCTACTATAGCATGGGCACAAAAGTGACCATTGTGGAATTCCTCCCCCGTATCGTCCCCGTAGAAGACGAAGAGATTTCCAAAGAGTTGGAAAAGAACTATAAAAAATACGGCATCGAGATCCTCACCAACAGCGAAGTGACCAATGTCGACACCAGCGGCGACGGCGTAAGGGCAAAGGTAAAAACGCCCACCGGCGAAATAACCCTGGAAGCGGACATCGTCCTCAGCGCCGTCGGCATCTCCGCCAACATCGAGAACATCGGGCTGGAAACCCTCGGCGTTAAAACCGACAAGGGCAAGATCGTCGTCGACAAATACTACCAGACCAACGTCCCGGGCATCTACGCCGTCGGTGACTGCGTCCCCGGTCAGGCCCTTGCACACGTCTCTTCCAAGGAAGGCATCATCTGTGTGGAAAATATTGCCTACGGAGAGAAGAAATATGCTCACCAGCCCGAAGGAATAGACTACAACAACATCCCCGGCTGTACTTACTGCACCCCGGAGATCGCCTCCGCCGGCCTTACGGAAAAACAAGCCCGCGACGCCGGATATGAAATAAAGGTCGGCAAGTTCCCGCTCACCGCATCCGGTAAAGCCACCGGCGTAAGCCATACCGAAGGCTTTGTAAAAGTGATCTTCGACGCCAAATACGGCGAATGGCTGGGTACCCATATGATCGGGTACAACGTCACCGAGATCATCTCGGAAACCGTCCTGGGCCGGAAACTCGAGACCACCTACCACGAGGTCCTCGACGCGGTCCACCCGCACCCGACGATCAGCGAGGCGGTAAAAGATGCCGTCGAAGCAGCCTATGGCGAGGCCATCCACTTGTAAAAATCATCTTAAAATTGAAAAAGCCTCCGAAAGGAGGCTTTTTTGCCTTATAGGCACGCTTTTTATTGCTAAAGTAGTATGGACAACAGAAACTCAAGCATCCTCTACGGCATCCTGGGCATCTATTCCCTGATGATCAGTTGGCATTACAACCACTCCATCATCCTGCTGCTCATCCACTACATCTTCTGGCCCATCTACCTCATCTACGAACTCCTCATCGGTCACCTCTCACACGATCTGTGGCGGACCATCCCCACATCTTATTTCAAGTAACCTAAGGCAGGTACACCATATCCATGTGAAAGTATTTTTCCAGCACCTCATCCCGGTGATCCTCACTCTGGATGATCCTTACCTGCCGCTTACCATTCTCGGTACGGATCAGCTTGTTATTGATCATGCTCATCCTTCCCTCCTTTGTCGGCAGCGTACAGATAAGACTCCGCCGGAAATGGGATTCGGGTGAGGTCTGATGATATTCGTTCATCGCGTGGAAATCCTCCAGCGCCCGCGGAGTAAGCGTAAAAAGATAATCGATCTTAAAGTCCTGCTTGGACGCATTCCATTTGGCAACCCCAAGATAGGACCGGCCATCCATTACCACCGGATCGATGATCTGGTAAAAATTTCGACCGTCACTCTGGATCTCCCCGGGCATGATCGCCAGCGGCGCCAGCGAAAAATCCCCATATCCGACGTCGACAAGCCATTGACGGCCATGTAGCTCGACGATGAGGGCCATATGCTCGAACTCCCGGCCGAACTTATTGTTCCCATGATGCAGCCGGCCGCCGACCATAGCAACATCAAAACCAATGAGTGTCAATAAATTGTGAAAAAGGACATTCAACTCGTAGCAGTAACCACCCCGGTTGTCATGGATGACCTTTTGATATAAAAAATTGATTTGCAGGAGTATGGGTACCTGGTTATGAATATCCAGGGTCTCGAATGGAATCGCAAATACATGATTGTACTGCAATTCTCTGAGGGTAGCCAGGTCTCGGTAGACCACTCCATTGTAATTAATCCTTCTTAAATAACCACTTATGTCCATGCTTGAAATTTTTGTCAATTCCGGTGTCTATAGGTCAGTTCAATTGTGCTTAGGTGTTATAATGGAGAATATCAATTCCCCTGCCAATAATAGTATTGACAAGGACAGATCGTCTTATGCTGCAAAGTTGGTGAACTTATCTTAGAGCTCAATAGTTTCACCAGCCCGGGGGAGAAGTAAATCCTTACCCGCCGCCGCAAAATCCGCCTTTGCCTTATCCGTATCGATCGCTATGATCGGCCATGTATTATAGTGAACGCCAACTATCTTATTACACTTCACAAAATCCGCCGCATGAATGGCATCCGAAGGGTCCATTGTATAGTTCCCGCCAATCGGTAGAATGGCAAAATCCAACCTGGCCCATAAAGGGATCAATTGCATATCCATCGTCAGCGCCGTATCTCCGGCCGCATAAAAATTTCCCGCCGGCGTGGTAAAAACAAACCCAAGGGGATTGCCCGCATAGGTCCCATCACTAAAAGAAGACGAATGGATAGCATTGACTGCCCGCGCCTTGCCAAAATCAAAGGCAACCGGTCCGCCATGGTTCACCGGGTGTGCCTTCTCCACCCCATTCTTCTTTAACCAACCCACGACCTCCGCAGCCGCAACACATTGGGCCCCCGTACTTTTCGCAACATTTACAATATCGGCGGTATGATCACCATGCCCATGGGTAATAAAAATATAATCTGCCTTAATCTTCTGAATGTCAATATCCTTTATCATCGGGTTACCGGTAAAGAACGGATCGAACAATATATTCTTCCCATTCACCTGTACGGAAAAGGTCGCGTGACCATAAAAAGTTAACTTCATGTGACAATATTAAAGTTCTGTTAAAACAAACATCTTAAACAAATGTTCACCACGTCAATCAAAACCGCGACATTTTTCCTTCTTTTCTTCCTCGGCGCCAGCCAGACTTTTACAGCACAAGCGCAAGCCATCACGGGTGAAGAAATAAAAGCCCAATTCGTAAAGGACTGGGAAAGAGCAAAATCCTATACCCTGGAATATCTCAACACGATGCCGGCCGACAAGTACTCCTTCAAAGCCGTAGACAGCATCCGGAGTTTTGCTCAGCAAATGTTGCACCTCGCCAGCGGCAACGCCGGCCTCATCGGAGCCGCAACAGGTGTCAAGATCCAGCAATGGCCCGCCGGCAGATTGGAGAACAGCACGACGGCACAGACAAAGGATTCCGTCGTTTATTACGTCAGCAGAAGCTATGACTTCGCCATCGAAAGCCTCAATGCCTTCGATCCCGGGAAATTCGGTGAAATGGTCAGTCAGGGAAACAATAAAGCCAGCCGCTACGCCCTCTTCCTGAAAGCTTTCGAACACCAGACCCACCACCGCGGACAAACGACCATCTATATCCGCCTCCTGGGCATCCGGCCGCCAAACGAAAGACTCTTTTAGCGCAGTCGCGCCCGCTCATATTGCAACGGCCAATGGATCTCCTTCTGTCGCAATTCGTCGGCCGCGTGCAAAGGAAAATAAGGGTCCCGCAATAATTGACGGGCCAGGAAGACCAGGTCGGCCTGGCCCGTTACCAATATGGATTCAGCCTGCATCGCATCGGTGATGACCCCCACCGCACCCGTAAGGATCCCCGTAGCAGACCGGATCCGTTGCGAAAAAGCTACCTGGTATCCCGGTGCAACGGGTATCTTTTGATAAGGCACAAGCCCGCCCGAAGAACAATCGATCACATCCACACCCTTTTCCTTTAAGATCCCCGCCAACCGGATGGCTTCTTCCACCGACCAGCCGCCTTCGGCCCAGTCCGTAGCGGAGATCCGGACAAACAGGGGATAACCCGGAGGCCAGCCCGATCGCACCGCGTCGACGATCTCAGCGAGCAGCCGGATCCGGTTCTCAAACACCCCGCCATATTCGTCCTCCCGCCGGTTGCTCAAAGGCGAAAGGAATTGATGGACAAGATACCCATGCGCCGCATGCAGCTCCAGCACCTTGAAACCGGCCAGCATCGCCCGCCGTGCGGCGGCCTTGAAGTCGGCCACCACCTGACGGATACCGGCATGGCTAAGCTCCCCGGGCTGCGCATAATGCTCGTCAAAAGCTACAGGACTGGGCGCGACCACCGGCCAGCCACCTTCATTTTCCTTTACTGCCTTCCCCCCATTCCAGGGCTCCCGCACACTGGCCTTCCTCCCGGCATGCGCCAACTGAATGCCGATCTCACTACCCTGGGCCCGCACGAATTTGACTATCCGCCGCAACCCTTCGATCTGCTCATCCTTCCAGATCCCAAGATCATGCGCCGAGATCCGGCCCTCCGGCGAAACAGCCGTAGCTTCGGTAAACACCAGCCCCGCACCACCTACCGCCCGGCTGCCAAGATGCACAAGATGCCAGTCCCCGGCCATCCCATCATTCGCGGAGTACTGGCACATCGGGGATACAACAATACGGTTTCCAAAAACAATATCTCTGATCGTAAGGGGAGTGAATAGTTGGCTCATATTGCGGCGAAGGTCCTAAATTTAGGGATAATTTTCACCATCCATGAGCAATAACCGTTGGAGCCTCCCGCTGTCAGGCGTTTTCCTCCTGATGTCCCTGGCCTTCACGCCGGCAGAGAACGCCATTCCGATGAAGAAGCACCCGGAGCCCCCTGCCGCCGCCCCCACCGAAGTCCTCGTAGCCGCAGCCGCCGATCTGAAATTCGCTATGGACTCCCTCGTCGCGATCTTCTCCGTCAAAAACCCATCGGTCACGGTCAAGGTCGTCTATGGCTCCTCCGGCAGCTTCTTTGAACAGATAAACAACGGCGCACCCTTCGACCTCTTCTTCTCGGCGGATATCGACTATCCCAAAAAATTAAAAGAAGCAAACAGGACCATTGCGGATGTACAACTCTATGGCACCGGCCAACTCGTACTCTGGAGCAAGACCCTCGACCCGGCCGCTCAGCAAATGAATACCCTGCTCAACACTGCCATAGGGAAGATCGCCATCGCCAACCCCGCCCATGCCCCCTATGGCAAACGCGCGGAAGAAAGCCTGCATTACTATAAGCTCTATGACAAGATAAAAGATAAACTGGTCTTCGGCGAGAACATCGCCCAAACCGCCCAATACGCGCAAAGTGGCGCCGCAGACATCGGTATCATCGCCCTCTCCCTGGCCCTATCCCCCACGATGCGCCACACCGGTGGCAAATATTGGCTCATCCCGGCAACCTCGCATCAACCACTCCAACAGGGATACGTCCTGCTTCAACACGCCAAAGACAATACCGGCGCCGCGCAATTCGCCGCCTTCTTTAGCTCTCCGGAGGCAGCCGCTATCCTGAAAGGTTTTGGATTCGGTCAACCCTAACCCTCATCATGAACGAAACGCTTACGATCGACTGGCAACCGCTCTGGCTCAGCTTAAAGCTGGCCTCGGTGACCATGATCATCCTGCTGTTCCTCGGCATTCCGCTGGCCCGGTGGCTGGCGTATAGCCGCAGGCGATGGAAGGTCGCCGTAGAAGCAGTCATCAGCCTGCCCATGGT
>Ga0206888_1165_pt1 | contig 16363 bp, 10 predicted proteins | sample Alteio_BWOrgHeat_90_FD_153258 | JGI IMG/M metagenome (GOLD analysis project Ga0206888, IMG submission 153258) | Enriched cells from forest soil in Barre Woods Harvard Forest LTER site, Petersham, Massachusetts, United States - Alteio_BWOrgHeat_Nextera4 ... | reverse complement strand
TAGGGAATCGGGGTATTGGCGATGCGTTCGCAGCCGCCGATGATGTCGGTGAGTTGGTTGAGATTGCCGTCGATGGATTGTTGGGCGAGGGAGTCCAATTGACCGCGGTGTTTGATCGTCTGGAGCCAGTGGCCGAGTTCCCTGACGAGGAGGATGGGTTTATAGCGGGCGGCTTTTACGCGGATGGCGAGGCCCGGTGGAAGGAGACGGTCGATATCGGGAGCGGGGTCTGTGTAGCGGAGCTGGTGTTTCAGGGTGTATGCGACGGCGATGAGATAGTTGACAAAGAGGCTGGTCTCTTTGACATCTCTTTGATGGATAGGAAGGGTAAGGGCCTGGCGGACAAGGGAGCGTGAGGTGTTGATGAGGGAGCCCCAGAGCCGGCGGCCTTCCCAGAAGCGGTCGTAGCTGGCGCTGTTGCGGAAACCCAGGAAGAGGGCGAGGGCGATGCCGAAGAGGGTGAAGGGGGCGGGGTTCAGGTGGATGTTGTATTTAAAGAGGGCTTCACGGAACCAGACGACGAGGATGGAGACGGCCAGGAGGATGCACAGGCGGGGAAGGATCGTGTGCAAGACCGAGCCCTGCCAGATGAAGAGCATTTTGAACCAGTGTTCTTTTTTGCGGATGATCATATCACTAAAGGTCGGGAATTTTGAGGAATGGCGTATTTCGGGGACCCCGGAGGCTATGGTTTATGGGTAGGGTTTTTTGCGTGGCCAATGTTAAGTCCTCATTAAGTATGGCTTTGGAGGGGGTAGGAGCTTTTGGTGTGTACCAATTTTCACTTAGGTTGTAGGACTAAAATCATGGCAGCTTATGCACGTCCTATTCAACCTCGTCACGCTTCCCTTTATAGGAGAAGTTAATCTCTCCGGTGGGTTATTGATCCTTTTCTTTGTCTGTTTATTGGCAGTAGTGGGGTTTGAATTCGTGAACGGGTTTCACGACACCGCCAATGCGGTGGCTACCGTAATCTATACGAAGGCGTTGAAGCCGATGGTAGCGGTGCCCTGGTCGGGAACCTTCAATTTTCTCGGGGTATTTACGGGTGGTGTCGCGGTTGCGATGGGGATCCTCAAGCTGGTGCCGCTGAATGAGATGATGGCGTTGCCAACGGCGGTCGGAGCCTCGATGGTGCTGGCGGTGTTGCTGGCTTCCATCATCTGGAATCTCGGCACCTGGTGGCTGGGCATACCCTGTAGCAGCAGCCATACGCTGATCGGCGCGATGATCGGTGCCGGGATCGGGTTTACGATGTTCTATAAAGGAAGTGTGAACTGGGACAAGGCTGGAGAGATCGGGATGTCGCTGCTTCTTTCTCCTTTGTTCGGGTTTGGCGCCTCGGTATTGCTGATGATGTTCCTCCGCCATGTGGTCAAGGCGCCTATCCTGTTCCATGCGCCTACGGGGGAGAATGACCGGCCGCCCATCCTTATCCGGCTGTTGCTGATCACTACCTGTACGCTGGTGAGCTTCTTCCATGGCAGCAATGATGGACAGAAAGGTGTCGGACTGCTGATGCTGATACTGATCGCATTTCTGCCAGCCAAGTTCGCGCTTGACCGGGGGATCACCGACGATAAAATACTGGCTTCTTTAACCAACATTGAACAGCGGCTGCCGAAGTTGAGCGCCATCGATGACAAGGGTAAGGCGGCCCTTAATGATCTTGGCGCCGCCATAACCACGGCGAAGGCCACCATCTCCGGCGGCAATTCCCGGGATGAGCAGCATGTGTTTGCCTTTCGCAAGCAGGTTCAGGCCGTTGTAAAGGATATGAAAGCTGTGAACTCCAATCCTTCGGTGACCATTCCGGCGGAAGACAAGAGCGAATTTGCTTCGGTTCCCGGGGCGCTGAATAAGACAACGGATTATGCGCCGGTGTGGGTGATCGCCACGATCTCCCTTTCGCTGGGGATCGGGACGATGATCGGCTGGAAACGAATTGTATTGACCATCGGGGAGAAGATCGGGAAGGAACATTTGAATTATGCGCAGGGCGCCAGTGCAGAACTGGTTGCGGCCAGCACGATCGGGCTTAGCACCTGGGCCGGGTTGCCGGTGAGCACCACCCATGTGTTGTCGAGCGGGATTGCCGGGGCGATGGTCGCTTCGAATGGGACCAAGAACCTGAACCCGACAACGCTAAAGGCGATTGCAATGGCCTGGATCCTAACGCTGCCGGTGTCGATATTGCTGGCATTGGGATTATTCTTAGTTTTCCATTTATTTGTTTAAACCTCACCCCGATCAACAATACAATATGAATAAGCTACTAGTTGCCACTGACTTTTCCGCCTGTGCCACAAATGCAATGGAGTATGCCATGGAACTGGCCCGGGTCACCGGCGTCGAAGTTGTCGCCGTCCACGCCATCGGTTCTTTTGAAGGCATCTTCAACAATACCTATAACGCGTTGTATATCGAGGAATATCATAACAGTAAACGCGAGGCGCTGAAAAAATGGGCGCAGACGTTTTCCGAACGTGAGACCTACCGGGCCATCCCGGTGTCGACCGTTTGCGAAGTGGGTTCGGTGAGCGGCGTCATAACCAAGTATATCGATGTCAACCCGGTGGAATTGCTGGTGATGGGAACCATGGGTTCGACGGGTATTGCCGGGCTTTTTGGCAGCAATGCCAGCACGATGGTGGAAAAGACAAAGACACCTACGCTGATCATTCCGCTGGAAAGTAAATTTTCGACAAATCCCGTAATCACGGTGGCCACCGATTTTTCCACGACCTTGTCGACCGAGGATGTCTCGGCATTGCATGAGCTGCTAAAGGGGTTTGGCGCGCCAAAGGTCAATGTGGTCAATATCGTCGAAGATGCGGCGTGGAAGACGAATGAGGCCGGCGAGGAAAAGATCCGTCAACTGATCCCCGGGGTACCCCTGGAATTCCAATATATCAAAGAGGATAGTCCTACTGAAGGCATCATGCATTTTGTCGCCAGCAGCGCCACGGATATCCTGTGTCTTGTAAAGCGTCATCACAATGTCGTCTACCGCATTTTCAATACGAGTACGGTGAACAAGGTGATGGGGAAGAGTATCAAGGCTATTTTAGTGCTGCATGAGTAGGGCTGCCTGCGTGGGGATGAATAATCGATCTGGGATCCGGGGCTTGCGGGATAAGTGTTTTTTTGCTACTTTGGACTGACATGACCCGATTTTGCTGCCTGTTTGCCCTAATCCTGAACCTTTCCCTTCCTGTTTTGGCCCAAACTGTGACGGCGGGGTTTTCCACTGTGAGCAGTGTTTGCACCAATACGCCGGTAACCGTTCAAAATACCTCAGTCGGGGCTTCTAATTATTACTGGAGTTTTTGCGCCGCCGATTTTAATGCTACGCCGGAGGCGGTGAATCTCGGAAATCCGGGCAATCTTCTTTCTTCCCCCGTTTTTGGGTGTTATGCCCAGGATGGCAACGGGAGTTATTATGGCCTGGTGGAGAGTTATACTTCAGGCGATCTCATCCGGCTTAATTTTGGAAACAGCCTGCTTAATACGCCGACTGCCGAGGACCTGGGCACATTCAATGGCGCCCTTCCCGAACAGTCAGAGGGAATCCAGTTGCTGCATGTGAACGGAGCCTGGACGGCTATTATGGTTGGTGGTGGCAACCAGGTGCCCAACTCATCTCCAAGGGTGGTGAAAATAGACTTTGGGTCTTCGCTGGCGAACACGCCGGCAGCTACTAATTGGGGTGGGATAGGAGGGCTGAATCTGCCGCATGATCTTTATATCGGATCAGAGGGCGGTAATTTTTATGGTTTTGCGATAAATGTCAACGACAATACCATTACGAGGCTAAGTTTTGGCCCGGACTTCTCCAATCCGCCAACAGGGATCAACCTGGGAAATATCGGGAATATCGATTACCCGGCGGGGTTGACCTTTGTAAATTATAATGCCAACTGGTATTGTTTTATCGCCAACCGGGTGACAAATTCACTGACGAGACTAAGTTTTGGCAACAGCCTGTTGAATACACCCGTGGGGACCAATATCGGCAATCCGGGCGGTCTGCTGGATTTTCCCCGGGATGTGTCCTTGTTCAGTACCTGTGAAGGGGTGTATGGATTTGTTGTCAATGAGCAAAGCAATCATCTTGTGCAGCTTAATTTTGGGACCGACCCCACTTCCGTCCCCCAGGCAACCGATCTTGGCAATATAGGGCAATTGAATTTCCCGCATTCCATTTCCGATCTTTTTCGAGTGGGAAATGATATTTATGCCTTTATCCCCAATGTCACTTCCAGTACGCTGACGCGGATACGGTTTGCGGGTTGCCAGGAAATACCGGGCAGTACGGCGCAGAATCCTCCTCCTTTCAGTTATCCCAATGCGGGGACCTATACTATAAATCTGTTGGTGGATCTTGGTCTGCCGACGCAGTCCTCTTTTTGCCGGCAAATTAATGTGTTGCCATCCCCGCAAGGGAAGCTCACAGGGGATACCGTATGTTATGGGAGTAGTCCGGCATTGTCTTTCACCGGCACCGGAACAGTGCCTTTTGGCATTACTTACAGCGATGGAAGCAATAGGTACGTTTTAAGCGGGTTGAATGCACAGACGGGAATCCCTCTTCCCTATCCTATCACTGCCCCGGGTGTCACGGCATTTGCCTTGCAGCAAATTATGGATGGTACCGGGTGTGTGACGACGACGAATCTTCCGACGCAGGTGCTTATCGATGCGACACCCCAGGGAGGGATTACGGGGACGACGGTTTGCGGAGCGGATTCGGCCAGGCTCGTGCTTCAGACGACCAGCGGAGTGCCGCCTTTCGAGGCGCAGCTGAATAATGGGAGCGTTGGATTTACTGTCGGCGGGGTGTCGCCCGGTATTCCTTTTCCAGCCCCATTGTTATCCACGCCTACTACTTTTTCCCTAACAGGGCTGGCGGACGGGTATGGATGTCCGGCTTCGACGTTTAACCCGGCGGCAGTTACCATTACGCCGTTGCCTGCACCTGTTCTGCTATTCCCACCCCTGGGCCGCGTCTGTTATGATAAGGAGCCATTTCAGATCACGTCTGCCACCGAGACTTCGGGTCTGGCGGGCAGCGGCAAGTATGGTGGCTCGGGGATCGATGCCGATGGTGATTTCTCGCCGGTGCGGGCCGGATTGGGTCCTCACAAGATCAGCTATACCTATGTTGCCGACGATGGATGCGCGGCTTCCGATACCAGTCTGATCGTGGTCAATGCCTTGCCTAACCCCGAGGCACCCCCCCTGATCATTGCCTGCGAAGGCATACCCGTGCAACTAGCAGCTAAGGGAGGTTCGACTTATTCCTGGACACCTGCCGGTTACCTGGATAATCCGGCCAGTGCTACGCCTACGGCTACGGTGGACACGACGACCCGCTTTATCGTAGAGGTTACCGATTCCAATGGTTGTATGGCGTACGACACGATATTGGTAGAAGCGAAGGTGAGTATCAGGACCGCTTTTGTTTTACCCAATGCGTTTACTCCTAATGGTGACGGTCATAACGATTGTTTTGGCGTTCGCCAATGGGGGGAAGTGACGATCGAGGAGTTGGCCGTATTCAATCGTCAGGGGTTGCGGGTCTTTTCCACAACGAATCCGGGTGAATGCTGGGATGGAAGTTTTAAGGGGCAGCCGCAGGCATCCGGCGGGTACGTCTATGTGATCAAGGCGCGAACGCCTTGTGGGGAGCTTACTAGGACGGGGATGGTATTGCTGATAAGATAGGCTGCGCCGGAGGGCGCGGCCGTAGTATTATTTGATGGTTTTTAGCATTTCTTTTACTGCCGCTTCGATCTGCTGGTCTTCGCCCGCGAGTATTTTATCATAGTCGGTGGGGACGCGGATATCCGGTTCCAACTGATGGTTCTCGGTGGGATGATCTTCGCCTGCACCATAGCTGGCGACCATCGGGATGCCGAAGACGATGCGGTTGTTGATCTGGGTCTCCCACCAGACGGCGGTGCCGGTGCCTGCAACGGGCATGCCGATGAGTTTGCCGATGCCCAGTTCCTTATAGGCATAGGGGAACATAAAGGCATCCGAGTAGTTTCCTTCGCTCATGACCACGCAGCTTGGTTTTGTCCACTTGTTGAGCGATTCGCCGCCCTTTGTGGTATGGTTTTGCGGATGGAGGGTGAAATAGAGCTTTCCTCCCAGGAAGGTGACCAGGTCGTCGTGTAGCCAACCCCCGCCGTTGTAACGGGTATCTACGATGAGCGCATCCTTGTCGACATTCTTTCCCAATACTTTGTCGAAGGTGACGCGGAAGCTGGGATCGTCCATGCTACGGACGTGGACGTAGCCGATCTTTCCACCTGACAGGCTGTCCACCAGCCGTTCCATCCGGTGTGTCCAGCGGTTATAGAGCAGGGTGGCTGTTTCGACGCGGGGGTGGATGGGTTTTATGCTTTCTTCGTAGGTGGTGTTGGTGCGGGGATCGTGGAAGCTGATGAGGGTCAGTTGGCCGGCTTTGTGATTGAGCAGGGCGGACCAGTCGCCGGCGGGGATGATGGGGTTACCGTCAATCTTATCGATGATGCATCCCGGCGTCATGTGGGTGCCGTCGATATCGAAGGGGCCGCCGGCGATGATCTCCTTCACCGGGAGCCCATTTTCTCTGCGGCTGAGATCGTAGAATAAGCCCAGGGCCGCGGTCTCGTCGCCGTTGGGGAAGTCCGGGCTATAGCGGCCGCCGGTATGTGAGGCGTTAAGCTCTCCGAGGAATTCGCTGAGGAGGACCTGGAAGTCGTAATTGTTGTTGATATGTGGCAGGAACTGCCGGTAGGTGGTATGATAGTAGTCCCAGTCGACGCCCTGGAGTTTGGGGTCGAAGAGTTTTTTCTTTACCTGTTTCCAGGCGTGATCGAAGATATAGGTCCTTTCGGCGGAGGCGTTCAGTTCCATCTCCGCATTGATCTTTACGGGAGAAACTTTTCCGTCTTCGGTGTTGACCTTGTAGATGGAGCCCCCGGCGAGGACGAAGAGGAATTTTCCGTCGCGGGTCATTTCGATGCGGCCGCCCGTTGCATCGAGTTTTGCGAGTTGTTTTGTTTCGTGCGTGCGTAGGGTGTTGACCCAGAGATCGAAGCCTTTCTCGTAGGATGCCAGATAGTAAAGTTTCTCACCATCCTTTGAGAGCTTTGCGCCGGCGAGGATGGTGGATGTGGAGGTGAGACGCTGGCTGCGATCATCGAGATCTCTGAGGTTGAGGTCGATGACAGGCAGTTGTTTTTTGTTGGCGGTGTCTTTCTTTTCCATTTCGACTTTGAGATCGAAATCCTCTTTGTTGAGCTGGAACCGGTCCCAGGCTTTTTGGTCGAAGAACATGGCGTAGACGTCGGTTTGGCCGCCGCGGCTGAGATTCTTCAGGCCGTTCTTATTACTCATCCAGTACATCATTTTGCCGTCGATGCCCCATTGCGGGCGTTCGTCGTTGAAGCCGCTCCATGTCAGGTTTGTCCGTCGGCCCGAGCCATCGTCCTTTAAGAGGACGACTTCGCGGTTTTGCCAGCCGCTGCCTTCCCCGGACTGGGCGAGGAGCCATTTGCTATCCGGCGACCAGGAGAAATATTGATCCCCGTCCGAGTAGGAGTAATTCACGCCTTCGGGGATCAGGGTGCTGGATGACCTGGTGGCGAGGTCATAGGACTTGAGGATGTTGCGTTCTTCCAGATAGGCGATCTTTTTACCATCCGGGGAGTAGACGCCCTGGAATTCGTCTTTGCCGGTGGCGATGATCGAGGTTGTCGTGAGGAGGGTGGCGGCATAGAAATAGGGTTCCGTTTTCGAGGCGATGGTTACCTGCTGGATGTCCCAGGAGGCTTCGTGTTCTGCCGAGTAGAGAAGGGAGCGGCCGTCCGGGCTGAACTCCACCATCCTTTCCTGGTAGGGTGTATTGGTGATGCGACGGGTAGTGGCGCCATCGGCCGAGGTGACGAAGATGTCGCCGCGGTAGACAAAGGCAACCTGTTTTCCATCGGGAGAGATGGCCATTTCCGAGGCTTCTCCTTTTACGGGGAGGATGGTGGTCTCGTCGCCGCTGAAGTCTGCGTCGAGGGTGATGGTGAGTTTTTGCGGCTGTTCGCCTTCTTTTAGTGTATACAGGTCGCCTTTATAGGTAAAGACCAGGAGGCCGTCGGTGCTGCGGGAGAGCTGGCGGACAGGGTCTTTTTCGAAATGCGTGAGTTGCTGGGGGGCGGCGGGGTTGGCGAGGGTGCTGCGGAAGAGGTTTTGGTTGCCGTTGCGCTCACTGAGGTAGTAGAAAGTGTCGCCTTTCCCCCACACCGGTTCGCGGTCTTCCCCTTTAAAGTCCGAGAGTTTTGTGTATTCGTGTTTGCCCAGATCGTAGGTCCAGATGTCGCGGGTGACGGCGGAGGTATGGTGTTTCCGCCAGGGGTCTTCGTAGCCTTTCCTATCCTGGAAGATGAGTTTATCGCCTTTGTCGTTGTAGTGGACAAATTCCGTACCGGCGCTATTCAGCATGATGGCTGAGCCGCCATTCAGCGGTACGGCGAAGAGTTTTGCCCAGTAGGCGTCGCCGGGGAAGCGGGCCGAGGTATAAACATCATGTCTGTCTGTACCAAACACGATGGACTGGTCGTCCGGGGTGAAATCGTAGGGGATGTCTTTTGCCGAGTTGTAGGTGAGGCGTCGGGCTTCGCCACCGGTAGCCGGGATGAAATAGACATCGAAGTTGCCGTAACGGTCAGAGGCGAAGGCGATCATTTTGCTATCGTGACTCCAGACCGGGTATCCGTTGTAGGCGTTGTTGATCGTCAGCGGGGTAGCCGGACCGCCGGTGGATGCGACCTTGAAAAGGTTGCCTTTGTAGCTGAAGGCGATGGTTTTGCCGTCAGGGGAGATGGCGGGTTGCATGATCCAGCGGGGCTGGGATTGGGCCCGGGCCGTGGTGATGGAGGTAATTAGTAATAGTGAAGCCAGAAGCTTTCTCATAGCAGATAGTTTGTTGTCTCAATATAGGGAAAAAGGGGCTACTCCTTTATTTGTGAGTTTGAATGGATTTGAAATGCCTTTGAACCCTGGGTTGGAGGGTGGGGGCGGCATATTTGCGGAAAAAGCTATGAAAAGAGTTCTTTTTATCGGGTGGTTGTTTGTTGCTTTTGCGGGGTCGGCGCAGGTTATTCCATTGAAGCCGGAGAATTGGGCTTTCCCGCCCGGGGCGGTGGAGTTTGGGGACAGTGCCGGGGTTGCGCGGATGAAGATCGTGGATGGCCGGTGGTTTGTGAAGCTAAAGGATACCGATCTTGGGGATGGGACGATCGAATTCGACGATATTCCGATTGACGAATCGTTTGCGATATTCTACTTCCGGCTGCAGGATAGCCTGGAGAACGAAACCTTTTATTTCCGGCCTGTTTGGGCCCATAACCATCCTTACGCGATGGAGGCTGTGCAGTATACGCCCGTCGTCAAGGGGGTCATGTATTGGGATGCGTTGCCGCATTATCAGACCTTTTCCGATTTTTCGGTGGATAAACCTAACCATGTGAAGATCATTTTATCGGGCAAGCAGATGCGGGTGTGGGTGAACCATCCGGAGCGGCCGACGCTGGAGGTTCCCTACCTGGAAGGGAACACGACGCATGGGACGTTCGCGTTCCAGGGGAAGCACATCATCAGCAATTTGGTGGTGAAACCGGGGCAGGTGGAAGGCCTTTCGCCGGTGCCAGGTATGGACCCCACGGATTTCGATTCGCGGTACCTCCGTCATTGGCATCTTACGGAGCCGGATACGACAGGGGAGGATAAAATGCGGGCAGGTAGGTTGGGGATCAGTGGGATACCGGGGGAACATGCCGTGTGGCGGCCGATAGATGCTGAGCGGCGGGGGTTTGTGAATCTTAGCCGCATCTATGGCGGGACCTCTTCGATGGCGGTGTCAAGGACGATGTGGTTAAAGACGACGATCCATGCCAGGGAGGCGAAGACGGTGCAACTGCGGTTGGGCTTTTTGGATGATATATCGATGTTTGTGAATGGCAGGTTGATCTATTCGGATAAGAATATTTTTGGGTTCCCGGCAGTGAAGGTTCCGAATGGGCGATTGTCGATCGAGAATGCGACGGTGAACGTTCCGCTGAAGGCGGGGGATAATGAATTGATGGTTGGTATAAGGGGGAATTTTTATTCCTGGGGTATCGTGGCGAGGTTGGATGATCTGGATGGGGTGGGGTTGGAGAGGTGAGATTTTTTACGATGGTCCTGGTGGATGAGGAGGAACTGGTGTATTATCGGCTACCCGGGAAGCAGTGGGTTAAATTTTCGACGCTGCATGCATACAGTCCGGGAAGGGATAGTATGAATGTCGATGTGATCAAATCTTTTGTGTGTAAGGGGGAGTGTAAGTACCAGAGTGGGCGTCTTTATGCCAACGCGTTCTTATGCCGGGATGGCGGTTCGGGCGATAGCTTGCTTGTGTTTGTTATTTGCCCGAAGCCCGGTGAGGTTTAGATACATCGTTGTGAATACTATTGGCCCGCGAGATGGCGGCCGGTGAGGACCGACCAGGAGATGCGGAAGGCGAGGACGTTTGGTGAGGGGTCGCCGGAGACGAAGATATGTTCGTAGCGGAGGCCGAAATTCAGGGGAAGGCGCGGGTTGGGGAGGATATAGCCGACTCCCAGGCCGGCGGTGGCGCCGGAGAGTTTTTGGTCGACTTCGGAGCCGTCGGCGTTGACGAGCGGGTTGCCGTTGGCGTCGAGTTTCTGGATGTCGGTGGCGCCGATGCTATAGCCGCCAAAGGGTTCGACATAGAAGCGCGTGCCGCTGTGATCCAACGTATGCCGATAGCCGAGGAGGAAGGGAACAAAGACATAATGGGACTGGCCGGGCGCAAAATAATAAAGCCCTGCTTCGACGCTGATCTCGTCCCCTTTGGGAACAGGAAAGCCGACGTGGAGGTTAGCCCCGAAACCGGTGGTGGATTGTCCTTTTACAATTAATTGGGCTACTTCTAACTGGGCGTGGAGCGTTGCGCTGCCGATGACGCAAATAGCGAGGATCAATAACTTCTTGAGGGAGGTCATAGCATTTGATATTGGATTCGGGACAAAAATAATAATAGTTATTTGCTAAAAGAAGATTTCGATATATTTAATGCATATTAATATGTGTTAATATGAATAAGATCATTGTTTTCGCGGTTGTTGTTTGTTTGTTAATGGGGGCTGCGCCGGCGGCCCGGCCTGTAAAGGCTGATTGGATCCCGCTTTTTGACGGGAAGACGCTCAACGGATGGAAGGTGGGGGATAATGCGGGGACTTTTACTGTGGACAGCGGGTGTATCATCGCGCACGGCAACGGCCCGGCGCATTTATTCTATGTGGGCGATGCGCATGGACATAATTTTAAAGATTTTGATTTTAAAGCCGATGTGATGACCCGGCCCGGGAGTAATTCGGGCATTTATATCCATACTGCTTACCAGGAGAAGGATTGGCCGGTGAAGGGTTACGAAGTTCAGGTGAATAATTCGCATACGGATTGGCGACGGACGGGCAGTTTGTATGCGATAGAGGATGTGAAGGAGGTATATGTCAAGGATGACGTTTGGTTTACCGAGTCGGTGAGTGTACGAGGGAAGCGGATAGTGATCAAGATAAATGACAAGACGGTGGTCGATTATACCGAACCGGAGAATGTGCAGCGGCCAAAGGGGAGCGAGCAGCGGGTGTTGTCCAGCGGGACGTTTGCGTTGCAGGGGCATGATCCGAACAGCAAGGTGTATTTTAGGAATATCCTGGTGAAGCCGGTGGATTAATTGTTCGATAGCGGACGAAGAGTGTATCGGAAGCGGACTGCCGATCGCAGGACGGGGGCTGAAAACTAATGGATTAGGATTTGGCAGGGGAATTGAGGTTTGTCTTCCATGCTAAAAAATTACTTCCGGACGGCCTGGCGCAACCTGGCGCGGGGCAAGAGTTTCTCGATGATCAATATTTCGGGGCTTGTAGTCGGTATGGCGGGCGCCACGCTGATCCTGTTGTGGATCTATAACGAGGTTAGCTATGACCGGTTCCATGAGAATAAGGACCGGATCTACAAGGTCTATTCGGTGACGGATATTCCCGGGGTAAAACGCAATGCCATCGATGTTGTATCCCAGCCGCTGGGGCCGGGGATGAAGCGGACCTTTCCTGAAGTAGAGGCATTTACCCGATTTGGCGATAACGACAATTTTCTTGTCACGGTACAGAACAAGAGCTTTACCAAGATAGCAGGGGCTTTTGTGGATGAGAATTTTCTCCGGATCTTCAGTTTCCCACTGGCCTCGGGGAATATAAACGAGCAGTTGAACAATCCCACGGGTATCGTGATCACGGAACGGCTGGCGTTGCAGTTGTTTGCTACCCGGGAGGCGATCGGCAAGACGATAAGACTTGACAGCACAGACAATTTTACCGTGACGGGGGTTTTAAAAGATCTGCCCACCAATTCCACCCTTTCCTTTGACTACCTTTTGCCGTGGACCTATCTGAAGAAGCTGGGATGGAATAACGACGACTGGGTCAGTAATAATATTTTCACCTATCTCCTGTTAAAACCCAATACGGATGTAACGGCGTTCAATGCCAAGATCAGCAATTTTACCCGGATCAATGCCGGAAGGAACGATCTCTGGCTTCATTTTGTATATCCGCTGAAGCGATGGCATCTTTATTCCGAATTCGACAATGGTGTGCCTGTCGGCGGCAAGATCGATACGGTGCGCATTTTCGGGATCATCGCCGGCTTTATCCTGCTGATCGCGTGTATCAATTTTATGAACCTGTCCACCGCGCGGAGTGAGAAGCGGGCGAAGGAGGTGGGGATCCGGAAAGTTTCCGGTGCGGGCAGGGGGTTACTGATCGGTCAATTTATTGCCGAGGCTGCGCTGACGGCCTTTATTGCCGGTGGGCTTTCGTTGTTGCTGGTGCAATTGGTATTGCCTGCGTTCAGCACACTGGTGGGGGCGTCGCTTAGCGTCCCTTATTCCAGTACGGGTTTCTGGGTTTGCGCCCTTGGATTTGTGGTGGTTACCAGCCTGCTCGCCGGCAGTTATCCTGCCTTCTACCTGTCCGCTTTCAAACCCGTGAGTATTTTCCGGAAGCAGTTTAAAAAGAGCCAGGCTGTCTTCTCGCCGCGGAAGGTATTAGTGGTGTTGCAATTCACCTTTGCCGTCATCCTCATCATCTCTACGCTGATCGTACAGCATCAACTGCAATATGCCGAGGACCGGGACCCCGGCTATTCCCGAAATAACCTGGTGTATGTGAATTTTGTCGGCGAGATAGAAAAGAATTATCCGCTGATCAAACAGGAACTGCTCGACCGGGGGATCGCGTCTTCGGTGACGAAGAACATGCTAAAGATAGTAAGCAATCAAGTTCGCATGTGGGGTTTCCGGTGGGCTGGTGAGAACCCGAAAGACACGACTACGACAATCAATATGTTCTCTTCCGATGCCGATCTTGTCAAGACGGCCGGGCTACAACTCGTCGCTGGCAGGGATATCGATATTTACCGGAATATTACGGATAGTTCGGCTGTGGTGCTGAATGAGACGGCTGTTAAATTGATGGGTTTTAAGGACCCGATCGGGCAACTGGTGCAGGAGCCATATGGACATAGGACCTGGCATGTTGTCGGGGTGGTAAAGGATTATATTCTAGCATCGCCTTATGATAAGATCCCGCCGGTGGTGATCGAGGGGCCGAACGCCTGGTTTAGCGCGATGCATATCAAATTCAACCCTGCACGGGGAACGGCTGCCAATTTAGCCATGGCTGAGCGGGTCTTTAAGAAATTCAACCCTGCTTATCCTTTTGAATACCAGTTTGCCGATGCGCAATATGCGCGAAAGTTTGAAAATGAGGAGCGTACGAAGACGATGGCCGGGTTGTTTGCCGCGCTGGCGATCTTTATCTCCTGTCTTGGGCTTTTTGGGTTGTCGGCTTATGTCGCCGAGAGCCGGGTAAAGGAGATCGGGGTGCGGAAGGTGCTGGGGGCTTCGGTGGCGAATATTGCCCGCCTGCTGTCGGTGGAGTTTGTGCGACTTGTGCTGATCTCTATTTTGATCGCTTCGCCGCTGGCCTGGTATGCGATGAGCCGGTGGTTATCGGGTTATACCTATCGCATCAGCATTAGCTGGGGGACCTTTTTTATGGCGGGTTTGCTGGCCGTGGTCATTGCTGTGGCGACGGTGAGTTTTCAGTCGATCCGGGCGGCGTTGGCGAACCCAGTCAAATCATTGCGTAGCGAATAAGCCGCTCCGCGGCTTTAGGTTGAGGAGTGAATAGCGGTGAGGAGTCGCTATCGCATTTTATCAGTTGAGTGGTGAGCGTGCCTGCAGTTGGGCGTTGAGGTCCTGTTCCAGCTTCTGGGCCTTGGGGATGAGCACTTCTTCTTCGATGTGTGCGTGTACGCAAAGATCCTGTTCGAAAATCTGGAGTTGGAGGAGGAGGATGCGGTAAAGGGATTCGTTGGTCATCGGCGGCTCATAGAGGCGGATGGTCTGGCGAATATCTTTCAGTTCATCCTCGGTATCGTGGTGATCGTTCAGAAAGCACTCGACGGAATATTCCTTGCGCCGGAGCAGGAAACGGGAGAAGTTGAGGGGGCCGCGATCGGCTTCGCACAACGAATTGATATAGGGAAGGAGGAGGGTTTCTTCCGCGTGGATGTGTTCGGAAAGATCCTGTACATAGCGATGGAAGAAATTCCGTAAGGCTGTGAGAATGGGATGTTGCGAGTCGTACTGACCGGACAGCAAAAGGATGCTTTGCTCTATTTCCGGCAGCTTTTTCTCCAGGTAATATACATGGGTTCGTTGGATATAATCCACGATCAACTGAACGGGAAAGGAGTCAAAATCCCTGGCGTTGAAGACCTTCTCTTCGAATACACGCAACAGGGCACCTATAAATTCGGTCTGCTCACCGGGTGAAGGCGGCTGAGTCGCATAACGCTGCATCACCTGGGGATAGAAATCACTGTTTTCGGGCATAGCATTCCTGCATTTACAACTGGTGGAACAAATTTAAGATAAATCCTGAATAATCACATAGAAGGGTATTTTAACTATGTATAGTATTGATAATGAGTTAAAAAGGGGTGGCGAAAACGTTTGCGTAAATTAGGGGTATCCGCTGAGGTTATTGGGTAGCAAGGAGGAATATCTTCGCTGGGTATTTCAGCCGGGGGGTGAGCCTTAGCCCCGGGGTACGTGCTTATTCATCTATTAAACCTGTTCTACCATGAAAAGAGTCAAAACTATGACGTGGACCGGAATTGCGGTCCTTTTTTTGTTTGCCACTTCCTGTAAGAAAGACATCTCCGGCGACACCGCTGGAAAGACGTCACAACGTGCGGCGACTTCCTTTAAGGTGATCGGCTATCTGCCTTCCTGGAGCGGGAGTGTCTCTTCGATCCAATTCAGTAAACTGACCCATATCAATTATGCTTTTGCGTTGCCCAATTCCGACGGTAGCTACCAGGCGATAGACAATACGTCGAAGTTTACCAGCATGGTCAGCAGTGCGCATGCTGCCGGGGTGAAGGCCCTGCTTTCCGTAGGCGGCGGCGGTGGGGGCGGCGGTTTTGCCGGCATCGTAGCCAGCCAGACCAACATCAACAATTTTGTCAACAATACGATCAGTCTTTGTAACCAGTATGGATTGGATGGCATCGACATCGACTGGGAGTATCCGAACCCGGGTACACAGGCCAATCAGTTCCTTACGATGATGACCGCGCTTTCGACCGCGCTGCATAACAGCGGGCGGGTGTTGAGTGTGGCCGTTATCGGGGATGGGGATGGCGGTCAGATCGTGAGTGGTATTTTCAATGTCGTGGATATCCTGATGATCATGGCTTATGACGACAACAACTTCCTGCATTCGACCTATGAATTGGGTACCCAGTGTATGAATTACTGGCTGGGCAGGGGTTGTCCCGCTTCAGTGGCGGTATTGGGTGTGCCCTTTTATGGACATGATTCTTCGCAGGATCCTAACTCCGGTGCTGCCGAAGTGGAGTATAATACTATTCTTGCCGACGGGGCTAATCCCAGCCTGGATGCATTTAGCACGTTTGGGTATAATGGGTTGTTGACGATGAAGAGCAAGACCAGCTATGCGATGAGCGTAGGCGCTGGTGTCGGGATCTGGGAACTGTCGGGGGACGGTACGGGTGCCAATTCGCTGCTGTCGGCCATCAACCAGGTAGTGGTGGCCGGTGGTGTCGTACCGACCAATGCGCCGGTGGGAACGACGGTAACTTTCAAGGGTTTTAACAATCTCTATGTCAGCGGTGAGGATGGTACGAAGGCCATGACCTGCACCCGGACCACGCCGCAGGCCTG
>Ga0206888_1164_pt1 | contig 16438 bp, 9 predicted proteins | sample Alteio_BWOrgHeat_90_FD_153258 | JGI IMG/M metagenome (GOLD analysis project Ga0206888, IMG submission 153258) | Enriched cells from forest soil in Barre Woods Harvard Forest LTER site, Petersham, Massachusetts, United States - Alteio_BWOrgHeat_Nextera4 ... | reverse complement strand
TGGCGCATGAGGTGAACAATACCATCGGTCCGGTGAACTCGATCCTCCAATCGGCGTTGGCCAGGGAAAAGCTATGGAAGGATGGCGAGCATCGCGTGTTGCAGGATGCGTTGCGGGTGGCTGTCGACCGGAATTACAACCTGAATCTTTTTATGCGGAATTTTGCCGACGTGGTGCGCCTGCCGCAACCCAATAAGAAAAGGCTTGACCTCAACGCGCTCGTTCGGTCCATTGGCAGGCTGCTGGAGCCGAACACGAGGGACATAGGGTTCGACTATCGCCTTACCCCGGAACCCGTCTTTATAGAGGCGGATGAACAGCAGATGGAGCAGGTGCTGATCAATGTCGTGAAGAATGCAATGGAATCGATCGAAGGGCGGCCAGGGCGCGGGGGGCTGGGATCGATCGAAGGTCCAGGGAGGGTCGAAGAAAGGGGCATGATCGTTTTTTGCGTGGAAGGCGGGGAGCGGGGGCAGTTGACCATTACGGATAATGGCGGCGGCATTGCGCAGGAGCACGCGGCGCATTTATTCAGTCCCTTTTTCAGCACGAAGAAAGACGGGCAGGGTATCGGGCTGACATTGGTGAAAGAGATCCTGGTGAAGCATGGGTTCTCTTTTTCGCTGCGGCCGGCCGGGAATGGGCAGACGGTTTTTGCGATAGAATTCCCGGGGGTGCGGGAAGGACGGGAGGTTTAACCGGATTCTAATGCCGGGTGCTTGGGGGCTGCGCGGATTTTTTCTATTTTCGGCCAGCATTTAAAACCTTTCTTATGTCCTCCCCTTTCCGGCCGCTGGCCTTTCTCCTTTTCTTTTACGGTGTCTTTGGATCCGCTGCGTGCAAGAAACATGGTCACGATGTCACCATCGGAAAACCGTCCCCGCCGCAGCCGGATGTGTATGTCCTCGGGACCGATGTCGACACCACGAAGTATTGGAAGAACGGGGTGGCGACGATCCTGCCGAGACCGGCGGGCACCTCAGGCGGCGCGCAGTCGATGTTTGTCAACGGCGTGGATGTATATGCCGCGGGCTTTGCGGAGGTGTCGCCGCTGTCAGGTACGGCGGAAGTCTGGAAGGACGGAGCGGCGAGCGCGCTGCCGGATACTACGGGTAGTGCGGGAGCGGAGGCGATAATGGTCTCGGGCGGGGATGTGTATGTGGCGGGGGTGACTTCGTACCCGCTGACGTCCAACGTGCCCTATACGACGAGGACCGCGCCCTATCCGACGGGAGGGACGGTGGGGACAGTATGGAAGAACGGGGTGGCGATGAACCTGCCGGGGAACGGGTATATCGGGCTATCAGGAGGAAATGCGAATGTGGTTTATTCTGAATATGTCAGCGGGATCTTTGTTGCGGGGACGGATGTGTATGTAACGGGTGGGAGCCACCAATATATGCAGGGGGTTGATTCGTCTTATCAGTTCAGCAGGTACTGGAAGAATGAGGTGGCGGTGAACCTGACAAAAGGCCTGGTGGAAAGCAGCGGGGGACAGGTGACGGGTTACCCGGTGACGACGGGGATCTTTGTGGCGGGGTCGGATGTGTATGTGGCGGGGTCGCTGACGGGCACGGGGGCGGCGGCGGCATTGTACTGGAAGAACGGGACGCCGCTGTTGCTCGGACAATCGGGTTTTCCTTCGGGGGCCAGTTCGGTCTTTGTAGCAGGCAGCGATGTGTATGTAGCGGGTTTTACGGATAGTAACTCGACCTCGTATGCCACCTATTGGAAGAATGGGGCGAAGGTGACGCTGGGGCCGAAATCCCAGAGCGGGATTGCCACTGCCATTACGGTATTCGGACAGGACGTCTATGTGGCGGGGGCGGAGACGGTGAACGATACGGCCTATGTGACCTATTGGAAGAACGGGGTGCCGACGCATTTGGGTACGAACGGGCGGGCCTATTCGATAGCGGTGAAGTAGGGGTTAGGCGGGGTGGTTAGTGGAGAGATGATATTTATCTTCGAGCTCCCAGAGTTTTGCGCCACCTTTTATCCCATCGGTATTGGAAAAGAGATGCATGTTGGGGTCCAGGGGGATCGTCAGTTTTGGCGCGCTGCCGCCACCGATGTAGAGCCGGTCATAATTAAACACGGTCTTCAATACAGCAAATACCTTACTCATTCGCTGGTTCCATTTTTTCTTCCCTTCTTCTTCGAGGGCTTTGGCTCCGATGTAGACATCGTAATCCCGGCCCTTGCTGATGGGATGATGGGCGAGTTCCAGGTGCGGCAGAAGGTAGCCGTCGATGAGTACGGCGGTCCCGAAGCCGGTGCCGAGGGTGACGGCGAGTTCGAAGCCCTTGCCGCTGACGACCCCGAGACCGAGCTGGTCGGCGTCATTGACGAGGCGGACGGGTTTTTGCAGGGCGTTGCTGATCTGCTGGCCGAGGTCGACCTCCTTCCAGTTGGTGGTAAAAAGATTGGGCGCGGTATAGACGATGCCGTTGCGGACATAGCCGGGGAAGCCGACGGAGACCTTTTCATAGGCGGGCATGTCCTTTTCGATTTGTTTTATGATGTCGATGACGCCGGGGGCGGTGACGTGGGGAGGGGTGAGGAATTTTTTATACTCGGTCTGTTGCTGGCCACCGGGGTCGAGGATGGTGCCTTTGATGTGCGAGCCGCCGATGTCGATGGCGAGGATGTTGCCGGATGATGCCATTGAATAATTTTTTTAAAGGTACGGGATTGCATCGTATTTTATTCGGTGCGGAGGCTCCGGACTGGGTTGGCGAGGGCGGTTTTGATGGTTTGGGCGCTGAGGGTGATGAGGGCGACCGTCAGGAGGAGGGCGCCCCCGGCGACGAAGACCCAGGCGCTGATCGGGGTCCGATAGGCGAAGTTGCTCAGCCAGCGGTCGGCCGCCCACCAGGCGAGGGGGATCGCGATGGCGCAGGCGAGGATGACGAGACGGAGGAATTCCGTCGACAGGATGCGAACGATGCTTCCGACGGTGGCGCCAAGGACCTTGCGGATGCCGATCTCTTTTGTGCGGGTATTGGTGGTGTAGACGACAAGACCGAGGAGACCGAGGCAGCTGATCAAAACGGTGAGGCCGGTTGCCCAATAGAGTAAGTGGATGATGTCCTGTTCGGCTTTGTACCATTGTGCGATGGTTTCGTCGAGGAAGGCATATTCGAAGTCGGCTTCGGGATAGTAGGCGTTGAAAGCCTTTTGAAGTTTAGCGATTACTCCGGCAGCCGCGGCGGGCGAGGTGAGACGGATATGGAAGTTGTTGCCCCCGCGATCGGTGAAGACCAGCGGTTCGATGGCGGCACGCATGGACTGCTCATGGAAGTCGGCCACGACACCGACGATGGGGACACTCTTGTTACCATAGAAGGTAAGCACCTGCCCGATGGCGGCTTCGGGTTTGTTGAAGCCGAGGAGACGGGCATAGGTGTTGTTGATAATCGCCTCACTCAAGGTATCGTTGCCGTGGATGTTGCGGCCGGCGAGGATCTTTATACCATATAATTTCAGATAGTTGCTGTCGCCCCAGCGGATCGGGATATTGGACTTGATATCGGGACGGGGTTTGAAGCTGATGTTGCTGGCGGCTCCCCCTTTGTCGCCGGGGCTCATGAAGCCCCTGCTGGCCATTTCCACTCCGGGGATGGCCTTGACGGCGTCGAACAGTTGCTTTTTGTGAACGCCGACGCTGTCCCGGGGAGTGTCGAAGGTAAGGATCGCCGCGTGGCGGAAGCCTAGATCCTGACTGAGGCTGAAATGGATCTGTTTACCGACCAGTAAGGTTGCGATTACGAAGAATTGTGCGACGACGAATTGACCGACGGTGAGGAACCGGCGCAGGCGAGTGCCGCTGGTGTTGCTTCCGGGGCTATAGTATTGGTCCTTGAGTACCTTTATAGGGTTGAAGCCCGAGAGCAGCAAGGCGGGGTAAGCGCCGGCGAGCGCCGTGAGGATGGGGATCAGCAGCGCCAGAAAGAGGAGGCTGCCGGGATGACGAAGCCAGTCGGCGTGAAGATCGGGCGGGATGAAGCCGGAGAAGGCTTCGATGAGCACGGGGGTAAGGACCATGGAGAGGACGGTGGCGAACAATACGAGAATGAAGGTCTCTCCCAGGAACAGGCGGATGAGCTGCCAGCGGGAGCCGCCCATGGTCTTGCGGACGCCGATCTCTTTTGCGCGGCGCGTCGCCTGGGCCGTGGAGAGATTGATAAAATTTATGGTCGCCAAGAGCAGAAGGAAGGCGGCGATCGCCAGGAGGCCGTATAGCGCGGGCTTCGAAGCACGGCGGTGACCAAAGGTTCCATAGTCCGGGTTGAAGTGCAATTCGGCGAGTGGCAGAAGCTTTATGCGCCAGCCGTCGGTGCTTTTTGCGTTTGGTTTGTTGTATTTTTTGAAGATAGCGTTGAATTCCCCTTCGGCACGCTCCCGGGTGACGCCGGGCGCGAGTTTGAGAAAGAGATTTGAGTAGCCCATCCAGTCGTTCCAGGTGGTGGTCTCGAAGTTTCCATCCAGACCTGCCTTTTCAACGGTTGCGCGGGAAATGAACTCGGCCGCGCCGAGATCGGAGCTCTCCTCCTCGTCTTTTACGATGCCCGATACCGTCAGGATCGTCTTGTCATAGCTGAGTTGTTTACCCATGGCGTCCGTGGGGAGCAGTCCGGGAAAGTAGAGCCGGGCGCGGCTTTCGCTGAGGACCACGGTGAAAGGATTAGACATGGACGCCTCAGGCGAACCCGCCAACCATCGATGAGGAACGAGGCGGAAGTAGTCGCGGGTCGTGTAAATGATCTGGGGCTGTTTACTGAAGATGGCGGGATGGGTGCCGGGAACGATGACCCTGGCGGTGCCGTTACCCTGGTAAGCAAAATAGGGTACCGCGAGTTCGAGGCCGGTGGCTTCGGTTTGCACCGTTTGCCCAAGGGGAGCGGGGACGGCGCCGGAGTGGACGATGTTGCCGTCGAATTTAGCGTCGAGGACTACTTTGTAGATACGCTCGCGGTTAGGCTCGAAGCGATCGAACGAGAACTCGTAGTCGGCGATCCAGAAGATGACGAGTGCGGCGCTGATGCCAATGGAGAGGCCGAGGATGTTGATGATGGTGAAGAGCCGGCTGCTGCGGAAGGAGCGGATGGCGTTGCGGATGTAGGTAGTCAGCATGTAGTTGAAGTTGGACGTTGTGGACAACCAAGACGATGCCGGTTTTTTAGGTTTTGATTTTCAAGATGTTGGCTGGCTGAGCGTAGAGGCCATGTACGGTTTTGATACGATGGGTGTGCGGTTGTCAGTTGGGCGCGGCGGTTGGGGGCAGGAGGGTGAAGACGGAATCGATGTGCATGGGGCGGCCGTTGCGGTCGAGGCCCTGGATGGTTATGCGAAACGGGCCGGGGGTATCGTCGTTATAAAAAGAGAAGCGGATGCTGTGGGTGGCGGAGTCGGGGGCGAGAGCGGGGTTCCAGTAGAGGGTTTCCCGACGGTCTGGACGGACGGGGTTGGCGGCCCGGCCGGGGTTGCCAGCGGGGGCGGTGCGGCCTTTTTCGTAATCGGGCGCGGTAAAGGGGGAATAAGGGGAGTAGCCGGTGATCTTTGTTTTGTTGAAGCCGGAGGGGATGTTCTTCCATTTCCATTCGCTGCCATTCTTTGTATAGACGGCGATGACGCCGTGGGGGGCCATACCGCTGACACCGGCAAAGGTGCCGGGCTGGAAGATCCTGATCATGGCAACCTGTGCAATAGGAATATTCTTTAGCATGTCGATGGCGCCGTCATAGCCTTCGCTGTTTTCGTTGAGCATTTGCTCATCGAGAAAAAAGGCGGGGGCATTTTCCTTTATCCGCTGCACCGCTGTGGATCCATCAAACAGTCCGTTTGTCATTCGCCAGTAGATGAGGGGTTCACTTCCCACGTAGACGAGGCCGGCTACTTTTCCCTGCAGATAACGGATAACGTCGATGGAGTAATAGGCCTCGGTAGAGCGATCCTGTGTAAGATCGATCGTCTTTGCCCAGGCGCCGGGGTTGGCGAACATACCGGAGGCGTAGTTTTCCACGACGCTGTCCGCATGGGTTTTCCGGTGAGCCCGGACGAGTGCGGTCTTCAGGATCGTGGTGTCCTTTTGTTTTCGTTGCCCGGGGAGATCGCGCAGGTTTGTACGGATGTTGTTCGCGCGGACGCCGAAGGCGGTGGTGTTGGCGGGGTTTGCCGCTGTGCTGATGAGTGACAGCGGCTGCCCGTCGAAGAGGGGTGCGGTGCGGATGGTGTCGAGGGGGTCTTTGTCGAAGAGGACGGTGACGTCCCTACCCTTCTTCTTGCTGTTGTTCTGAACGTATACGGCGGCGGTATCGTGAAAGTCGAGGTTAACGAGGGAGAACCGGCCTTCGCTGTCTACGGGCACGCTGAGCAGATTGAATAAAGAGTCGCGCGGGGCCTTTATCATCAGGGAGAACTCCCCGTTGTGCATGGGCTTTTTATCCTTGACGCTGCCCCAGAAGGCCTGGCCTTTGAGGGCGAGGGATTGTTCGGCAAAATAGCGGATGGGCGGGAATTCGTTTTTTAGGATCTTGTTCCAGTCGAAGCGGGTCCATTGGCTGGTGAGCAGGAGGAGGTCGAGGGCCTGGCTGCTTTCGGCGGAGGAGAGGAACGGAGTGGCAGGAACGTCGGAAGAGAGGAAGAGCGTAGTAATTATGTTGGGGGTGTTTGCGGCGGGGGCGGTTTGTTTTGTTATGCTGACGGTGTAAATGCCCATGGAGTCGCCGGGGATGTTGAGGGAGAAGCTGTTCCTGCCGTGCGGCTGGCCGCTGAGTGTATCCCAGGTGAGGGTTGGGGTTGCGCGATCGCGGTTCCGCCGGAGGAAGACGAGGCGCTGCGCGAGCACTTCTTCCTTGTCGTTGAAGACGGTGAGATGGAGGACGCCGGCGGGGAAGCCGTCGAGGGACAGGGGGGTTGGGGCGGAGAGAACGGTATTGTTATAGTTGCCGGCGAAGTCATTGTCGAAATTGATATAGGTGAAGTCGATCTTTCCCTGCATCTCGGCACAGAGGACGAGATGCTGATACCGCTGTTTGTCAGCAACGCTGCGGGAGAGCCGGAAACAGATGCTGTCGTCACCATTGTCCGCCAGGAAGGAGTTGACGTACAGGACGACGCCGGATCTTTCGGGTGTGGGCAACGGAACCTTTTTTGTGATCCCGCCGGGGAAGTCGACGACGGCGGTGTAGGTGTTCCCGGCAGCGGCATGGACGACGAAACTGCCGAGGCCGCCCTGGCCGGTGGTGAATTGTTTTATGACCTTGCCGGAGCTATCGAGGAGACGGCCTTTCGCGGCGACGGGTTGGCCATCGCCGGAGGAGGCGCGGAAGGCGACTTTGCTGGTGAGGCCTTCCACGAGGTGGCCGCCTTCGGGAAAGAGATCGAAGTGGTAGTCGGCGTTGGACGCGGGTGGTGTTTCGTCGCCGATGAGGAGCCCGGTGTAACCGAAGAACGCGGGTTCGAAGTTGAGCATCCAGGAGGTGTAGGCACGGAGGTTGTACCTGCCGGAAGGGAGGTCGTCGGGCAGTGGGAGATCGCCCTCTGCGGCGCCGGCTTCCACGGGGAGGGTTGACCGATGAAGGATGAGGCCGGTGCTGTCGATGAGTTCGACGTACACTATTTTGCTGACGGTGGAGGGTTTGCCGAGACAGGTGAGCCAGGCGCTGAAATAAATGGTTTCGCCGGGGGAATACTTTTGGCGATCAGTAACAAGTGCGACTTTTTCCTGGGGGTACTTGTGATAAAAGTCGCTTACCGCGTTGCCGATGCGGGCAGGGTCGGGCCATTTTGCGTGGATAAGCGCGCCGACGCCGGTAAGGAGGATGCAGGTTAAAAGCAGTTTTGTACCCATGGGCGGGCTTTGGTCTAGACCTGCGAATAAGGGGCAGGTTCGAGAAAGGTACGGGTTATTTTTGAAATAAGCCGGGCGTCGGAGTATTCGGGCTGGCCGCTGATCTTTTTCCATTCGGGGTCGGTGCCGAACGCCTTCCAGTGGGTGTCATGGCCGGCCATATCATCGAAACAAAGCATGTAGGTGAGATTGGGGCGGTTTGGGCCGATGAGGGCTTCGCCGAAGAAGACGGGGCGGGCACCGACCTTTTTAAAGATGTCGATCTCGCCGGCATCGTTGAACATTTCGATCTTTTTTTGGCCGGCGGACTCGGTGGGGCTTTCGTAGCGCCGCAGTTCGAAGATGCGGGTCTTTTTTTCGGGCACTTCGATGGTGGGCATGTGGGCGAAGGCTTTGAAGAGGGAGCTTTCGATGCGCTGGTAAGCGGGCGCCGTGGCTGGGGCGTCGAGATAGGACTGGCCGGCTTTTGCGTAGGCGCTGTCGCGGGCGAGTTTGTCATTTATCGTGGTGAAGGCGTCGATGGAGTCGAAGGGGATGAGAAGGTAGGAATGCGGGATACCTTCTGGTTGGGATTCGAAGAAGACACCGATGGTGGTGCAGCCGGCGCGGTTGAGGGCGGGGATCAGGGCTTGTTCGAGATAGGCGGATGTCAGTTGGCGTTGGATGTCGTCGGCGAAATGATAGGTACGAAATTCGTACCACTGTTGTTTTGAGCCGCGGGTCTGGGCCATAAGACTGCTTTTTAGTGGGAGTGCGGCGCCGGCGATGAGTGCGGAGCGGGCGAAATTGCGTCGGTTCATTCCTGCTTTTTTTGTTTGAGCTGCTGGTGAAGATAATCAAGGCTTTTTTCGAGCACGGGATCGCGGTGGGCGATGAAGTCCTGGACGGTTGGTTTCACGGTGATAGCCGGGGCTACCCCATAGCCGACAAATTCGGTGCCATCGGGGTAGGTGTCCTTCTTGGTACAGACGCGGGCGCCGCCGCCGCCGGGAAGGTCGAATTGAAAAGGCTGGCCTGTACTGCCGAAGGAACGATCGCCGACAAAGATCATATGTTTCTGTTCCGAAGCGGCTATGAGGAAGTCCTCCGCCGCGGAGGCGGTATTGTGACCGATGAGGATGGCGGTGGGAACGACGAGCCGGCGGGCGGCGAGATGAATGGTGTCGGGTCCGTATTCGAAGGGATAAATGACGGCGTCGTGGTTATAGAGCCAGGCCTTCTTATTCCAATCGTTGTACAGCGTATCGGCCGGGGTCAGGAATGCGCCCCAGGCTTTGAAAGCTGCGCGGTGTTCGCGGGTGAAGGACCGGGAACCCCGGAGGACGGTGTCGGTGGTGAGGTATTGGAGGATGCTGGTGCCGATGCCGGTGCTGCCACCGCCATTTGCCCGCAGATCGACGATCAGGGCTTTTGCTTTATAGAGTTCAGGCAGGCGGGCGATGAAGAGGGAATCGATCTTTTGGTCGCCAAAGGAATTGAGGGCGAGATAGGCGATGTCCTTGTCGTACCAGCGCAATTCGAGCAGCCCGGGGTTGGCGAGCGGCGGGAAAAAAGCGGTGTCGGCGGTGCGGGCATGCGTAAGTTCGAGCGGCAGGATGGTGCCGTCGGGACGGCGAAGTTTGATCCTATAGGATGCGCCGGTGGGACCCTGAAGCAGGTTGGCGATGGCCCAGTCGTCGAGGACATAGCCGGTGGAACTGGAGATATAGGGTTTTACGCTGTCGGCGACATATTGAGCGACAGGCAGCCCGTTGACCTCGATGACTTCGCTGCCGATGGGGATCTCTTTCATCCGGGCCTTCAAGGTATGCGTAACGATGGCCTTGCCGTCGATGTTCTCGGTACCCAACCAATAGGGACCGAACATTTTTGTCAGCACGAGATTATTGATAGGGCCGGGCATCCAGACGTTAGTATGACCGTCGTGGAGGGTAGCGCAGAATTTCTGCATGAGCCGCCAGTACGAATAGTCGTCGGGGCTGGCCAGTACCCGGGTGATCATTACGCGATAGGTGCTATCCCACGCGCGGCGGTCGATCTTATCGAGATAAACAAAGTTATAGTTGACCTCCTGCCAGAATTTTGACAGTCCATAGACCTTGTCGGCGGGGGTCAGGACGGAGGGGGGTAGTTGGGCGAAAAGCGCCGGGCGTAGCGTGTTTTCAAGCACCTGCAGCGTCCCGTCGATGGGCTGGGTGATGGTCAGGCCAAGAAGATGGGCGATGAGCGGATACACATTGACGTTCTCGAAGGGAGTGATGGTGAGGCCGGATTTGAAGGCGGGGCCCCAGGCGTAGAAGGTGGCGCCCATGTCGGGGATGGTATTGTCATAGCCATGCTCGCCGGGAATGATGCGGCCTTTATTATGAAAGATGAGCGGAAAGTGGGCGACGAGGAGGATGTCGCCGATGCGATGATAGCGATCGTCCTTATCGGTGTAATGCCAGTGGGCGGGGGTCTCGTTGGGCAGATAGACATAATAATCGGCGGTTGGCTCCTGCAGCTTGAGGGCCTTGTATGTGGACCCGACATCCTTTTTATCCTTCGCATACAGATGGACCATGGTCCCGCCAAAGGAGATGACGAATTTCGCCGTGTCGATGACGGCAGGCAGGGAAATGCCGCGGGTGGTATCGACCTGGGCCATGCCGTGGTCGGAGACAAAAACATAGTTTACGGGGAGGTGGAGGGAGTCGACCATTTGGGTCATACGACCGATGATATCATCGACGAGATGCACGGCGTCTTCGGCTTCTTTGGAGTTGGGTCCGTAGAGGTGCTCGGCATGGTCTACATAAGACAGATAGAAGGTGATCAGATGAGGGCGCTGGGCTTCGGGAAGGGTGAGCCAGTCCTTTACGGCCTTGAGGCGGGTGTCGACGGAGATCTTGTCGTTGAATCGATAGTAATACGTCGGGCGGATGCCGTCGATGGCGGTCTCGGAGCCGACCCAGAAGAAGGAGGCGGAGAGCATCTTTTGCTGCTCGGCGAGGACCCAGATGGGGGTACAGCCATAAAAGCTGCTGTCTTCGACGGCGACGCGGTCGCTGATGCGATAGCCCCTACCCTTTTGCCTATCGAAGAAGGTATTGTCGACGAGGCCGTGATGGGAGGGATAGAGGCCGGTGGCGAGGCTATAGTGATTGGGGAAGGTGACGGAGGGGTATGCCGGGGTCATGGCTGTCGCCTGAACGCCGGTGGCACGGAGGGCCTGCAGGTGGGTGGCCTGGTATTTGTCGGCCAGATCGTGCCGAAAGCCGTCTGCTGAAATGAGGATGACATAGGGCTTTTTCTCCTGTGCGGCGCTGTTGGCGCGGTCGGGGATGACCTTTTGCGTGGAGTCGGTGATCTGGGCGGAGAGGGTGGCGGTGGCGAGGAGGAGGGGAAGGAGCAAATAAAAACGCATGGGTGATTGTTTGCACCAAACTTACCAATAAATTTGTTCATAAAACTACCCGGTATGCTTGTCAGAAAAATCTCCTTTGTTCTTGGCTTTTTCTTCCTGTACGTGGCCGCTGTCGCCCAGATCGACCCGTTGCCCCGCGGGGTGCCGGAGAAAGAGGGGATCCCGGCGCAGGCCATCATGGATTTTGTGCAGGCGGCGGGGAAGAGTAAGAACGAGTTCCACAGTTTTATGATGGTCCGGCATGGGAAGGTGATTGCGGAGGGTTGGTGGAACCCCTATTCGCCGAACCTGAAGCATACGCTTTATTCGACGAGCAAGAGTTTTACGGCCGCGGCGGTGGGTTTTGCGGTGACGGAGAAGAAATTAAAGCTGACGGATAAGGTGGTTTCTTTTTTCCCGCCGGAGGAGTTGCCGAACCCGGTGCCGCCGAACCTGGCGGAGCTGACGGTGAAGGAAGCGCTGATGATGTCGGATGGGATGGACCCTGATCCGAGTCATGCGGTGGCGTTTTCGGCGGACTGGGCCAGGACGTTTATGGCGACGCCGATAGTGAACAAGCCGGGGACGAAATTCCTGTATAATTCCGCGGGAACGTATATGTTATCGGCGATAGTTCAGAAAGCTACGGGGGAAAAGGTCCTCGACTATTTAAAGCCGCGCCTCTTCGATCCGCTGGGGATCACGGGAGAAGACTGGGAGACGAGCCCGCAGGGGGTGAATACCGGCGGCTGGGGGCTGCGGTTGCGGACGGAGGATATGGCAAAATTCGGGCAGTTGTATTTGCAGGGCGGGAAGTGGAAGGGGAAGACGATATTGCCAAAGGATTGGGTAAAGGAGGCTACGACGGCGAAGATACTGCAGGACCCGGGCATCCCCGCCCCTTCTGATGCCGACGGTGACTGGGTACAGGGCTATTGTTACCAGATGTGGCGGTGCCGGCACAATGGCGTGCGGGCCGATGGGGCGTTTGGGCAGTTCATAATCATGCTCCCGGATCAGGATGTCGTGGTGGCGATCCAGGCCGAGACGCCGGATATGCAGGATGAGATCAACCTCGTGTGGCAATATTTGTTGCCGCCGATGGTGAACTGGTCGCTGAAGGAGGATCCGGATGCGGACGCGAAGCTGAAGACGATGCTGGCGGGGCTGGCGCTGCCGCCGCGGAAGGGTGCGGGCAGCGGAGCGGACTTCAACATCAACGGGAAGACGTATGCGCTGCAGGCGAATGATAAAAAAATGACGGCGATAGGGTTCCGGTTGCAGGACGATAATTCCTGGCAGGTGACGATCAAGGATGGGCAGGGGGAGTATGGATTTCCGTTTGGGGACGGGAAGTGGTTGCGGACGTCGACGACGCGGCTGGGGCCGAATCTGACGTCCTATGCGATAAATCATTTTGTGGGGATGCCGGCGGTGCAGACGGCGGGGAGTTATCATTGGAAGGATGAGAATACGCTGGAGTTGGTTTTGCGGTATATCGAGAGTCCGCATACGGAGACGATGGTTTGTCATTTCGACGGGCAGACGGTGTCCATCGAGGACGAGAGTAGTTTTGATTATGGGAAGAAGAAGGTGGTGATGACGGGGGCGTTACAGTAGGCGTATCGAAAGCGGACAACGGGCGGCGCGAGTGGGCAAATAGTTGATTGGTTTTCAGGTCGGTGTGGGTTTGGCATTTTGTTCGCTACAGTTGGGCTATGATAAAGAATTACCTCCTCGTGGCGGTCCGCAATTTGCTGCGGAACCGCGGTTTTTCCATTATTAACATCCTGGGGCTGGCGGTGGGGCTGACGGCCTTTTTCCTCATTTTTTTATGGGTGAGCTTTGAGACGAGCTATGATTCGTTTCATAGCAAGGCGGACCGGATCTACCGGGTGGTGTCGACGACGAAGACGCCGTCGGAGACGAGCTCGACTGGGCAGACGCTGACGCCGATAGCGCCAAACCTCAGGAAAGAATACCCGGAAGTAGCCGAAGCGGTGCGGCTTTACCGGGACGAGTTCCTGGTGCGCCGGGGGGATGCGCGATTCCAGGAGCACCGGATGGTGATGGCGGATTCGGGGCTGTTCCGCATCTTTGATTTCCCGCTGGTCGCGGGGGACCGGAACACGGCGCTGACGGCGCCGGCGAGCGTGGTGTTGTCGGAGACGACGGCCAGGAAATATTTTGGCGCCGAGAACCCGATGGGGAAGCAGGTCTTGCTCACCGGCGGCGCCGTCCCCGCCACAGTGACGGGGATCATGAAGGATATCCCGGAAAACTCGCAGATCGAGGCGGACCTGTTCATATCGATGTCTTCATGGCAGACGCTGTTTGGCCGGCCCATCCAGGACAGCGAGTGGACAAACCATAACTACTATACCTACCTGCTGTTCCGCCCTCATACGAATGTAGCGGCCTTTGAACAAAGGCTGCCGGCCTTTATGGAACGGCATCATGGCGCGGAAGCGCGGAAGCTGCAGATGTTCGATATCCTTAGTTTAGAGAGGCTGCGGGATGTGTACCTGCGATCGAAACTGGACGGCTTTGTGTCAGGCAGCATCACGAATGTCTATATCTTCTCGACCGTGGGGGTCTTTATCCTGCTGATCGCCTGTATCAATTTTGTGAACCTGACGACGGCCCGGAGTACGGAGCGCGCCAAAGAGGTGGGTGTCCGGAAGGTGATCGGCGCGGCGCGGGGGCAACTGGCGGGGCAATTCATCGGGGAGTCGGTGCTGATCTGTCTGCTGGCGTTTGTGACTACGCTCGGGCTTGTTCCGGCGTTGATCCCGGTGTTCAATATGCTGGCGGGAAAGACGATCAGCACGGGCATCTTTTCGCACCCGATGGACGTGGTGGGGTTGCTGGTGCTGGCGGTGGGGATCGGGGTGGTCGCGGGGTTCTATCCCTCGCTGGTGTTGTCGGGATTTCAGCCGGTGACGGTGCTAAAGGGACGGTTCGTCACGGGGTCGCGCGGGCTGTTGCTGCGCCGGGGGTTAGTGGTCTTTCAGTTTGTCATTTCTTCGGTGTTGATCGTGGCGACGATCGTCGTCTACACGCAAGTGGACTTTATGCGCAACCGCGACCTGGGTTTTAACAAGGACCAGGAAATCATCATCAACACGAATTTCGATAAGAATAAAGACGCTTTCAAGGCCTCGCTTTCGACGATACCGGGGGTTTTGTCGACCTGTATCGCCAGCGGGGCGCCGGGCAATGGGTTCTCTTCGGCCTATTCGTCGGTGGAGAACCGGGAGGGGAAATTGCAGCAGGCAAATATCGACACGTATTTTGTCGACTTTGACTTCATGCGGCAGTATGGGATGACGCTGCTTGCGGGGCGGGGTTTTGAGCGGGACCATCCGACGGACAGCACGCAGGCGCTGGTGATCAACGAGAGTGCGTTGAAGTTGCTGGGCTATGGGAGCCCAGTGCAGGCGATAGGCAAAAACTGGGAGCAGTGGAACAGGAAGGGGAAGATCATCGGGGTGATCAGGGACTTTAATTACCAGTCGTTGCGGGAGTCCATTGCGCCAATGGTGATGAGGATCGAGCCCTGGGCCTGGGGGACGATCTCGATCAAGGTGTCGGCAGCGAGTGTCGGCACAACGCTAAAGGCGATAGAAAGCCAGTGGAACCGGGTCATTCCGAACCGCCCGTTTGAGTTTTCGTTTCTTGATGACCTGTTTGCCCGGAAGTATACGGCCGAGGTTGGTTTTGGAAAGCTATTCTTCAACTTCGCGGTGCTGGCGATCTTTATCTCCTGTCTGGGGGTGTTGGGGCTGGCGGCCTATAGTACGATCCAGCGGCGGAAGGAGATCGGGGTGCGGAAGGTGCTGGGGGCGAGTGTGGGGAGTATCGTGGAGTTGCTGTCGCGGGACTTTTTGCGGCTGGTGGGGCTGGCGCTGGTGATTGCGTCGCCGATCGGCTGGTGGGTGATGAGCCGGTGGCTGCATGATTTTGCGTATCGCGCGCCGATAGGTTGGTGGGTGTTTGCGGTGACGGGCGCTTTATCGCTTTTTATCGTATTTGTTACTATTAGTTTTCAGGCGGTACGAGCCGCAACGGCGAACCCGGTAAGGGCACTAAGGAGTGAGTAAAAAAAAGGCCCCGACTTCGTCAGGGCCTTGGTATAAGTTAGTGGCGATCGCCGCCGTCCCGGTGGCGCCATTCTTCATTTGCTTCGTGCTGGTCGTGCCAGTGTTCCTGGTAGCGGTCGTCATGGCTGCCGCGGATAACCTCCTGGCGATCGTGCTCGCCGCGGAACTGGTCGTATTGCCGGCGATGTTCGTCGAAGTGCAGGTAGGGCTGGGGCTCGTTGACGACTACCTTATGGCAATGATAGAGATCGAAATCCCGGTAGCGGCCAGGCAGGTCGTGAGAGAAGACCCAGCGGCCTTCGCGTTGATAGATGAACTGGTGATCGGGTACATAATAGTAGGCCTGGATGTCGGGGATGTAATAATATTCCACATGATCGTAGCCGGTGGGGCCCCAGGAGGGTTGGACGCCGATGTTGACGGAGAAATGGACCTGGGCTTGCGTGGAATTGAGAAAGGCGGAAGCGGCGAGTAAGGCCGCTGCCAAAAGGTGCTTTTTCATTAGTTTGTGATTTAAGTTAATGTGTATCGCAGGTAAAGATAATACCATTATTTTAATTCGCCGATTCCTCCTGGGGCTTGTCCTGGACGACGGTAAGATCGGTGAGATCGACGGTGATGGGGATGAGGCCGACCTGAACGATGGCTTTTTTGCCCCGAATTTCTTTCACGGTACCGACCTGGTGGTTCTTTTTCATCATGACCTTGTTGCCGACCTCGGCACTGCCGCCGACCTCGGTGTATTTGGCGTCGAATTTTTTCCTGACCTTTTCGTTGACCTGTTTTTCCTTTTGTTTGAAGAGGAGGGCCTGCATTTGCCTGATGACTTCGTTCTTGTCCTCGGTCTTGCGCCAGTCGAAGATGATCTGGCGGAGCTTCCGCTCCATCTCCTTGAGATACGCGATCCGCTCTTCGGTGATCTTGTTCTGGTGTTTCAGCAGTTCGACCTGTTGGTCGTGGCGTTCGCGATGGATGAGGGCTTCCATTTCCTTTTTGAGCCGTTCGTTCTCCTTCAAAAGCCGGTTGAGATCCTTTTCCTTCTTTTCGAGATCCCGCAGGTCCTGCTCCGTGGCGTTGAGCAGTTTGTCGAGGCGG
>Ga0206888_1137_pt1 | contig 16469 bp, 12 predicted proteins | sample Alteio_BWOrgHeat_90_FD_153258 | JGI IMG/M metagenome (GOLD analysis project Ga0206888, IMG submission 153258) | Enriched cells from forest soil in Barre Woods Harvard Forest LTER site, Petersham, Massachusetts, United States - Alteio_BWOrgHeat_Nextera4 ... | reverse complement strand
GATGCGAATTGATAAAGGAAGCGTATTTTCCCAATAAGGCAAATTCAGTTGTTGAGGATAAAGAACAACAGGTATGAATGGATTGAGAACTGCAGATTAAGGGAAAAAACAGCGTCGCCAGAATTATAATTTTATTTTTCATTTTGGATGTTTCCATTTTAGGGCTTAAAATTAATAGATTCCGAATAAAGAAAAAACGGATCTATTTTCCTTCCTGAGGCGTTATTTTCAATTCGATTAATTGCTGCCCCCTAAGGATGGTGATGGTTTGAATGGCTCCTATTTTCTGCATATCGAGCATTTTGAAAAGTTGATCGGTATTATTTACAGGCGCTTCATTAAAAGAGATGATAAAATCTCCATCTTTTATCCCCGATTTTTGTGCCGGACTCTTGGGTTCAACGGACACCACAAAAAGAGCATTTTTGTTTTTAAGTTTATAAAACTGCACGATGTTTTTCAGGAGTTCTGCTTCCTGTGTCATCACTCCAATATAAGCTCTTCTCACTTTACCGTGTTGGATAAGCTGAAGGGCAATGCTTTTAGCTGTATTAATGCTTATTGCAAAGCACAAACCCTGTGCTCCCATAATTGTTGCGGTATTTACGCCAATTACATGGCCTTCAGAGTCAATCAATGGTCCACCTGAACTTCCCGGATTTAATGCCGCATCGGTTTGTATAATGTGGTCAATTAATCTGCCCGATTGTGTTCTGAGTGTTCTGCCAAGAGCGCTGATCACACCAGTTGTAACGGTATGCTGAAATCCATAAGGGTTTCCAATGGCGATAACAAGTTGGCCAATTTTAATGGAGGAGGAGTCGCCGATAATTGCCGGTTTATAATCGAAAGCCGAAACTTTGACAACAGCCAGGTCATTATGAGGGTCTTCTCCAATTAGGGAAGCCTCTTCTTCTCTTCCATCATACAGCGTAACGCGGGTTCTTTCCGCTTTATTAATTACATGGCTGTTGGTAAACAAGTAACCATCGGTTGAAAATAAAAATCCGGAACCCGAACCTACGATTTCAATTCGATCCTTAATTTTTTTGAAAACATCAATTTTTACTACTGCGGTTTTGACATAATCTACAGCATTAATAATTATTTTCGAAAAGTTATCCATGACTTGTTTTTGCTGTTAATGTTCCATCATTCCTATTCCAAGAGCGTAATAAATAGAAGGATTTAGCCGGTTGTGGAAATGCAACAGTAAAATATTATGTTTTTTTACCTGCCTTTAAATAAATTTCCCAACACACCTCCCTTTCCTGATTGGGATCTTCCCATGCCTCTTTTAACCTGGAAGTAATTAAATCCAGCGGATTTTTTTTAGTTATTTGCAAATAGTTTTGAGAGGACGACCAACTCATCATAAAATCCATTAATTGTTCCATGTTCCAATTTCTTTTCGTAATAAACTTGGGGGTTAAAATGGATTGGAATGGAAAAGGCAGGTGTTGATACCTGTTATTTACCATTTTTACTTCTTTGGGCCAATAGTTTTTCAAGATGTTATTTGATAGATGCAATATTACCTTATTGATTTTTTCAGTGACCATGGGGCAATCGTAGGCCCATACGGCAATGACCCCATTGGGCTTTAACACCCTGTTCACTTCCTGATAAAACTCTTCCAGCTTAAACCAATGTATAGCCGTTGCTACGGTGATCAGGTCTACCGTTTTTTCGGTAATGCTACTATGTTCAGCCGGAACAACCATATAAAGTATGTTTTTGCGTTGAATAGCATGGCTGATTTGTTCTTTACTTGCATCGGAGGCAATCACGTGTTCAAAGTAATCGGATAAAGAGAGAGCCGCCTGCCCATTTCCAGTTGCGCAATCCCAAGCCAATTTGGTGTCAGGGCTTATTTTTGCTAAAAAATCGAATAATTCGGTTGGGTATCCTGGCCTTGATCGGGAATAAATTTCAGCATGCTGCGAAAAATAATCTTTAAATTTTAGTTCTGTCGTTTCATCCATAGGGATTGATTATAAAATGAGTATTTGAAATTCAGAAAGAGTTTTTAAAGCCAATTCTATTAAAAGGCAACCCAATGAAAAGCATTCCGTTAAAAGGTATAAATTAGAAAAGGAGTTGAAAATTTTATGCCAATATTTTTCTGGGTCGGATGCATTACCTTAAGTAATTAGCAATAGATGCAGTTGTAATTGAGGATATTTAACAATTAATTGTTATTTTTATTTTTTAAACAAGAGGCAGTTTATCTACTCTTAAACCGAATATAAAATCTACTAATTAATGAAGAGTCGGTACTTTTTATTGCTGTTTTTTGCAGCTATTTCTGCTGGCTTTGGCCAGGTATCCAATTCAGCTTCTCCACAAAGAGTCTATAAGCCTTCCGAAGTGATTGATCCTAGTTATGGGATCAATAGATATGATAAGTTAAATTACACTTTAGGTGGCGATTCTGTTCGCAAGGATAAAAAGGGCTATGCTTGTCAGGGATGGATAGAGGATAGTTATGTGAGCGGCCACCCATTGCATAAGGGCTATTATGTGGATGGGAAGCTCAAGATTTTCAAAAACTTTTATGATAATGGCCAGGTGGAGAGAAGCTATAAAATCAATGACCTGAAGAGAAGTACCATGCAAATATTTTACCCCGATGGAAAATTGAAATCTAACATTGAGTATTTGGGAACCAATGCCCAGAAAGAGGAAGATTTTTATCCAAATGGACAAACTGAATTTATTGAGGAATACCACAAAAGCATGGTTTATTTAATCCAACGCAAATCGTTTTTTGAAAATGGGAAGCCTGCTTCAATGCTTGAGTTGACCGATCAGAGAAAGAAGATTTACAACCAAAAGGAATATTATGAAAATGGGAGTATAAAGGAGGAAGGGCAACTGATTTTTAATGATAAAGTAGGGGATTACCAGAAAAATGGGAAATGGAAAACCTATGATGAAATGGGAAAGTCACTTGCTGATGAAAATTACATTGACGGGCAGATAAACTAATAATTCATAGAAAAACAGGCCTAAATAAAAAAGCCTCTGGTTTTACCAGAGGCTTTTTTTCAGGTGCAAACTAATATTATATTTTTTTTACATTAATTGCATTGAGACCCTTTCTTCCTTCTGTTATTTCAAAGCTTACTTTATCGTCTTCCCTTATCTGATCGATTAATCCTGTTACATGAACAAAAATTTCCTGATCCGTACCATCCACTTTAATAAATCCAAAACCTTTTGAAACATTAAAAAACTTTACTATACCTGTTTTCATTTTTAAATAATTAATAATTACCGCAAAGGTAAGGAAGTTTTAAAAAAACTAAAAGAGTAAAACTCTTTTTAATGTACGCTCATTTCATTAAAAAACCCCATTCCTCTTTGAAGGAATGGGGTTTAAACTCAAGCTTGATTTTCTGTTATTGTTTTTTGTCGTCCTTTACTTCCTCAAAATCAACATCGGTTACTTCCGAATCGGCTGCTTTTTGTCCTGCTTCCGCATTCGGAGCTCCCTGAGCTGCTCCTGCTGCCGATTGAGTGGCATTGTACATTTCCTTTGAAGCTGCTTCCCAAGCAGTATTTAAACTAGTCATGGCAGCATCAATTCCTGTAATATTCCTTGCCTGATGAGCTGTTTTAAGTTCTGCCAGAGCATTCTCGATAGGCTGCTTTTTATCCGCAGGTAATTTGTCTCCGTATTCCTTTAATTGTTTTTCAGTCTGGAAGATGAGAGAATCTGCTGCATTTACCTTGTCAGTTTCCTCTTTTACTTTTTTATCCGCATCCGCATTGGCTTCCGCTTCTTGTTTCATTTTCTTGATTTCTGCATCGGATAATCCTGAACTGGCTTCAATACGTATGTTTTGCGATTTTCCAGTTGCTTTATCTTTTGCCGATACATTCAAAATACCATTGGCATCAATATCGAAAATCACTTCAACCTGTGGAATACCCCTGGGTGCAGGAGGGATGCCATCAAGGTGAAATCTTCCAATTGTTCTGTTGTCTTTTGCCATTGGCCGTTCTCCTTGAAGAATGTGGATTTCCACCGAAGGTTGGCTATCAGAAGCCGTTGAAAATACTTCCGATTTTTTAGTTGGTATGGTTGTATTTGATTCGATCAGTTTGGTAAATACTCCTCCCATGGTTTCAATACCTAATGATAGGGGAGTCACATCCAATAAAAGAACATCCTTCACTTCTCCGGTTAAAACACCACCTTGAATAGCTGCACCGATGGCAACTACTTCATCAGGGTTAACTCCTTTAGAAGGCGATTTTCCGAAAAATTTCTCTACCAATGCTTGAATAGAAGGCATACGTGTTGAACCACCTACTAAAATAACCTGGTCAATGTCGCTGGTTTGAAGACCAGAGTCTTTCATTGCCTTTTTGCAAGGTTCCAATGTGCCCTGAATCAATTTATCAGCCAGTTGTTCAAATTTTGCTCTGGTAAGAGTTCTTACCAAGTGCTTTGGAATTCCATCAACAGGCATAATGTATGGCAAGTTAATTTCAGTGGTTGTGCTGCTGGAAAGTTCTATTTTTGCTTTTTCTGCAGATTCCTTTAAGCGTTGTAACGCCATTGGATCTTTTCGCAAATCAATGCGTTCATCTTTCAAAAATTCATCTGCTAACCAGTCAATGATCACGTTGTCAAAATCATCACCTCCAAGGTGAGTATCTCCATTGGTTGATTTTACTTCAAATACACCATCCCCTAATTCCAGGATCGAGATATCAAAGGTTCCTCCACCTAAGTCGAATACCGCAATTTTTTGATCCTTCCCTTTTTTATCCAGACCATAGGCCAGGGCAGCTGCAGTAGGTTCATTAATAATCCGCTTTACTTTTAATCCTGCAATTTCTCCGGCTTCTTTCGTTGCCTGTCTTTGCGAATCATTAAAGTAAGCAGGAACAGTAATCACCGCTTCGGTAACTTCATGGCCAAGATAATCTTCTGCCGTTTTTTTCATTTTCTGAAGAACCATGGCAGAAATTTCCTGTGCAGTAAATTTCCTGCCATCAATTTCAACCCTTGGTGTATTGTTGTCACCTTTAACTACCTTATAGGGTACTCTTTTAATTTCATTTTGAACTTCATCAAAAGTATGCCCCATAAATCGTTTGATGGAAGAAACTGTTTTGGTCGGGTTGGTAATGGCCTGACGCTTTGCAGGATCTCCAACTTTTCGCTCTCCATTTTCAATAAATGCGACAATGGAAGGAGTTGTTCTTTTCCCTTCACTGTTCGGAATTACAACCGGTTCATTACCTTCCATTACTGAAACACAAGAGTTGGTTGTTCCTAAGTCAATACCAATTATTTTACCCATTTTTTTTAATTTTAATGTTGTTATAGATTTTCTTTACTTAAACTTAAAAAGATTATATTAATTAAAAATAGCTCATTCAATCATTATGCCATTGAAGATAAATCAGATTTAAATGCAATTATGACATTTAATTGCAGACAATAATAAATAGTACCACGTCATATCATGACAAAAAGACAGAAAACAATAGCTGAAAGATAAATTTGCCTGGTTGAATTAAGGCGAATTTTATCTGCAATAATAAGGACTGGCGCGATCCGTATCACAAAAACTTAAATTATAAGTAAAGATGCTTCCGCACAGGGAATCTACAGAATAGGGGTTTAAGGATAAGTTAAATACACTTTTGTTAAGCCTTGCCGAAAAAATGCCCAGTCCATTTCGTACATTGGTGAATTGCGGCTTTTCCTGAATTATTCCATAGGATGGCTGATTTACTGCCATATAGGTGTTAAGGTCATCAGCTCCTGCTGTAAAAATAAAATCCAGGCCGCCTGCCATTCTTTTCACCGAAGGGTCCACTGAAATTCTATTGGCAATATACCTGTAAAAGGTTTCACCCAAAACATCTATACTCATGGATTCTCCACCTGATAATCCGGTCGTTGTCTGACTCATGAGATTCCAATCAATAGTATGGTAGCTTAGCTTGCCAGAACTGATAATTTGTTCCGTATAATGAAACCGGATGAGACATCCATAAATCCTTCCATTGAGAGAAGAGGTCCACTGAATTTTAAAGGGTTGAGGAGGACGGGCAAAATTTAGTTGGCTTGTTGTTTTTGGATATAAAATAACAAAATCATTTATCAGGTTTGTGCTTGCCCTCACCGTATTTCCTGTCGAATTGTTTTTTATTACCAGCTGATATTGGCTATCCTCAAAAAGGGGAACCTTGGTTTTATATAAAATATTGGAGTCATTAGCAAAAATCCCCGCCGGTTTTGAAATGGAATTGTCTCTTTGAAGGTTATTGGTTTCAATCAGACTGCCATTTTTCCATCTTTCCAATTGAACCGATAACTCATTGGAATGATAATTTGTAGAATCGTAAATCTTTGCCATTTGGTAAGCATTTCCATTTCCCAAATACGCTTTGTTTATTTTAATGTATTGTGCGGTATCATTTTGGTTCAGTAAGCCATAAACAACCATTATTTCCTTCCATTTGGCATTGACTTCAATGTCATTTTTACAGGAGCTACTTGATAGGATTAAAATAACCAATAAAAATCGAAAACAGGTCTTCATGCATGAATGTTAAACACATTTCCTCATGCTAATAAGGCATGGTATAGCTCAATTACAATAATAAGGACTGATTGGACTTGGATCGCAAAACCCTAAATTGTATGTAAAAGCTCCACCGTATAATGAATCCAGGGAATTGGAAGTTAAGGACAAGTTTAATAAGGTTTTGTTAAGCCTCGCGGAGAAAATGCCTAAGCCATTTTGTATATTGGTAAATTGGGGCTTTTCCTGAATAATTCCATAGGAAGGTTGATTTACTGCAATATAGGTGTTGAGGTCATCTCCCCCCGCAGTAAATATAAAATCAAGGTTACCGGCACTCCTTTTTACCGAAGAATTAACGGCAATTCGAGTGGCTAGTAATCGATAAAAATTTGCACCCAATACATCCACTTCCATGGCTTCTCCTCCCCCTAAACCCAGGGTTTCCTGATTAGGAAGTACCCAATCAACACTATAGGAAGTTACTTTGCTGGTGGCAATATCCTGTTCTGTATAATGAAACCGGACAGTACATTCATAAATCCTTCCATTAGGGGAGGAATTCCACTGAATTTTAAAGACTTGTTGAGGGGCAAGTGCAAAATTAATTTTGTTTGATGCCCTTGGATTGATGATATCGAAATCGCTCACCAGGGTGGTGCTCGACCTTACCGTATTCCCCGTGGCATTGTTTTTAACTACCAAAAGATATTGGCTGTCATCAAACAGCGGTACCTTGGTTTTATATAAAATGTTGGAATCATTGGCAAATAGTCCAGCTGGTTTAGCAATGGAATTATCCTTTTGTAAGACATTGTTTTCAATCAGGCTGCCATTCCTCCATCTTTCCAACAGAACGGATAACTGATTGGAATGATAATTCGTGGAATCGTAAATTTTTGCCATTTGGTAAGCATTTCCATTTCCCAAATACGCTTTGTTTATTTTAATGTATTGTGCGGTATCATTTTGGTTCAATAAACCATAAACAACCGTTATTTCCTTCCACTTGGCATTAATATCAATGTCGTTTTTGCAGGAAGTACCGGATAAGATTAAAATACCCAGTAAAAATGGAATCGTTCTCTTCATTACTTACAAAGGTATTAAATAATTCAAAATGTTTTCTTAGTAAAGAGGTTTAAGTATCTTTGATTTCATATTAAATTAAGGTTTAGGAGGATTATCCATGAATAAAAAAAATAATGTTAAAAAGGATCAATCAGCATCTTCATATAAGGAAGTAAAAAAAGTAACTACGCATGTATTGGTTGAAATGAAACGTCGTGGCGAAAAAATATCCATGCTTACGGCTTATGATTTTTCATTTGCAAAAATAATCGATCAGGCAGGAATAGATGTGATTTTGGTGGGCGATTCTGCTTCCAATGTAATGGCGGGCCACCAAACAACACTTCCCATCACCCTGGATCAAATGATTTATCACGCTTCTTCTGTCATCAGGGCGGTTGATCGTGCATTGGTTATCGTAGATCTTCCCTTTGGTTCTTACCAGGGAAATTCGAAAGAGGCCTTAACTTCTGCCATTCGGATCATGAAAGAGTCGGGTGCACATGCTGTTAAATTAGAGGGTGGGAGGGAAGTGAAAGAATCGGTGGAACGCATCTTGTCTGCCGGAATTCCTGTGATGGGACATTTAGGCTTAACCCCACAGTCCATTTACAAATTCGGAACTTATTCGGTAAGGGCAAAAGAACAAGAGGAAGCCAAGCGCCTCATCGAGGATGCCTTGTTACTCGAAAAAACAGGATGCTTTGGCCTTGTGCTGGAAAAAATTCCTGCCTCACTTGCCACTAAGGTGGCCCAGGAACTTACTATTCCTATTATTGGAATAGGTGCAGGAAACGGGGTGGACGGACAAGTATTGGTTTTACATGATATGCTGGGTTTAACCTCCGAATTTAATCCCCGTTTTTTAAGAAGGTACCTGAATCTTTCCGACGATATTAAAGGGGCCATAAGGCATTATGTAGATGATGTAAAATCCCATAGCTTTCCCAATGAACATGAGCAGTACTAATAGTCACTCTTTACCCCTTGAAGTCCTTTTTGAGGATAATCACATTATTGCGGTCAATAAAAGACCCTCTGATATTGTTCAGGGAGATAAAACAGGAGACGCTCCTTTAAGTGATCTGGTAAAACAATACATCAAGGAAAAATACGATAAACAAGGAGATGTGTTTTTGGGTACGGCCCATCGCATCGACAGGCCCGTAAGCGGAATTGTGCTCTTTGCACGTACCAGTAAAGCACTTGCCAGGTTAAATGAAATGTTCAGGGATAAACAAATTAAAAAAACGTATTGGGCGGTGGTTAAAAATAAACCCTTGAATACCGAAGGGAACCTGGTACATTACTTAAAGAAAAACGAAGCACAGAATAAATCAAAGGCCTATGAAAAGGAAGTGCCGGGTTCCTTGAGGGCCGAATTGTTTTATAAATTAATAAATAGTTCTGTTAATTATTTTCTTTTAGAAATAAATCCGATAACCGGACGCCATCATCAAATAAGGGTGCAGCTCGCCGCCATGGGTTCGCCCATTAAAGGCGATTTGAAATATGGATTTAACAGAAGTAACCCGGATGCTTCCATCCATCTGCATGCAAGAAAAGTAGAGTTTATTCACCCTGTTAAAAAAGAACCGATGGTAATTATTGCCCCTCCGCCAAAAGAAGTGTTATGGGACGATTTTGTAAAACAAGTGCTGGCTTAAGCTAACACGAATGTTACCCTTCGATGTGTTTAATTTCTTGCTCCTTTGATTAAATGATATTGAAAAAAACACTTCCATACTGCCTCTTTATTATTGCCTGTGGGGTATTGCTTTTTTCCAGCGTTGATGCTCAGCTTATCCAGCAGGAAGACCTTTCCGGGTATTATCACTTTAAAGTGGAACATTACCTGGATAAGGAAAATGCGTTGGGCGACTATTATCAAATCGATCAGTATGGGATAAAGATCTATGCTTGCGCTGCTGATAAAGTAAAGAATCAGGTTGAGTTTGAAGTCGATTGGAAAGATTTGGAAGTGTACCAACAATTATTTCAAAGGACATCCTCAGGAGAGATATTAAATCTCCTTCGCTTAAAAAAAATGTCGCCTGAACTGGTTTCCTTTGGGGGTTTCCAAAAACTGAAATCAAATTTACATCCCGATTCGATACATCCCTTAAAGGGACTTAAAATTGCGATCGATCCGGGGCATATGGCGGGATCAATCAAGATGGGAAGAATAGAGCGGAAATACATCGATTTTAAACAGGATTCTTCAGGATTAAATCAGCATGTTCAGTTGGTGGAAGGCAACCTGACCTTTATTACGGCAAACCTGCTTAAGCAGCGCCTGGAAGAAAAGGGGGCCATCGTTATTTTAAGCAGGGATAGTCAGAATCTTTCCGCATTTGGTATTGATTATGATCAGTGGTTTTCTAAAAAATTTAAACAGGACCTGGACAGTGCTTTCCACAGGGGTGGCATCAGCCAGGCAGAAAAGGACTTCCTGTTAAACAAAGCAGGGCAGGAGGACGTGTTCTCGCATTTTTTTAAAGATGAAGACCTTAAAGAAAGGGCGCGTAAGATTAATATGTTCCATCCCGATCTTACCCTGATTATTCATTTCAATGTAGATGAACAAAATACAGGTTGGAAAAAACCGGGCACTAAAAATTTTAACATGGCATTCGTTCCCGGAAGCTTTACCAAAAGAGAATTGGAAAAACAAAGCGATCGCCTGGAGTTTTTAAGGCTAATCATTACCGATGATCTTGAAAACTCCATTTGCTTTTCCGAAACGGTTGCCAGGCGTTTCGAAAAGCAATTAAATGTTCCCCTTGCTGCTGAACAGGATGCCGTTTATTTAAGAAAAAGCTGCATGCTTACCGATGCCCCCGGAGTTTATGCCAGGAACCTCTATCTTACCCGGATGATACACGGAACCCTGGTGTATGGGGAAACACTTTATCAGGATAATGTAAAAGAATGCCTCTTGCTTTCCAAAAAAGAAACCTGCACCGATGGAACAGAAACATCGCCCCGACTTAAACAGGTTGCCGATGCTTATTTTGAAGGCATTATGAATTATGTGAAGAGGATCCGATAAGGGGATGGTACTGATTGAATTTTACGTCGAACTCAGTTTAATTAAGCTCCTCCCTTTTTTAATTACCGAATATTACTTGCTAAGTAAGCGGGCTACTTTGTAAATTACCAAAACGTGTTCGTAAATTAAGTGCTTCTCTTTGTTGATTTCCAAAACTTATTTATTAATTAAGCTTGTCTATTTGCTAATTCCCAGCATTCTTTCCTTAATTACACCCGTCTTTGTCGTAATTAAGAAGGAGGCAAACACAATCAAGAAACAAATTGCGGTAATTATGACTTAAACAAGCCTAATTAACGAATAGGATTTATTAATTATGGAACCTGTTTTCTGATGTATCTTAGAGAGTTTCGTACATAAGAAATAGGTTTCGTTAAGTACCGCGAAGAGTTTCGTACATAAGAAATAGTTTTCGTTAAGTACCGCAAAGAGTTTCATACATAAGAAATAGTTTTCGTTAAGTACCGCAAAGAGTTTCATACATAAGAAATAGTTTTCGTTATGTATCGCGAAGAGTTTCATACATAAGAAATAGTTTGCGTTATGTATCGCGAAGAGTTTCGTACATAAGAAATAGTTTGCGTTATGTACCGCGAAGAGTTTCGTACATAAGAAATAGTTTGCGTTATGTATCGCGAAGAGTTTCGTACATAAGAAATAGTTTGCGTTATGTACCGCAAAGAGTTTCATACATAAGAAAGAGTCTTCGTTATGTACCGCGAAGAGTTTCATACATAAGAAATAGGTTTCGTTATGTATCGCGAAGAGTTTCGTACATAAGAAATAGTTTGCGTTATGTACCGCGAAGAGTTTCGTACATAAGAAATAGTTTGCGTTATGTACCGCGAAGAGTTTCATACCTAAGAAATAGTTTGCGTTATGTATCGCAAAGAGTTTCATACATAAGAAATAGTTTGTGTTATGTATCGCGAAGAGTTTCGTACATAAGAAATAGTTTGCGTTATGTATCGCCAAGAGTTTCATACATAAGAAATAGTTTGCGTTATGTACCGCCAAGAGTTTCATACATAAGAAATAGTTTGCGCGATGTATCGCAAAGAGTTCGATATGTCAGAAAATGGGGTATTTAATTAAGAATTAACTGCCTGGATTAGCAGCAGGGTGTACCAGTCGAACTCTAATCCAAAACAAAAAAAGGCGTTACATATAATGATCAAAAAAAAAGCCTTCCCGATTGTGGGAAGGCTTTTTCTCTATAAATGGTGGTTTCTAATTAACAATCACCTTCGAGTTGATCACCTCTGTATTGGTAATCACCTGCAAGGAATAAATTCCTTTACGGTACGAAGAGAGATCAATTTGTTTCATCAATGTACCAGATAAAGAGGATACTTTTTCAGCAGATATTAATTGGCCCTCAATATTAAATATCCTGATGATGATATCCTGTTTTTCCACCAGGTCAATATTCAAGGTAAACACTCCTGTATTGGGGTTAGGATAGATGGTCATCCTATTGATCTCTGTTATGTTAGCAATCCCAGTACTTACACCTCCAAGTGACCGGTTAGCGGTATTGGATTTAGAGGAGTTGTAATTGTTTGTTCTGGCGGTTGGGTTACAACCATCAGGATAAACAATACCCATGGTATAATACAAATTCTTCAGGGAAGCATGGAAGGTAGGATCTGTCCAGGTAAATATATTATTTGGAACAGTGTCAACCGCAGTGCTTTTACCGAATACGGTATCTCTGTAGATAATATAAGTATTAAAGTTTAATCCTTCATAATTATCCCAAACCAAATTAATGGTTCCTTCAGGTAAACCAAGGTTAGTGGTTAAGTGCATGGTTTTATGTATAGGACTTAAGTCAGACTCGTTACCACATGAATCCACTTGCGAAATCCGATACCTCCAGGATCTTGTTCTTGGATTAGATAACGAATCGGTGTATACACTAAATGCATGGTAAGGTACACTGGCCACTTTAGCGTATACTCCGCTTTGGGTGGTTTCCTTATAGATATTGAAGGATTTTACTTTTAATCCTGGTGTTTTTTCCCACACCACCTTGTTGTACTTGCTTAAGCTATCTACGGTTACAATACAAATAGATACAGGAATTGGAGGGTCAGCATTAACAACAGCAGTGGCGTTTGATTTACAGCCATTTGAACCGGTAACGGTTAAGTTATAAGTTCCGATATTTAAATTGCTTAGGTTCTGACTGGTAGATCCATTTGACCAAAGGAAGGCATAAGGACTTACTCCACCACTTACAGCCACATCAATAGACCCTAACGTGGAGTTAGAACAATTGGTGTTCACAACAGAGGAAACAAATATGTTAGATCCCCCGATACTGCTTACTGTTGCCGTTGCGGAATCCATACATCCTTGAGCATCTGTAACTTTTACCATATAAGAACCGGAATTGATATTAGCTATACTTGATGCGGTTGAGTTGTTCGACCACAGGTATTTGTAATTAGCTGTTCCACCTGTTACCAGTACTTTGGCGCTTCCTGTTGGATTAACACAATCGGAGTTAACCGCAGCAGGAGTTAACACAAGTGCCTGTGGCTCTGAAACCAGGGTATGGATAGTTGATGTACAACTGCTTTTATCCACAACATATACGTCATAAGCACCGGCTGTTAATTGGCTGATGTTTTGGGTAGTACTTCCATTCGACCAGAAGTATTTATAAGGAGCCGCACCACCGATTACATTGATGTTGATGGAACCGTTGGAATTTCCTTTACAGCTGGCATCTTTTATGCCGTTCACCACAATTACAGGACCATTTTGATCACTTACTGTGGCTACTGCAAAGTTTACGCATCCTTTAGCATCGGTAACTGTGGCCTGGTATAAGCCTGCCAATAAACTATCTGCCTTGGCAAGAACAGAACCACTGGACCAGGAAATTGAGAAAGGATTTGTTCCGCTACTGATAATTACTGTTGCACTTCCGTCGTTGCTGCCACAATGGCTGTTTACCACACTGGTACTTAACAGTACTCCTGTGGAAGCAGGAATTAAAGTGGATCCGTTTGCGGTACATCCGTCGGAATCGGTAATGGTAAAGGTATAAGTACCAGCCGCTAAGTTAGTTGCTGTTCCTGTGGTTATTACAGGAGAGGTAGACCAGGAATAAGCATACTTACCAGTACCACCTGATGCATTAAGGATGGCCTGTCCATCTTGATGACCACAGGTAGTGCTCATTACTGAAGTAGTAAATGTAATTGGAACCGGCATGGTAACCACGGCCGAATCGGTAAACTTACATCCTTTTGAATCACCTACCGTTACAAAATAAACACCCGCAGTTAAATTCGAGATCATTGCAGCAGTTTGAGTAGGGTGAGTGGACCAGGAATAAGTATATGGACCACTTCCTCCCGAAGCATTCACTGTTGCCGTACCCAAGGCATTGGTACAGGTGATGTTGGTAGATGTGGTAGTTACATTAATTGCAACAGGTTGATTAATTGTTACAGTTGCCGTACTTGCTGTACATCCTTTTGAATCGCTTACCGAAACACTATAGGTTCCTGCAGTCAGTAAACTGGCAGTAGCCGTTGTTTGGGAAGGTACCGATGACCAGGTATAAGTATAAGGGAAACTTCCTCCAGTAGCTAAGGATACAGCAGAACCATCGTTTCCGGCAAAGCAACCCACATCATTGTGACTTGTTATGGCAACGGATAAGGGGTTAGCTGGTTCCTGAATGGTGTATGTTTTCTTGGAGATACAGGCATTGGTGTCCTTAACCTCCAGGGTATATGTTCCTACAGTCAGGCTGCTAAAGTTTCCTGAAGCTTGTAAACTACCTCCATTGATGGAATAGGTATAGCCAGGAGTACCACTGATTCCTGTTATCGCCACAGTACCATCATTTCCTCCTTTACAACTTACATTGGTTTGAGAAGAAGTTGCCACAGAAAGGCCAATGGTAGGTTCTGTAATGGTTGAAGAAATCATTGCCGAACAACCACCAGAATCGATTACGGTGATGGTGTAGGTTTTTGCACCCAGATTAGTAAATGTATTTAATAATTGATTGCCTCCGCCATCGGAATACTGAAAAGGTGCAGTTCCACCAGTTACATTAACTGTTATTGATCCGGTATTAACTCCTTTACAGGCCACGTTAGTAGAAGAGCTGATAGAAGCAGAAAGAGGGTTAATTGGGCCTGCAACTACTACCTGTTTGCTGGCAGTACAAGCATTGCTGTCTTTTACCGCTACTTGGTACGTACCCGCTGTTAAGTTGCTGTAAAGGGGTGTTGCAGAAAAAGCGGCTCCATTTAATGAATAAGCATATGCTCCTCCATTGATTGTTCCACCGCTTCCTGTTACTGTGATGCTTCCACCATTTCCTCCAAAGCAACTTACATTAGTATGAGTAGCGTTTGCCGATAACGTACTTACAGGTTGCAGGATGTTCTCAATAACAGATGCAGTACAAGCATTGTTGTCTTTTACAGTGATGGTATAAGTTCCCGCACTCTTGTTGTTAAAGTTACCGAAAGGTTGTAAACTACCTCCATTGATGGAATAGGTATAAGGAGGGGTGCCATTAGCGCCCAACACTTCCACGCTTCCACCCGTTCCCGCTTTACACGTAACATTTGATATTGAGGTGGTGCTGAGTGAAAGACCAGTAACCGGCTCTGTAATTGTGGCATTAACTTCGGCAGTACATCCATTACCATCCATCACCATCATGGAATCTATTCCTGCTGATAAGTTGCTGAACGTACCTGAACCTTGAGCAGTTCCCGAATTAATGGAATAGGTATAAGTACCATTTCCGCCTGTACCCGCTATTAATAATGAACCGGTATTTGCACCTTTACATTTAACATTGGTTTGAGATGAAATGTTAGCAGCAAGCGGAAGGGTTGGCTGAGTTATTTGAATTGGCAAACTGATTGTACATTGATTACTGTCCTTTACAGTAAAGGTGTAGTTACCTGCCATTAAATTGTTAAAAGTAGCATTGGCAGAAAAACTAAGTCCGTCTTTCGAATAAGTATAAGGGGCTGTTCCTCCTGTAGCCTGAACCGTAACTGATCCGGTACTGCCTCCAAAACAAAGAACATTTGTTTTGGATTGCTGGGTCATTGTTAATGAGGTAGGTTCAGTAATAGTTGCGTTGGTTGTTGAGGTACAGGCATTTTTGTCCTTTACCATGATGGTATAGTTTCCAGCAGCCAGGTTAAATGTGTTGCTTGACTGGAAGGTTGTTCCATTGGAAGAGTAGGAATAGCCTGGAGTTCCACCAGCGGCATCCACTACGATATTCCCAGTTGAAGACCCATGACAAAATATATTCGTTTTGCTTGAAATGCTATCCATTAATGCAGCTGGCTCTGTAATGAAAACAGGTTTCTGAGCCATGCAACCATAAGCATCCTTCACCTGCATGAGGTAATTACCTGCCACCAGATGGTTGAAAACAGAACCGGAAACAAATGTAGTGTCACTGGTAAAGGAATAAGGGATTTGGCCTCCGCTTGCATTTATCTGGGCCGTTCCAAAACCTCCCTTACAAGGAACATTGCCAATAGGTATGGAGGTAATGTTTGGGGGAGCAACCGGGACAACTAATACAGTTGTTGAATTGCTACAGCTTCCGCTACTAACCATCAATGTATAGGATGTGGTTGTAGTGGGATTAGCAATTGGATTTGAAATGTTCACATTACTTAAACCCATATTAGGAGACCAGGAATAATTACCTCCACCACTGGCGGTAAGTTGCACTCCGGTTCCTTCACATGAATGATAAAGAGAAGCACCTGCAACTGCAGTAA
>Ga0206888_1160_pt1 | contig 16750 bp, 9 predicted proteins | sample Alteio_BWOrgHeat_90_FD_153258 | JGI IMG/M metagenome (GOLD analysis project Ga0206888, IMG submission 153258) | Enriched cells from forest soil in Barre Woods Harvard Forest LTER site, Petersham, Massachusetts, United States - Alteio_BWOrgHeat_Nextera4 ... | reverse complement strand
CACGAGGCGGAGGTCAACGGTGACAGACGATCGGTCTACTTCCTCCTCGTCATCGCCATCTTTATCATCGTTATCGCCTGGATAAATTATATCAATCTGGCAACAGCCCGCTCCATGGAAAGGGCAAAAGAGGTCGGCATCCGCAAGACCCTTGGTTCGCTTCGCAGCCAACTGATCGCCCAGTTCCTCTTCGAATCCTTACTCATCAACACCTTTGCCCTCATCCTCGCCTTCGTCCTCATCCTTGCCTGCCTGCCCCTGTTCAATACCATCGCCGGCAAAAGTCTGGACCTTTCCATCCTCGGTACCCCCGCCTTCTGGTCAACCCTCGGCCTGCTCTTCCTCGCCGGCACGATCCTCTCCGGCCTCTACCCGGCCTTCGCCCTGTCCTCCTTTAAACCGATCACCGTCCTCAAAGGCAAACTGTCGGGCACCAGCCACGGCTCCTTCCTCCGGCAATCGCTGGTCGTCGGCCAGTTCGCTGCCTCCGTCCTGCTCATGGTCGGCACCTTCGCCGTCTACCGCCAGCTGCATTTCATGCAACAACAGGACCTCGGCGTACAGATCGACCAGACCCTCGTCCTGAAAGGCCCGCGCATCCTCGACTCTACCTACGATAACAAACTCACGGGCTTCCGCGAAGAGATCCTGCGTATCCCGGGCGTAAGCCATATCACCGCCTCCACCGAAGTCCCCGGTCATAAAGTGGATTGGAATGCCGGAGGCATCCGCCTCGTCGGCGCGGACGACACAAAATCCCGCCAATACCGCGTCATCGGCATCGACTATGACTTCGCCGGCGCCTTCGGCCTGAAAGTTCTCCAGGGCCGCAACTTCTCACGGGACTTCGCCTCGGACACCGGCGCGGTCCTCTTCAATGAAGCAGCCGTAAAAGAAATGGGCTTCACCAAACCGGAAGAAGTAGTAAACAAGCGGATCGAATTCTGGGGGAAACAATATACCATCGTCGGCGTAGTGACCAACCATCACCAGGAATCACTCCGGCAATCCTTCGATGCACATATCTTCCGCCTCATCCCGGATGCCAACACCTATTATTCCCTAAAACTCACCGGCAACCGTGACGCCTGGACGGCTACCATCGCCGCCGTAAAAGCCCAATACAAATCCCTCTTCCCCAATAACCCCTTCGACTATTTCTTCCTCGACGACCGCTTTGCGGAACAATACAAGGCAGACCAGCAGTTCGCCCAAACCTTCGGGCTCTTCGCCGGCCTCGCCATCTTCGTCTCCTGTCTCGGCCTCCTCGGCCTCGCCTCCTTTGTCACCAACCAACGCACAAAGGAGATCGGCATCCGCAAGATCTCCGGCGCAGGCGTAGGCAATATCCTCACCCTCCTTACAAAAGACTTCCTGCGCCCCATCCTCCTCTCCTTCCTCGTCGCAACCCCGCTCACCTGGTTCGTGCTGGAGAAATGGCTGGACAACTATGCTTTCCGCATCTCCCTGACACCCTGGCTTTTCATCGGCCCCGCCATCCTTATCCTGCTCATCGCCCTGCTGACGATCACCACCCAAACCCTCCGGGCCGCCAACGCTAACCCGGTAAAAGCCCTGCGAAGCGAATAGCTTCGCAGACAAACAGATTCGAAGCGAATGGCTTCGAAAAAACAGACTCGAAGCGAATAATTTCAACCCAAAAAGCAACAAAACGATCCTATAACCCGACAATGGCATATACAACCAACCAACTATGCTTTTCAACCATCTCCGCACCGCCCTCCGCAACGTCTGGAAACAGCGGGCGACCAACCTCATCAATATCACCGGCCTCGCCGCCGGCATGACCGCCACCATCCTCATCTTCCTCTGGGTCACCAATGAGCTCACGTACGACAACTACCACCCCGGCTCGGGCCGCATCTATCGCACTACCACGAACGTCAAAAAGCTCAAATGGACCTTGGAAAGCGCGCCCCTTCCGCTCGTCGGCTCCATTCGCACCACCCTTCCCGGCGTAGAGGCCGTCACCTGCCTCAAACCCGCCTTCAGCACCACTTTCCGCATGGGCGACGAGTTTTTCATCGAAAAACAGAGCGCCTATGTCGACAGTTCCTGGTTCACCCTCTTCCACTACGATTTCCTCGAGGGCAACCCCCGCAATTTCTTCAGCCATCCCTTCAGCCTCATCCTCACCCAGTCGAAAGCAAAACAATACTTCGGCACAAAAGACCCCATCGGGCAAACCCTTCGCATCGACACCATCGATTACAAAGTGGCCGGCATAATAAAGGAGATCCCCGCCAACAGCAGCTTTCAATTCGGTGTGCTGATGCCGGTCGACGCCCTGCTGTCCAATCCCGCCCACCGCGAGTACGAGATGTCCTGGAACTACAACTACCAGATCTACCTGAAGCTTCGCCCCGGCGCCCGGCTGGATAGAATAGCAGCCGCCATTACGGATATGCAAACCCGCAACACCGGCAATAAATATGACACGTATTATTCATTGATATCCCTGAAAGATATCCATTTCGAGACCGATCTCACCAGCCAGGGAGGCATTATCCACGCCAAACGCAGCACGGTTACCATCTTCAGCATCCTCGGCATCTTTCTTATCGTCATCGCCTGCATAAACTACGTCAATCTCACCACCGCCCGCGCCAGCATCCGCGCAAAAGAAGTCGGCATCCGCAAGATCATCGGCGCCGGCAAGACCAGCCTCTTCCTCCAGTTCCTCATCGAATCTCTGCTGATCAGCACCCTCGCCCTGCTGATAACCATCGGCCTCGTATACTTCACCCTGCCTGCCTTCCGCAATCTCACGGGCAAGACCTTCCCGTCGCCTTTCGCCAACCCCGGAACATGGGCGATCATTGGCTTCACCCTCCTCGCTGCAACGGCCCTCAACGGCGTCTACCCAGCCCTCCTTCTGTCCTCCTTCCGGCCCCTCAACGTGCTCCGCGGTGCGACCATCCTGAAATTCAAAGATGTCTTTCTCCGGAAGGGCCTCGTCGTCCTGCAATTCACGTTCTCTATCATCCTTATCATCGGCACCCTGGTAATCAAACGCCAGCTCGACTATGTCCAGCACACCGACCCCGGCTACAATCGCAGCCAGGTTTTCAGCGTCAGTATTTCCGATACGTCCACCAGCGTAATAAAACAACAGTTGCTCGAACAGTCCAGCGTGGCAGGCGTCACCATCGCCAATCAATCGGTCGTCAATATCACCAACGCCAACACCGGCTCCGCCGACTGGGATGGCCGGGACACCTCCTTCCGTCCCACCGTCGCCATGCTCTCCGCCGACGAAGACTATAAAAACGTAATGCAATTACAGCTTGCGCAAGGCCGGTGGTTTGATGCCGGCACTCCGCAGGATAAACATAATTTCATTCTCAACGAAACGGCCGTCAACCTCTTCAATCTCCGCAAACCCGTCCTCGGTCAGCAGATGCGCTTCCAACGGGATACGGGCGAGATCATCGGCATCGTAAAAGATTTTCACTTCGCCAGTCTCCACGAAAAGATCCAGCCGATAATCATCCGCAACCGGGACTACGGACGCACTATCTATTTTGTCCGGTCCCGGCCGGGCCAGGCGACCCAGGCCCTGGCTGCCGCCCATGCCCTGGCCACCCGCTATACCCCCTCGAAACCCTTCAACTATACCTTCCTCGACGACCAGTTCGATGCTCTCTATAAAGCCGATCAAAAGGTCGCCACTCTGATCCTGGTGTTCTCCGCCATCGCCATCCTTATCTCCTGCCTCGGCCTCTTCGCCCTCGCCGCCTTTACCGCCCAGCAACGCATAAAGGAGATCGGCATTCGTAAAGTATTGGGGGCCACCGTTCCCAATATCATCGCCCTGCTTTCAAAAGACTTTGTCCGCCTGGTCCTGCTCTCCGTGGTCATCGCCACGCCCATCGCAGCATTCGCCATGCACAAATGGCTCGAAGACTTCGCCTACCATATCCCCCTCAACGCATGGTTCTTCATCGGCGCCGGCGGCCTGGCCCTCCTCGTCGCCGTCCTCACCGTCAGCACGCAATCCATCCGCGCCGCCACCTCCAACCCTATAAAAAATCTTCGCACCGAATAAATCCTTCTCCCATGCTCCTCCGCCACCTCCACACCGCCCTCCGCAATTGCTGGAAACAGCGCGCGACAAACGCTGTCAACATCACCGGCCTCGCCGCCGGCATGACCGCCGCCATTCTTATCTTCCTCTGGGTGACCAACGAACTCACCTACGATAACTACCACCCCGCCGCCAACCGTATCTACCGCGTCACCTCCTATATCAGCACGGCCAAATGGACATGGGAGACGGCTCCATACCAGCTCATAAACGCCACACGCACCAACGTCCCCGAAGCGGAATCCGTTACGGCCATCCAGCCCGGGAACGCGACGATCCGCCTGGGCGACGAATTCATCACTGAAAAGAACAGCGCCTTTATCGACAGCGCCTGGTTCAACGTCTTCCACTACGACTTCATCGCGGGCAACCCGCGCAATTTCTTTAGCTCCCCGTTCAGCCTGATCCTCACCCGGTCAAAAGCAAAACAATATTTCGGGGACAAAGACCCCATCGGCCGCACGCTCCGCCTCGACGCCACCGATTACAAAGTAGCCGGTATCATAAAAGACATCCCCGCAAACAGCAGCTTCCCCTTCGATTTCCTCATTCCGGTCGAAGCCCTCATTTCCAACCCCGCTCATAAGGACGACCTCAAATGGGGCAACTACAACTACCAGGTCTACATACGGCTCCGCCCCGGCGCCCAGCCGGAAAAAGCAGGCAGAACGATCACCCGACTCCTGCGCGCCAACGCCAAAGACGACCCGGAAAGCAAAAGCACCACCCTTTCCCTTATCAACCTGAAGAACATCCATTTCGAGACGGACCTTACCTTCGGCAGCCCGATCATCCATGCCAACCGCAGCACGGTCACCATCTTCAGCATCCTCGGCCTCTTCCTCCTCGTCATCGCCTGCATCAATTATGTCAACCTCACCACCGCCCGGGCCAGCCTCCGCGCAAAAGAGGTCGGCATCCGCAAGATCATCGGCGCCGGCAAGAATAGCCTCTTCCTCCAGTTCATCACCGAATCCTTCGTGATCAGCATCCTCTCCCTGCTCATCACCGTCGCCCTCGTCTACCTCGCCCTGCCCGCCTTCCGCGATCTCACCGATAAAACCTTTGCAAACCCCTTCGCCAACCCGCAGACCTGGCAGATCATCGGCGCTACCCTCCTCGCCGCCACGGCCCTCAACGGCATCTATCCCGCCCTGCTCCTGTCGGGCTTCAAACCGCTGAACGTTCTCCGCGGCAAAACCGTCCTCAAATTCAAGGACATCTTTCTCCGCAAAGGCCTCGTCGTCGTACAATTCACCGTCTCCATCGTCCTCATCATCGGCACACTGATCATCCAGCGGCAGCTTAGCTATATCCAACACTCCGACCCCGGCTACAACCGCAGCCAGGTCATCTCGGTGGTCATGAGCTTCCTCTGGTCAAAAAGTGAAGCAGAAAAGAACACCCTGACCGCCACCGTAAAACAGCAACTGCTTGAACAAACAGGCGTATCCGGTGTCGCAGTAGGCAACAGCTCGGTCATGAATGTCCGTAGCTCCAATTCCGGCTCCGCCGATTGGGATGGTCACGACACCTCCTTCCGGCCCACCGTCTACAATATGTCCGCCGACGAGGACTACCAGAAAGTAATGCAACTGAAGATGGCCCAGGGGCATTGGTTCGACCCACACAACGCACAGGACAAACATAACTTTATCATCAACGAAACCGCCCTCAACCTCTTCAACCTCCGCAAACCCGTCCTCGGCCAGCGCTTCAGCTTCGAAGGCGACACCGGCAAGATCATCGGCATCGTAAAAGACTTCCACTTCGCCAGCCTCCACGAAAAGATCAAACCCCTGCTCATCTACAACCAGGATAGATGGCGCGCCAATTTCTTCATCCGCACCGAACCAGGCCAGTCGGCCCGCGTGCTCGCCGCCACCCGCGCCCTCGTAAAAAGCTATGCTCCCTCGAAGCCTTTCGACTACGCCTTCCTCGACGATCAGTTCGACGGCCTCTACAAGGCCGATAAAAAGGTTTCCACCCTCATCCTGGTCTTCTCCGTCATCGCCATCCTCATCTCCTGTCTCGGGCTGTTTGCACTGGCCGCCTTCACCGCGCAGCAACGGATAAAAGAGATCGGCATCCGTAAAGTATTGGGCGCCACCGTCCCCAATATCGTCGCCCACCTTTCGCGCGATTTCGTCCGGCTCGTCCTGCTCTCCGTGCTCATCGCCACCCCCATCGCCGCCTGGGCCATGCATAAATGGCTGGAGGATTTTGCCTACCATATCCCCCTCAGCGCCTGGGTCTTCATCCTGGCGGGCGGACTGGCCATCCTCATCGCAGTCCTCACCGTTAGCACCCAATCGATCCGGGCCGCCACCGCCAATCCCGCCAAATCCCTCCGTACAGATTGAAGCGGGGTGCGCCAGCGCCACCGCTTCAAAAAAATTCATAGCTTTAAGCATGAACACACTGCTAAAACCAGCCCTTCGCCAGCTCCGGAAATACCCGGTGTTCTCCCTGATCAACCTGGGTGGGCTCGCCATCGGCATCGCCGCATCCTTTATCCTCCTCGTCTATACCCAACGCGAACTCAGCACGGACCGCCACTTCCGCGACGCCGACCGCATCGCCCGCATCGGCACGGACTTTTTCCAACTCGGCCCCTTCGCCTTCAGCCAACCCATGCTCCGCGACCTGGCCCTCGCCTCCTGCAAAGACGTCGAAGACGCCACCGGCTTCAACATGAACCCCGACCCCATCCGCACCAGCCGGGATGACCGCGCCTTCACCGGCATCCAAAACTACACCATCGACTCATCCTTCTTCCACGTCTTCTCCTTCGAAACCGCCGCAGGTACCATCCCTCAAAAAGGCCTCGCGCCAGGCCAGGCCATCCTCTCATCCACCCAGGCAAAAAAATTCTTCGGCGATAAACAAGCCATCGGCCAAACCATCTTTGTCGGTAAGGACCTCACACCCTATACGATCATCGCCGTCCTTAAAGAATCGTTCGCCAAATCCACCATCGATCCCCAGGTCCTCCTGCCCATACCTAAACGCACTGCCGCCTCGACGGCCAACTGGATGTCCGTCGAGCTCTATAACTTCGTCAAACTAAAACCCCAGGGCACCCTCGCCGGCCTCGACACCTGGCTCGAACGCCTCCGCGAAAAGGTCGTCTACCCTGCCAGCGGCTCGACCGACTCTTATAAGGTCTGGAAAACAAAAGGTACCTCCGTCTTCTTCTATACCAAACACCTCACCGATATTTACTTCCACTCGGAATGCAAATTTGACGATTTCGAAGGCGGCAACCTCACCCAGGTACAACTCCTCAGCGCCATCAGCATCCTCCTGATCTTGCTGGCAGTCATCAACTATGTCAACCTCGTCACCGCCCGCTCTTCCATCCGGCTCAAAGAGATCGGCCTCAAAAAGACCTTCGGCGCCCCAAGACGCGAACTGATAGCCCAGCTCCTCAAGGAATCCCTGCTTTTTAGCACATTAGCCTCGCTCCTGGCCTGCGGCCTCATTCAAGTCATCCTTTTTCTCTACCAGTATTCAACGGGTGCAGCCCTTACAGGGCCTATCCCCTTCCTCTCGGCCAACTATCTCTGGCTGATCCTTTTCTCACTCGTCGTCGGCCTCATCGCCGGCATCTACCCGGCGATCTATCTCACAGGCATTCGGCCAGGCCTCACCGTTCGCTCCACCGCAGGCGCCGGAAAGAATCTTCCCCTCCTGCGTAATAGCCTCGTTACCCTCCAGTTCATCATCGCCATCGGTCTGCTCTTCGTCTCACTGGTCGTATACAGCCAGTTGCAATACATGAAGAACAAAGACAAAGGGTTCCATACAGAAGGAGTCGTCTTCGTGGAAGATCCGGGGAACATGAACAATCCCGGAGTCGCCCGGAAATTTCTTACCCTCAAAACGCTCGTCGATCAGCAAGCCCAGGTCACCAGCTCCAGCCTCTGCGCCCGCGCACCCGCTGGTCACACCATGACAATGGGCAGCTACCGCAGCCCCGCGACAAAAAAAGATGTACTGCTGCAAACGTTCCAGGTCGATGAAAAATACATGTCGACCCTCGGCCTCCGCCTCACCGACGGCCGCAACTTCACAAAAGGACTGCTCAGTGACACCAACTCCCTTATCCTGAATGAATCGGCCGTCGCCACCATGGGCCTCTTCAACCCCGTCGGGACACTCATCAATGGCAGCGAACGCGTCATCGGCGTCGTCAAAGACTTCAATTACGCCTCCCTGCAGGAAAAGATCGCCCCCGCCGTCATCCGCTTCTCCCCCGACGGCAACACCAACCTCGCCATCCACGTCACCTCCGCCCACCCCGGCGCCTTCCTCGACTGGCTAAAAAAAGAAACCGGGACCGTCATCCCCGGCGAGAACGTAAACATCAGCTTCCTCGACGACAACTTCGGCCGCCTCGCCGCAAAAGACAAACTCCTCGGCCAGGCCATCACCTTTTTCACCGTCCTCGCGATCCTCCTGGCAACACTGGGCCTCATCGGGCTCACGTTGTTTACCATCGAGCGCCGCACAAAGGAGATCGGCATCCGCAAAGTACTCGGCGCGGGGAAGCTAAATATCCTCCGGCTGGTATCCGGCCACTTCATCCGGCTCGCCCTCATCGCTTCGGTCGTCGCCCTGCCACTGAGTTGGTGGCTCATCCACCGCTGGCTCGACAACTTCGCCTACCGCGTAACCATCGGCGCCGGCATCTTCATCCTCACCGAAACCCTTATCCTGTTCATCGCCTTTGCCGTCATCAGCGCACTGACCCTGCGCACCCTTTCGGCATCACCCGTAAAGAACCTTCGGACTGAATAAACATCGGTCACCGGCAACCGGGGCCACCCGATCACCGCCAACCGGGGCTCACAATCCCGGTCACGGTCCCGGAAAGGTTGTATCAAAACCGTACACTTTTTGTATCGAAATCGGACTACGGTCCGCACAAAGGCCTTATAACAAAATGATTTTCAAAACCTTGCAATCCGGCATGCCGTTGCAAGTATAGTAAACCCGAATATAAATCTCTAATTTTTCAACATGATCGATCTTAAGCGTATCTCGAAATGGGTAAATGTAGGCGGAAAACCCAATTTTATTTTAAAGGACATCAACCTGGAAATAAAAGAAGGGGAATTTGTCTCCATCATGGGACCCTCCGGTTCCGGCAAATCGAGCTTACTGAACGTCATCGGAATGCTGGACGACTCCTCCGAAGGCGAATATTTCTTCCTTGGCCAGGCCGTCCACACGTTGAAGGAAAAGCAACGGTCCCAACTGTATAAACAATACATCGGTTTTGTTTTCCAGGCCTATCATCTCATCGACGAGCTCACCGTTTACGAAAACATCGAAACTCCCCTCATCTACCAGAATATAAAAGGTTCTGAACGTCAGGCCATGGTAGCAGACATCCTCGACAGGTTTCAGATCGTCGGTAAAAAAGGCCTCTTCCCTACCCAACTGTCCGGCGGACAACAACAGCTCGTCGGCATCGCCCGCGCCCTCATCGGTAAACCAAAACTGCTGCTGGCCGATGAACCCACCGGCAACCTCAATTCCCGCCAGGGCGAAGAGATCATGGACTTGTTCAAACAGCTCAACAACGAAGGCGTGACCATCATCCAGGTAACCCACTCCGAGAAGAATGCGGGTTATGGGTCCCGGATCATCAACCTGCTGGACGGCCGGATAGATAACTCTAACTAAAGCCGCGGCACAACTTTATATACATTACATATATGCGATATCTATCTTTTGCTCTTTTGCTCCTGTCCTTCGCCCTATGCACCCAAAAGGTCCTCGCCCAATCGGCGACTGCCCAGTCCGGCGGCAGCCCGGGCGATGCCATCAGTGGCACCATTACCCTCAAACAGGCCGTTGACATCGCCATGAAGAATAACCTGGTGATCAACCAGTCCGACCTGACGTCGCAATCCTACAAAATAGCCTTTGACCAGTCATGGGAATATATGTTGCCCACCTTCAGCGCAAGTGCCGGCCAGTCGATCAACTTCGGCCGGTCGATCATTTCTTCAAGTAACACCTACGTCAACTCCCAGTTCGAGAGCGGTAGCGCCGGGGTCAACGCTGGCCTCGTGATCTTTAAAGGCCTGCAATATCAAAATGGGCTGAAACAGGCGCGCTATGCCTATGATGCGTCTAAGCGGGACCTTCAGTGGCAAAGAGACAACATCACCCTCAACGTCCTTCTCCAATACCTCCTGATCCTAAGCAACCGGGATCAACTCGCCCTCGCCCGCACCCAGGCCCAGGTCGACAGCGTACAGCTCGAAAGACTAAAGCTGCAAAACGCGGAAGGCGCGCTCTCGCCCATGTCCAACCTGACGGATCTCCAGGGCCAATACGCAGGCGATATGGTGAATATAGCCAATGCCGTCAACAACCTGGAATCGTCCAAGGTCGGGCTGTTTACCTTGCTGAATATCCCCTACAACAGAGACGTCGACTACCAGAACACCGTCACCACCAGCGACATCGCAGAATATCCGGCCAATTCGGACAGTATCTTCCGCACCGCCCTGCAGGTCCTTCCAAATGTGGAATCGGCCCGGCTGAAAGTATTGGTCAACGAAAAAGCCCTGGCCGTTGCCCGGGGAGCCTACTTTCCGACCGTCTCATTCGGAGCTGGCGTTAGCACCAACTGGACCAACTCCCCGGCCCCGTCATCTTCGCATGCCGCCGACAGCACCTATTCTCCGACCCAGGGTCTCTACAATGCCAACGGAACTCAATACAATATTTACTCAAAGCAATACCTCGGGGTAACAAGTACCTATCCAAAATGGGGCGATCAGTTCAAGAACAACAGGGGGGAAAACATCGGCATCAACATCAGTGTCCCGATCCTCAACGGCTTCCAGGTGCGTAACAACGTCCGCAATGCAAAGCTCAACCTCAGGAATGCACAGCTCAACAACACTAACATCCGCCTGGTCCTGCAGCAGAATGTCGAACTGGCCTTCCAGAATATGATCCAGGCCTACAAAAGCCTCAAGTTCTATACGGAACAGGCCAAAGCCTACGAAGAGTCTTTTCGCATCGCCAACATCCGTTTCACGGAAGGCGTCATCGCCTCGGATGCCTATATCCTAGCCAAAGGACATAGCGATCAGGCAGAGGTGAACTTAGCCGCTTCCAAATACATCTATATTTTCCGGACAAAAGTGCTGGATTACTATCAGAACAAGCTCGCGATCCCGACCCCCTGACCAGCGATCAACGAATAACCGATAGCCAATCACGCAGGTGGTTGGCTATTTTATTTCCCTCCACCATAAAGCCGTCATGGCCATAGGCCGAATCTATCTCGACAAATCGCACATTCGGCAGATGCTCCGCCATATGCCGCTGCTCTTCCACCGGGCAAAGGATATCACTGGTTATCCCGATCAATAAGGTCTCCTGGGTGATCCCTCTCAACACCGTCTCGGGATCTCCGCCCCTTCCCCTCGCCAGCTGGTGGCTATCCATCGCCTTCGTCAACAGCCGGTAACAACACGCATTGAACCGCTCTGCCAGCTTCTCCCCCTGGTAGTCGATATACGAAGCCGCCCGGTACCCATCCAGCTTCTCCACATCCGGGTCCGCCTGCTTTTGCACCATGATCCCATAATTGCGATAGGTCAGGATACCGATAGCCCTCGCCGCCTTCAAACCATTCCGCCCCGCACTCGGTGACGCATCCCGCCAACTCGCGTCCGCTTCTATCGCCAGCCGCTGGGCCGCATGCACCGCGATCCCCCACGCACTCTCCGCCGGGGAAGTCGCTATCAGAAAAAGCTTTTCGATCACGGCAGGCTCCATCACCGCCCACTCCAACACCTGGTACCCGCCCATACTTCCTCCCATCAACAGATGGATCTGGTCGATCCCCAAATGCTTCCGCAGCAGGATGTGCGCCCGCACCATGTCCCGGATGGTAACCATCGGGAAATCGGCATACAGCGGCTCCCCACCCGGTCCACCCCCGCCCGGCACAGGGCCACCCTCTGCCCCCTTTCCCGCTCCAAACTCGCCCTCGCCAGCGCCCGCACCCAGGGGCCCCGTACTCCCATAACAACTGCCAAGGATATTCGCACAGACAATAAAATAGTCCTTCGGCCGGATAGCCCCATTCTCCCCTACCACCCCCGGCCACCATCGGGCGACATCGGAATTGGCGGTCAGCGCATGACAAACCCAGACCACATTGCTCCGGTCCGCATTCAACTGCCCATAGGTATGATAGGCTATCGTAATTCCGGGCAGCCACCCGCCCGCTTCCAACGCAAAAGATTGCTCAGATGTAAAATAATTCATTAAGCCGGTTCTGGCCGGTCAGGCCTTTTAAAATTCGATGCAATTTACGGGCTTACGTATCGTAAATTTGCAAAAATCTTCCATTTATGATCAGGATAGAGCTCGACAGGATCAGCGGAGACTTCGGTTTCGAGGCAAAAGATACCTCCGGACACACCGTCCGCCTCGACAGCAGCCCGGAGTCGGGCGGAGCCAACTTCGGCGTCCGGCCCATGCAAATGCTACTCATGGGCCTCGGCGGTTGCAGCGGCATGGATATCGTGTCCATCCTCAACAAACAACGCCAAACCATCGAAGGCTTTCATATGACCATCGACGGCCAGCGGGAAACAGGAAAAGAGCCCACCCTCTGGGAGGTCGTCCACATCCATTTTGCCCTGAAAGGCCCCATAGACCCCGATAAGGCAAAAAAAGCCTGCGAACTGTCCATGGACAAATACTGCTCCGTCGCCGCCACCCTCCGCGAGGCCCGCTGCACCATCACCTGGGAAGTCTCTGTCAACGACGAGACCGCCTACTCCACCATTTAATTCATTCATATGTCCTCCCATCGCATAACAAAAGCCATCCGCATCCGCGCCGACCAAACCCCGGAAAAGGAACATTCCAGCCCCCTCTTCCTCACCAGCAGCTTCACCTATGAAGATGCCGAAGAGATGCGCGCCGTCTTCGCCGATGAAAAAGAAGGCAATATCTATAGCCGCTTCAGCAACCCCACCGTACAGGAATTCACCGATCGGCTGGCCGCCCTCGAAGGCGCTGAGACCGGCTTCGCCACCGCCTCCGGCATGAGCGCCGTCGTCGCCACCTTCCTGACCTTCCTGAAAAAAGGCGATCATCTCCTGTCCTGCAATGCCATTTTCGGCAGCACCCACACCGTCATCACAAAATTCCTTCCCAAATACGGCATCGACTATACCTATGTCAGCGCCACCGACACCACCTCCTGGGAAGCCGCCATCCGGCCCAATACCCGCATGATCTACCTCGAGACGCCGACCAACCCGGGGCTCGACATCGTCGACCTTGCCGCCGCCAGCGCCATCGCCCGCAAACATAACCTGTTGCTCAACGTCGACAATTGCTTCGCCACCCCCATCGGCCAAACCCCCATCGATTTTGGCGCCGACCTCGTCGTCCACTCCGCAACCAAATGGATCGACGGCCAGGGCCGCGTCCTCGGCGGAGCCATCCTCGGAAAAAAAGAGCTCATAAAAGAGGTCTACCTCTTCTGCCGGAGTACCGGCCCCTCCCTCTCCCCCTTCAACGCCTGGGTGCTCAGCAGAAGCCTCGAAACCCTCGACGTCCGGATGGAACGCCACTCCTCCAACGCCCTTTATCTGGCTCGTAGCCTCGAAGGCCACCCCGCCATCTCGGCGCTCCGCTACCCCTTTCATCCCACCCATCCCCAATACGACATCGCCCGCCGGCAGATGAAAAACGGCGGCGGCATCCTTTGCTTTGAGCTAAAAGGTGGCCTCGAAGCCGGCCGCAAATTCCTGGATAATCTAAAAATGCTCTCCCTCACCGCCAACCTCGGGGACACCCGCAGCATCGCCTCCCACCCCGCCAGCACCACCCACGCCAAACTTACCCCCGAAGAACGCGCCGCTGTCAATATCACCCCCGGCCTCATCCGCATCTCCGTGGGCCTCGAACATCGCGACGACATCCTCGCCGATATAAAAAATGGGCTGGCGTAAGCCAACCCATTTTTCTATAGTATCTTTCATGCCTCCTGCCGCACAGGGCAGAACTTCGGTTAATCTCCCCAGATCTCGCCCTCGCCGTTCAACCATCCCTTCACCAGCTCCGTCGTCACCGACTTCGGCCGCTCCAACGGGAACCCGAGCGCCCGGTCCCAGCAAAGGCTCGCCAACACCCCCAGCGCCCGGCTCACTCCGAACAACACCGTATAGAACTCATATTCCACCAATCCGTAATGCACCAGCAACGCGCCACTATGCGCATCCACATTCGGCCAGGGATTCTTGATCTTGCCCAGCGATTGAAGGATGGGCGGCACCGTATCATAGATATTCCATACCGTCTGCACCAACGGATCATCCGGCATATGCTTCTTACCAAATTCCATCTGCGCCGAAAATCGTGGATCGGTCTTGCGCAACACCGCATGACCATAGCCGGGAACCACCTTACCCTCGCTCAGCGTCTTACGCACATACGCATCTATCTGCTCCTTCGAAGGCAGCTCGACACCCAGTTCTTCCCGCATCTCCAGGATCCATTTGATCACCTCCTGGTTCGCCAGCCCGTGCAACGGACCCGCCAGACCATTCATCCCCGCCGCAAAGCTCAGGTAGGGATCACTCAACGCCGATCCCACCAGGTGCGTCGTGTGCGCGCTCACATTCCCCCCCTCATGATCCGCATGAATGGTCATATACAGCCGCATCAACTCGCGGAAGGTCTCGTCCTCATAACCGAGCATATGCGCAAAATTCCCCGCCCAGTCCAGCAGACCATCCGGATGGATATGATCCTCGTCCTTATATTTTCTCCGGTAGATATACGCCGCCACCCGGGGAAGCCGCGCGATCAGGTCCATCGAATCGTCGAACACCGCCTCCCAGTAATCCTTCTTGTTCATCCCCTTTGCATACCGCTCAGAGAATTTGCTCTCCGTCTGCAAAGCCATTATCGCCACGACAAACTGCGTCATCGGGTGCGAATCCTTTGGCAACGCCTCTATCGCCGCAAAAACATGGTTGGGGACATGGCTCCGGCGCTGCCAGTTAGCCGTTATATCGTGTACGTCTTCTTCTGTCGGTAATTCACCCAGCAACATCAGGTGGAACAAGCCCTCCGGCAACGGCTCCGTTCCCTTCGGCGCCTTCGGCAGCCGCTGTTGCAGTTCGGGGATCGAATACCCGCGAAACCGGATCCCTTCCTGGGCATCCAGCAGCGATGTCTCCGTCACTAACCCCGTAATCCCCCGCATCCCCTGGTAGATCTGCGAAAGCGTCACTTCTCCAATCTTCTTATTTCCATGCTCCTTGATAAGATCCTTTATCTCGGCACCCACCACATCGGCCTTGGCCTTGAACCTGTCCTTTATAATAGCCATATCATTAGATTTCGATCGTTAAAGGTAATCCACAGACCGTTGAATAACAAATGATCCGAACCAAAATAAATTAAATTCACATTAAGTCCCGGAGCTGCCTATTTGGGCGTCTTCACATACAATACCCCCGCAACAAAGGTGAAAATAATATTAGGCAGCCATGCCGCCAACAAGGGCGGAAGATCCCCTTTTGTAGAAAAAGTCACTGCAAACTTGTCCATCACCACAAAGATGGCCGCCAGGACGATCCCCACCGCCAGGTGCAGCCCGCTGCCCCCCCTGATCTTCCGGCTGGCAATGATCGCACCTATCAGCGCCATGATGATCACCGAGAACGGCGTAGCATCCCGGTGATAAAGCTCCACCTTGAAGGTATTAAGCCCCTCCGAACCCCGCACCTCCTCCATATGGATGAATTGGTGCAGCTCCGGTGTCGTCAGCTTGTCCTTTAAATAGTCATCCCGCCGCAACTCCTTCGGCTGGACATTGAGATTGAGATGCATACTGTCCTCTTTCTTCATCGTCTCCCTCAGCCCATCGATCGTCCGCTCTACCACCGTCGTCAGCTTCCAGTCCTTCTTTGCCGCATCCCACCGCACCGACTCCGCCCGCACATTATAATAGACCTTGTTCCCCTTCAGTTTCTGCAGGAAGAAATTAGTGGCCACCTTGTTCGACGTATCATAATACCGGAACCCCACAAACGTAGTGGGATCCACCCGCAGATAAAAATTGTTGTTCTTGTAAGGGTCCCCGTTGTAACTGCTGTTCCGGTCCACATACACCGCCTGGAAATCCGTCCGGATCTCGTTGGCCTTGGGGATAAAGTACTGGGAGGCGAACCAGAAGATCAGCGCAAGAAAGACCGACCCTATCAGGTAGGGCCGCAGCATCCGGTTAAAACGGACGCCGCCCGCCAATATCGCGATGATCTCCGACCGCCCCGCCATCTTGCTGCTGAAATAGATCACCGCAATAAAGACCATCAGCGGGTAGATCATCGACATGATAAACGGGATGAACCCGATATAATACAGCATGATCAACTGCTTCGCATTCAACCCGCTCCGGACAAAGTCATCCGCCTTCTCGCTCGTGTCGATCACCACTGCAATAGACGTGATCACCAGCATCGTAAACACGAAGGTCCCAAGAAATTTTTTTAATATGTACCTATCGATCAACTTGATCATGCGGCGCAAATGTAAGACGAAAACCCCTGCCCTAAGACGCCGCATTCGCCTTCC
>Ga0206888_1159_pt1 | contig 16788 bp, 17 predicted proteins | sample Alteio_BWOrgHeat_90_FD_153258 | JGI IMG/M metagenome (GOLD analysis project Ga0206888, IMG submission 153258) | Enriched cells from forest soil in Barre Woods Harvard Forest LTER site, Petersham, Massachusetts, United States - Alteio_BWOrgHeat_Nextera4 ... | reverse complement strand
TCGGGAACTATAACTTCGCCACACCGTATTCGCACGAAAGCACTCACGGAATGCTGTTGCTCCTGGTGACGGCATTTGTCGCGGTTCGCTGGTGCGTGAAGCCTAACCGATTGACCGCGTTCGCGCTGGGTTTATGCGGCGGAGTATCGGCGGTGCTCAAGCCGGAGTTCATGCTCGCGGCGGGTTTTTTGGGAATCGCGGTGTGGGCGTTGCGCTGGGTCCAGAAAAAGCCGGTGGGTGTGGTGGAGCATTTGCTGCTGCTGGCGGGTGCGGCGCTGCCGACGCTGGTTTTCGCGGCGGCGTTCGCGCGGGGCGAGTCATGGACCGCCGCTTTCGAGGACGCGAGCGAGGCTTGGTGGGTGCTGATTGCAACGCCGGTTCTGCGGGGCTCAACGCAGCAGGCGGGGTTTACGGGTCTCGATCATCCGTGGGCAAACGGGCTGGTGGAATTGAACGCCACGCTCTATGCGGTGGTGATCATCGGTGCGGTTTGGGCGGCGGGTTGGATCGTGAACCGGCCGTGGTCGCGAACGGTGCGCCTCGCGACGGCGCTCGGCGCGGCGGCCGTGGTTTGCTCGTTCAAGACCGCGGATGCGTGGCGTGACGCGGGCCAATGTTTTCCTGGGCTGGTCGTCGTCGTGGGGGTTTTGATCCTTGTACGTATGGCGCGGCAATTGCGGGCGGACAGGCGGTTGGATGAGCGGACGCTGATGGCGTTCGCGCTGGTGGTGCTGGCGGCGGCCATGCTGGCGCGGATGCCTTTGCGCTCGCGGGTTTATCATTTTGGTTTTTTCCAGGCGGCGCTCGCGGGAATGGTGATCGCGGCGGCGATGGTGGCGGAAATTCCGGCTTGGGTGGGCGCGGGCTTGGCAGGCCGGCGGGTCGCGGCGGCGGGATGCGCGCTGGTGCTGGTGGCGGTATGCGGAGCCATTGCCGCACGATCGCACCTGATTAATTCGGACCGAACACAGGCCATCGCCGCGGGATCGGACCGTTTCTACGCCTTCGACCGAGAGGTCGATCCCACGGGTCTGCTGGTGAGTTGGACGGTTGAGCGGATGCGCCTGGCGCCGCTCCGTGCGACATTGCTCGTCCTGCCCGAGGGCGTGATGATTAATTATCTCACGCGGCGGATCAGCCCGGTGCCGCCGTTATCGTGGCAGGTTCAGGAGCCCGAGTTCACGGCGGAGTTGAAACGCCATCCGCCCGATTATGTCGCCCTGCTTTCGCGTGACCTGGGCGAATACGCCATCCGCCATTTTGGCGGGCCGGGAAACCCGGGCGAAGCGATCATGAAATGGGTGACGGAGAATTACGAGGTCGATGCGTTGCTGGGGGCGAATCCGCTCAGCGGCGCCAAGGCGAAGGGAGCGGTGATTTACCGGTGGAAGGCGGCGACAGCCCAGGCGGTATCACAACCACATTTCCCGATGCATTCATCCAACACGGGTCTTGATTCCCAAGGCCGCTGACAGTATTTTCAAAACATGGCTGTTACTGTTGAAATGGTCGCGGAGGAAGCGCTGACTCTGCCCGTCAGCGGACGCGTTTCATTGGTGGAGACGCTCCTGGCCAGTCTTGCGGGTGAAACGAACCCAACTGTGGAGCGTGCCCACCTGGATGAAATCCGTGGGCGGCGGACCGCCGTACGCTCAGGTAAAGCAAGTCTCGTTGATGGCACAGAGGCACTCCGGGAAGTCCGCGCCGCTTTGCGGAAATGAAGTATCGCTTCGTTGATGAAGCGTTGACTGAGTTCACGGCGGCCGGTCGTTATTACAACCAACAGGCGCCGGGACTGGGCGACGCCTTTGTGAATGAGGTTGAAGCCGGCATCGGCGTGATTCTCAACGGACCCACAGTTTGGCGTGTGATCGAGGATGAGGTCAGGCGCTACCTAATTAAACGTTTTCCATATGGCATTTACTATACAACCGAAGGCGATGGTGTTGTGATTTGGGCGGTAAAGCATCTTCACCGTGACCCCGATTACTGGCAGCACCGTCGTAAATAAAAACCGGGATTTTGGATGCAAGGAGATTTGGCTGCCGTAACTTGAGACTGTTTGCGATTTTTACAATCAATTAGGCCTAACTGCGTCGAATGCGATTGCCAAACGCGATCAACCGGTGCACAAGGTCGCTTTGTAATTTCATGAAGACTTTGAATTTTATTCTGGCGGGGTGTTTGATCGTGGCGGCTTCGGTCGCGGCGGAGGACTTGGCGCCGGTGTTTCTGGCCAACCCCTTGCAAGGGACCGATTCCTCGCCCAACTTTTCCCACGGAAACGAGTATCCCGCCATCGGCCTGCCGTTTCCGATGAACGTCTGGGCGCCGTACACGCAGCCGGAACGCGATTCGTTCTTTTACCAATACCGCAAGCCGAAAATCCGGGGCATCCGCCAGACCCACCAGCCCAGCGCGTGGATGGGTGATTACGCGACCTTCGCGCTGATGCCGGTCAGCGGGGATTTGGTGGTGACCGGCGAGGATCGGGCCTCCGAATTCAGCCATGCGAGGGAGATTGCGCAGCCGAGTTATTACAAGGTTCATCTCGATACTTGGAACGCCACCGCAGAGGTGACGCCGACCGAGCGCGCGGCGCGTTTCCGTTTTACTTACGAGGATCCCAAGGATGCGTACGTCGTTCTCAATGTGTTCGCCGGCAAGCCCGCCGGATCGGTCGAGATTATTCCCGGCGAGAACAAAGTCATTGGCATCGCGCGCAACAACAGCGGCGGAGTGCCGGACAATTTCGGCAATTATTTCGTAATCGTGTTCGACCGGCCGTTCACGGCGTACGGGGTATGGACGCCCGACTCGATCGAGACGAATAAAATGAAGTTGGAGAGCGAGAAAGCCTTGGGCGCGTATCTGAAATTCGACGTGTCGGCGGGGAAGACGGTGGGTTGCAAAGTGGCATCATCATTCATCAGCGCGGAGCAGGCGGCGCGCAATTTGGAAAAGGAAATCGGTGACGCGGATTTCGACACGGTCCGGCAGCGCGCGGAGACGCGGTGGAATGAGACGCTCGGGCGCGTGAAGGTTGAGGGAGGTTCTGAGGACCAGCGGCGCACCTTTTACAGCGCGCTGTATCGCGCGGTGCAGTTCCCGCAGAGATTTTACGAGTTCGACGGCCAGGACCACCCGATTTATTACAGTCCCTACGATGGAAAGGTGCATGACGGGCACATGTATACGGACAGCGGTTTCTGGGATACTTTCCGCGCGGCGCATCCGCTCATCAACCTGCTCTTCCCCGAGGTGAGCGCCGAGATTCAAGAGGGCCTGCTTCACGCGTATGACGAGAGCGGCTGGTTGCCCGCTTGGTCCAGCCCGGGCCATCGCGCGATCATGATCGGAAATCACGCGTTTTCGCTGATGGCGGATGCGTGGACCAAGGGCATCACCAATTTCGACGCCGGAAAAGCGGTGGCCGCCATGACCCACGACGCGAACACGCAGGCGCCGCCGGGCCTTGATACCATTGGCCGCGATGGCGCGTATTTTTACCACACACTGGGTTACGTGCCTTATGACAATGGGCGCAACAAGGGCACCAACTCGTATCGCGAGGCGGGGGCGAAGACCTTGGAATTCGCGTACGATGATTTTTGCGCGGCGCAATTGGCCGCGGCCACGGGGCATAAAACGGAGGCGGAGGCATTCGCCAATACCGCGATGAACTACACGAACTTATTCGACGCCAAAATTGGTTTCATGCGCGGCCGCAAGGTGGACGGAACGTGGGACGAGCCGTTTTATCCCGAGGAATGGGGCGGGCCGTTCACCGAGGGCAACTCGTGGCATTGGACGTGGAGCGTGATGCAGGACGTGCCGGGATTGGTGGAATTGATGGGTGGTGAAAAAGCGTTCGGTGACAAACTGGACGCGGTTTTCTACGCCGGCGTGGGCGTGAAAGTGGGTAGCTACGGCCAGATGATTCACGAGATGACCGAGATGGTCGCGGGCAACATGGGGCAATACGCGCACGGCAACGAGCCGGTGCACCACATGCTCTACCTGTATGATTACGCCGGGCAGCCGTGGAAAGCGCAATCGCGCATCCGCCAGACGATGACATTGCTTTACCAACCGACGCCCGATGGCATTTGCGGCGACGAGGATACCGGCCAGATGTCCGCGTGGTATGTGTTTAGCGCGCTGGGATTCTATCCGGTTTGCCCGGGCGATCCGGTTTACTTGATCGGCAGTCCGTTGTTCGACCAGGCGACCATTTCATTGCCAAACAACAAGACTTATATAGTCACCGCGAAAAATAACGGGCCGCAGGAACCTTACATTCGCGGCGCGAAGATCAATGACGAAAGTTACACGAAAGTTTACTTGAGGCACCAAGACATCGCCAACGGCGGCGGGATTACTTTTCAAATGGCGTCCGAGCCGAATTACAAATGGGCGGTCGAGGCGGCTGCAAGGCCCGGCTCGGCGCTGGGACGGTTGCGGGAGACGTTAAAATGACACCCGGCGGCCCCACTGTTTTTCAATCCGATTTTCACGGTTGACAGCGGCATCCGCGCGTGGCTTGATTCGGAAACGTTTCCCAGCGTTGAATCAACCCAATAAGCCAATGAAAACATTTAAAGCAACCGTACTTCTTTTTCTGATAACCGCGCTGATTTCGCCGGCCCGCGCCGAGGACAACGAAGCCATTAAGAAAGAGCTGGCGCTCTTCCAAGGCGAGTGGACGATGGTTTCCGGCTCCGCGAACGGACAGGACATGCCGGAGGATATGCGCAAGGAGATGAAACGAATCTGCAAGGGGGATGAGCTTACCGTCACGATGTCCGGCGAGGTTTTCATCAAGGCCAAAATCACGATTGATCCGTCCAAGAAACCCAAGACCATTGATTATCAGATGACCGAGGGATTCACGAAGGGCAAGACGCAGCTTGGGATATATGAGTTTGATGGGGATACGCTCAAGTCGTGTTTCGGCTCGCCCGGCGCGGAGCGTCCGACCGATTTCACCGGCAAACCGGGCGCGGGGCGCACCTTGTCGTTTTGGAAGCGGGTGAAGCCCGCCCAACCGGCGGCGGGCCAGAAACCGGCGCAATAGGCGTTTTCAGATAAATTGGGGAAGGGTGTGCCACCCCACGAATCCAACGTTAGGCGAGAAGCGACTCCTAACCCCGCCCTCCCCATGAACCTTAATGGGCGAAAACGCCCTTTTGATCCGTCCTGGCTTAGTCGTTCGCATCCGGGTATGGAGTTCCGGCTTTAGCCGGCAGGGCGGTAGCATCGTCGGACACGTTGAAAGTTCTCCCATCCTCGGCAATTGCCCGCGCTCCGCCGCCTGAAGGCGGAACTCCATACCCGGACGCGCCACATCACGCCGGTTCAGGGGTTCAATGCGCGAATGTTTCGGAGAATTCCCTCCTCGACCGAAGAGGAGGGTGGAGAAATCCGGACTAGCCGATGAAGCTGTAGTCGTAGGGCTTGCGCATTTCGCGGCCGATCCAGGCATTGGCTTCTTTGGCGTGGTCGCCGGTGAATTTTTCCGTTTTCGTGTCCCACTGGAGTTTCAGGCCGGTGCGCAAGGCAATGGCGCCCAGATGGCAAATTGAGGCGGAGCGGTGGCCCACGTGAACGTCGGCAATCGGGGATTTGCGGGTGCGGATGCAGTCGAAGAGATTGCCCATGTGGTCGTCGCTTTTGTAGAGGCGGATCGCGTTGTCGGGCAGGGGCGTTTTGATGATCGCCTCGTCACTGGCCTCAATTTCCGTGCGGTTCACCCAGAGCCAGCCGTCGGTGCCCTCGAATCTCAGGCCGTTGGACTGACCCTTTTCGTTGACCTTGCCGCCGAAAATATTTTCATCGGTGGTTGTTTTGGTGGTTTGAACCACGCCGTTACCGTAGGTGAATTTGACCTCGTATTCGCTAAAGGTTGTGTAGCCGCCGGGGATGGGCTGCGTGAGCGGCTTGCCCTCGACCGCAACAGGGCCATCGACGTCCATGGCCCAACGGGCGATGTCATTGTGATGCGCGCCCCAATCGGTCATCGTGCCGCCGGAATACTCATACCAATAGCGGAAAGTGAGATGGCAGCGTTCCTTCACGTAATCCACCGAGGGCGCCTGGCCCTGCCAGAAATCCCAGTTCAATTCCTCGGGAACCGCCGAGGATTTGAACGGCCCCTCGCGCAAACCGGCGGGCAGGAAGACAGTGATCGTTTTCAGTTTTCCCAAACGACCATTGCGGATGAGTTCGCAGGCCAAACGAAACCGGCGATCGCTGCGTTGCTGCGTGCCGGTTTGGAAAACGGTTTTGTACTTCTCGACCGCCTTAATAAGATGCTGCCCCTCCTCGATGGTCAACGTGAGCGGCTTCTCGCCGTAGCCGTCCTTGCCGGATTGCGCGACGGCGAGATTCACGAGCGTGTGCCAATGATCGGGGGTTGCGTTAATGACCACCTGAATGTCCTTTCGCTCCATCAATTTGCGAAAGTCGCCGAATTTCTCGGGCGTCTTGCCGTCGCGCGTGAATTGTTTGGCAGCCTCGGCGGCGTGATTCTCATCCACGTCGCACACGGCCACGATATCGCCGAAATGCCGGAAGGCGTTGGTGGCGTCAGCCCGCCCCTGCCCCCCGCAGCCAACCAGCGCGATGTGCGGCCGGTCGTTCGGCGCGGGAAGATCGGGCAGCGGCGCGGCTTCCGCGCGGTCGCGCTCCAGAAACCACGCCGGCAGCGCGGTCGCCGCCGCGGTCATGGAAACGGATTTTAGAAAGGACCGGCGCGAAATGTAAAACGGGTTGACAGGCATGGGGAAATTAGGCCCGGAAGATGGGGCGGCGTCAAAGGGTTTTTGATTCCGCGCGGGTCTCCTCCTAGAAATCATCCGAGCGCGGGGCTACCAATAAGTTTTATAACGTTTGGGTCCAAGGATTGAAAACTTGGACACCCAATCGTGCAAAATCCGGAGTGTTGCGGGTTGCAACCGTCCAACCACGAGTGGAGGCGGTCGCTGCACTGAATGAATCGCGGAGTTCCAATGAAGCGCCCTGCTTAAGAGCGGCACTGGTGGTGCGACCCCATTCCAGAGCTTCCATCTCGCCAAACTCAGCCAGCGGCAATGCCAGCACGTCGGCTAAGAATTCCTTCAAAGCCGGCGTCGGATTGTTTTCGACCCCTTGGGCAATCTCCGCCAGTACAATCGCGCTCAGACGAATGTTTTCGACCGGAACCGCATGTAAAAATGCCACGACGGACGGGTCGGGGGTTCCTTTGGTAATTTCACTCAGCACATTTGTGTCGAGCAGAAAAATCACAGAGACACTTTCTTGACCTTTCCCCCGGCTGGCATGATGTCCAGCTTAAGTCCGCGCCCAGAGGCCAGGGCATCCCACACGGAAAGCCGTTTTGGGCGCGGGGGACGGGCGGATTGGCGCAACACCGGCCCGGCAATCTTGACGGATTGGCGGAACACATCCTGAACGGACAGGTGGGTCAACCTGGCCGTTTCCCTGACCTCATTTAGGAGATCATCGGGAACTGAGAGCGGAATGGTTTGAGCCATATAAGAATCCTACTGGCATTCGACCAAAAATCAACGCGTCATTCCCCGAGCATCAACCTTGGAATCTGCCATGTCCCCTGGTTGATCCGGCAGCGGCCACACCAGTTCGGCTCTCTCGCCGGGGCCGACGACGAAACGTGTGATCCTTGGCCGGGGACTACCATGAGTTATCACGGGGAGTTCATGCACCGGGAAGATTCCAATGGAATAAAGCATAAACCGGCCGTCATTTAAGACATACCGCAGCGGCGCGCCGTCCAAAAAATCAGTGGGCGGCCGCGGGAGAAAATCCGGCACCAGAGCCTGCAACGTCCCCGGGTACGAACCGTGTTTCGCGTGGTAACGTTTGACCGCGACGGCCGTGATCACGATCCCGCGACGGATTTCGGCGAAGGCCGCGCTCGCCGCGCAGTCGTTCTTTTGTTCCAAGCCTAGATTCCACTGCAACCGGGATACGGAATGAGCCGCCACCGGATAGGCGGTGGGTGTGAACGGAGTCGCGGTCCCGGCCGTGATAATCCCGTCCATATCCAACCACGAGGGGCACGAGATGGCGCGCCGCATTTCGAGCTCGCGGTCACGAAAATAGAGCATCAGGTTCCGTTCGTCCGCGTAGCTTCCCGTGCGCTGGTAACGAAACTGCTCCCAGCATCCCTTTACGATGGGCACCGCGTTCCACCAGGAATGAAACACCTCCGTCGGTTTATACTCCGCGCGCGCCGGCAGGCGGCTCTCGGCGCACGTTTTCGCGGCGGACACGCGCCGGTAGGCGACCAGGTCGGGCAGATTAGCCAGGAAATCGGCCGACTCCCATTCCTGTTGCAGCTTGGCAAGCTGTTCGTCTGTCCAGTCGTCCGCTTGCAACACCTGCCACGCGGTGTTGAAGGCGGTTATGACGCGGTGGTATCGTTCCACTTGGGCCTCCTGGAGCGGTCCCGGATTCCAAGCCGTGGCCAGCCGGGTCGCCACCATCAGGTTGGTCCACGCCAGCGCTGGTTTTCCTTCGTGCAATTCGAGAACCGCTCCAACGGCAAATTCATCCGCGAGACGTTTTATTGGCTCGCCAACCCGCGCCACGGCGGCGGGCCCGGCCACATCAGCGAATCGAATCGGGCCGGACAATGCGGCCTTTCGCGCCTCATCCAACACCGCCTTGTTTTCCTCAAAGAACGCCCGGGCCGCCGGCCAAAGAGGCTGGCGGGGTAAAAATTTCACATCCGCCTGCCGCCACACGACCACGGCTGAATTCGAATCCGCGGGCGACATTATCACCGGCGGGCCAAAAAAAAGCGTTTCGACCACGCCGCCAAAGAAAGTCTTCCGCAGGGCGAGTTCGTCCCTGGCCAGCGTTTCCGCCCGGTTCGTGATTTCCGCGGCGATTGATGGATTGAATTCCGCGAGGTCGAGTTTGAATCCCGCGCGGCGCAGACTGTTCCGCGTTTCCATCCAAGCCTCGCGCGCGCTCCGCCCGGAATTGAAAATCAAAAGCGCTCCGAACACGCCTCCGAGCGCGATCGCCGCGACGATTTTCCAGCGCCGTTTCATTTTGGCAAATGGAATAAAACCCTCCCACTCACGAACCAAGTGGTTCGCGCCCTAAATAAAATCCCCGTCCGCCCCGGCCAGCCGGGAGCTTAACTATCCTTCCGCGCGATCTTGGCCAGCAACGCATCCCGTTCGGATGTGTCGCCGGTGCCGCAGCCGCCGCCGGTGGTTTCGTGGGAATGCGGTTCCTCGCGGCGGGAGAAGACGGATTGGGCTCCGTTCATCGCGGCGCGCGGGGAATTGATCGCGGCCCGGGCCTCGGCCAGATGGCCTTTGCCGATGGACGCGCCATTGAAGGCGTTGACATTGCGGCCCGCCAGAAACGGCTTGGGCTTGGCGCCGAAATTATATTTGATGTTCTTCCACGTGTCGCCGAAGACGGCGTTCGTGCCGAGCGCGCCGCTGGGGTCGTAGCCGCAATGGACCATGCAATTCTCGCAACGCGCGTCGCGGGCCACGCCATTGACCACGCCGTATTTCTCCCACTCGACTTTCGTCAGCATTTCCTGATAGCCGTCGTAATGGCCGTCGGTCATCAAATAGCAGGGGGCTTTCCAGCCCTTGACGTTGCGCGTGGGGATGGCCCAGGCGGTGCAGGTCAGCTCGCGTTTGCCGGCGAGGAATTCCTGGTAAACCGGGGTGCCGAAAATAGTAAACCGCTCGCCCCATTCCTGAATCTTGGCGAATTTCTCGCGCGTCATCTTGCGCGTGAGGAAGAAATCCTCGGGCTGCTTGTTGAGCCGCTTGACCATGTCCTTTTTCGCGGCGTCGTACTCGTAACCGGGCGAAATCGTGTGGCCGTCCACCTCAAGCGAGGAAAAGTACTCGAACATTTCCTCGATTTCCTTGACGTCGGTTTCCTTGTAAACGGTGGTGTTCGTGGCCACCTGGTACCCGAGCAGCTTGGCCATTTTGACGGCCTCGACGCATTCCTTGAACACGCCCTCGCGCTCCACGATCAGGTCATGGGTGAACTCGAGCCCATCGATGTGGACATTCCAATACTGCCACTTGCTCGGCTTGATGACCTCGCGGTTGCCCTTTTTGCCCTTGCGGATTTCATCGGCGTCCTTGGCGGTGACGAGCTTTTGCTCCAGCAACCGGGCGAGCGTCGGCTCCAGCTCGGGATTGTATATGCTGGCGAGGTATTCGCGCATTTTCTTCCGCATGAACATTCCGTTCGTGCAGATGTAAACGATCCGGCCCTGGGCCAGAATGCCGTTCACGAGTTCCTCGATCTTGGGATAAATCAGGGGTTCACCACCGCAAATGGAGACCATCGGCGCGTCGCACTCGACGGCGGACGCGAGGCAATCCTCCAGGCTCATCATGTCCTTGAGGCTGGTGGAATACTCGCGGATGCGCCCGCAACCGGTGCAGGTCAGATTGCAGGTATGCAGGGGCTCGAGTTGCAACACCAGGGCAAATTTCGGTGTGCGCAACACCTTATGCTTAATGATATGCCTGGCGATTTTAGCCGTCAGGGCCAAAGGAAATCGCATAATTTTTTAGGGACTATTCGGCTTGAGCCAGTTGCTTTTTCGGCTCGGATTCGGGAACGGTGATGATCTCAGCCGGGGGCGGCTTCGGATCAGCTTTCATCAAACCGGGAAGGAAAAAGGAAAGGGGCGAGAAACTTTTGGAACCGCTGAAGCCCCCGCAGCCGGCGCACGATGCAAGGACCGCCACCGCGAGCGCCAGCCTGAGATTTTTCCAGTTTAACTTCACTTATTTGTAGGGTATAGTTTTATCCATGGCGTTGGCAACAGCAATTTCTCGGGCTGCGGGACTTCGGGATCGCCATGATGTTCATAAAAAGTCAACACCGGACAATCACCCAAGTTGCGGAATTTGTCCAGTGCGGGTTATGGGCTCGGGCGGCGGGCGACTGGAGCGGCGAGCCCCCCGGCAGGAGCCGCGATGCGAAATGAGTCTCCAATCCCGGATGCTGGCGGGACTTTTTGCATCCGGGTATGGAGTTCCGGCTTTAGCCGGCGGGGCGGCGGCATGTTCGGGCGGGTTGAAAGTTTTCGCAGCCCACGAGTTTGCCGGCGCGCCGCCGCCTGAAGGCGGAACTCCATACTTAACGGCGAGGCGGCAAAGACGGTTCGCCTTAAGAACACGCACCGTGCTGGTGCGCGAACCCGCCGCCGGGGACGGCCGCGCTACTCGCCGACGCGGAGGTTTGGGCGCTTGGCTGGTTCTGCTGGTGATCTGTTCCGCGGTTTTTGCGGTCGCCGATCCGCCGGGAAATGACCGGGCGGCGGTGTTTGCCAATCGGGTGGAAAAAGCGTTTTCGGCGGCCAAGGCCCGGTATGACGCGCATTCGAATGACGGCGAAGCCGCGTGGCAATTTGCCCGGGCGTGTTTTGACATGGCTGATCTTCCCTCCACGGACGCGCGGCGCGAGAAATTCGCTAATGAGGGGATTGCCGCTTGTCGCGCCTTGGTCCAGCGGCAGCCGGATTCGGCCCCGGGGCATTATTATTTGGGCATGGATTTGGCGGAATTGGCCCGCACGAAGAGTTTGGGCGCGTTGAAAATTGTCCGGCAGATGGAAACGGAATTCACCGCCGTGATCAAACTCGACGCCACGCTGGACTACGGCGGCGCGGACCGCAATCTCGGCCTCCTTTACCGGGACGCGCCCGGCTGGCCGCTCAGCATCGGCAGCAAGGACCAGGCGCTCCAACACATGCTCAAGGCCGACAGCCTGGCGCCGTCGTATCCGGAAAACCACCTCAACCTTATCGAATCGTACCTGAAATGGGGCGATAAGGAGACCGCGCGGAAGGAATTGAAAACGCTGAAAGAGCAGTGGTCGGCCGCCAAGACGGAACTTTCCGGCGAGTATTGGGAATCCAGTTGGGCGGACTGGGAGCAGCGGCGCAAGGATTGTCAGGCCAAACTGGGCGACGCGCGCTAGCCAGCGGTGTGTTTTTCCACTGCGGCGACCAGGAGCGGGAGCGAGGTCAAAGTCGGCAACTCGTCGTCGTCAAATTCGATTCCGAAATCGTTCTCCACGGAGATCACCACGTTCATGTGGTGGACCGAATCCCAACCCGCGAGATTCGTCTGCGAGGCGTCGTCCGTGATGCTCTCCGGAGTGGTTTTCAAAATTTTGGCAAGGGCGACCCGGATGCGGGCGGCGATTTCGTCTTTGGTCATAAGTGTTCCGCTAATTGAATGATTCCGGGAAATGACACCTTGAGTTCCGCCACCTGGCAACCAAACTTTTCCGGATTGTCCCGGGAAACGAGGGCAAAGCCGTATTCGCTCCACAGTCCCGCGACGACGCTGTTCTTTTTGGTCGGAAGATAATCGGCCCGGATTTCACTAAAGGACCAATTTTGGCCAAGCAATTCCAAGCCACGGCAAAACAACGCTCGGTCGAGCAAACGCCCTATAATCCGGCAGCTCATTAGAAAGGTGTCCACCTCAACGACGTCGCCAATCTTACGGAAAATGATCAATCCGGATTGTCCCAGCGAGCCGAAGCGGTCCTCCGCTTGGAGCACAAACATTTTCACATTCGCATCCGCCAGCATCGCGGCCACGTCCGAATCGGTATAGCGTTTGGAGGTCAGATTGAATTGATTGGTGCGCTGGCAAAGCTGCGCGACGCGCGACGTGTCGGTCGTTTGAACGGGGCGGATCACGGCCCGCATTTCGAGTCCGCGCAGGAAGCCCTCCACGTCCACGTGGCGCGTCTGAAATTCGCGCCGGCCCTTTTCCGCCTGATAATAGTGGACGCGATCCTTGTCCTCCTGATTGACTGAAAGCCGGTCGAAGAGACCGCTTCCCTCGATGATTCCGGGGTACTCGTAGATTTTCGCCGGCACCTGGATCACGGTTACCTCCGGAAGCTGGGACCGAACCAGTTCGCACTCCGCGGGATTGTCGTCCACCAAGACCATCGAATCGAGCGAGAGATTGAGTTCCGCCGCCAATTCCTTGAGGTTGGTCGCCTTGTCCGCCCAATTGATGCGATAGCCGGCGAGCTTGTCGCGGCGGAGCAGGCACTCGGGATGGTTTTCCAAAACTTGCCAGACTGCGGCTTCGTCATTTTTGCTGCACAGGCAGATCAGGATGCCTCTCTCCGCGATGGACAGGATTTCGGATTGAACACGGTAATAGGCAATTCCTGGATATTCGTACGGATCCAACTCGATGCCTTCGACACCGCACTCACCAACGACCCCGCCCCAAAGCGTGTTGTCGCAATCCAAGACCAAAACCTTCTTTGGCGGAAGGAACCGGCATTTCAACACGCGCATGATCTCGGCGGCCGCTGCCTCCACAAACGGCTGCCGGAAAGGCGCCTTCATCATCAGGCCGAATCGCTTATCCCGCGTGGCGGCTTCGCCCAGCCGGGCGGCAATGCGTTCAAAATCAATGATTCCGCAGCGATTGGGACGCCGCGCGGTGAACTCGCGCAGGACGGCGTTTAATTCCGACGCGGCGGAATCCCGTCCCGGCTGCGGCGGCAGGGAGATTCGGAATGGGGGAATGAACGTGGAAAGGAGCACGTACGCCGCTGCGGGAAGAGCGTCGATGAGGCTCAAGATCTCATTGAGGTTTTCCACGACGCGGCTGAGTTCCCACTTGGGAGACCAAATTCCCCCCGAGAAAAAATCCAGGTCGATGGTGACGATCACCATCGACGGCACGGTTTCAGACGAGGCCAGCGCGGCGATCTCCGCACCCACATTGTCGTAATCGCCGTACTGCGTCGCGACCGTCAGTCCAAGTTTTTGGGCCGCCTCTTGCACCGCGTTGCCAATGGGTTCGGCGGTGTAGTTGCGGACAAATCTGATGGTGAGTTCCGTTCCCACGGCAAATCAAAAATCGGTCGGACCGGAATCGCGATTCCGCGTCGGGCGACACCCGGGAATGGGAAAATTCATTTTAAGAGGCATTTTTCCGCGCCTCCAAATATTTCCTCACTTGGGGGGGGCCGCCGGGGGTCGAGCGAAGAATCCGGTTGTGACCGAATACCGTCGAGAAAGGCGGGATGTCATCGGTAACGACCGCATTCGCGCCAATCACACTCCACGCGCCAACCGTTATCGGTCCCAAGACTTGGGCTCCCGGGGAGACATAAACCCCCTCCTCCAGCGTCGGGTGCAGTTTCTCTTTCATGTCCCCCTGGTACCATGGATCCTTGGGGCCGAGGGTGCAGAAATGCGCCAGGGTGACATCCTCCCCCAAAACGGTGGTGAATCCCGTGATGATTCCGAACGGATGGGGAATGTACAGGCGCTTCGGCAGTGGTCCGGTGATCTGGGTATGCAACGCGTGCTCAATCAAGCGGCGAAGCGGACGGAAACCGCCTTTTCGAAGCAGATTCAAATAAAAATCGGCAAGATATCCGTTGCGTATGTAGGGATTAATTGGATGGACGGGGGTCCTTTTCATAGGCAACGGAACCAATCCGCTTTCAAACGATCCCGCAACGGCAATCCGGCCGATCCAGCTCCCCACGGCCACGGAGAGTTCCGCGGTCAACCAAAGGCGGGGGGGAAACCGGAGAGAATTTCCTCATCCCGTCGGATATTCCCGGAATGCTGACAACGACGTACGGCATGAGTTGACTAGAAAGGAAACCCCCGCCGCTGGCAAGGGGAATCCCACGCTCCCCGCGCAAACCGGGGCGGACAAACCATCCATCGACCGGCCAATCGCGGCGCGGCCGAACTCGTTGAGCCAGGCAATCGCCGGCTTGGAAATCAGGCGGCGGGCTTTTCCGCCTGCGCCGCGGGAGCCGGTGCGGGGGTCGGAGCCGGAGCCGGAGCGGGCGCGGGCGCTGCTGCGGCCTTGGGGCCCTTGGTCTTCACAACCCGGCTTTCCTTTTCCTTGACCAGCGTCGCCCCCTTGCCGAGGCGTTTGCGCAGATAGGTCAGTTTCGCGCGGCGAACGGCGCCTTTACGCTCGACTTCAACTTGTTCGACGCGGGGTGAATGGACGGGGAACACGCGTTCGACACCCTCGCCATAGCTGATGCGGCGCACGGTGAACGTGGAATTCAGTCCCCGTCCGCGGCGGCCAATCACGACGCCGGAAAAAATCTGGATGCGTTCCTTCTCGCCCTCCACGACCTTGGTGTGGACTTTCACGGAATCCCCCACCGCGAAATCCACCGGGGTTTTACGAAACTGTTCCGACTCAATTTTATCAAGTATTGCTTGGTTCATAATTACATCATCCGGTCCATCTTGGAACCCGGTCAAATTATTCTAACAAATCCGGCCTTCGCTCCCGCGTCCGCCGCCGCGCCTCTTCGCTCCGCCACCGCGCGATCTCCGCGTGATTGCCCGACAGCAGCACCTCGGGCACTTTCATTCCCTGAAAGTCCGCCGGCCGCGTGTAATGCGGCCCCTCCAGCAACCCGTGGCTGAAGGACTCGTCCCGCGAGCTTTCGTCATCGCCCAACGCGCCCGGCAGCAACCGCGTCACCGCGTCAATAATCACCATGGCCGGCAATGCCCCGTTCGTCAGCACGTAATCCCCGATGGACAACTCGTCGTCCGCCAAGTGCTCGCGAATCCGCTCGTCAAAACCCTCGTAACTCCCGCAAACCAGCAGCAGATGCCCGTAACCCGCCAACTCCGCCGCGATGGCCTGATTAAACTTTCGCCCCTGCGGCGTCAGCAAAATCACCCGCGTCTCCGCGCCCCGTAAATCATTCACCGCCTCAAAAACCGGTTCCGGCTTCAAGAGCATCCCCGGCCCGCCGCCGAACGGACGGTCATCCACCTTCTTGTGGCGATCGTGGGTGTAATCCCGCAAATTCCGGATCACCAACTCCAAAATGCCTTCCTTGCGCGCCCGTTGCACGATGCTTTCATCAAGCGGCCCCGCAAACATGGCGGGAAACAGGGTAAGGACGTCAATCTTCATGCCAGCAATTCGCGGCCCCCATCCGCGCCATCCCCGGTCGGGCTACCGCGCCACCGCGGCGTCCTCGACGATTTCGAGACTGCAACGCAACCCCTTCTTCGCGCTGCCGGCCAGCAACAGCGAGCGGATGGCGTTGATCGTCATCCCCTGGCGGCCGATCACCTTGCCGACATCCTCCGTATGCAGGCGCAATTCATACACCGTCGTGCCCTCCCGCTCAACTGGAGTTACCTTCACGGCGTCGGGGTGATGCACCAACCCTTTGACGACGTGCTCCAGAAAAGCCTGCATACTCCTCCAAATTTTAGCCCGCAACCGGCGCCGGAGCGACCGGGGCTGCTGGAACCGCCGCAGCGGCAGCGGCTGCCGCCCGGCCGGCTTTCTTGATAAAGCTGGCGACGGTGTCGCTGGGCTTGGCACCCTTGCCGAGCCAATATTTGGCGCGGTCGAGGTCCAAGCTGTAATTGTTTCCCGCTTGCAGCGGTTGGTACGTGCCGAGTTCCTCGATGAACTTGCCGTCGCGCGGGCTGCGGCCGTCGGCCACCACGATGCGGTAAACCGGCGTATTCTTCGCGCCAACCCGTTTCATCCGAATTTTGACTGACATAATAGCTTTGGTATCATGGCGGCAAACCATATTTGATGCCGCCCGCCGATTTCGGCGTCTTTTCAAAAAGAGGGGAGAGCCTACACATGGCGCCAAGGCATTGCAAGCCCCGTTTTTTACGTTTTTTTGGCGAGTGGCGCACGGGAAAAAACCGAGGATTCCAGTCCGCCCCGTCCAACCGCATTCCTGAGTGCGACCAAG
>Ga0206888_1151_pt1 | contig 16829 bp, 16 predicted proteins | sample Alteio_BWOrgHeat_90_FD_153258 | JGI IMG/M metagenome (GOLD analysis project Ga0206888, IMG submission 153258) | Enriched cells from forest soil in Barre Woods Harvard Forest LTER site, Petersham, Massachusetts, United States - Alteio_BWOrgHeat_Nextera4 ... | reverse complement strand
CCACCACTTTTTAATTCGCCCATTCCTAAAAATAAATGACGACCTAAATCAAATTCTCGCGCCAAATTCCCTAAGGTTTCACGATTAATTAAACTTGCACGAAAGCGACTTAAATCCCCTTCTTGCGCATAGGGAAATTGTAGATAAATCGCCTCAGCAATAATAAAATTTACGATAGAATCTCCTAAAAATTCTAAACGTTCGTTATTTTCACCTTCAATGCTTCGATGGGTTAAAGTGAAAAGTGATTGGACCGATAACGAAAGTATTTTACAAAATTTTTTAACTACATGAGTAGTTTGATATGCGGATTTATCAACAACCTGCATTTATTCTTCATCATCGCGCTTATCGTGAAACGAGTTTATTGTTAGATGTTTTTACGAAAGAGCACGGAAAGATATCGCTGGTTGCAAAAGGGGTCCGCCGAAAAAATTCAACACATCGTGCGATTTTAAGGCCTTTTATGCCTTTATTGATTTCGTATACGGGTCTGCACGAGCTAAAAATTTTTATGGAAGCAGAAATCGCAAGAGAACCTTTATTGCTGCATGGCAAGAGCTTGCTCGCGGGATTTTATTTAAATGAATTACTCAATCAAGTTTTACAAAAAGAAGACCCAAATCCTAATCTTTATACCATTTATGAGCGCACCTTGCTAGAATTGCAAAGCGGTGAATTGCGCGAAGAAACGTTACGTTTATTTGAGAAAAAATTTTTAGAAGAATTAGGTTACGGTTTACAATTAAAAAGCGATTTTTTAGACGGAGAAGAGTTACTCCCGGAAAATTTTTATCGATTTTATCCGGAGCGAGGGTTTACTAAAAATTCAGAAAACACGGGATTTTCAGGTAAAAGCCTCATTGCATTACGTAACGAAATATTTGAAGATAAAGAAATTTTACGAGAAATAAAACATTTAATGCGTTTTATTCTTGCGTTGACATTGGGGATAACGCAATTACATAGTCGGGAGTTATTTAAATGACAAAACCAATCTTACTCGGTGTAAACGTCGATCACGTAGCGACCTTGCGACAGGCGCGCCTCACTCGATATCCCGATCCTTTAATGGCCGTGTTTTTAGCGGAAAAAGGTGGTGCGGATAGCATTACAGTGCATTTACGTGAAGATCGTCGTCATATTCAAGATAGGGATGTCGAAATTATTCATGCCAATTTACTCTCGAAATTAAATTTAGAAATGGCAGTGACAGATAAAATGCTGCATTTTGCCGAAAAAATTAAACCGACCTATTGTTGTTTTGTCCCAGAAAAAAGAGAGGAATTAACGACAGAAGGTGGTTTGGATGTATTAAATGATGAAGCACGCATTCGTGATGCGGTTCTTCGATTGGGAGAAAGTGAAATTAAAGTTTCGTTATTCATTGATCCTGACATTCAACAAATCGAAGCAGCATTACGCACAAAAGCTCCCCTTATAGAAATTCATACGGGGTGTTTCGCGGATGCGACTACCGTCAAAGATCGAGAATATGAATTGCAGCGTATTATCAAAGCCGCGCAATTTGCAGATCAAGCAGGTTTAACCGTCAATGCAGGGCATGGATTAAATTATCAAAATGTAGAAGCCATCGCAAGAATTCCAGAGATTCATGAGCTAAACATCGGACACGGTATTATTTCTGAAGCGATTTTCAGAGGATTAGAGCAGGCGGTGCGTGACATGAAAAATTTAATGAGAGACGCGAGACGATGATAAAAACACGATTTTCCCCCAGCCCAACGGGCATGCTCCATTTAGGAAATGCGCGTACCGCTTTATTTAGCGCCTTATATGCAAAGGGCAACGATGGGCGTTACATTTTACGCATCGAAGATACCGATCAATCTCGTTCAGAAAAAAAATATATCGACACATTAAAAAATGATTTGCATTGGCTGGGAATTGAGTGGCAAGAAGGTCCCGATGTCGGTGGACTCGCAGGTCCTTATTTTCAATCAGAACGTGCGGATATTTATGATCAATATTATCGGCAATTAGAAGCATCCGGCAGAGCATACCCTTGTTTTTGTACGGACGCGGAGCTCGCGTTTAATCGAAAATTACAATTATCTCGGGGGCAACCGCCACGCTATCCAGGTACTTGTCGTAAACTTTCTAAAGAACAAATAGCCAAAAAAATTGCGGATGGCCTAACACCTGCGCTTCGTTTTTTTGTCCCTGAGGATAAAACCATTGAATTTGTGGATTTGGTGAAAGATCTGCAACGATTTAATAGTTCAGATATTGGGGATTTTATTATTCGGAGAGCTGATGGCGGATCTTCGTTTATGTTTTGTAACGCGATTGATGATTCATTAATGGGTGTGACACACGTACTTCGGGGTGAGGATCACTTAACCAATACGCCTCGCCAATTAATGATATTAGATGCTTTGCAATTACGAAAACCCGAATACGGCCATTTGTCATTAATTACGAATGAAGACAGCATGCGTTTATCTAAACGTAAAGGCAGTTTCAGCTTGCATGATTTACGTGAAGAAGGATATTTATCTCTCGCTATCGTTAATTATTTATCGCGATTAACGCATAGTTATGAGGATTCGGTGCTTCTCGATTTTGATACCCTCGCGAAAAAATTTCGTTTGGATAAATTGAGCCGATCCCCCGCACGTTTTGATCGTAACCAATTACTGCATTGGCAAAAAGAAGCTGTTTTAGCGCTAAAAAATGATGATGCGATTTGGCAATGGTTAGGAAATACCGTTAAAGACAAAGTTCCAACGGCGAAACAACATTTATTTGCGAGCGTCATGCAAAAAAATATTTTATTTCCCTCTGATGCGAATCAATGGGCGGATATTTTATTTGGAGAAGGACCATCTTGGAATGAAGAAAAATTAGCGCTTTTAAATAATACTTCGGCTGATTTTTTTAAAACGGCGCAAGAAGTATTTCAAAAACATCAGGGCGATTTAAAAGTTATTTTGGATGATTTAAAAAAATCATTAAATATTTCAGGGAAAAATTTATTTATGCCTTTACGTTTAGCATTAACTGGCGAAGAACATGGCCCAGAGCTCGTGCATATCGTTGAATTTTTAGGAATGGATGAAGTGTTGAAACGTTTAAAAGATCCGAGGCTATGATGAAAATTTATAATAGTCTGACTCGTAAGAAAGAAACTTTTCAGCCGATTTTCCCGGGTAAAGTCAAAATGTATGTTTGTGGCCCTACCGTTTATGACTTCGCCCACATTGGTAATGCAAGAACATATGCAGCCTTCGATGTGGTCGTACGATATTTACGTTTCCGTGGTTTAGATGTGACGTATGTACGTAATATTACCGATATTGATGATAAAATTATTAAACGTGCCAATGAAAATAAAGAAGGCTTTGAAGAAGTGGTCGCGCGTTTTACCAAAGCCATCCATGAAGATTTTTCTGCGTTAGGTTTGTTAAAGCCAGACCATGAACCACGTGCTACAGGATATCTCCCTCAAATTATTGCATTTATCGAAAAATTAATTGCGAATAATAATGCATACATTGCTGCAAATGGTGATGTTTACTATTCTGTCAGAAGTTTTGAAAAATATGGCGCCTTGGCACATCGGAATATCGATCAATTAGAAAGTGGTGCGCGCGTTGAAATTAATGATGTAAAACGTGATCCTTTAGATTTTGTGTTGTGGAAATTAGCTAAACCTTCCGAACCTTTTTGGGATTCGCCTTGGGGAGCGGGTAGACCCGGTTGGCATATTGAATGTTCTGCCATGACGACTTCACTTCTGGGCGAGCATTTTGATATTCATGGCGGCGGTAAAGATCTTATTTTTCCTCATCATGAAAACGAAATTGCACAATCTGAAGCAGTTTCTAAACAAAAATTTGTAAATACTTGGATGCATGCGGGTTTTTTACAAATTGAAAAAAACAAAATGTCAAAATCTCTCGGGAATTTTTATACGATACGTGATGTACTTGCGACATATCCTGCGGAAGTTTTACGATATTTTCTCATTATGAGTCATTACCGTAGTCCTATTCAGTATTCCGAAGACGGACTAGTGCAAGCAGAAAAAGCATTAGAACGTTTATATAACGCGCTTCGTGATTTACCTTCGGTTGAAGCACCCGTCGGCAATTCTTATGAGAAAAAATTTATTGCTGCGATGGATGATGATTTTAATACACCGATTGCCTTTTCAGTGCTTTTTGATCTTGCGCATGAAATTCAACGTCTTCGTCAAGTAGATTTAACTGCAGCGGCGAGTCTAGGTACTTTATTAAAAAAATTAAGTAGTGTTCTGCACGTTTTGCAAGAAGACCCTGAAGAATTTTTTAAAGTAGACAATACGGATCTTGATGTGGCAAAAATTGAAGGTTTAATTGCAGAGCGTAATGCCGCACGTGCTAGCAAAAATTGGGCCGAAGCAGATCGCGTACGCTCGCTACTTTCTGCAATGTCAATTGTTCTTGAAGATAATGCAAAAGGCACGACTTGGAAATATATCAAATCCTAATGCTTTAATATGGCATGAAACTGGGGCTGAAAATGCGTTCCTTTTCATCGGATTCTTTTGATAATTTGAATAATTCGTTAAGGTGGCTTTCGATTTTTTGAAATTCGCATTCTTTGAGTGGCAAATTAAATTTAGTTAACGTTTCTTCAATACCGGATCGAACGCGTCCAAAAATCCTTCTTGATTCCATGGTAGAATGAATTTTTTTAATGAGAGATAATGCATAAAATACCGCAATATGCTCTTGTTTAATGTGACAGTGGCCCGTAATGGCATTGATTTGTTTTAATTCTGCGTTAGATAACGGTTTAATTTGTGTAGATGGTTTTAATTGTAAATCGAATAATTTAATTTTTTTTTGATGATTATTTTGAAAAATCCATAATTTTTCTTCCGGAAATTTCAATTCTATACATATTTCTCTCGGTTTATTAATATAATAAAGTTCTTCGCCATCTGGATTACTGACACGAACATAAGCGGAATCTTGTTGAATATGAAAATTTTTGAGTTCCTCTTTTACGGGTCGCGTGAAAGATAATAAAAGATCGCAATCCACCGCATTTAATTTGGCATCGCGGATATATCTTAACACTTCGACGGCATATTCTTGATTGGTTGCAATATAATGCGTAAAAGAAAGCGTATAATTAATGGCATCGTTAAACCAAGAAAAGTTGGTATGCATAGGTGCTTGTTCGCCATTTTTATCGAGATAATCCGTAAAAATTTTTTTGCATTGATTTAATCGTGATAAAGTAAAATTCGATTTACAATCTCTGAGTTCATCTCTTTTGATACAATCGATAGAAACTACGCCTCTACTTTTTGTTTCTTTGAATGGTTTATGAAAGCGATTTTTGTTTGATAAGGCCATACTCAATATCCTCCTTGATAAATCACCTCAAAACGCTGAATTCCAACGTCACTCCAAGAACCTACTCTGTCATGCCAGCATGCTTTTAGCTGGCATCCAAGAGGCTCCGCTAGATGCTAACTGGATGCCAGCTAAAAGCATGCTGGCATGACAGCGTGAACGTAGAGTTCAGGTATTAAAAAATATTATAGAGTTGATAGTATTAAGGAAATATTAAGGACAAAACACCTTAAGATTTAAATTTATACAGTCCTATTTTACAAAAAAAGCTTGATGCAGACCTCGATATGTTTTCACGCGATAAGTCGATTTATCATCATTGACAAGCAAGACTTCATTAAAATGCTCTGCTAATTCCCCGGCTTTCGCATGACGAAAAAAAATGGGGCTACCTAAAGGTATCATGTTTTTACTGGTCAATTGTAAAGGAGTTTGCACTTCACCTGCGCCTTCGGCTGATAAGAGTTTAAGACCCTCCGGCATGACTGGTTTTGGAAGTCGATCTTGATCTGCCGCGCCGGAGGCAATATATCCACCCCCTAAACATGTCACATAATAAGGGTCCGAGCTACGCGTCGCTTCTAGTGCAAAATAAGCGGCGGGCTTCAAAGATATATTAGAATAATAATCAAAAATATGTGGGCATAACAATCCGCTACCAAAAGTGACTTCTGTTAATGCTTTTTCATTACTGATTAAATTAAACGATCCTGTACCGCCACCATTAAATATTTCTAAGGTTAATCCTAATTCTGAAAAAATCTTTGGAATTTCGCTTCGAATTTTTGCGATATGTTGCATCGCGCATCGTCGAATAAGAAAGGCTAAGGGGTTTTGTAATTTTTTAAAAGGGTTTTTATCGGTAAGACCCGCGACAATTGCTTCATAAGCCATTACGCCAACCACTTTAATCGATGGATAATGCTTCGAATCGAGAAGTAATTGTTTTAACGAAATGAGGCTTCGAATAGGACTTCGTCGCACCCCAAGGTGCAATTGCCCCCAATGAATGGACGTATCAAATTCAATGATGAGGGGTAAAGGTTTTGAATATTTTTCCATGGATTTTGCGATAATTTTAATTTGTTGTAAATCATCAATGACTAATGCAACTTTTGCATCTTTTAGAAGAAGGTTTCCTAAAATATCGATATCTGCATTTTGTAAACTTGGATAAGCAATGAGAAAATCATTAAAACCTTGCGAAAACAAAAAGTCTGCCTCACGAATGCTGTAACACATTAAACCTTTAAATGGCAAACCACTTTGTAGTGCACGATGAATTAATGCTGGAATTCGCAGTGATTTAGTGGCGAGCCTTATCGTTTTACCTGAATCTTTTATCATGTGCGTTAATTTTTTTAAATTACTATCGAAAGCTTCGAGGTCGACGAGTGCAAGTGGTAAGTCTTCATGTGCTATTGTTTTTTTCCATGAGGTATAGTCAGATGATTTACTTTCAGGAGTAGCGCGCACCTGATTTTTATAAAAATTTTCTGCAATAAAAGAGACGAGTAATAACAAAAGTGCGGAGGAATAATTATTTTTTTTTAAAAAATAAATAATAACTCAAGCAAAAACATAAAAGGATAAAAATGGATTGGCGGTTTTTCAGTGTTCTTGGTTGCATGTTATTTCCTTAAGTTTGTCATTCCCGCGCAGGCGGGAATCCATTCTTAGTATATTATCCTTTATTAATGGATTCCCGCCTGCGCGGGGAATGACATAGTATTTATTTTTATTTTATACTGTGTCGTTGTCAACAAATATTCACGGAGAAAAAATGCAATCAACACATGATGTAAAGGAAATACCTCAGAATAATCATATTTATTATCCGAGAAATGTAGATGAATTAAAAAACCTTATTCTCTACGCCAAAACGAATCAACAAATGGTTCGAGCACTTGGATCCCTGCATTCACCAATACCATCCATTTATGCTGAAAGCAAAGATCAAATCAAATTAATTTTAGATGAAGACTTTCGGAAAGTGCATTCATTTAGGGAAGACAAATCCAAAAAATTTGCGATCGTGAAAGTCGGTGCAGGTTGTAATTTAGGGGTGAATCCAAATGATAAAAAACATTCTACGCTTGAAAATTCTTTTAATTATCAAATCGACCAAAAGGGTTATGCGCTTCCTACATTAGGCGGAATTTCGCATCAAACAATCGGTGGTTTTTTACAGACTTCTTCAAATGGTGGGTCTTCAAAGCATAATATTGCAGATGCCATTGAAGAAATTGAATGGGTTGATGGTAAGGGCGAATTGTGTTCCGCCAAAAAAGGAGAAGACTTATTTAATGCCGTTGGTGTTTCGATGGGTTTATTGGGTATTGTGACCAGCGTGACTTTTCAGCTTGTGCCAAAATTTTTAGTCAAAGGGACGGAGAATAATCATAATCTCGACGACTCTTATTTAGCAAAAGATACAAATGGTACGCACAGTATTCTCGACGAAGCGTTATTTGAAAATGAGGATAATGAATTTATTCATCTTAATTGGTTTCCACAAAAATACGTTCAACGTGTGACGCATTGGAGAGGAAAAATCGCCTCCCCTGACGAAAAAATTGTACCTTACCATCATCCGTTAGAATCGCATGTGATGAGTGTGTTAGCCTCTAGTGTTTTAATCATTGGAAATCAATTAGCAACGTTAGGCACTGATTTAGCAGAACGATTATTAAGTATTTTGCTGAAGCCATTTGTTTTATTGGGAGATTCTCAATCCTTCTGTGATACTTGGTTTAAGATCTTACCGATTGATGATCAGGCGCCCGTGGATCATTTGATGTCAATTTCTTTTAGCGAATTTTGGTTTCCCCGCGATCAAATTAATACCGTGATGAACACGCTTAAAACCTTGGTTGCCGAAAATCCACAAGCGGCGGGGAATTTTATCATTGAATTATATTGTGCGAAAAAATCCCCGTTTATGTTAAGTCCTTCGGAGGGGCGTGATTCTCTTCGCGTAGACTTATATTGGTATGATCACAATCTTAAAGGTAATGCGAATCATTATTTTGGCCTATTTTGGGAAAAATTGATTAAAATCCCAGGAGCACGCCTGCATTGGGGGAAATATCTGCCAAACGCTGATGAGAAATATGGCGAATTAACCTATGATCCCGTGATATTACAGCAAAATTATCCCAAACTTGCGGATTTTCTGCGGTATCGACAAGAAATGGATCCGGATCAGTTATTCGTGACGCCTTACTGGCGGCAGGTTTTTAGTATCCCCTTTATTGAAAAACCGGGTAAAATTGGCTTTTTTAGGCCAAAACAAGACTCATCTCAGGAAGAGGGCCAAGTCATTCAAAAAACCTGTCAAATGTGAGATACTAGCACATAATTCCCCTCTCCCGCCCGCATGCGGGAGAAGGGAAAATGGAATAAAATTTAATGAAAATCTACGAAAATTTCTCACTCAAAACCTATCATACCTTCGGTATTGAGGTAAATGCTCGATATTTTATTGAGATTACCTCAATGGCTGATCTTCACCAATTTTTAAATCATCCATTTTATAAAGGTTTACCCAAACTTATTTTAGGCGAGGGAAGTAACGTTTTATTTAGTCAGCATTTCGAAGGTGTTGTGATTAAACTATCTTTGAAAGGAATTAATATTGTTAAAGAAGATGCGGACAATGTGTGGATGAAGGCTGCAGCAGGTGAAATATGGCATGATTTTGTGCTGCATTGTATTGCGAGAGATTTTGCGGGAGTTGAAAACCTTTCTTTAATTCCGGGTACCGTAGGTGCGGCACCAATGCAAAATATTGGTGCTTATGGTGTTGAGCTCGCCGATTCATTCGACAGTTTAACAGCGCTTCGTTTGAGTGATCATAAAATTTGTATTTTTGATCATAACGATTGTCAGTTTGGCTATCGGGAAAGTATTTTTAAAAAATCCTATAAAGATCAATTTATCATTCTTTCTGTGATGTTCAAGTTAAATAAAAAACCAACGTTTCGTGTAGAATACGGCGCAATCCAGCAAACACTTGCCGAAATGGATATTAAAGAACTAAAGATTCAACATGTGAGTCAAGCTGTCATCCACATTCGCCAACAAAAACTACCAGATCCCAAAAAAATTGGTAATGCAGGGAGTTTTTTTAAAAATCCCATATTATCTCCCATTGATTTTAAAAATATTTTTGCGACAAATCCTGAAATGCCTTATTTTCTCGATCAGAGTGGATATTATAAAGTCCCCGCCGCGTGGTTTATTGAAAAATGTGGCTGGAAAGGCCACCGCTCTGGCGATACGGGTGTGCATGCACATCATGCATTAGTGTTGGTAAATTATGGAAATAGTTCTGGAAGTGATATTAAAAATCTAGCAGAAAAAATCCAAGAATCTGTCAAAATTAAATTTTCTATTGAGCTTATTCCTGAAGTTAATATATTTTAAGATACGAAACTCCGCATTATAAGCTTTGTCATGCCAGCATGCTTAAAGGTGGCATAAAAGCATGCTGGCATGACAGTTTTGAGAAACAAGCTATTTTTTAACCGCACTAACCGTAAAATTAATCTGTACATCATCTTTTACTGCATTGGTGTCCGACCATTCACCTTGACCCACACCAAAAGCGGTACGTTTGATAGTGGTACTTCCTGTCATCTTTGCTTTTGTCGCTGAATATTCTTCCTGCGTAAAGTTTAAAACAATAGGTTGTGTTTTATCTCGGATGGTAAGCGTGCCTTTCGCTTGATAAGTTTTATCACCTGTTTTAGTGAAGCCCGTGGATTGGAACACAGCTTCAGGAAATGATTTGGTATTAAACCATTCAGGAGATTTAAGCGTATCAGAAAGTTCATTATAGGAATCAGATATAGCACCAACATTCACAACAATTTTCACGTTAGACTTATCAAGTTGTGCTGGATCAAAATTGATATCGCCAGAAAAATTGGTAAATGTACCCGTCACAGGTGCGCCATTTTGCGTGGCAGTAAAAGTGAGGGTGCTTTCATTTGGCGTAATTTTCCACGAAGAAATATCGGCAAAGGCAACCAGCGGTGATAATAAAAAAACAATAATCGCTTTCTTTAAATTAATTTTATTCATGACAACATCCTTAACATTATTGGTTGCTATTTTTAATCAGATCTGCCCATTCTTTCGGATTCACAAAAGTTGTTGTGCGTGGTCCCATGCCATCAATTTGAAATACGGTTTCTTCGGATGCCCACACATAATGATGTGCCATTGCAGGAACCACTTGATAACTTCCAGCGGTTAAAGCAGTAGAAGCTGATTTATCAACTTTATCTCCCATACCTACATTCAATGTTCCAGAAAGAACCGTGTTTGATTCATCTTTATCATGCCAATGAGAAAGAATCACAAATCCAGCAGGTAATTTAAATCGAATCGTATACGGCTCTGCCTTACTCAAATCACCTTTTAGCAATATAATTTGAGCTCCTTTCGGAAAACCAGGCGCTGGATGAAAAACAATATCGGAAGGTTTAAACATAGTGGGGGCGGCAATGGCGGCAGCGGTAATTAAACTTATTGAGGTTAACAATAAACTCATTTTTGTGGGTAAACGCATGTTGGATCTCCTGTTTGATAAAAAATACTATGGTTTATATGCTTCAACTTCAATACTAATTGGTACATTATCTCCAACACCTGGTAATAATGTAGTTATTCCAAAATCAGAACGTTTTAAGAGAGTTGTCGCAGTAAATCCAACCGTTTCTTTATTGGTGATAGGGCTCATACCCATTTTATTTAATTTTACATTTAAGGTAATCGGTTTTGATATGCCATGAACGGTTAGTGTTCCTTGAACGTTAGCACTATTTTTTCCGGTGAGGGTGACTTTATCGCTGACAAATGTCGCTTGCGGATATTTTGCTACATCAAAAAATAAAGGCGCTGTCAGATGTTTATCTAATTCTGGTATTCCCGTTATGATGTCATTGACATGAATGAGAATATTAATTTTGCTGTTTTCGGGTTTTTCTTTGTCTAATGTTAATTTTCCCTCATTGACCATCCATTTACCGGAAGGGTGAGAAAAATCAAAATGACTAATACTCCAAAGCACATAAGAATGATTTGGATCTATGATGTAGGTATCTGCGGCTTCCGCGTAGCCTACAAAGAAAAAGAAAATTAAAATTATTTTAGCCAGTCTCTTCATCGAACTTCTCCATTTCAATCGCTGAAATTAATCCAGAATTTATCCATCCTTTTAACAAAGAAGCAGCACGAAGTGCAGCATCTTCATCACCAACCCTCTCATATAACCCTTCACAAATTTCACCAAAGGTGTGTCCTTTCATCATAGAATCAATGGCGAAATATTCGTCCAGAGGCAACGAACAATATTGATTGATTAAATCTTTTCTCCAGAAAATATAAGGTATCGGGACGTCACATTTTAAAGGCGCATCAGGAGAATTATCTTCAGAAAGACTTCTCCATATTTGAATAACATTCCATTGAAAATCGAGCAAATATACCGATGGATGTGGGGTGAATTGCATCATCCCCCAATCGTCCGGCGGAATTTGCATCACGGCCGTCATATCTATTATTTCTCGATCAGAAGCATCAAACGTCAATGTCATGCGCCATTCTAATTTTGATAATTCAGCGAGGTATGGTTCATTATGTTTTTGCAAAAAATTTTCGAATTGATCACCAAACCAACGTATTGATCGGAAAGTTGAAGGATGTTCATCTATATAATGTAAAGCTAATTCCTGAAAAGACTCATCCCCAAGATATTTTTGCAAAATGGGATAATTGGACGCTAATGCCTCGATTAAACGGGATTGGTAAGCATCGCCATAAATTTGTAGACGAGTGATTGCTGAAACTTTTTTTGTTTCTTCAATATCTGCATTGATATCGCAGTCTGAATTTATTAAATAGGATTGGAATTTATTTTGTAAATGCATTAAAGCGCTCATGCCTCAACTTCCATTAAAAGAGACGAAGCAATTTTTCGGGCATGATTCAGTTCTTTAATAAGCGTTGATAATGCGGGAATATTATCATCGCGTTCAATCATGGTTGAGACTAATCCATATTTTTCTAAAGCGAGGGCATATAAATTCCAAACGGGATCAATTATTTCATGATCATGAGTATCAATAATATAATCACCCATATTGGTGTGACCGGCTAAATGTATTTGCTGAATGCGATTTTTTGGCAAATTCTCTAAATAGATTTCTGGTTGAAATTCATGATTGACTGAACTCACATAAATATTATTGATATCTAATAATATTAAACAATCCGCGCGATGGGCGATTTCTTTCAAGAACTCCCATTCAGGCATCGTAGATTGTTTGTAAGAGACGTAACTTGATACGTTCTCTATTAAAATTTGTTGTTGGAAAAAATCTTGAATTTGAATAATTCTTTCGGCCACATGCTGAATGGCTTCTTCTGTATAAGGTAATGGTAAAAGATCATGCGCATTTTTTCCTTGAATACCCGTCCAACATAAATGATCCGAAATCCATTTTGGTTGAATTTTTTCTGCGAGAAGCTTTACTTCATGTAAATATTTCCAATCCAATGGATCCGTACTTCCGATGGATAGGGAAACACCGTGCATGACTAAGGAATAATTTTCACGAATTTTTTCAAGGTAATAATGTGGTTTTCCACCAGGAACGAGATAATTTTCGGTAATTATTTCAAACCAATCAATGCGTGGTTTTGTATTTAGTATGGTTTCGTAATGTTCTGTTCGTAAACCGAGTCCGAAACCTAAGAAATTTTTTTCCATATTTATCCAAAATGAGTGCGTAGCTATGTACGCACTCTACGCAGGTTTATTGATATCCTATATTAGGAGGTTGGTTCTTCGGTGGTGCCGCCCATTTTTTTGCACTTTTTAGCGCTTTTCATCATAACGCCTTGGCCTTTGCAACTATTTTGACCTTTGCAAGAAGTTTTTGCAGTTTTACATGCGCTTTTTCCTTTGCATGAATTTACGCCATAACACTTTACGTCATTTGTGTGCGCTGATGCAGAAGAAATTGGAGCTACGGCAAATGAAATAGCAGCAGCTGCGGCCAAAGTTGCACTTAATAACTTTTTGGTACCCATAAATAACTCCTTTACTTAAGTTAAAGATTCCTTTCACCAAATGGCAGAGAAACATTACGCCAATTATCAGATTATTTGTTTTATTGACGCGAGTCAAAGATTTCATGCTTGAATTAAGCTTGAATTAATAAATAAGGATAATTTGATTAAATATTAATTAATTTCGATGAAAGAGTTTAATATTTCCCGCTTGCGCGGGAAACGTCAAAACATTAGACCAAACTTCGCAATACATACTGCAAAATTCCACCATGTCGATAATATTCCACTTCGTTAGAGGTATCTATTCGACAGAGTAATTCGACCTCATGAATATCCCCATTTTCCCGATGAATATTAGCTTTTAAAATCATTTGTGGTTTGATGGAATCGTTTAGCCCCACAATATCAATGATTTCATCGCCCGTTAATAAGAGTGTTTTGCGAGTGACGCCATGCTGAAACTCTAATGGTAAAATCCCCATGCCAATTAAATTTGAGCGGTGAATGCGTTCAAAGCTTTCGGCAATCACTGCTTTCACGCCCAATAATTTAGGACCTTTTGCTGCCCAATCACGAGAAGAGCCGGTTCCATATTCTTTTCCAGCGATCACAATTAATGGGATATGTTTTTCTTGATAACGCATGGCGGCGTCATATATTGATAATGTTTCTCCGCTTGGAATATGTTTCGTAAATCCACCTTCAACACCAGGCACCATTTCATTTCGAATACGAATATTCGCAAAAGTACCACGCATCATGACTTCATGATTGCCGCGTCTTGCGCCTAAGGAATTAAAATCAGGAATTTTCACGCCTTTTAACAACAAATATTTGCCAGCGGGGCTTTCGGGTTTAATGGATCCAGCAGGCGAAATATGATCTGTTGTGATACTGTCACCTAATAATGCAAGAATACGTGCGCTTTTAATTTCTTGAATGTCTTCTGGTTTTAGCGACATGTTTGCAAAAAATGGTGGGAGTTGAATATACGTTGAATCTTTTTGCCAAGTATAAGTTTGAGATTCAGGTATATTCATGGATTGCCATTCGAGAGAACCTTTGAAAACATCGGCATATTGCTCTTCAAACATACTATGCGTGACTTTAGTGACTTCCTCGCACACCTCGGCATTGGAAGGCCAAATATCTTTCAGATAAACGGGATTATTATCACGATCATGCCCCACAGGGTCTTTGGTGAGATCAATTTGCGTTGTGCCCGCTAATGCAAATGCGACGACTAAGGGAGGCGATGCAAGCCAATTCGCACGGACGAGGGGATGGACACGACCCTCAAAATTTCGATTGCCAGATAGGACAGCGCAGACGAGTAGGTCATCTTTCGTAATCGCAGTTTGTACGGCTTCAGGCAGTGGCCCTGAATTCCCGATACACGTCGTGCAACCGTATCCGACTAATCCAAAACCCACTTTATCTAAATAAGATTGTAAACCGGCTTGTTCTAAGTATTTAGTGACGACTTGCGAGCCAGGAGCTAGGGAAGCCTTTACCCAGGATTTCGAAGTGAGACCTTTTTCAACCGCTTTTTTGGCCAGTAATCCTGCCGCCATTAATACGCTTGGATTTGAGGTATTCGTGCAGCTCGTAATAGCGGCAATCACAACATCGCCATGTTGCATATCAGTCGTAGAGGTTTTGTGGGGATTTTTGACGGTTTCTACCAATAATTGTTGGAATGTTGGAATCACTTCATTCAAATTGACGCGATCTTGCGGCCGTTTAGGACCCGCGAGGCTTGGAACAATTGCATTTAAGTCTATTTCAACCACATCGGTAAAAAGAGGGTCAGGAGAGTTTTTATCATGCCATAAACCTTGTGCTTTGGCGTAGGCTTCTACAAGGGCTATCGTTTGCTGGTCTCGACTCGTTAAACGTAAATAATCAATCGTCGCCTGATCAATGGGGAAAAATCCGCAGGTAGCGCCATATTCAGGTGCCATATTTGCAATGGTTGCGCGGTCTGCAAGGGAAAGGGTAGCAAGACCTTCGCCGAAATATTCCACAAATTTTCCGACGACGCCTTTTTTACGCAAAATATTCGTAATGGTGAGTACGAGATCGGTTGCAGTGATTCCTTCGCGTAATTTGCCTTTTAATTTCACCCCAACGACTTCAGGGATTAACATAGAAATAGGTTGGCCTAACATGGCAGCTTCGGCTTCAATGCCGCCTACACCCCATCCTAAAACGCCTAATCCATTAATCATAGTGGTATGGCTATCGGTACCTACTAAAGTGTCAGGAAAGGCGATTTTTTGGCCATTTTTATCGTCCACCCAAACGGTTTTGGCGAGATACTCCAGATTGACCTGGTGGCATATCCCAGTATCGGGAGGTACCACTTGAAAATTTTCGAAAGCTTTTTGTCCCCAGCGTAAAAATTCGTAACGCTCTCGATTTCGCTCCATTTCTAATTCAGAGTTAATTTGGACGGCATCTTTTCGACCAAATTGATCTACCTGGACCGAATGATCAATGACAAGATCGACAGTAGAAAGGGGGTTAATTTTGTTAGGGTCACCACCCAATTGTCGGATAGCATCTCGCATGGCAGCTAAATCAACGACAGCAGGAACTCCTGTAAAATCCTGCATTAAAACACGGGCAGGACTAAAGCTAACTTCTCGCAGTGGGTATTTATCGCGATCAATGATGGCTTTAATATCGTCTAAAGTAACCGTATTGTTATCTTCATGGCGGAGTAGGTTTTCCAATAAAATTTTGAGGGAAGAAGGAAGCTTGGATAAATTAACCAACCCCGCGGCCTCAGCTGCAGGTAAACTAAAATAATCATACGTTATTTGATTGACAGTTAACGTTCGACGCGTATTCAATGAGTCCAGCGAGGTCATCCGAATTCCACCTTAGGTATTAATTTCCGCGTATTATAACGATGAAACACACGAATGAATATACCATCGATTGCGATAGTTTTTTTTCTCGCGTAAAATACGCGCATGTCAAATTTAATCACTGAAATTAAAGCATATTTGCTTCATCTCCAAAATCAAATCACGCAATTTCTCGAAAAAGAAGAAGGCGTCTCGCGTTTTAAAGAAGATCCGTGGGCACATGCTAATGGCGGCGGGGGCCTCTCGAGAGTCCTTGAAAATGGTACGCATATTGAAAAAGCTGGGGTGAATTTTTCACATGTGTTAGGCGGGACATTACCAACTGCCGCAACCACTAAAAGACCTGAGTTAAAGGATTCAGCTTTCGAGGCGTTAGGGGTATCGACGGTCATTCATCCGCGCAATCCTTTTGCTCCGACAACTCACGCCAATGTGCGTTTTATTTCCGTGCAAAAAAATGATGGTACGACCTCGTGGTGGTTTGGTGGCGGATTTG
>Ga0206888_1158_pt1 | contig 16865 bp, 15 predicted proteins | sample Alteio_BWOrgHeat_90_FD_153258 | JGI IMG/M metagenome (GOLD analysis project Ga0206888, IMG submission 153258) | Enriched cells from forest soil in Barre Woods Harvard Forest LTER site, Petersham, Massachusetts, United States - Alteio_BWOrgHeat_Nextera4 ... | reverse complement strand
TCGTCCGGGTCAAATCCCCCCACAATCGCGTAAACTCGGTTGCTTGCCTGATCGTAAACGAAATCCGACGCGTAGAGCGGATATACTGCCGCATTCGCCGGACTCACCGGACCACCGGCGGGACCGACATCGATGATAGGAACCTGTAATTGCTGGACGCCGAACTGTACCTGTACGTCCCCGTCGTAGGTCGAGTCCAGTGCCGGCACCTGAACTTTAAACTGACAACTGGTGACGCCGGCAGGCACGTGAACTACGTTCCCTCGCGGGTAAAGCTGAAGTCCGCCTAGTGTATTGGAGCCAACGTTCAAGTCAATACCGCCGGCCGGGGTGGGCGATGAGAAGCTTACGGTACCGAACGATGTCTTCCCGCCCTTGATCGTTTGTGGCGCTAGATTGAACGACTTGAGAGTTACAAATGGGGGATTATTTGTCAAATATACCGCGTTTGACGTGTTGAAGGCGAAAGTACTGGGCCCCATTTCGGTAAAGTCGATGGGGTATCCCGGATCGACAATCGTGACGGAAGCTATTGGGAGAAATGTTTGATCGTTGTACTTACCGATGATGACATTCGAACCATCCGAGGTCAGCGTATAGTCGCGTCCGCTTGTTGAGTCGTGGACGACCGCGCCGGTTCGATTTGGCAACATCGCGAGCGAACCTCGCAGTTGCTTGGTCGCCACGTCGAGAATCCCGCCATAGGAACTGTAAAGGCAGTTCGTGCCGGATGAGTACGTCAAGCTTCCGTCAAACATGCTCTTCTCTGAACTGACTAACTGGACACCGCTAGCGTCGACACTCAACGACATAAACCGTAAACCATTCGCAAACAGTTGCGACGACGAGTTTCCAAAAGTGAGGGTATCAAACCTTGGCGGCCAATTAGGGTTAGTCGCAATGTTGGTCCGCTGGACGACCCCATCGTAAATGCATACCGCTTGAGGCCCTTCAACCTCGTTGTTGGCAATCGACACAGCAACCGAAGAATTGCTCCCAGGCACGCAAGCGATACTCTCGGCGTGATACGGACCTCCAAACGCGGAGCAATTGAGAGGAATGATGATATCGGACTGACCTGTTGACGCGTTAAACCGTTGGACACTCTGCGCCGCGTCTTCGCCGACATAAACGTAGCGACCATCGGCGCTTACGGCAATTTGGTTTGGGACCGATGACGTCGGGAGTTCCGATTCCATGGCACCGGTTGTTGAATTAAACACCAGGAGAAAGTTGCTGTTTTTCGACGTCGCGAATAGTCGATGCACGCTCGCATCGTAAGCAATGTGATTTGTCTGTTGGGCTATCTTTACGATTGATTGAGCGTCGGCATTGACACACAGAAGCAATAAACCGACAATCGGAAGGCTAGTCTTCATTTCTATTTCCTGTCTTACTTCGTCGACGACATTATTCGGCTTCAGAAGTATACCTGCAACGGAAAGTCAGTTCGCCCCGCGCGTCTTCGTCAGGAGTTCCATAGCCTCGAGCGTCTTGGGCCAATCGCTGCCGAGGAGGCGTGAGAGGGCACGGTCGGCGAGGAGTTTGCCGCCGGTCTGACAGGTGGCGCAGTAGTTCGTTTCGTTGTCGGCGTAGCGGATGCGCTGAATGGGATCGCCGCAGCGAAGGCACGGCTGCTCATATCGACCGTGGACGGCCATGTCCTTCCGGAACGCCGTCACCTTCTCCGGGAATCCCTCGCCTGCTTCCTTGCGCAGACGGTCGACCCAGAGCGCCATCGTCGACTTGATGGCGTCGAAGAGGCGGCTGATCTGCTCCGGCGTCATCTTCTGCGTAAGCAGGATCGGAGAAAGCTGCGCTTCCCAAAGGATCTCATCCGAGTAAGCGTTGCCGATTCCGCTGAATGTGCGAGGGTCCGTCAGGGCGCGTTTGAGGGTGTGATTGGTGGCTGTCAACAGATTGGAGAAGGTGGCAAGGTCCGTTTTGAGGACCTCGACGCCACCTGGGTTGAGGTTCTCGATGCCCGCCTCGCCTTCGACAATATGGATCGACGCCCGCCTCTTCGACCCGGCTTCGGTTAGCGTGAGCGTTCCGTTCGGGAAGTCGAGGGCAGCGAGGAAATTCTTACCCGCCGTCTTTGCCCCACGATCTTTCCAATGCAGACGTCCGGCGATCATCAGATGGATGACAAGCCACAGGTCCCCGTCGAGGCCGATGGCGATGCGCTTGCCAACACGTCGAAGTTCGCGCACCACCTTGCCCTCGACCGCGGAGAGCGGGGGTTCAAACGTACGGACCAGAAACGGATTCGCAACGCGTGCCTTCTCCAGAGTCTGCCCAAGAATGCGGGATTCCAAGGCCTCGATGTAAACGACGATATCGGGGAGTTCAGGCATATTCTCAACTCGTCAGAGCACCCGACACGATCAGGCCTTTCGCCGCGAGTTCCTCGATCAGGCTCCGTGCATAGTCCCACAGAACCGGCGATCCCTGCGCAATTCGCTGATTGCGCTGCATGACGCTTTCGACGGGAACGCTGTTCTCACGCCAACCCCCACCCGCATTCTGGTAGTTCGGGATGACTCCGCCGAGATGATCGACCGAGGTCGCAAAGCGGGCCTCCGGCGTATCCTTCGCTTCGAACTCATCCCACAGCCCTCGGTACTCGGCCGCAAGATCGCGTGGTAGAAGATTGAAGATCCTGTCGGCCGCCGCCACTTCGCGTTCGTGCTGGGTGGCAACAGCCTCGTTGCCGTACGGGAAAGTGTCACCGGCGTCGATCTCGACGATGTCGTGGATGATCAGCATCTTGAGGACGCGCAGGATGTCGACGGGATCGACAGCGTATTCCGCCAGCGTCATGGCTGTCAGCGCCATCGTCCACGAATGCTCGGCGTCATTTTCGTAACGCGAGCCGTCCATAATTCGGTTTCGCCGGAAAATCTGTTTGACTTTGTCCGCCTCAACAATGAAGCGGACTTGCTGTTCGAGTCGGCTTATGTTTTCCATGCCCGAGTATACCAGGCAAAGTCCTCGCGGAATCGGTCAAGCGCATCCGAATACAGAAGACGCGATCGCTATTTATAGGGCGTCGAGCTTGTCTCGACCCGGCCAAGGCGACCGCCACCTGTTTTGCGATTGCCTCTACTTGTCGATGGTGCCGTTCGGGTAGTCGGAGGGTCGATGCGGCGGGTAGCGTCGCTGGAGGCTGGGACTGGGCGGCTCGGTCATCGACCCAACCTCGACACGGGAGCGGAATTCGCTCGGCGATACGCCAACAACTTCCTTGAAGCGTTTCGAGAAGTGGTGGACGTTGCAGAAGCCGAACCATTCGGCGGCCATCTTGTTCGACGCGTGCGAGGCCGTCAGCCATTCGCAGATGTGCTGCATCAGGATCTGCGTGTGATAACGCCCCGGAGGCACACCGGCAACCGCGGCGAACTTGCGCCGGAAGTTCGGGTAGGACATGCCCATGGTCGACGCGATCGTCTCAAGGTCAAGCTTGTCGGCGCGGAGGACATCCTCAATGCGCTTCTTCGCCTGACTGAGCCAGATCTCGTCCGGATCGGTGACACGGCGCGACTGCACGGACATCGCCTCGGCAAGCAGGCTTTGCAGACTCCCGATCAGCATGAGCTGACCAACCTGATCATCCCTGACGTTGGCGAAAAGCCCCTCAAATCGGCCAAACCAGTAGTCGATGGGCTCAAGCCGCAGGGCGAATTGGTTGGGGTCGATGAGCCTTGTCGATCGCCAGAGATCGAACATCGGGCCTTCGAACGTGATCCAGAACTCGCTGAACTGCTCGCCCGGCAGCGGGTCGATGCGGTGAGGGATGCCAGGGAAGCAGAAGAAGAGATCGCCCGGCGAGAAGATGACCGACTTTCCGCCCGGCTCTGTATAGTGGCAGCGGCCGTCAAGAATATACGTCAGTGAATAGTAGAAGGTGATCCGGGGATCGTCGAAATCCCAGCGTGAGTTCTGATGGACCGCCGCGTAACCCAGCCCGCCCAGAGGGCTGAGTATCCCATGGCCGTCGAAAATGTTGCGTGTAACTGTTTCAGTAGGCATTGTTAACGACACCGCGGGCTTGGGCAACTCAAGCTAACACTAACATTATACGCGCTTTATGTGCAGAGTATTGCGCTTGCCAGTTGCCACTATTTAGACTGAGGCCATTCGGCTTGGTGACGCCCTCGTTCGAGGTCTGGGTGCCATGCCTATCGCTTTGGATAGCCAGACCGACACCTCTCACCTGCAAAGCCCGGCCACCATCGGTCCGGAGGACGATCTCCCCTGCAGCCCATGACTTCAGTCGTGGGCCGGCCCATTCCCAACGCACCCACCAAATGTCAAAAGCCCCTCTCCCATTCCGATGGGAGAGGGGTGGCGAAGCCGGGGTGAGGGAAACGCCCCAACGCCAATTGGCTAATTCTTCTTGACGATCGGGATCCAGACCTCGCACCGGTAGTCTGCGGCGGTCACGTCGTTCCCCGGATAGACCTCGATTTCGGGCAGCCCCTCGGCATGCTCGTAACCCGTCGATGGGAAGAATTCCGAGAAGATCCGAGCCCAAACAGTTTGCAGCGCATCGGGCAACGGCCCGACCGATTCGAACACTGCCCAATTGGCGGCTGGAACTTGACGCAACTCGAATCCGCTCGGCGCGACACCGTCTAGATTCTCGATCGCGATGACGTAAGTGAACTCCTGCAGATCTTGTTTGAAGTCAGCGCAAATGCCAAGCATCGCGCCGCCAACGACCCCGCCTTGTCTGACGGACTTGGCGAGCTTATCGACCGTCCCGTTCGACATCGACTCCTGCCAGTACGCCGGTATCGTCCTCAGGTTCTCCCCGTCTTTCGTCGACACTCGCTGGCCTTTGCCCGCAACCTTGAACGCGGGCTTCTCAACAATTCGATAGTCCATTTCCTGGTCTCCCTTTAACGATACTTGAAAAGAAAGGCGTGGAACGGCTTTCAGACGAGATTCCGACTTGCGCGCTTCGGATGGCGTGATGCCGTGCGCTCGTCGGAACGCCTTGCAAAACGCCTCGGGCGTGTCGTATCCATATTTGAGAGCGACATCGATCACCTTTGCCCGGCTCGAGGCCAACTCTTGCGCCGCTAGCGTAAGCCTGCGCTTGCGAATATACTCGACCACCGTCACTCCCGTGAGCATGTGGAACATACGCTGAAAGTGAAACGACGACGCGCACGCGATCCCTGCCGCCTCACCCATGTCAATTTCGCCATCCATGTTGTCCTCGATATAGTCGAGGGCGCCCATCATCAGAAGCAAAGTCTGCAATCGATCCACAACCTTTCACGCCATCGTATCACTAAGTGCGGGTACCAGTCCTGTCATTATATGCCCTCGTGTGACAGATTGCCTATCTTCCGCAGTGACGTATTCGGCCGGATATTCGGCGATAAAATGTCATGACGAATATTGACAACCTAACCAAACGCGGGTATTATTAGTTTAATACTAGCAAAACTTACTGAATGAGCCGACTAGATAACTGGAGGCCCTGAGCAGACCGCTCGGGGCCTTTTGCGTTTTACACAAGAAACCAACGACTGACAGGAGATACCACATGAGGTCACGTACCAAGAACGGTTTTACATTGATTGAGCTACTCGTTGTGATAGCCATTATAGCAATTCTCGCGGCTATCCTTTTCCCAGTTTTCGCACAGGCGCGAGAAAAGGGAAGACAGGCGGTTTGCACATCAAACCAGAAACAGATCGGCTTTGCGATTCTTCAGTACTCACAGGACTACGACGAGACACTGCCTCCGACGAACTACAACGACCCGGCCCAGCCGGTCAACCCGAGCCCGACAACCTGGATGTTCATCATCGACGCATACGTCAAGGCGGGATATCCCGAAGCGGCCGCAGCCACCAACAGCAACGTAGCTAGCGTCTTCTCGTGCCCGGATTACGCAGCCACCGCGGTGACGGCCAATGCCACCCCGGCACACAGCTACGTTTCCAACGCAAACGTCATGCCGCCCTGGATCACCGGAACCGGCGAGACGGCCCAGACCAATCCGCCACTCTCCCTCGCAGCCCTGCATGCCCCGGCGTCTGTGGTCTTAATCGCCGAGGCCGCCGGCGGCTCCCGCATCTTCACCTGGGGCGACGATGTCGACACGGCTCCTATCATTCCCGGCCAGACCGCCGCGGTCTTCGGCTCTTGCCAGGCGATCTATCTCCGGGCGCGCCTTCGCCATAGCGGCGGCTCGAACTACCTCTTCGGCGACGGTCACGTTAAGTGGTTCCACGGCCCCGGCAACAGCTTCACCGCCGAAGGGACCACGTGGTATCCCGTCCTCCCGGTCACCGCGACATCGAATATCGTCTGGCAGCAGGCAGCTTATCCCAACGCAGGAGGATGGTTCGTTGAAAACCCGAACAGCTAACGCAATATTCTGGACAACGGTGGCGCTCGCTCTCGTCGCGGCGACCGCCGATGCCGATGTGGCCATCGATACCAATCCCGCAACCCCATTATTGGGGAAGGGAGCCGAGCGACCAGGGGCGTCGACAAATGCATCCGCCCTCATCGACAAGGCGGCGTCGACGCTGGCATCGGCCAAGTCGCTAACTGCCGATTTTGAGGAGAACGACTCCTATCCAACTCCTTACAAGGACCTCGCCCAACGGGGCACGGTGACCCTGGCACGCCCCGGCAAGCTTCACGTCGAGATCAAACGCTACCGGCGCGTGACATCCGCCGACGCGTGGACGCCAAGCGGCAACGATGCCCTCTCGGTGTCGGATGGCGCCACCTACTCTTACGCCTTCCTGCACCCGCACAGCACCCAGATCAAGCAAGAGGCATCATCGACCGACTCCCTGCTCGGCGCACTTAAGCCCTTGCCCGAAGTCGCCGCCTTCTTCGGCGCATCGCCGACACCCGACGCTCCTACCCTGCTATCCCCGGAGACATGGGAGGGCGCACAATACCAGGTCGTCGACTACACCGTCGACGGTGGACATCAAACCTTCGATGCCCACGCTTACATTGGCGACGACGGACTCGTCCACCGTCTGATCTATCGCGCCGAAACACAGCGCGGCGACGTCGTCAAAGAATATCTGATCCGCAACGTCCGCCTGAACGCAGCCGCACCGGACTCGACCTTCGCCTACCAGCCTCCCGCCGACGCCACCCCCCTCGACTCGTCGCGCCTCACCGGCCTCGCCTCTCGAGAAGGCCCTCTTACGCCAGGTACGATCGCCCCGGACTTCGCCGTCAAGGACGCTCACGGCAAAGTCGTCAAACTCTCGGATTTCCGCGGCAAGACGGTCATCCTGGACTTCTGGGCGACGTGGTGCTGGCCGTGCAACCAGTCGCTGCCACACACCGAGGCAGTGGTCGAGAAGAACCGCGACAAAAACGTCGTCGCCCTCGCGGTCGCCATCTGGGACAGTCAAACGGGCTTTGATGCCTGGACAGCGAAGCATCACTACAGCAGTATCGATTTCGCCATCGACCCCAGTCCGCAAGGCAAAGACGTCGCCAGCGCCCTCTACCACATCCCGTCGACGCCCACCGCCTACGTCATCGACCCCGCAGGCAAGATCGTTAGCGTCGTCTCCGGATACACCGGCCCCACCGACGAACTGCAGGCCGCCGTCGACACGGCCGTGTCGTCGAAGACAGCCAGCGCCAAGTAAGAGTCGGCCGCCTTGCAAATACGCGTGCGAGGCGGCCGTCCTTTTTGCGAACATTTAGTGTATAATAAACGTATTATTGAGACGTGAGCCAAGTGTCTCGGCGAGCTTTGTATGACGTCGGTTCTAGATGTGCCAAAGGAGCCAGCCATGGACCTGGTCGATGTCGGGTCGATCGTCATCGCCGTTGTATGTATCGCAGGTATTGCGCCGGTCGCGCTGGTTCGCGTCGTTCGCGGCTTGAGGGACCGGACGGATGTCTTCCGTCCGGTCTTTGCGGTATTGTGTTCGTTAGGTCTTGCGGCAGCGCTAATGCTTTGGTCGCAGCGAGAGCCAGTGGCAAGCAAGATACGTGCCTTCAAAACCTAGGGTTGCTGTCGAGTGGCATCGCTGAGTACACCCAGGACTACGACGGCAAGCTTCCTCCTCCAGATCGTTGGGCGGACCTGATACGCCCTGACATCACCACGAACGGAAGCTCCTACCAAAAGGACGAGCCGGGTGAAGATATCTGGCATTGTCCGACGGCTTCGACACCGTTCAGTTACTCCTTGAATACTGGTGTAAGCAGATCCAACGCCACGCTGAACCCGTCGGTCGAGCTGTTCGAATCCGATGCGAAAGTGCGAAACGCTTGCGGTGGGAAGCAAATGCTGGTGAATCATCCGCGGCATGGCGGCAGCGACAATTACCTCTTCACCGACGGCCACGTGGCCTCAATTCGGCGTGGGACGACCGTGACTTGGTCGGGCGGCGGAAAATGACGGCCAATACTATGTCTAACCTAAAGATCATCCTAACCGCCGTCGACGACGGCCTCGCCGACGCCTGGGAGCGACATTGTGGCGATGTCGACAACGTGGTTGTCCATCGCGGCTCCATCTTCGACCAGACCTGCGACGCACTCGTGAGCCCGGCGAACAGCTTTGGCTTTATGGACGGCGGGATCGACATGGTATTTAGCCGTCGATTCGGCTGGGGAGTGCAGGAGCGGCTACAGGAGATGATCCGCACGCGCCATCATGGTGAACTGCTCGTTGGCGCGGCCGAGATCGTCGAAACCGGGGACGAAGCATTTCCATATATCATTGCCGCGCCAACCATGCGGGTGCCACATGTGCTGGGCTACACGGTGAATCCCTATCTCGCCGCCCGCGCCGTCCTGTTGATGATCACGCACGGCGTCATCAACGAGGGCCAATTCGTGGGACAGGCGGTTTCGTCACTGGTACAGTCGGTAGCCTTTCCCGGCCTGGGCACGGGTGTAGGACGAGTTGGGCCCAACATGTGCGCTCATCAGGTTCGACAGGCGATCGACGATGTCTTGGGCCAACCGTCGTTCCCGACATCCTGGGACGACGCCACCCGGCGGCACAAGGAAATGTATATAGCTCATCTGGGCGAAATACGGGAATAATTCGTTGCCGAAGTGTTCCTGGAACCATTATGGAGATTCCGGCGCTGCAAGAAATGTCGCAATTACGCGACCCAATTCAATGTCGATTGCTCCCACGGGAGGGAGTCGGAGGAACCATGAATTCTGCTATCACGAAGTGCGTCGTCGCTGCGGCCCTTGTTGTCGCATACGCCGTTCCTGTCTTGGCCGATGCGCCGCACGATATCAATTGGCGCCGGCATCATCAGCAGGAGCGCATCCACCAGGGCATGCACAGCGGTCAAATGACCCACCGCGAAGCTCGCAATATCGAAGGGCGGGAGCACCGCTTCCATCAGTCGGAGATGCGTGACCGCCGGCACGACCACGGCCACCTCACCAACCGAGAGCGATGGAACTTGTCCCGCCGCCAGAATCGCATGAGCCATTCGATCTACCGCGACAAGCACAACAACCATCACCAGTAATCGTTAGTGGCGAAAGGCGAAGCTTTCCAAAAGGAAGGCTTCGCCTTTTGCTTTTTTCCGCCGTAACCGGATAAACTAACGGGTGACGTTTTGAATATCCAATATGAGCGAGGAACGCGTGAATCGACTTCTAGCCGCCATCATTTGCTACGGCCTCATTGCCTTGCCACTCGCCTCGCGCGCCGACACTACGCCGGACACTTCCTTCGCTCAGGCCGCGCCGTTGAAGATTCGGCGCTTGACGACCAACGCCACAAGCGTTAAACGGTACGGCAAGTTCGAAATCACGGTCGACCTGGCCGCAACATTTACAAACCCATTCGATCCCGACGATATCGACGTTACCGCGGACTTTAGCGGACCCGACGGAGAGGCGGTCCACGTCAACGGCTTCTTCGACCAGGAATATGGGCAAAAGGCAAACGATCTAGTCCCGGCGGGTTCGCCAGTCTGGAAGATCCGGTTCGCGCCGACCGCCTCGGGGGACTGGCACTACCGGGTAACCGCGCGAGATCGGAGTGGAACGGTACAATCGCCGGCGGCGTCGATGACGGTGACACCGTCGATGGACCCGGGATTCGTCCTCGTCAGCTCCCGAAATCCCTACGCGTTCGCCTTCAAGGGTGAGCTGCCGTTCTTTCCGATCGGCGAGGACATGTGCTGGGACGACAGCGGCCACAACTACGCCGACTGGCTCAAGAAACTGCACGACGCCGGTGGCAATTGGATTCGCGTTTGGATGTGTAGTTGGTCGAACGGCATCGAGTGGTCGACCAACGCGACCTCAAGAGCGGCCCCTGGCTACCACGGCCTCGGCGTTTACAATCTGCTGAACGCCTGGAAGCTCGACCACACTCTCGACATGGCCGATGCGAATCAGATCTACGTCATGCTCTGCCTGGGGACTTTCGGCGAATTGACAAGCGGCGGTTACTTCAACGAGGGGCAGTGGGTCGACAATCCCTATAACGCCGCGAACGGAGGCCCTTGCGCGAAGCCCGAGGACTTCTTCACCTCGCCGGATGCGCAGAAATACTACCAGCGACGCCTTCGGTACATCGCCGCGCGCTACAGTTGGCGCACGGAATTGCAGTCGTGGGAGTTCTGGAACGAATACAACGCGCCCGCTCCCTGGGTCGCCACGATGGCCCAGTTCCTGAAGGGGACCGGCGCATTTAACGGAAAGCCCGCCGACCCCAATCACCACCTAATAACGACAACATACGGAAACGCCGGCGTCTGGAAGATTCCCGAGGTCGACTGGTCGCAATCCCACCTCTACGGCACCGGTGATATCCCCGACCTCGGCCCACCGATCGAGGCCGACGCTGCCCAGAACATGGCGTTCGGCAAGCCGCATTTGATGGCCGAATTCGGCATCGACTACCGCAAGCCGGATACCGAGTACGACGTGGCCGGCAGCGGAATCGACCTCCACAACGGCATCTGGTCGTCAGCCGCCGGCGGAGGCGCGGGTTCGGCGATGACCTGGTGGTGGGACAACTACGTCGACCCCAAAAACCTCTACCATGAGTGGATGCCGCTGGCCAAGGTCGCGTCTAAGGTCGAGTGGACGGCGTCTCCGTCGAAGCTGCTGACATTCGACCCCATCATGCAGAAGGTAGCGACTGAAACGTTTGTCGACCTCACTCTCCCCGGGAGGACACAATGGGGTAAGGCTCCGTCGAGCGAGTTCCATGTCGACCCGGATGGCGCCGGCTTCTCGGACAGCTATCCCAGCTTCCTCTACAGCCCAGGCAAGGCGGATTTGCGGACCACGCCAACATTCTTCGTTCGATTCCAACGGCCCGGTCAGTTCATCGTCCACGTGAATCAGGTGTCGAACACGGCGACCCTACAGATCAGCCTCGACGGAGTCGTGGCCCTGACCATCAAGCTCGACGCCGCCCCGCCAAAAGCCCCCGCAACTCCGGACTACAAGAGCACCCAGTTAAACGATCAGTGGAAGATCTATCAGGCGACATTCGACAAGGATTACGCCATCGACGTTCCCGCCGGCAATCACCGCATCGACCTCGCCGTCACCGACGGCGACTGGTTGAGCGTCTCGAACTACCGGCTGACGAACTACCGATCCAATCGATTCGCCAACGCCGGCGCCAATGGGGTGGTCATCGGCCGTGAGGCGCTCGTGTGGATGCACAACCTCGATCATAACTGGAAGAACGCCTTCGACAAGGTCCCGGATACCACCATACACAACGCGCACACCACCGTTCATGGCCTGATGCCGGGCCGCTACCTGGTGACATGGTTCGATACGGAAACGGGAAAAGCGTTGATCGTCGACAAGGTGATGTCGAATTCGACAGGCGCGCTATTGTCAGCCCCGGATATGTCCACGGACTACGCCGTGTTGCTGCAAAGGCTGCCCGGCAAGTAAAAGGCCCGCAACTCGTGGAATTGAGTGCGGACCGAGAGACGCCGACTACCTGACCCGTGTTTCGTGGATCAACCGGTTCGGCCGCCCGCGAAAATCGACACAGCGAGCGCGGTCGTTCCAGACGGCAAACTCGACATTGTCGTACAGATCGCTGAGAGAATAGGCGTGTTCCTCTCCCTCCGCGATCACGTCGACAAGATGCGCGCCAAGCGCTTTGAACTGCTGAATGCACGCCGACTTCGACACCTGCCCGGAGCTATCCTGCACATCGGCATACACGAATACGGTAAACATTGTTGCCCCCGATCCCGCCACCATCGTAAGCCTCAATGTTTTAATACCCGACTGGCAATAGCGCGAAACGGAGCAGGCGCAATCTCCTCACTCCACGTCGTCCTCGTCGACGTCGATCTTGCTGCCTATCGACAATAGCGTGCCGCCCGCGGTGCTCTGCCGCACGATCTGCTCAATCTCATCCATCACGACAGGATTCTCCTCGAGATAGCGCTTCGCATTCTCGCGTCCCTGACCGATGCGTGCGTCGCCGTACGTGAACCACGAGCCCGATTTGTCGATGAGCTTGAGCTCGATTCCCAGGTCGAGCACCGCCGACGACCGTGAGATGCCCTTGCCGAACATGATGTCCATCTCGACCTGTCGAAACGGTGGCGCGACCTTGTTCTTGACTACTTTCACCCTCACCCGCCGGCCCGTGAACTCGGTCCCGTCCTTGATATTCTCGGCCGGCCGCATCTCCAGTCGAACGCTGGCATAAAACTTGAGGGCACGTCCGCCGGGTGTGGTCTCGGGATTCCCGAACATCACCCCGATCTTCTCACGCACCTGATTGATGAAGATGACGACGGTGTTCGTGCGGCCGATGCTCGCGGTCAGCTTGCGAAGGGCCTGCGACATCAGCCGCGCCTGTGAACCGACATGGGCATCGCCCATCTCACCCTCGATCTCCGCCTTCGGCACGAGAGCCGCGACCGAGTCGATGACCACGACATCAACCGCGCCGCTACGAACAAGCACGTCGACAATCTCCAGCGCCTCCTCGCCGCTGTCCGGCTGGCTGATCAAGAGCTTTGCGATGTCGACACCGATTCTGGCCGTATACTCCGGGTCGACGGCGTGCTCCGCATCGACATACGCCGCAACCCCACCCGCCTTCTGCGCCTCCGCGACCACGTGCATCGCTAACGTCGACTTACCCGAAGACTCCGCGCCATAGATCTCCGTCACCCGCCCACGCGGAATACCGCCGACACCGAGGGCAACGTCGAGGCCCAGGCAGCCAGTCTTAACTGCATCGACGCTCTGCCGCTCCGACTCGCCCAGCAGCATCACCGCGCCCTTCCCAAACTGCTTCTCGATCGTCGACAGCGCCCCCCTCAACGCCGCATCCATCCCCGTCTCTTCGACCTTCTCGCTGGCTTTCCCCTTACGAACCTGGCCGTTTCGATCCACTTCAATCACTCTCATGGATGAGACCTCCCGTTGTTCGGGCCGTTAGATCGCCCACGTTTTTTATACCGGATAGGAATCTTCTAGAGGAAAGAAATGAAGAGGCGAGAGGCACGGATTCTCTGCCTTATCGCCACATGAGACTCCGCAAAAATACGGGTGCCCGATCAAATCCGAGCCGTGGGATGGGCGTCCCTGCCCGTCCGCTCCGGGTGCCATGCCCATAGCCTTGGATGGGCATGCCGTCCCACGCCCGGTTGCGTCATGGGTGCAAGCGCTCAGAATCTATTGTCAGGTCTACCGCCAGTCGGCCCAGTCGACAAAGACCATACCGGTGACAATCGTCTTCGGATGCGCGTCGAGGGCGTCCTTGCCGACCTGAAGGCCGCAGACATACACCTGCCGTTGATGGCCGCCGACCGGCTTGCCATAGTTGACCAGGGCCTTCGCGGGCGACGTCAAGTAGGCCCCCTCTTCAACCGCCGGAGGCCTGGACTCCCTTCCCTTTAGGGAGGGGCTGGGGGTAGGTGGCTTGAAGCGAATGAATTGCTTTTCGCTAAGCCACAACGTCGCGTTGCCCGTATCGACATTGGCGCGCCAAAAGTTGTAATCTGGCCGAATCGTGCTGTTGCTGATGTCCTCGCCGAGGACCACATTCCGCCGGTCGCCCGGAATGCCCGTGACATTGCGAAATGGCGTGCCGAGATCGACACTGCTCCAATGGTGAGGCGCAACAGTGCGCACCCACAGCTTTGTCCCGTTCTCATTGAAACCCACCAGGTCGTCTTCGGCGTCGCCTTCGCCCTCAGCTACACCGACGATAGCCTGATCCCCAACCCAGTCGGCGGCTTTGACCTGAACAGGCAGCGATCGAATGATATTGACATGATAATCGTCAGCCAGACTTGCGACCGCCCCACCCGCTCCGTTGTTGATATAGGCGCGCTCTCCGTCCGGCGATGTCGACAGCCAATTCACGTCTTTCATTGTCGAAAGCACATCGCCGTTCGCCGTGCTGATCACCGACCCCACAACGTTCTCACTGCCGGTCAGCACGATAACAGCCTTCGAATCCGGCCACCAGAAGACCTGCCACAGATCGAGTGACGCGCTGTTGACGCGGGTCAAGATCACTCGCGTCTTTCCGGTATCTGCATTGAGAACGGAGAGCCGCAGGTCGTCGCTGGAGTACAGGATAGACTTACCGTCCGGGGACCATCCGAGAAGGGCATCGTCGTGGTCGCCGAAGGTCAACTGCTTACGCCCGCGACCAGTCGGGTCGATACGATACAGGTGAAAATGCGACGTCGCTTTGCTTCCGGGGGCGGCATAATAGCGCGCGCAATAGACGATGTCCCCGCTCGCCCTGGCAGCCTGCACACACGCCGGCATCGAAAGTGCCGCAACTATCGCGGCCAACCAAACTCTACGATTCATGAGGCTCCCTTGTCATTGAAAAAGCCACTCCCGTTCGGAGGAGTGGCTCTTAATCGTCTTTCAACTTTAGGCGGGCTGCGCGGTCTCGACCGGGGCCGTTTCCGCCGCGGCATCCGGAGCCGCTTCAGCCTTACTGTTCTTGTGCGATTTCATCGACCGCGCCGCGATAGCCGCCACGAGCGCGATCGAACCAAGCGCTACCATGCCAATTGCTGCCTTTTTCATCGAGGAACCTCCGCTGTCAGTGTTAACGCAAGTCCTACCAAACTTAATAGACAAACGAAGCCCGACAATGTTTCACGCACATCGTCTCATCTTTCGGGTGCCATGCCCAGAGCCCTGGATGGGCATGCCGACGCCAGACCGGTTGCTTAAGGAGTGCAAGCGCTCAGCCATCTTATTGACCGCTCGAATCGCCCCCGCCGTCAGAGCCGCCCTCGCTGTCGGACGGCTGACTGTCCGTCGACGTCCCATCCCCACCACTCGATGACACAGGCGTTGTCGAAGTCACCGGGAGATCCGCCGTCGTCGGCATGCCCCCCTGCAACCAGTTGATGGCCTGAGGGATCCCATCGTGGATCATCGAGTCGTAGTGGCCGCCGTTTGTGACGTGGCAATATGTCACCGACGAGTCCGCCGTCTTCAGTTTCGACGCGAAGCCCTCCACATCATCGGTCGGAACGCGTTCGTCATCGTCGGAGTGGAAGAGGAAGACGGGGCATCGAATCGACGTTGCCTTGGTGGACGGCGAGCAGTTGGACAGGAATTGATCGAAGCCGTCGATGCGGCTCGTCAGCGCCTCCCGCTCATTGCTGTCGAGTTCCGAGCTGACATCGCAGCGCGGAGCATAAGCGATGCATCCGACAAAGCGGCGGTCGTTCTCCGCAGCCAGCAGCGCCATTGTCCCGGCGGAACTGTGCCCGGCGGCATACAGCCGCTTCGGGTCGATCTGCGGAATGTTGGCGATCGCATAGTCAACGGCAGCCTTCTCATTGTCGAGGCCGGCGTGGGCATCCCGAAAGGACTCGATCGCGTGAACCTCCGACGCCGCGCTCGTATGGTCGGTGAACGCGCCGTCGAGGGAGTACGCGACCACCGCATACCCCGCGCGCACGTAGGGAAGGTGCTCAGGACGGTCGCCTTCCGCCAGCGGCATCCCGTCGAGACAACTCGACCCCGCCGGCGCGATGAAAATGCAAGGGACTTTCGCCGTCGCCGGCGACGAAGGGAGATAGACCCAGAGCGTGCGGGTACCGTCGCCACCCGGAAGGTCGACCTCGTGCCAGACGACGCCGGCCCCCAGCGACCTCGTCGCCCCCACCACGATCGACGAGTGCCCTCTCGGGTGCTCGGCGACATGCCGGATCAGCTCGCCGACAACCATGAACAGTACGAGCACGATGCCGATGGCAATCGCAATCGGCTGCGTCATGTCACGCTGCGGACGTATTGGCGGAGGAGGCGGCTGCCGGTAGCCGTACGGATTCGGCTGCGCGCCGTATGGATATTGACCTTGCGGATTCATGGTTGGTTACCTGCATGGTCACCTCAAACTACCGGTGCCTTATATCCATATTATAACGGAAATCAGGCCGACAGGCGAATCGTTTTGACAAGCCGGAATCGCTGGTGCCCCTTGTCGCCCTCGTCGATACCCCGGCGGTAGACGGTCATTTCGATATCTCCTTTGAATCTTGACGACTGCGGTTGACGTTCGCGATTGACCCGATCTACCGTAGGCGAACGACGGTACAGTAAGTCATGCCACCACCAAAGTGCTCGCTCATTGCATTATGCATGATAGTCGCCACGTTGGGAAACTTTTCGCCGTTTGGATGATCCACCAGACTCACCGAATTCCCAAAGCAGATCCCCAGCCAGCCGGGGACGAACAAAGCGCGATAGTACGGCGGTTGCCTTCAGAAACGCCCCGGTAGCGCGACCGTCGTCACGCGCCAACGACCGTGACACGTGTTCCTTTGTCAGGCTACCTAACCCTCTCAACTAAGCCATACGTATGATTACGATGTCATTTTTTTGACCAG
>Ga0206888_1157_pt1 | contig 16936 bp, 10 predicted proteins | sample Alteio_BWOrgHeat_90_FD_153258 | JGI IMG/M metagenome (GOLD analysis project Ga0206888, IMG submission 153258) | Enriched cells from forest soil in Barre Woods Harvard Forest LTER site, Petersham, Massachusetts, United States - Alteio_BWOrgHeat_Nextera4 ... | reverse complement strand
CGGTTTGGGATCAGCCTGGCGGATTCCGTGGCAGTCGGGGATGGGGAAAACGATATTTGTATGGTCAAAATGGCGGGCACCGGGATCTCCTTTAATTCCACGACCCCACAGGTGGATGAGGTCGCCGATTACGTTTTCCGGGGAAATTCCTTAACGCCCGTTTTAGAAGTTGTGAGATAATTTCACACCCGACGCCTTTGGCATCAACTGACAGCGAGTCTAATGATGGCCCTTCGGGCGGCCGGCCCCCCGCCGGCCAGACTGTCGAAGTGGCAGGATAACTTGCCGTGGCATAATGATTGTCAATACACTGGGATTAAACTTGTAAAACCTTAAAATCAATAATTTAAACAATATGGGAAAAATCATAGGAATTGACCTCGGCACCACGAATAGTTGTGTAGCCGTGATGGAAGGCAATGAGCCCGTGGTGATCGCCAACGATGAAGGTCGCCGTACGACCCCGTCGATAGTAGGTTTCCTGAAGAACGGAGAGCGAAAGGTCGGGGACCCTGCCAAGCGGCAGGCCATAACCAACCCGATCAATACCATTATGTCGGTAAAACGGTTCATGGGCCGGCGGTATGACGAAGTGACAAATGAGATCACCCATTGGAGCTACAAAGTCGTCAAGGGTGACAATAATACGGTCCGCATCGACATCGATGGCCGGCTTTATACCCCGCAGGAGATCTCGGCCATGATCCTTCAGAAAATGAAGAAAACGGCTGAAGACTACCTGGGTCAGGAAGTAACGGAAGCGGTCATTACCGTTCCGGCCTATTTTAATGATGCACAGCGCCAGGCAACGAAGGAAGCCGGGGAGATCGCGGGACTGACCGTCCGGCGGATCGTCAACGAGCCTACGGCAGCCGCCCTTGCCTATGGTCTCGATAAGGCCGGCAAGGATGAGAAGATCGCCGTATTCGATCTTGGCGGTGGTACCTTCGACGTCTCCATCCTCGAACTCGGGGACGGGGTGTTTGAAGTAAAATCCACCAATGGCGATACTCACCTCGGTGGTGACGACTTTGACAAGGTGATCATGGACTGGCTGGCCGACGAATTCAAGAAAGACGAAAATGTAGACCTCCGCAAGGACCCGATGGCCTTGCAACGCCTCAAGGAAGCCGCCGAAAAGGCCAAGGTAGAGCTTTCCTCTTCCAGCGAGACGGAGGTGAACCTGCCGTATATAACGGCCGTCGACGGCGTGCCTAAGCACCTCGTGAAGAAGCTGACGCGCGCTAAGTTCGAACAGTTGTCCGACTCCCTTTTCGAAAGGTGTCTGAAGCCCTGCGAACAGGCATTGAAAGATGCGGGCATCTCCACTTCGCAGATAGATGAAGTGATCCTCGTGGGTGGTTCTACCCGGATCCCCAAGGTTCAGGAGATAGTCGAGAAGTTCTTTGGTAAAAAGCCCAACAAGGGCGTGAATCCCGATGAAGTAGTCGCCGTTGGCGCTGCGATCCAGGGTGCCGTGCTCACCGGTGAGGTGAAGGACGTGCTGCTGCTGGACGTAACTCCGCTGTCCCTCGGTATCGAGACCATGGGTGGGGTAATGACCAGGCTGATCGACAGCAACACTACGATCCCTTCCAAGAAGTCGGAAACCTTCTCCACCGCCAGCGATAACCAGCCCGGTGTGCAGATCCATGTATTGCAGGGCGAGCGCCCCATGGCATCGCAAAATAAGAGCCTCGGGACCTTTAACCTCGATGGCATCCCGCCCGCCCCGCGCGGCGTACCGCAGATCGAGGTTATCTTCGACATCGACGCCAACGGGATCCTCCATGTAACGGCAAAGGATAAGGGCACCGGTAAGGAACAGAAGATCCGCATCGAAGCCGGTAGCGGTCTGAGCAAGGAAGAAGTGGAAAAGATGAAGGCGGAAGCAAAGGCCAATGAATCCACCGACAAGGCTGCCCGTGAGAAGGTGGACAAGGTAAACCAGGCCGACAGCCTGATCTTCCAGACGGAAAAGCAGTTGAAGGAATTTGGTGAAAAATTACCCGGTGACAAGAAAGCGCCGATAGAAGCCGCTCTCGCTAAGTTGAAGGAAGCGCACAAATCACAGGATCTTGCCGCCATCGATGCCGCCGTGGCAGAGATGAACAATGCCTGGACGGCCGCGAGCGAAGAGATGTACAAGGCTACCCAGCAGGCAGGTGGTCAGCCTGGCGCCGAATCCGCCAATGGTGGACAGCAGGCGAATGCCGGCGGTGCAGGCGGGGAAAACGTAACGGATGCCGAGTTCGAAGAAGTGAAGTAAGTAATTGATCCTTAGATATTTTCTAAAAAGGCCCCCAAATTGGGGGCCTTTTTGTTTGCATATTCAAAAAAAAGGCGTACTTTTGCACTCGAATTGGACAACCAACCACGCGTTTAGCGAGTTTGCCATCTCCTAGAGTACTCAGTCAATCGACACTTCTTACAACGATTCTCAAGTGTTATTTTCTTCCTTGGTTGTTCAGCATCAAACTTTAAAATGAACATTTATGAAAAGTGATCTAGTGCACTCCCGTGTGCAAATGGAACCGTCTATCCTGAAACAGTGGATGACCGAAGTAAAAGAAACCGTGGCGACCGATGTCGCAGTCAGCGAAGAGCGTAAAAGTGCGCTAACGTTGAACCTATGGGCTATGCGGAGAAAAGCGCGTTACGCGTCTAATGGCCGCAGAAAGCCCGGCATCATCACCGGACTCGGTTATTAAAGGATAGATTATGTAGCAAAACCCCGCCAAAAGCGGGGTTTTTTATTTAGATGATGTTCATCTTCTTCATCAGGAAGGAGGCGTTGCGGTTGCGGGCGATGCCGCGCTGGAGGAGGTAGTTGAAGTGGAGTTCCCCCGCGTCGATGACGCTTTCGAAACAATAGTTGCTGATCACGCCCGGTTGTTCCTGTTCCAGCGCGCCCAGGCTAAGATCATGGGTCGCGAAGAGCGAGAGACATTGGAAATGGACCAGCCGGCGGATGAATTGCTCCGAGCCAAAGGTCTTGTCTTCGGAGTTGGTGCCCCGGAGGATCTCATCGATAAGGACGAGGGCCGGTTCGCCCGTTTGTAAACTTCCGATGATCTTTTGCAGCTTCTTCAATTCCGCCATGAAATACGAGGTCTGTTCCTGCAACGAGTCGCTGATGCGCAACGAGGTCAGCAGGTGCATGGGCGTGAAAGTAAAAGTGGCCGCGCAGACAGACAGGCCGCATTGGGCTAACAGGAGGTTGACGCCGATGGTGCGCAGGAAAGTGGTCTTTCCCGACATATTGGAGCCGGTGACCAGGATGAGCCTGTCCTCCCGGCCGATGGTAAAGTCATTGGCGATGCGCCTGCCCGCGGGAATGAGGGGATGGGCAAGCCGCGTGGTCTCGAGAAAGAGTGCTTGCCGCCCGTCTGCGCCGGCGGCGCTGGCTACCGGTGAGGGATAAATGTGGTCCGGGTTGTTAAAGGCAAAGGTGGCGAGGGAATTCAATTGTTCCACCGAACCTATCGCTTCCAGCCAGTCCAGAAAGGCAGATCGATTGGCGGTCTTCCAGCGTTCCAGCACGATCACACAGTGCAGGTCGTACAGCAGAAAGGTATTGATGAACAGGTTCACGAGGCCGTTCATCCGGTGATCGAAATAATTGGCGATCGACGACAGCCGGCGGATGGCCCCGTGTGCGCTGACCGTCCGCGTCTTCAGATCCCGGAGGACGACAGAGTCAGCCGGATCGCTGGTATTGAAAACCGCGAGAATGCCGGCGTACTGATCCAGGAGGGGCTTTTTATGATCTATCTGCTGATGCTGTCCGCCGACATACTTACCCAACAGCGCCAGTACGAGCCGCGAGACGAGTACTCCAGCCAGCAGCAGGGTATAGTTGTTGCTGGTTATCCAGACATACACAGCAAAAAGATTGAAGGCGATGAGGAGGGCGATGGCCGCCTGCCGGCCGGGATGCCGGAAAAGCACCGGTGGGGTTTGCAGCCATCGGGCAAAACCGTCGATATGCAGGTCGAGTCCTTTGCCGCTGCTTTCGCCGGGTAACCCATGGGCGGTGAGGAGTTGGCGGATGTTAGTCTGACCGGCGAGGACACTGATGGCCTGTTGATCCCGCCGGATGGCAGCCGGATCGGCAAGGGGTTGGCGAAGTCTTGTCGCCAGGGCGGTAGTGCCCTTGCTGGTGGTGGTGCGGTTCAGAACATGAAAAAGGGAATTCCGGCCAAAGATATCCAGGTCGTCGAGATAGTTGTCGGAGTCGAGAAAGGCCGCTCCATCGGGAAACTGGTTGGGTTCGCCGCCGATCAGCCCGAGCTCGTTGGTATTGACAAACCGCAGTTTTTCGAAGAGGCTCCGTTCGTCCTTCCAGCGATAGTAGATATTGACACAGATGATAAAGGCCGCAAAGAGCCCGAAGGCCAGGAGCAGCAGGGGAAGGGTGAATTCGCGGCTAAGCGCATAGATGCTAAAGCCGAGACCCACAAAGAGTGCCAGGCGGGTTACCGCCATGCCATTCAATCTTCTTTGGAGGCGGCGGATCTCCCCGTTGCAGGCAGCGATCTTTTGCAGATAAAAGGTGTCGGTTGGCAAGTTATTGCGGAGATCACATGATGTCCATCGCCTTGACAAAGGAAGTACAGAAGAAAGGCAGGATGAGCGTCAGGTATTCGAAATGGGTGGCGATAGCTAAAACGAGGGCGGCGGTGGAAACGAAAAACAGTAACCAATAAGCTCCGGTATTCTTCTTTTGTGCCATGGGATCGAAATTTGTGCGAAAGTAAGCCAAAATCGGCATTGAACCAACGTCAAAAAAATGAATATCTTCGCGCTATTTTGGCATAATTTAGGGGCATTATGTAAATAATACACATTACTCAGATTGCCTGCTTTTTGAAAACATCTACGGAGAATGAGACAAACTTTGAAATTGGATTTCTACCTGCGCTTCTATACCCATCCCGGCCAGTCGATCCTGTTGGTAGGGGATATTCCCGAGCTGGGTGACGGCCAGGTGGGGTCCGCCATTGGACTGAATTATGTCAACGGGGAATTCTGGCATGGCAGCGTTACGCTTTCGCAGCTGCCTGCTGCCCCTATTCATTATCATTATGTCCTGCACAATACGGATGGGACGCTCACGGAGGAGTGGGGGGATGACAAATTTATCGACACGCAGGCCTTTACCGCTGCTGAGATCCAGGTGATCGACACCTGGAACTATGCCGGGGAGTATGAGAATGTCTTTTTTACTTCGCCTTTCAGTAAGGTCTTGCTGCCTGAGCACAAGCCGGGCAGAAAAACCCGGCTAAAGGACGATGTCACGCACATCTTCCGGGTGAAGGCCCCCTTGCTAAAGGCCGGGGAAGTGGTCTGCCTGCTGGGCAATGCGACGGCCCTGAAGGACTGGAAGGAGGAGGAGCCCTTGCTGCTGACACAGGAAGGCAACTGGTGGACCCTGGCGCTGCCCATACCCCCCGAGTCTTTTCCCATCGAATACAAATACGCGGTCTGGCATAAAAAGGAAAAACGGGTGTCCCAATACGAAGCCGGACCGAACCGGTATCTACCCGGGGATGCCCGGCCAGATAAGATCAGCATCCTGCATGATGGATTTATCCACCTGCCCAATACCACCTGGCATGGGGCGGGGGTGTCCATCCCGGTGTTTAGTCTCCGGAGCAAGGAATCCATGGGGGTGGGCGAGTTCGCCGACCTGGAGGGGCTTGTCGACTGGGCCGTCAAATGCGGACTGAAACTGATCCAGTTGCTGCCGGTGCAGGATACGACGGCCAATCACAACTGGATGGACTCCTATCCCTATGCCGCCATCTCTGCCTATGCCCTGCATCCGATCTATCTCAACCTCGAGAAATGCGCCGGCCGGAAGAACACCGGGTTGATCAAACCTTTAAACAGGAAGAAGAAGGAGCTCAATGCCCTGCCGGAGCTGGACTACGAGCAGGTAATGAAAATTAAATTATTGACAGTAAAAGAATTATACGAGTTACAGAAAGAAGAATTTAAGGAAGACCCGGACTTTTTGGCCTTTTTTGAACAAAGCAAGGACTGGCTGGTTCCCTACGCAGCCTTCTGTTACCTGCGGGACAAGCATGGAACCCCGGATTTTACCCAATGGACGCTCCACAGCCGGTATGATGCGGAAGCCATCCGAAAATATACCGATCCGGAAAAGCCGCACTATGATTCCATTGCCCTTCAATACTTTATTCAATATCACCTCCACCTTCAATTGAGGTCGGCCGTCGATTATGCCCATGAACAGGGCATCGTCGTAAAAGGGGATATCCCCATTGGCATTTATCGCTACAGCTGTGACGCCTGGGTGGAGCCCCGGTTATATCATATGGAGTTGCAGGCAGGGGCGCCTCCGGACAATTTTGCCGTCAAGGGCCAGAACTGGGGCTTTCCTACCTACAACTGGGAAGAGATGACCAAGGATGGCTATGCCTGGTGGAAGCAGCGTTTCAGCCATATGCGGACCTATTTTGACGGGTTCCGGATCGATCACATCCTTGGCTTCTTCCGCATCTGGAGTATCCCGATGGACGTGGTGGAGGGGATCCTGGGGCATTTTGAGCCGGCGATCCCCGTGCACCGGGTGGAATTCGATCAGCGGAATATTGGGTTTGACCGGGATCGCTACACCCGGCCCTTTATCAATGACGCAGTCCTTTGGGAACAGTTTGGCACGGACAGCGATTTTGTAAAAACACACTACCTGCAGGACGCGGGGAATGGCTTTTATACGTTGCAGGAGCCTTATTCCACGCAGCGGAAGATAGAAGCCGCATTCGGGCAGCTGGAAGTCAACCCCTTTAATGAGAAGATGCGCATTGGGCTGTATGATCTCGTGTCGAATGTGATCCTGCTGGAGGTGGAAGGCTCGGACGGACAGCAATTCCATTTCCGGATCTCGATGGAACAAACCTCCTCGTTCCGATACCTGGAGTGGCATACCCAGCAACAGTTGAAAGACCTTTATGTCAATTATTTCTTTAGCCGGCAGGACGATTTCTGGCAACGCGAGGCGATGCGCAAATTGCCGGCGTTGAAGCGGGCCACCAATATGCTTGTCTTCGGGGAAGATCTTGGGATGGTGCCCCGCAGCGTCCCGGATGTCATGCGGCAACTGGGGATCCTGAGCCTGGAAGTCCAGCGCATGCCCAAGAATACCAGCCGCGACTTTTCCCACCCGGCCGACGCCCCTTATCTCTCGGTGGTGACCCCTTCTACCCATGATATGAGCACTATCCGGGGCTGGTGGGAAGAGGACCGGGACCTTACCCGGCGTTTCTTTAACAACGAACTGGGTCAATGGGGCGAGGCCCCGAAGTTTTGCGAACCCTGGATCAATAAGGCGATCGTCCTGCAGCATCTGCATTCCCCGGCGCAGTGGGCTATTTTCCAGTTGCAGGACCTCATGGGGATGAGCGAACATTTCCGCCGGGAGAACCCGCATGACGAACGGATCAATGTGCCGGCCAATCCCCACCACTACTGGCGCTACCGGATGCATCTGACATTGGAAGAGTTGCTCCAGGAAAAGGCGTTCAACGCGGACCTGCGGCTGGAGGTGGAGGCGAGTGGGAGATAAAAAAAAAGGAACAGCCGGCTCACCATCGTGAAAACCGGCTGCGGGAAAAGGGGTTTATTTTTTCAGGCTACAATTCTACTGTTACATCATTTTTACAAAGGGCTGTACGTACTGGCACGAACCCTGAACGTTGCTTACTTTCAGGAAGTAGTTGCCATTCTTCAGACCGGTGAGCGCGATCGACTGCTGGTTGTTGCCGGCATAAAGAACCTGCGTGGAAGTGTAAAGGACAACCCCTGATAAGCTATATACCTGTACAACCACCTGCTGCGAAGAAGTACTGGCAACACTATAGTTCAGCATAGCGGCAGCGGGATTGGGATAAACCGACATTTTAGGGGCAGCGGCTTCAGTCGTATTGTTAGCCAGCGTAACTACCTTGGAGTAGCGGACGACCCCGTCCCGGTCTACCTGGCGCAGGCGATACGTATTGTTACCAGCCAGCATATGATCATCCGAAAAAGTATAGGTGGTAGTGTTGTTATTATTAAGACCATCGACGACACTGATGGAATCATACCCGCCGGTAGCACCGGAGCGCTCGATCACAAACCATTTACAATTGGTCTCATTCTCCATGACCCAGTTGAGTTCGGCGGTGTTGTTGCTTACCTGGCCGTCAAAGCTAAGAAGCAGGGCAGGGGTCACACTGGCATTGGACTGGGTGGTTTGGGCGGCAGCGTTATTCAAACCGGCCAGCAGGATGGCGGCAGCAAAAGCCAGGCGGAGGGTCAGAGTGGATGCGGTGCTAAGTTTCATTTGGGTACGATTACGTTTGTATCCTAAGTAATGGAAAAGAGTGCCAAAAGGCAAAACATTGACATACAGCCGCTTGGAAGCGTGCCAAACCAATATTCCTTCCCAAGGCGGGAAAAACTTTCTCAAATCTGCAAAAAAGCGCGTAGAAGCCCGCAATCCCCCGTATTTTCCGAAGGGGGCTGCCACCGGACGGGCAGGAACCGCCGTTGGACGGGCGGGAATCGCCTTTTGACGTACATTTGCCCCCATGGTTTGTACGTATTATTCTTATAGTCTTGCTTTTAAGCATCCCTTTACCATTTCCAGAGGCACCAAGACCCATCAGCCGACGCTGGTAGTTCAACTGGAGCACAAGGGGCTTAAAGGGTATGGAGAAGCGCCCGCCATTACTTATTATCATCTCCCGGTTGAGAAAATGATCGCCGACCTGGAAGCCAACCGGGCGATGATCGAGCGTTTTGCGCTCACCGACCCCAAGCGATACTGGCATTACCTGCACCACCTGTTGCCGCAGAACCCCTTTCTGGTCTGTGCGCTGGATATCGCCGCCTGGGATCTTTTCGGGCAGTTGCTGGGAAAGCCGCTTTTTGAGTTGTGGGGGCTGGACCCCGCGAAGGGCCCGAAGACGGACTTTACCATCGGCATCGATACCGTGGACAAAATGGTGGCGAAGATGAAGGAAAAGCCCTGGCCGATCTATAAGATCAAACTGGGCGTGCCGGATGACCTCGCCATCATGGAAGCGCTAAGGCAGCATACCGATGCCCTCTTCCGGGTGGATGCGAACGCGGGCTGGACGGTGGAGGAAGCCCTGGAGAAGATCCCCAGGCTGGCCCGGCTGGGGGTCGAATTTGTCGAACAGCCGCTGGCAAAAGATAACTGGGAAGGGATGAAGGTCCTGTATGCGCAGTCGGTCTTACCGCTGTTCGCCGATGAGTCCTGTGTCCGGGAAGAAGATGTGGAAGCCTGTCATGGTCACTTTCATGGCATCAATATAAAGCTGACCAAGTGCAGCGGGCTGACACCGGCGCGCCGGATGATCGAAAAGGCGCGAAGCCTTGGCATGAAGGTAATGGTAGGGAGTATGAATGAAAGCAGCATCGGCAGCGCCGCCATTGCACACCTGTTGCCCCAACTGGATTTCGTGGATATGGACGGCCCCTTATTATTAAAGGAAGATCTGGCTACCGGCCTCCACTTTGACGACGGGAAGGTGACCATTCCCCGCGGACCCGGTCTGGGCATGCATTACACCGGTTTGCGACCAGGCAGTTTCTAAGCGCCGGCATATAGGCTAATATATAGTGGAAAAATTATCTTTGAGAGATATAGGGAAAATTCACAAAAGGTCTTTAACTTTCCCTTAACACTACACATTCCAGGTGCTCTTGACCTTTTGGACCAACTTGCTGCTATATCTGAAATACAACTGCGGATCGCCTTATATGAAGACATGAAGGCGTACAAGCGATTGTATGAGCTGCTTTCAGAGGGTCTTTACCGGTATTCCTACTCCATGGTCCGCAATGCGGAGGTCGCCGAGGAGATCGTTTCCGATGTATTTATAAAAGTATGGCAGATAAGAGCCCGGCTGTCGGAGGTAGACAACCTGCGGGTCTATGTATATACCATCGCCCGGAATTTTTCCCTCAACTATCTCGCCCGCAATGCAGACAACCGGGTCATCGGCCTGAACTCTCCCGAGGCCGGCGAACTTGCCGGCGGCAATAGTCCCGCGGAACTATGTATCTCGGCCGATCTTGCCAACCAGATGAAGCGCATCGTCCAGCAGCTGCCCCCGCAATGCCGGACCATTTTCCGGCTGGTACGGGAGGAAGGGCTTAAATACAAGGAGGTGGCGGCCATCCTCGAACTCTCCCCTAATACCGTCCGAAATCAACTGGCCATCGCCATCCAGAAGCTCGGCGAAGCACCCCTGTTAAAAGATATTTTGTCGACCTTTGGTACATATGAGGGATGATCGGTGTCTATCCGGTTATAGCTGCCATATATTATGAGGGAAGATCAGTTCTGGTTATTGGTGAGTTGTAAACTATCCGGGGAGGCCACTGCCGATGAATTGGCAGCTCTCGATCGCTTCCTTCGCGATCATCCCGAGATGGCTGCCCGCCTCGACCCGCTCAGCGAATGGTGGTCGCACCCGAATTCCTCTTCCCCCGCGCTGAAGAAAGGCGCGCTTCAACGCCATCTCCGGCGGTTGAATAAAAGTGACGACCATCCCTCCCGGACACCCCGGCGACGCAGGCTTTTTCTCTTTGCCGCCGGCATCGCGGCTTCCATCGCAGCCGTTTTCCTTTTTATCAATCAGTGGCCGCAAAAAAAGGCCACCCCGCCTGTCGCCCAGAATAGCGTGAGCACGAAGCCGGGTTCCAAGTCGAAGATCCAATTACCGGATGGCTCACAGGTATGGCTTAACTCGGACAGCCGGATCACCTATAGCGAAAGCTTCCGGGGCGCCGGAAGAGAGGTACATCTCTGTGGGGAAGCCTATTTCGATGTGGTGAAAGATCGGAACCATCCTTTTATCATCCATACTTCCACCATCGACGTGCTGGTCCTCGGCACCGCCCTCAATGTCAGAAGCTATTCCAATGAGAAGAATACCGAAGCCGTCCTTATCCATGGCTCCGTGCAGGTAAGCCTGCGGAATAACCCGGACAAAAAGATCATCCTCCGGCCCAACGACAAACTGGTGGTACAAAACGGCAGCAAAGTGTCGCTTGCCGGCGCGGGCAGGACGGCTCCAAAGGAGCCGGATACGGCCAGGATCATCAGCCTGGGCAAGGCCCATTTCAAGGAGAAGGACAGTGTAGCCACCGAAGTATTATGGGTGAAGAACAAACTAGCCTTCGACCAGGAAAGCCTGGAAGCCGTCGCGTTGAAGATGGAACGGTGGTTTAATGTAAAGGTGACCATCACGGAGCCGGCCTTGCAACATACGGAGTATAGCGGGGTATTCGAAGACGAGACCCTGCCCCAGGTGATGGAAGCGCTGCGGATGACGGGTAATTTCCATTACACCATCCGCCGGCGGGAAGTCATGATACGACCTTGATCTACTAACCAAAACTATATCTACACATGAAGCGAGTAACGTAAACAGGAATGAAATAAAAACGGAGAATGATTGCAGCATCCTCCGCTTTGTAAAGACAATCCCTGCCGTGAAGACGGACAGGTAATTACCATTATTTCAAATCTAAGTTATGAAAAAAACCGGAAGCGGCCTATCCCCGGACAGGACCCGCTTATTCATCAAATACCTGCTGATGACGAAACTTGCCATTTTATGCATCTTCGCTTTGTCGATCCAATCCTTCGCCAGGGGGTACGGGCAGGGTAATATCAATCTCCGGCTGGAAAAGACACAGTTGAAAAAGGTGTTCAAAGCTATTGAAGACCAGGGTTTCTTCCGTTTTGTTTACAAGGACGAGATCCTGCCGAAGGATCAGCGGGTCAGCATCGTGGCCAGGGAGGCTTCGGTGGAGGACGTGTTGAACAAGGTGCTGGACCGCACCGGGTTATCCTATCACCGGCTGACCGACAATCTCATCGTCATCGTCCGCCCGGAAGGGGGCGCGGTCGTGGAGGCCCCGCTTGCCGCGATAAAGATCGGCGGCCGGGTGACCAATGAGAAAGGCGAGTCGGTAAAGGACGTCAGTGTCGTGGAAAAGGGTACGAACAACGGTACCCTTACAAAGGAGGACGGAACCTATACGCTGGAAGTGACCAATCCCAATGCCATCCTGATCTTTAGTTATGTCGGCTACGCTCCGCAGGAGTTTGGCATCAAAGGCAAGCTCACCATCGACGTAAAACTGCTGGCCGGCGACAACCCGTTGAAGGATGTCGTCGTGGTCGGTTACGGTAGCCAGAAGAAAGTGACGGTGACGGGCGCCGTCGCGACGGTAAAAGGCTCCGAACTGGAGAAGTCGCCCACGGTGAACCTCTCCAACGCCCTTGTAGGCCGTCTCCCGGGCGTCTACGCCGTTCAGGCTACCGGCGAGCCGGGCTATGACAATTCTACTATCCGCATCCGGGGAACCAACACCCTCGGGAATACTTCGGCGCTGGTCGTCGTCGACGGTGTACCGGATATCGCGGGCGGTTTAGAACGCCTCAACCCGGCGGATATCGAAAGTATGTCGGTACTGAAAGACGCTTCAGCCGCCATCTATGGAGCCCGGGCCGCCAACGGGGTCATCCTGGTGACGACCAAGCACGGCAAAAGCGGGAAGCCCCAGGTTTCCTATACCTTCAACCATGGCTGGGCGCAACCCGACCGCATCCCCAAGATGGCGACGGCGACGGAATATGCCGCCATCAACAACGAGACCACTATTTATGATAATATAGACCCATCGGAATGGTCGGCCGCGGAAGCTGCTTTTGCCGGGGCCGGCAAATACACCACCCTGGGCGGGAACACGGTAACCGCGCCTTTCCAACCGGCGGATATCCAGAAATATGCGAATCACTCCGATCCCTGGGGCCATCCGAATACGGATTGGTTCAAGACGACTTTAAAGACCTGGTCACCCCAGGTACAGCATAACTTGCAGATCAACGGCGGCAGCGATGCCATCCGCTACCTGGGTTCGGTGGGCTATGAGGACCAGGACGGCTATTATAAGAATTCGGCCACGGGATACAAGCAATATGACATGCGCCTCAACGTAGACGCCCGGATCAATAAATGGATCTCTACCGGGGTCAACCTGACGGCCAGGGAAGAGTTTCGTTTCTTCCCCACGCAAACGGCCGGCTCCATCTTCCGGATGCTGATGCGCGGCCGCCCGACAGACCCCGAAGTATGGCCCAACGGCCTGCCGGGTCCGGATATCGAGAACGGCCAGAATCCCATCGTCATCACGACCAATCAGACGGGGTATGACAAGGATAAAAGAGATTACTTCCAGGTCAACGGAAAGGTAGAGATCCTGGTCCCCTGGGTACAGGGTTTAAAGATCACGGGTACGGCCACCGCGGATAAGGAGAACCAGTTGGAAAGGGTATGGCAGACCCCCTGGTCGCTGTACTTCTGGGATCATTCCACGTATGACGCCAACGGCGTGCCCGTCCTCACGAAAAGCGTGCGGAGCACCTTTACCAGCCCGCAATTAAGCGAGACGAATCACAACTATCTCAATCTCCTTTTCTCGGCCTTCGTCAACTACGACAAGACCATTGGCGATCATACCATCAACCTGATGGCGGCCGTCACCAAGGAAAAGGACAACGAGGATGATTTCAACGCCTATCGGACCAACTTCATCTCTTCGTCCATCGACCAGCTTTTTGCCGGCGGCGCCGCTCAGCAGAGTATCAGCGGGTCGGCCTATGAGCGGGCAAGACTTAGCTATTTCGGCCGTGCTGCCTATAACTATAAAGAAAAATACCTGGCTGAATTCCTTTGGCGTTATGATGGTTCCTATCTCTTCCCCCCGGCGCACCGGTTTGGTTTCTTCCCTGGTGTGCTGGCGGGGTGGAGAATTTCGGAGGAGGACTTCTGGAAACCCATCGCGCATACGTTCAATTACCTGAAAGTACGGGCTTCCTGGGGCCAGATGGGGAACGACCAGGTGTATTATGGCAATGTCCTGAAAGAGTACCAATACCTGGGGACGTATGGTTTCAACACCTACACGATCAATAACCAGGCTGCCACCACTTTACAGGAGTCCGTGGTGCCCAACCCGAACTTCACCTGGGAAGTGGCCAACAACTCGGACGTAGGCCTCGAAGGTCAGTTGTGGGACGGCAAGGTCAATTTCGAGTTTGATTATTTCTACAACAAACGCACCCATATCCTCTGGCAGCCGCAGGGCTCTACCCCTGCCTCCAGCGGTATCGCGACGATCCTGCCGCCCGAGAACATCGGCAAGACGGAGAACAAGGGATATGAGTTCACCGTCGGCTACAATGGACACAGCGGCGACTTCACCTATGCCATCAGCGTCAACGCCGGTTATGCCAAGAACAAGATCCTGTTCTACGATGAGGCCCCCGGCGCTCCGGCCTGGCAAAAAGCTACGGGTCATCCGTTTGCTGCCAGTGGAAGCCCCAACAACGGCGCGGCTTTCCTTGCCTATGAATATGCAGGGGTCTTTAAGGACGCCAAAGAGATCGCCGCCAATACCGTCGACTACACCGGCGTCACGCCCGCGCTCAAGCCGGGTGACATGAAGTTCGTGGATGTCAACCATGACGGAAAGATCAACGGGGATGACCAGGTTCGGCTGAACAAAACGCAGGACCCGACCTTCACGGGCGGGATGACCCTCAGGGGCGGATGGAAGGGTTTCGACGTCTCCGTCCTCTTCCAGGGCGCGACCGGCGGCCTGTTGCTGATCGCCACTGAATCCGGCGATATCGGTAACTACCTGCAATGGTCGTACGACCATCAGTGGACGATCGATCATCCCAGCAGCGTGGACCCGCGCCTGGCCAACCGTAATAACACCTACTTCACCGGTGGCGGCGCCGCGAACAACACCTATTTCCTGAGAAGCAGCAATTACCTGCGGTTGAAGAACGTGGAGGTGGGGTATAATTTCTCCCCGAAACTGCTGCAACGGGCATACATCAGCAATTTCCGTATCTATGCCAACGGGCTTAACCTGATCACCTGGGATAAAATGAAGATCTGGGATCCGGAATCCACCTCCGGCAGCGGTCAGTATTATCCCCAGTCCCGGATCATCAATGCAGGGGTAAGAGTCACCTTCTAAAAAAGTAACAATATGCAACTAAATATAAGATCTTTCACCTGGGCCCTGCCCTTTCTCGCTGCGGTGGTCTTATTGGGAGCCTGTAGTAAAAAGTTCCTGAACACCCAGCCGTTGAATCAAATCCCCGCAGACGACACCTGGGCGGACGGGGGGCTGGCATCAGCCTTCGTCACCAACATCTACAACGGCCTGGCCAACGGCGGATTCCAGGAGCAGGAATTAGCTTCCCTGTCGGATGAAGCGGTGTTCGTACACCCGGGCCGGGGGATCAATACCATCAATGAAGGCACCCTGAGCCCTTCCAACCTGGGTTGGATCGATCCGACCTATTACTGGGACAGTATGTATAACCGGATCAGGAGTTGCAATGTCGTGCTGGAGCAACTGCGGAAAACGACCATTTCCGACAATGTGCTCGTAGCGCGGATGCAGGGTGAAGCGCATTTCATGCGGGCCTATTTTTATCACCAGCTGGTCCGCTTTTATGGCGGCGTTCCGCTGGTCGATCACACCTATGCGTTGAACGAGGATTACAGCATCGCCCGAAGCCCTTTCGCGGACTGCGTCACCTTCATAACTAAAGATTGTGACAGCGCGAACACCCTATTGACCGGGAAGACCATGGACAAGGGGCGGGCCACGGCCCTGGCCGCGCTGGCATTAAAGGCACGCGTGCTGTTGTACGCCGCCAGCGACCTGCACGATATTCCCACGGCCAAGGCCGCCTCATCTACCATCGGCGGTTTTTCCAACCCTGAACTGTTGGGGTACCCCAGCGGCGACCGGACGGCCCGCTGGCAGGCTGCGAAAGATGCCGCCTTTGCGGTTCTCCAGGCGGGCAGCGGCTACCAGCTAGGTCTAAGCGCACCGGCCTCGGCTGCCAATGCACAGAATTACTATACCTCCATCGCCATGGGCGGGGGCAGCAACGCACCGGGCATCGACAAGGCGGCTTCCGTAGAATTACTCTTCGAAAGAGATTTCACTTCTCAACTGGTCAGCGGCGGCCCGGGGACGGATGGCACTTCGGTTGGGCTTGATAACGGACCGAACGGCTATCACAACTGGGCGGGTAACGTTCCCATCCAGGAGTTGGTAGACGACTATGAGATGATGGATGGGTCGAAATTCTCGTGGACGAACCCAACCCAGGCGACCGCTCCCTTTGCCAACCGCGATCCCCGTTTCTATGCCACCATCCTCTATGACGGCGCCGGCTGGAAGCCCCGGGATAAGATCACCTCGAACCCCGACCCGGTGAACCAGATCCAGACCGGCTCCTACGAAATGACCCATGGCGGCGTACTGCAGGCCGGCCTCGATACCCGGCAGAGCCCGGTGGAGAACTGGAACGGAACCTGGTCCGCCTACTATATGCGGAAGTTCATCGATCCGGATCCGAATGTCGTGGACAACAATACCCGCCAATATATTCCCTGGCCGGTGTTACGCTATACGGAAGCCGTCCTCAACTATGTGGAAGCAAACATCGAGTTGGGAAATTATGGGGAGGCGCAGACCTGGCTGAACAAGATCCGTTACCGGGCGGGGATGCCGGCGACTACCGAGACAGGCGATGCCCTGCGCCAGCGCTACCGCAACGAACGGCGGGTCGAGCTCGCCTACGAAGAGCACCGCTATCACGACGCACGCCGCTGGATGATCGCGCCGGCTACCCTGAGCAGAAAGCTGGTGTTCATCAATGTGGTCGGCACCCTGAAACCGGGAGCTCTCGCCCCATCGCCTTACCGGCATGACGAGACCCTCTACACGTACACCTATACTCCTTATACGGATAATTCACTGGAGAACCGCACCTGGATCGACAAAA
>Ga0206888_1155_pt1 | contig 17140 bp, 8 predicted proteins | sample Alteio_BWOrgHeat_90_FD_153258 | JGI IMG/M metagenome (GOLD analysis project Ga0206888, IMG submission 153258) | Enriched cells from forest soil in Barre Woods Harvard Forest LTER site, Petersham, Massachusetts, United States - Alteio_BWOrgHeat_Nextera4 ... | reverse complement strand
TTCCAGCCGATGTCCCGGGCAAGCGTTTCGTTTACCAGCACGGACGGATTGGAGTCGTTTTTGGGGACTCTGTCGAAATTCCTTCCTTTTACAATGGGGATACCCAAGAGCGGGGTATATTGCTCGTCTACTCCACTAAAATTGACCATCACCGTCCGCCGCCCGGTATCCGTTTGTATAAAGGCGGACCCGGTTAGCGCTTGCCCCCCCGGCAGGGAACCGTCCCCGCCAAACGCCAATTTCCCTATCGAAGCCCGCTGCTCCAACGCATTCCGAAAGGCCACCGCCCCGCTATAGACAGCGGAATCCTCCGGCACATAGGCGACCAGCAACTGGTTCTTGTCAAAACCAAGATCCTTTTTGTCCAGATACCGGAGATGGTTATACGCGATAAGAGAACAGGCGATCATTCCATTGGAAATGATGAATTGAACGACGATGAGGGAAGGACGCAGCCAATTCTTCCTGCCACTCCGGGTGTAATCACTTTTTATGACCTTGACCGGGTTCAGCCGGCTGAGAACCATCGCCGGGTAGACACTGGCGACGATGCCGATGAAAAGGCACAGCAGCAGCAGGACAAGCAGGGTTGGCCAGTTGAACAGCTCCGAAAAAGAGATGCCTTTTTCCGTGATGCTGTTAAAGAGGGGAATAGCCGCCGCTGCCAGGCCCGACGCCAGTACCAGCGCCAGAAAAACCATGAATAGCGACTCCTGCACAAACTGAAAGAACAACTGCCGGATGGTAGCGCCGGAGACCTTTTTGACAGCTATTTCCCGGCTTCTTTTTGTCGACTGGGCGATGGCAAGGTTCATGTAATTGATCCCCACGATCAGGAGAATAAACAACCCCACCAGCGGGAAGATATAGAGATAGGCCACCTCGCCTTTCGGGGTGTCCACCAACAGGCTGTTGTCGAAGTGCATCCCGGTCATGGCCTGTGTATGCAGGTAAATTTGGACATCCTGACCTGTCGACTTCAAGGGCTGGTTGAACAATCGGTCCGAAAAGGTGACCAGTTGCGCATCGAAGCGTTTCGAGAATGCCTTGCTATCGCCGGCGCCGGAACCATTGGCCTTGTCCTTTACCAGGATATAGGTGTAATAGTCCAGGTCGAACAGATCGTCGACCTTGGAAGGGTCCAGCGAGGTCAACGCGGTAAAATACAGGTCCGAGTTTAGCGGCAGGTCTTGGAGGACGCCCGTCACCTGGTACAGATTGTTGTTGATGGACATCTGCCTGCCCATCGGGTCCGTGTCCCCAAAATATTTTTTAGCGATTGCCTTCGTCAGTACGATGGAGGATGGTTTTTCCAGCGCGGTGTGCGGGTCACCTTCCAACAGGTGATAGGAGAAGATGCTGAAAACGTCTTTGCTCGCCTTGTAGAAACCCGTCTCGGGGAAAACGTGGTTCTGGTAGCGGACCGTCAGCTTTTGGGCATCCAGAAAAGTCGCCGTTGCCTCCACCTCCGGGTAGGTTTTCAACAGCGCAGGCCCGGTGGCTACGGACGAGCGGGCCACCCTGGACGGTTTCCCCTGCACCGTGATAGTCGAGGTCATCCGGTAAATGCGGTGGCGATTTTGTTGATAGCCGTCGTAGTTAAGCTCATTGTGTACATAGACGGAGATCAGCCACCAGCAGGCGATGCCAAGGGACAGGCCCGCAAGGTTGATGATGGTGTAGAACTTGTTCTTGCGGAGAAATTTCAGCAGAAAGTCGAGGTTCATAAAATCAGGTTATCGGTAGGCCAAAATAGGAAGATTTCCGCCGGACCTGTGCCGCCGGCGCTGTTAATGTAATGCCAAATCAGCCGCGCACAACCGGACACTGCGCTCATCAAAACCGGCCAGCGCCGGAGCCGCGAAAATGCCGACAACCCTGACAGCCAGCCGCTTGCAAAATTGGCATAGAAACTGAGGCGCATCCGCTGTAACCCACTACACTACTTATGCTAAAGATCTACTTCCGCGCGGGCATCCGCAATCTCATCCGCCACCGCAGCTTTTCGCTGATCAACGTCATCGGCCTCAGCCTCGGCTTCTCCGCCATTATGGTCATGGCCGTTATGCTCTACCAATACCTGACGGTGAATGGCCAGTTCCACAACAAGGAACGGATGTACTATGTAAAGACCCGCGGCCTCGATGGCGGCGAAGCTATGATGACGCCCTATCCCTTCCTCTACACCATCCTCCAGTCCTGCCCCGACGTCGAAGCCGGCTCGCACATGCAATCCTATCGCTGGCCCTGGATAAAGGCCGGTAACAAGGAATTCCAGGACAACACCTGGTTTGTGGACTCCGGTTTTTTCAAGGTCTTTTCCTATCCCCTGCAATACGGCGATCCCGCCACGGTCATGCACCACCGCTCGGACATCGTCCTCAGCCAGGAGATGGCCATCAAACTCTTTGGGTCGGCGGCCGATGCCATCGGAAAGCCGCTGATGCGCGACGACAGCATCCCGATGACGGTGACAGGTGTCCTGCAACCCGTCCCCAGCAATACCACGTCGCGACCGGAAGTACTGATGTCTACCGATGTAATAAATGCCGAGAGCGACTGGATCAGCATGGCCGACTGGCACAACGGACTCGCGGAGACCTATCTCCTGCTGCGCAAAGGCGCGGACACGGCGAGGGTCAATGCCCAACTGAACCGGATAGTGCGGGCTAATTTTGACAAGAGCCTTCCGAAGACGACCGCCTTTCTCGCGCCCTATTCCCGGTTTGTCGAAGCCGAGTCGGGGAACCTGACGCTGGTCCTGATCAAGGGCCTCACCGGGTGTATCGTGTTTATCCTGTTGGTGGTCGTCGCCAATCTGATCAACCTCAACGCCGCCACCCTGCTTGGCCGCCAAAAGGAAATGGCCGTTCGGAAAATGATGGGCAGCGGCCGCTTTCACCTCATCGCGCAGTTCATGTTGGAGAACGCCATGACGGTGTTCGCCAGTCTCGTCATCGCCTTCCTGCTGTTCAGCGGACTGCTGATGCCCGCGATCAATGAATTACTTCGGGACCATTTTGGCTCGATCGCCGTCAATATCCGGCACGACTACCCGCTGATCGGCTTCTTTATCCTCGTCGGCCTCCTGATCGTCGTGTTGGCGGGCAGCTTCCCCGCCTTTCACTTTGGCTCCGTGCGCGCGGTCGATGCCATCAAGGGCCGCGTCACCGAGAAACGCGACCGCAATACTACCCGCAATATCTTTATCACGCTGCAATTCGTCCTTGCCACCACCTTCATCGGCGTCACGATCATCTTCAACAGCCAGATCCGTCATATGAAGAGTGCCGCCCTTGGCTTCCACCAGGAGAATGTGCTGGTCGCGCATGTGGGCCTGGCCTATCGCGACCCCAAAACCGCGGCGGCCCGGTATGATGCGTTGTTGAACGATCTGCGGCACAACCCCGCCGTCCTCGGGTTTACCAACAGCAACAATATCCCCACGGCCTATGATGACAATTTCAACTTTTTCTCCGACCCCGCGAGCAGCCACGAGATCAGCATGCGCCAGGCTGCCATCGACGCGGGGATGCTCCCGACCTTTCAGATCAAATTGCTGGAGGGGCGCAATTTCAGCGGGATCACCGACAGCAGCGACAATCATACCGTGATCATCAATCATCGCGCCGCCGAGCTCATGGGCTGGAAAAATGCCGTCGGGCATCAATTACGACCCAACGGCGACAAGAATGTCTATACCGTCGTCGGCGTAACGGCGGATTATCATTTTGGGGATCTGAGCCGGAATATCGATCCGCTGCTGCTCTGGCCGATGGGCCGTCAAAAGCTGATGTCCAGCTTTCTCAGCATTCGCTATGCGCCGGGCCACGGGCAGGAGATTGGCCGATGGCTGACCCGCACCTTTAAAGAGATCCCCTCGCGCCAGGATTTCAGCTTTGAATTCCTGGATACGCGCATCGACAAACAATATTCGCTGCTGGAAGGGATCCTGAAGGCCATCAATTATATCGCCGTGCTCACCATCTTTATCGCTACGATGGGACTGTTCGGGTTGATCGCGTCCTTCACCCGCCGCCGGGTAAAGGAAGTGGGGATCCGCAAGGTCCTGGGCGCCGGCACCGGGGATATCGTTCGGCTGTTGTCGAGGAGTTTCCTGGTGCTGATCGGCATCTCTTTGGCGATTGCGACGCCCATGGCCTGGCTGGTGATGCACAATTGGTTGCAGGACTTTGCCTATCGCATCGAGATCCGGTGGTGGATGCTCGCCGGCGCGGGGCTGATCGCGTTGAGCATCGCCGCCCTGACGGTGGGGTACCATGCGGTGCGTGCCGCGAAGGCGAATCCGGTGACGGCGTTGAGGAGTGAATGAGGGGCCCGCGGGACCTTAGGACTGCTCTATCAGATTCATTATGACTATTGCAGGTTCCCGAATCTCTGCTGCGATACTATTAAGGAATAGCGGGTCTTCTTTTTTGGCAAGGGCCTGGATGGCAACATAAAAGGGTTTGAATATCTGGTCATAACCGGTGTCAGTAAAGGCATGCAGCAAGCTGTCTGCAAAGCCAAGCCGGATGATTGCTGCGGCGGTGCGATACCAGTCATTGATCGTTCGCGAAGTGAGGGAGCCATTTGTCTCTAGTAATGCCTGCTGTAAAAACCCCCCGGCAATGCCGGCGTTTTTTTCATAAAAAGCAAATATGGCCGCATTCAATAAATGAGTGTCTTTTATTCTTTCCGACTCAGACAAGGAATCGAATAGCTCCCGAGCCTGGGTTAACTTATTTAGTTTATCCCGCCATAAGAAGATCAAATTATATTTGTTGTCAGCATTACTGGGGGCTATTGCCAGCGATTTCTCATAGGCCCATTCTGCTTTCTGGTACTGGCCCAGGTGATCTTGATAAAGCATGCCCAGGGACTGCCAACATAAGTCCGACTGGTCGTCCAGATCGCTAGCTGTCTTCAATGCCCGCTCTGCTTCTTTGTATTCGCGTAGAAACCTCATATACAGGCTCCCCAGATCGAACCATGCATGAAAATCTTTTGGATCCAATTCTATCGCTTTTTTAAATGCTTGCTCCGCCTCTTGGTACTTACCTAAATCGTCTTTATAAACTATACCTAATGCAGTCCAGATCCAAGCCCACATTGGTTCACGTTCTATGGCGTTTTTGAAAGCAAGTTCTGCCTCCACATATCGTGTCTGACAATAGGAATATAAGATGCCCAAACAGGCCCAGGCGACCGCATCCGTATCGTCCAGCTCAATTGCTTTTTTGAAGGCCCATTCTGCGTCTTCATATTTATTAGTGCGAAAAAGATATAATTGCCCCAACCTCCTCCAGGCGGTGAGGGATTTGCTATCTAGGTCGATTGCCTTTTTATAGGCTTTTTCCGCTTCTTGATTGTTGGATAGGTGATTTTTATATAGTTGACCCAGTTCGAGCAAGGGCGCAGCCTCTTTATTATTTATCTCATGGGCTTTAATAAAAGCCTTTTCGGCTTCCATAAATCTGCTTAGACGAACATTGGAACGGCCAAGGCCGACCCAAGCCCTATAATGATCATTATTTAATTCAACCGCGTGGGCAAAAGCCTGCCCTGCTTTTGTATAATCTTTAAAATTGTAAAGGTAGAGATTGCCCAGATTGCTCCATGGAATAAAGGCGCGATCACTTGATTCAATGGCTTTAAGGTAAAATTGTTCCGCCTCGGGATATTTTTTTAATTTGCTCCTGTAAAGATTGCCAAGACTATTCCAGGAATTGGCTGGGTTCTCGGCCAACTCAATAGCCCTTCTAAATGCTTTTTCGGCGAGTTCAAGATTATTGACTTGTTGCGCCATATAGCCAAAGCGATTCCAGTAAAGAACTGGGCCATCCCCTATTTTACCCAATTTTTTAACTAATGGCTCCGCCTCAATTTCCTTATTCTGTCGGAGTAAATCATCTATTTTGTCAAACCATTCCCTAATCTTTTTCTCTGTTATTTCCTTTGGAATAGGAAAATGATCAAGGATGTCGTCGTCGTTAAGACACAGATCCATTATCTCATCATAACTTTTATTCCGCAATTCTGAACTCATTTCATCATCCCTGAGCGCCTCGGCCAGGGCCAGGTCCAGCGCTATGTGAGTCGCCGTGTTACTTTTTTGGGTTAATCTCAATTTTGCAAATTCATGGAGGTCGTTTCCGTAAAATGATTCCAGAAACTTGGTAAGCGAATACAGCTCCTTTTTTTGCCGTCGGCTGCTCCTTCGCATCAGATACCAGATATTAAAGAACCGCTCACTGAGCTCATAAGCACCCCCTTTCGCCTGATAGGCATCGAGGCGTTGGAGCCAACCGACATCAACCAATCTTTTTAGTTGGGGTGACAGTTGCGAATTTTGTAGCATTGTTATATCCCTGATCTGCTCCAAGTTCACAGGGTCCCAATGAAGCGCTACCGCGTCCATAACCACCTGCAATTGTTCGGGTAATTCTTCAAACCTGGATTTGTAAAGGGGAGTAATAATATCGAGCAACGCGTCCAAGTCTGTTTGGATATTTTCGCTGAAGCCATCTTGGATGAGTGGGAAGATAATTGCCAGTGTCCTTGGCGTTCCGCCCGTCAATTGGTATAGCGCCTCGAGCCGCCCTCTTTTTGTGTAGATGATATCTTCAAATGTGGTATTCCCGGTGATCCTGGCAAGATTTACAAGAACTTCCATACTTTCTTGAAAGTCCAGCTTTTTCAGGTAGTGAATTTGAAACGCGTCATAAAACGGTTCGTCATAGTTGATCGTTTCGTCGATTGCGATAGTACTGGCGCCCACCAGGATCGGAGCTTCGTTACTGATCAGAATGGCTCTTAATTGATGTTGCTCTTCCCTGTTGAGCTTGGCGAAGATGAGGTTGAGATTGTCAACTAACAGCACCGGCCGCCGGTTCAGCCGATCGATCCATTTTTTAAAGACATTGTATGCCGTCAAGGGGTCCAATGCTTTTTCCTTCGAAAGACTGCTTATTTCCGCATCCAGGGACGCCAGTTGTATCATTTCATGCTCCTTATCCAGTGCATCGGCGAGCGCATCGAGACAATTTAGCCAGAATTTCGCAAGTCTGTCGATGTTGTATTGCTCCTCCGGAAAGGAAAGTGGGATAAAGGAATCTTTGTAAGGTGGCTTTCTCAACTCGGCAGCGATCCTTACCAGTAATGAAGATTTGCCCATTCCCCTTTGACCAATGATCAGGTGATGTTGGGGAATAGAATTGGGATCCTCCGCAACGATTCTCTTTAGGATAAACTCAAAAAAGGCGATCCGGGCAATAAAGCTTTGTTCGATCTCGCCGTCGCTTAAGCGTCCCGGGTTGAAAAAGCCTATTTTTGTGAGTGGAAGCATGGTTGTTATTTTACGAAGCGGTTAAACCAGAAATCCCTTAATAAAGGAGAGCGAAATTTATAAAGCCCGTCCTCTTCCATTAAATAGCCGTCGTTTTGCAATCTATATAGAAGAGAGCTGCAAATTTCTTCTGTTCTGTCAGGGTCGGGAGGAAAGAGCACAAGTAGGTTTATCAGCACCTCCCTTGCTGCACCCTCTTTTGCCTGGCAAAGATGTTTTAGCAAGCGAAAAGCATAGGTGGTATCGTCAGTGTATTGTTCATTGATCCGTTCTACCCAGGTATTAAAGTGATTCTCTTCGATCAATAAGGCATAGGCAGTGTCTATGATCGTAGTTTTGAGGGGAGTCTTTTCCACTTCAACTAGGTAATGTATTTTCCCAAACAGGATTTGCAGGAAAAAGGGGATGCAGTAGTCGATCTTTTTAACAACGGCTGTAGACAATGCCTTGGTAAGTGGCAAATTATTCGAATGCGCCAATATCTCCAACATTTTTATACTTTCCTCCTTGCCGAAGGACTTAAGGGTAAAGTAGTGAATATCATTCAACGCATCGCTTATGCCGTATTTGTGGGTGAAATTGTCAATACCCACTGAACTGCAATAAACCCACCTGATCTTCGAGCCGGTAGTTATTCGGATATCTCTGAGCCAATGCAAAAATGCCCTTACGTTCTTTTGTCCTTCTTCCCCGTTGTTGATAATGCTTGCGAGCAAGATCGTCAATTCATCAAAAAAAATGAGCGTGTTTTCCGAATGGTCCAGCAGACCCGAGAGCTGTTTATAGATATCTTGTTTTTGGCTTTCCCAAGTGAGATCAACTTTGACATCACCATAGGAAATTGCCGGTTTGATTTTGGTGAAGTAGGAAAGAAATTTATTCCCCTTGTCTTTTACTTTGTCCCACCAGGAAAGTTCCTTGAGATGATCGATAAAGAGCTCGATAAATTGATGTTCGGTCGAGATCTTTTCCAGATTGATCGAAACTGTATTCCATCCTTTATCTTTTGCGATGTGCAGGAGATTCAGCGCGAAAGAAGTCTTTCCTACCCTGCGGGGGGCGGCGAGTGTGAGGTTATTGCCGTTTTCAATCCTCTTCCAGGCAAAATTTGATTCTGTTGTTCTTCCGAAAAAGTCAGCTCCCTGAACTGGCGGTCCCATAATATTCTTCATAAAAATAGGTTTTTGCAAATATACAAAATTGTATGTATGCAAAAATGTATATTTATAATTTTCCTTAAGAATTAAAAAACTAATCTGATTGCATTGACAATGAATAAGATAGGAGTGACAACACAAATGGCATCTTTGTCAATACCATGTGCGCGAGAAGTGAAGGCTATTTCCAAGAAGGCTATGCGTGATGAATGAGCCCTTAGCAGCTCCTTGCCCTAACCTCAACCACTTTTTTGGATATTTTTGGGCATCTTTATGGATATCGACTTCATGGCTCTTAGTTGCGGAGCGAATAAGCCGGACAAACGCAACTAAACGCAGGACAAAACGGCCTTACTGCGGGATGGCTGCAGTGACGCAATTCGCTAAGGGTTAATTCGTTAAGGGTTAGTATATTGTACTAATACTAACCTTTAATTCCTTGGAAATGGATGATACCCGAACAGACCTCGAGACCATTGCGAAAACGGATGTGTTCAAAGTGGCGCAGAATCCCAACAGTTTTGTCGGCAATCCCTTTAAGATCGACTACGACAAAACGAGCATCCTCACCTGCGACGACTGGAAACACAAGGTCGGCGGTATCTCGCAGGGCTGCTTCCTCCTGGCCTTCTACGAAAACGATTTTGGCGGCGAAGAAGAACTGAGCGAGATCCTCCTTCTCCGCGCCCTCCGCCCCTGCCCCATCCCCAGCGACAACAGCGTCATCAGCAGCCGCATCGAATACTTCAAGGAAGAACTAAAGACGGCGGGCAATCACCGGCAGATAGACCCCTTCACCCGATTTGAGTTCAGCTGTTCCGGTCTCGAATGCTCCATCCTCGGCACTTTCTACAAAAACAAACAGGGCGGAATCGAATTTGGCGCGGACGTCGAAAATTTCTACTCGCCGCACCTCTATAAAGTATACAAACCGACGGGCGAATACCTCCAATACATCGTCAATATCCGCGATGTCGACGGCCCGCTGCGGCCGGAGTCGAATTTCCGCATCGGTACGGTCCGCTACAGCAGCAGCCGGAAAGAATATACGCGGGACGCCGCCACCACCAACGCCGCCAGCAACGCCGCTAACAATGAAAGGGTCTATATGCATACCAAGGATATCCTCGGTAAACGGACGGCCCTCTTCGGAATGACCCGAACGGGGAAATCGAATACGGTAAAGATGCTGATCGAGGCGACGGAAGAATTGTCAAAGAAGTCGGCAACGGTCAACGGTAAGGCAACGGTCGACGGGAAGTCGGCCGCCACGGGCACGACCACTGCCGCCGACAACACAACGGCCAGCTTCGAGGACAATCTGACGCCCTATTATCCCAACGAAGTCCCGAAACAAGCTGTCGGCCAGATCATCTTCGACATCAACGGGGAATATGCGAACAAAAATCTGCAGGACGGCACGGCCATCTTCGAAAAATACCGGGACAGGGTCACGCGCTACAGTGTGGTGGAGAAAGCGGGTTTCCAGGTGCTGAAGATAAATTTTTTCGTGGAACTGGTCGCCGGCCTGGAGTTGCTCCGCGGCCAATTTAAACAACTGGGCAAGCAATCGGATTATGTAGATGATTTTTTGAGCGTGAACCTGGAAAAGCCGGAAGGAGTGGAAGAGCTTGTCAGTTATGGCCGGAAAGTAGCCGCCTATAAATGCTGTCTGCGACAGGCCGGGTTCCCGGTGCCCGGTGGCGCCGACAAGTTGTTTTTCCAGGGGCAGGCCGAACTGAATAAGAGCATCATGACCGACAAAGTGCTCGACCCCAAGGCCGGGATCACGTACGAAGAAGCGGTCAACTGGTTCACGCAGGTGTGGAAGAACTATAGGAACTGGGATTATCTGAAAAATTACGAATCGAAGAATGGCCGGGAATGGGCTGACAACGACCTCAAGGCGCTGCTCCGCTTCCTGACCAAATATCGCAACCCCGACGAAAGAAACGGCATCAACGGGTTTATCAAGTTAAAGCCGTTTTCCGGCTATCATTCTGCTACGGCTACCATCCTGTTTGAGAACGAGATCGAACAACTGGTCCGCAAGGGGAAGATCGTCATCGTCGATCTCTCGCAGGGGGACCCTGTCATCCAGGAATTCTTTTCGGAAAAGATCTGCAGCGCCATCTTTGCCAGCTCGATGGCCCGGTTTATCGAAGCAAAGCCCAACAACTATATCCAGTTCTATTTCGAGGAAGCGCACAACCTCTTCCCGAAAAAAGAGGATCGGGATCTCAGCCAGATCTACAACCGCATCGCCAAGGAGGGCGCGAAGCTGAACCTCGGGATGATCTATGCCACACAGGAGGTCAGCAGCATCAGCAGCAATATCCTGAAGAATACGCAAAACTGGTTTATCGCGCACCTCAACAACGAGGACGAGGTAAAGGAGCTCCGCAAATTTTATGATTTCAGTGATTTTGCCGACTCCCTCATCCGATTCAGCGCCTCCAACGACAAGGGCTTTGTCCGGATGAAAACCTATTCCAACCCCTTTGTCGTCCCTATCCAGGTCGAACTCTTCAAATAATTGACTATGGCAACCTTTGCACCGGGCGGGAAATTTGAAAAAGAAAGCAGGACCTCGCACACCTATATCATCAACGACGAAGAGGTAAAGGACTACCTGGCCGGCTGCTCGATCCCGGTGGACGTGCAGAAGGTGGAATTCGACGACAGCCTGAAACACGATATCGTCTATCCCGACAGCAGCGGCATCGACTATTTCCTGGCGGTGGATGGCGAGGCGACGACGCTGCCCGCCAATGAGGGGTTCCCTTCGAGCCTGATCACGTTTTTTCAGTTTGGGTCCCTCGTCATCGTTGGTGAGGACCTGGACAGGATGGAAAAGAAACCCTTTGTCTCCCCATCCGATATAAAGAGATTAAAGGAGATCAAACGGGAGAAGTTCGTGCTCCCGACCAAGAATGTGGCGCTGAGGAAGGGCGTCGACTTCCGGACCGAGGTCCGCATCGCCATCCAGAACTTCTTCCGCAAAGAGCACTCCGCCCATACTTCCCTGCTGGAAACCGTGTTTTGGGTGGTGTTCGAGCGATACCGGCAGGACACCGTCAAACAGGACCATACCCTTTCTCACTGTCCCCATTGCGGATCCGAGGTCCTGCTGGATAAAGATCGGATGAAGCCCGATTATTCCTGGGATTGCACCGTCTGCAAAAAGGAGATCTTTCTGACGGATGTCTTCCTCTTATTTGTGCGCGTGGACAATGAGGCCGGCGCCGAGGCGATCATCGGGTACCTGAAGAATGTGATCGAGACTTTTTTGCTGATCCATACCATGAAGCAGTTGTTGGAGATAGAGGATGGGCTGGTGAACCGGTTCCTGCTCGTGAAGGATGGCCCCCTGAGCTTTGGCGGGGAAGCCGCCCGGATGCGCCTACCCGTGCAGCGGCTGATCAGCTATCTGCGGCAAAAACACAATATCAACCTGGTCGGAGTCGAATCCAGCGGGCCTTTTGTGGATCACGCCCGGCAGATGAAGGACAAGCTAAAGCCCGGTCAGGCCTTCCTGTTGAACAACCGGCACATTTATACGTATGTGTTGGTTGGCGACCCGAAATCCCATGAGTATGGGGAACGGACCTATTACAGCGGGAAGCTGATCTATAAATCCCTCGACAGCCGCATGTATGTGCTGAGCCTGCCCGTGGATAACCAGGTAGTTTATTACAATCGGCCCGAGCTGGCCGATCTGGCCAATATCCAGGAGGTGTTGTTCAGCGTCGCGCGGATGCGGTGTGATATTTATGAGAATGCGTTGATCCCGATTGCCATGGTCAATAAGCTGATCTCGCTGTCGACGCAGTCAGGGACAAAGATCCTCGAGAAGTTCGCCAAAAAAACGATTAAGAAATGAGTCTCTCCCGTGGGCCCGAGCCCGAGGTTTTGCGGTCCGAGCTGGTGAAGCTGGCCATTCAGAAGATGCGCGAGTTCTACCATTCGGAGAACCGGAGTCAGCGCCGGTATGACTTCCCTTTTAACAAGGAGATCGATGCGTTGCTGATTGCCCCGCTTCGCACCGTCTTTCATGATAAATGCGGGTATTGCGAGAAGAAGGTCGATCCGGACAACGACGGCATCGTGGATCGGTTCCGGCCGCACGACGGCATCCGGGATAAAGACAACTATCTACCCGATTGCTATTGGTGGCTGACCTTTGAATGGGATAACCTTTTCTATTGTTGTAAGGATTGTGCGCAGTACAAGGCGAGTTATTTCCCGATAGCGGGAAAACGGGCGTTGACGGAGAAGGATGAGCTCCTGGCGGAGAAGTGTCTGCTGTTCGATCCTTTTATGGATAATTGGAATAATCATTTATCCGGTGTTAGCGACGAGATCGAGTCGCAGACGACAAAGGGCGCACAAACGATCAGCCTGCTACGGCTCAACCGGGCCGACCTTAAAACCCGCCGGGGTATTGCGGATGAGCAGCGGCGAAAAATGTATTTTGAATTGGTTCCTGTAAGTGATCTCAGCATCAGGTACCTGTCGCGGATCTATCACGAAGACTATGACATCGAGTTTCTGTATTTTCAACGGGACAAGATGTTACGCGAGCTGCATAATAGTCCCGGTTTATACGAGAGCTTGTTTGCTATCATGGGGATCGACCGATCGGAAGAACAGCCAGGAAGAGATAAAGCCCCGGCCCTTTCGCCCACCCCTCTCCTCGCCAACGACTATTTCCCCATCGAATGGATGCGCATCAAAGACTTCAAGGGGATCACCGATCTTACCATCGAATTCAAACCCGACGAACCCGGGAAAAAATCCTGGCTTTTCCTGCTGGGGGAAAATGGCGTCGGCAAGAGCTCGATCCTCCAGGCCATGGCGGTGGGGATGCAAGTAGACCGGCAAGCCATCGGGTTCGTGTCAAAGCTGATCCGGAAGGGAGCCATGAAGGCCGAGATCACCATCAAGGAAAGGAATAGCGACAACCTTCTTATCACGACCCTGACCCGGGAGAAGATCACCCAAACGGGCGGCTTCAATTCCTTCCTGATGGGCTATGGCTCCTTACGGCTCTCTGGTGACGAAGCAGGGGTGAACCCGGAAGAGGACCAGGCAAAGGTCAGCTATGAGAATCTTTTTAAGCCCGTGCGCCCATTGAACGATATCACGCAGTGGCTAAAGGATACCCACCAACGTAACCCCATGTTCTTTGACGCCATCGCGTACTCTATCAAGCAGTTGCTGCCCCATGATTTTGCGGAAAACGAGCTTACTGTAAACGAGGAGATCATGTTCAAGAATTCCGAAAAGCAGTTTTCCGAGCTGAGCGACGGCTTCAAAAGCACGATCATCCTCGCGGTGGACATCATGATGAAGTTGTCCAGCGCCCAGGCCGACATGGATAAGATGACAGGCATCGTCCTGATCGACGAGTTGGGCAACCAGTTGCACCCGCGCTGGCAGATGCGGATCGTCCAACAGCTGCGCGCTGTCTTCCCCAATCTCAATTTTATCGTCTCCACGCATCACCCGTTGTGCCTCCGGGGTTCAGAGGCGGGGGAGATTTTGCTTTTGAAGAATGTCGACAATACTATTGTGCCGATCACTGAGTTGCCTGACCCCACGGGCTTACGGGTAGACCAGATTCTCGCGTCTGAGTTTTTTGGGCTGAGCAGTATGATCGATCCCGCGCTGGAGGCGAAATTCAACCGGTATTATGCGTTGCTGGCGAAGGAGAAGGAGCTTTCGAAAGAAGAGCAGGCGGAGCTTTTTCGGTTAAAAGACGAGTTGCGGGAGCAAAAGCACCTTGGCGATTCGCTGCGGGAAGAGTTGATGTACTATGCCATCGACAGCCTGCTGGCGAGCAAGCTGGCGCATACCTATAGCCGGGGTCAATTGAAGGAGCAGGTGGTGACCCGGGTAAAGGAGATTTGGGAAAAACTAAATAGTCGCAAACATGATCAAGGTTAACCGGTGCGAGTGCCCCGAGGTGCTTGGGCCTGACGTTGAAAGCAGGGGCCGGGTGGAGACGCGGCGCAATGTCGAGGCGGGGACCCGCGTCTTCCGGGTCTATGCCGACAAGACCGTTCGGAAGGCGTTGAAAGCCATGCTCCATGGGAAATGCGCCTATTGTGAGAGCCGGATCACGACCATCTACAGCGGCGATGTCGAACATTTCCGGCCGAAGGGGGGAGGGTATTGGTGGCTGGCGGCCGATTGGGGGAATTTGTTGTTTGCCTGTCCGTTTTGCAACCAGACCCACACGCATGAACTGGATGTTAGCGGAGTTGCCCGCGAGGTGGTGCAGGGAAAGCGCGACCAGTTTCCTTTGTTGTCCGAGGACTACCGGCTTGCGGAGGACCTGGCCGTCCGGTTTCTTTCTGCGGGCAGCGAGTATACGGCGGCGTTTGACCGCGAGGAAACCGTTCGATTGCTTGTCAGGCCTTGTACCGATGTGAATACCGAACATTATTTTAAATACAATGAGCAGGGGTTGATCCTGGTGGGGGATGGGTTGGCTTATCCCGATCAGCGGCGGGCCGAGACGTCGATCCGGGTCTATGCCTTGCAGCGGCTGGGGCTGGTGGTGGCGCGGGCGGCGAAAGTGATCCAGGTGAAGGCCCAGATCCGACGGGTGGAGGAGGCGATCGCCGACTTCGACGCGCATTTTGATGCCGGGGAGGTGGAGCGGATCTACTACGAGCGTTTGTTGCGGGACGAAATGGAGTTGCTTCACCGGTTTCAGGATGCGGACCAGGAGTATGCGGGGCTGGCGCGGTTTATTATCCGGGAGTATTTTGCGAGTGGGCTTTAGCGAGGTTCGCTTTCGCGTTAGGGATCGGCAGCGGTACCTTGTACCGCCGAGAGCCCGACCCCGCGCCGCGCGGGGAACGCCCGCCCAAGTCTGTCGATCCGCGGACGCGCGCTTACGCCTGCGCGCCGGGCAAGCGCGACAACTTCTCATCCACTACATACGTATCCGTCCAGCGGTCGTGCCAGGGATACGACGGGTTTCCCAGCGCCGAGAAGGGTTCGAAGGGGACGATGCGGCTGAGGCTGCGCAGGAGCGCGGTCTTGAACGTGATTTGCGTTCCGTCCTGGTTCACCGCCCGGGTGCCGGTGATCAGTTTTCCGATGGTCTTGCCGCGGCCGAGGAATTCGATGGCGGTCCACATGAACAGATCGAGGATAATGACCATGAGATAGATCTTCGCATAGATGACGCCGAGGCTGTCGCCTTCGCTGTACATGCCTGTGGCGATCTTGATGCCGATGGTCATGAAGAAGATGCGCCAGAAAATATAAAGAATGATCCGATCGATAAGCCAGTTGGCAAAACGTTTGCCGCCGCTGGCCTGGTAGAGCGAATAGTCGACGTCGTCGAGGATGTTGGCGTTGGGAGTGGAACCGGGGTTGGTGTAGGTGTTTTCCATGGAAGGTCGTTTAGGTACCTGAATATAATTGATATCCCCGGATTTTGCAAGAAAACACTTATTGTGTGTGCCGGCCTGTTTTTTTGCTGCCGGCGGGGCGCTATTTTTCCGCAAAGAATTTATGAAAATACGGGATGGTCTCGATGCCCTTGTAAAAGTTCGCGAGATCGAATTTTTCGTTGGGGGAGTGGAGGTTGTCGCTGTCCAGCCCGAAACCCATGAACACGATCTTGACGCCCAGGTGCTGCTCGAACAGGCTGCAGATGGGGATGCTGCCGCCGCCGCGCACGGGGATGGGGGCCTTGCCGAAAGTGGCTTCGATGGCCTTTGCCGCGGCGGCGTAGGCCTTACTGTCTATCGGGGTCATATAGGGTTCGCCACCATGATGCTCTTCGGCCTTGACGGTGACGCCCGCGGGGGCGATCTTTTGGAAATAGTTCAGCAGTTTTTCGGTGATGACCTTCGCGGATTGATTGGGGACCAGGCGGGCGGAGATCTTCGCATAGGCCTTTGACGGCAGCACGGTCTTGGCGCCTTCGCCGGTATAGCCGCCCCAGATGCCGTTGAGCTCGATGGTAGGCCGGATGCCTGTCCGCTCATTAGTCGTATACCCCTTCTCGCCCCGGAGCGCGGTGACACCGAGGTCCTTCTTGTATTCAGCCTCGTCGAAGGGGGCTTTTGCCATCAGCGCCCGCTCCGCCGGGGTCGACTCGACTACATCGTCATAGAACCCGGGGATCGTAATATGGTTGTTCTCGTCGTGACAGGAGGCGATCATCTTTGCCAGCATCGTGATGGGGTTGGCTACCGCGCCGCCATAGACGCCGCTGTGCAGGTCGCGGTTGGGACCGGTAACCTCCACCTCGATATACGACAGTCCGCGCACTCCGATGTCGATAGAAGGCGTGTCGAGGCTCAGCATCGCCGTGTCGCTGATGAGGATCACGTCGGCCCTGAGCAGGTCCTTGTGGGTGCTGACGAACTTCGCGAGATTCGGGCTGCCGATCTCTTCCTCGCCTTCGATGATGAATTTGATATTGGTGGGGAGGGTCTTCGTTTGGATCATCGTCTCGAAGGCCTTGACGTGCATAAAGAACTGCCCCTTGTCATCGGCCGAGCCGCGGGCGTAGATCTTTCCGTCCCTGATCACCGGCTCGAAGGGCCCGCTATGCCAGAGATTCAGCGGATCGGCGGGCTGCACATCATAATGTCCATAGACCAGG
>Ga0206888_1154_pt1 | contig 17287 bp, 22 predicted proteins | sample Alteio_BWOrgHeat_90_FD_153258 | JGI IMG/M metagenome (GOLD analysis project Ga0206888, IMG submission 153258) | Enriched cells from forest soil in Barre Woods Harvard Forest LTER site, Petersham, Massachusetts, United States - Alteio_BWOrgHeat_Nextera4 ... | reverse complement strand
TAGCACGCATTGGTCGAATGCCGATGAGTTGCTTGCCCATTGTCGTAAACTTGCTGCCTCAATGCCGGATGGAACGTTTCCGACTGAAGAATGGCTACGTAAACGCGGTAAATGGTCTACACGTGAAGGGCCCAGCTACAACACCCTGTCGGTATACATCAAAACATGGCTAGGAGGCGTACGGGCTTTGCGGCGTCTTCTCAACCAGGAAGATGCCAGCACAACGGAATGGAGCACGGACTCAGCCCTTCTCGCCTATCGTAAGTTCTGTGAATTACATGGCAGAACGCCTGGTCAATTGCGACATGCTTATCGACGAGGTGATGATATCAATGTTGATCTCGCCCGTGAGGCTTCGGCAATTGAGAGCGCACTACGCAAGTATGTAGGCTCAGTTTCTCAAATCAATCGACAACTTGGCATCACCATCGAACGTCCACGTAAATGGACTTTGAAATCAGTTGCCGAAGAGTTTCAGCGCGTAATGAAGGAATACGGGATCACTCCAAGTCAGTTATTGAACGATCATCGAACTGGTAAAAGATCGCTATCGTTGCTGGAATATAAGCAACTTGAAAGCCTGATGAATGCCGCCACCCGCTTATGGGGAGGTAGCAAAGCAGTGCTTAGTTCTTTACACATGGAAACCCCATCTCGCCCGCGTCGTCGTCGCATTGGCCGACGAGAAACCAGTTCATCCTGAGAGCATTGATCATGAGTATTAGTTATGGTCCCTACAATATTGCGGACGCTAGAATCTCTGGCGTGAGCGCTGTGCGTGGAATTGGATTCACTCGCCTTCAATTCAGCCTCGAACTGAGCATTAATGCAACGCCGCCGGACTATTCCGTACTCGTCAGTAGTCCTATCAGTTTTGTTTCAGCGGGTAGAGCGCAATCCGGTCCACTCCTGCCGCTTGGTAATGCAGTTGCTGAAACATGTTGGAATGCACAGACGAAGGATCAGTCTCAGCGGGATGCATTTCTTGTGATTCTTGATCTTAGTGGTGAACAGTTAGCGGCCCTTGAACGATTGCGAGCCGGCGGGCTGCTGTTTTTTCGCGTTGACGTACATATGTTGACGCAAGGAAAAGATGGCCTACAGCGTGCATTTGAACAGCTTTGGTTTGAAGCAAATCTAAGCATATGGTCAAAGCTTTTGAAGGACATTGGGTATCTTGAACTGCTCCTGCTCAGCGTGGACCTGCCGATCGTGGATGTACCGAAGGAGCTTGAAAACGCGATAGCGCAGATACGCGAAGCACACACAGATCTGATTGCTGGACGCTACGATGCTGCGGTTAGTCGTGCCCGTCTTGGGCTCGATAGCATCGACGCACTCGTGAACGGTGAGGGCGCTCGGAGGGAGGCTATTAAAGCGTTTAATAGCCCAGAAAACCGTCGCATGTCTAAAGGCGCAAGGGCTGATCTTGTGCGCGCAGCGATTCGTCACTATTCGCACCTCGCGCATCACGTCAATTCCTCGGGTGGTGTGGAATGCTTCAGCCGACATGAAGCGACGTTCATCCTAACAGCGGCAGCTGCCGTCATTTGGGATGCAATTGGAAACTTTCGATCAAATGTCAGTGGAGAACCGACTCAAGCCTAGCTGTTCATGATTGTGCCGAGTACGGCGCACTCCAGGGTAGGCGTGAGTAAATGTGTGGTGGCGTCGGCAGGGTGCTGAACGTAATTAACGTCACAGCTGTATAGCGCATTCGTGAATGCGCGCTATGCCTTAGCCTTCGGCCAGCCCCTTACGTCGAACGTTGAGACGTACGAGGGAGGACAGCGCCATGATCAAACAAGTCGGTTCCACGACTATCCTTGAAAGGCATCGCGCCACCTGTCACTGCGGTGCAGTCGAACTCGAGCTGTCGCTGCCGGACGGCATTGTTAACCCTCGTCGTTGTGACTGTTCCATGTGCCGACGCAAGGGAGCGATAGTGGCTTCGGTTCCATTAGCAGGCATTCGCGTCGTGAAAGGTTTCGACGTTCTCCGTTTGTACCAATTCAACACCAAGACGGCGAAGCATTATTTCTGTTCTGTATGCGGTATCTATACCCACCATCAGCGCCGATCCAACCCGCAGGAGTACGGATACAACGTCGGCTGCCTTGAGGGCGTTAACCCATTTGAACTTGGCGCAGTGCCGACAAACGATGGTGTAAATCATCCGGCGGATCGTCGCTCAGCTTAAGTGTGCACAGAAAAGCAAACACCCATGATCTTAGAAGCCGCAATCCTAAACGTTAAGCCCGGTCAAGAACCTGCGTTTGAGCGTGCTTTCCGGGAAGCGAAACCCATTATTGCTTCTATGCCGGGGTTCATATCGCTTGAACTTCAACATTGCGTAGAAGAAAAAAGCCGCTATTTACTTTTGGTACAGTGGAAAAGATTGGAGGACCACACTGTTGGGTTCCGTCAGTCTTCTCAATACCAACAATGGAAGAAACTTCTTCATCACTTCTATGAACCGTTCCCAATCGTCGAGCACTATGAAAGAGTTAACGACGCATAACAAAGCGCCTTGGCTGTCGCCAAGGTATCCGGCGTCACATTGGGTTAGGGTACAAGCCTCTCCTTACGTCGAACGTTATATGTCGTAAAAATCAAGGGACAACTGAATGGACGGACAAATCATTGCGTTAGGAGGCGGAGGTTTCTCTGATAGCTCAGAGCCAGACCTGGATGTTTATGTTTTGGAGCAAAGCCTCGTAACGAAACCGAAGATTGGCTTCATCCCTACCGCCAGCGGCGATGCCGATTCTTATCTCGTCAAATTCTACAGTCGCTTTACTGCATTGAATTGCGAACCCTCACATTTGCCGTTTTTTCGCAGGACACCGGGTTTAGAAGAATGGGTGAAATCACAAAGCATCATTTACGTTGGAGGCGGCAATACGAAGAGCATGCTCGCCGTGTGGCAAGCGTGGGCACTGCCAGCATTGCTCATGAAAGCGATGCAGAGCGGAACGGTCCTCGCTGGAATAAGTGCTGGCGCCATTTGTTGGTTTGAGTACGGTATCACCGATTCAAACGCCGGTCTGCTCGAACCACTTGAATGCTTAGGCTTCTTGCCAGGCAGCTGCTGTCCTCACTACTCCAAAGAAAAAGAACGAAAGCCCGCGTACGAGCGTCTGGTTAGTTCCGGCGCCGTTCCCGATGGAATGGCCATTGACGATGGCGCGGCAATACACTTTAAGAATGGCGCACCTTATCGCGTCGTAGCGGGCACTCATGGCGTCGGTGCATATCAGATAACAAGAACTACGAACGGTGCCACTACGCAATCTGTTCCACGTGTGGAAACCGTACAACTTTACGTTAGGCACGGCGCTGGCATAGATGTCTCTTGAAATTCGACGCGCGGTTGTCACAGACTTACAGCGTGCATTTATGAAGGTGATATTCCGCAAGCAAGTCACCTCTTGCATCGAACGTTAGGCTGACGATATGGGCACTGTGAAACATATATTTGTAGCTGCGCAACGCGGCTCATCAATGATTAGTCTTGCCGAGGTTGAGGCGGTTACAGACGTTGGGCTTTGTGGAGATCGCTATGCGCAGGCGCAAAACCGCAGGTCTGCTGACTATCAGTTGACGCTTATTGAGTTGGAGAATATTGAAGCCTTCGCACAAGCTTCGGGCCTTCCACTTGCGCCGCACGAACCGCGGCGAAATATAGTTACGATAGGCATTCGTCTAAATGAGTTGAACCTATCTCAAAATTCAGAATATGAAAGAAATGGGATAAAATTGGCTTCATGCTGCGTTTGAGCGACGAACAATGGGAACGGATAAGAGAGCACTTTCCTGAAGAGAGTTTTCCCGATGAGCGTCGCGGACGTAAGCCGATTGCGGCACGTAAGATTCTTGAGGCAGTGTTGTGGATACTGAACACGGGTGCGCAATGGCACATGCTGCCGCAGTACTACCCGAACTACAAAACCGTACATCGGCGCTTTCAGCAGTGGTGCAATAGCGATGTGTTGCGCGAGATATTGACCGACCTTGCCAACACGCTGCGTGAGGCCGGTACGCTTGATGAGTCGGAGGCTTTTATAGACGCAACCTTTGCTTCGGCGAAGGGTGGCGGCGAAGAAATTGGCAAGACGAAGCGCGGAAAAGGCGTAAAAATCATGGCAATTGTGGATCGTCATGGTTTGCCGCTGGCAGTGAGTACGCACGCGGCGAATCATCATGAAGTCACGCTGGTGCAGTTGAGTTTTGACTTCTACATGATTGAAGCGAAGCCGGATAATTTGATTGGCGATCGCGCTTACGATAGCGACAAGCTGGATGAAGCGTTGCGCGAAGAAGGTATCGAAATGATTTCGCCGCACCGTTCGAATCGCAAAAAGCGCACGACCCAAGACGGTCGTCGGCTGCGCCGTTACGAACGCCGCTGGCTGGTTGAACGCTTCTTTGCTTGGTTGCAATGGCAACGTCGTCTCCTGGTTCGCTGGGAATACTATGCACAGAATTTCTTGGGCTTCGTGCAACTCGCTTCAATCAAAATGCTACTTAAACAATTTTGAGATAGGTTCTTGTGTGGCGCGTGCTTTTCCGTAGGCGGCGTTGAGCTCGAAGGTTTAGAGCTCTGTGAGCCTTGTGGTACGTTCGCCGAACGTACTCATCCTAGCGTTATGCGTTTCTTCGCGCAGAAAGGTGGCCTTCGTTGCAAGATCATTCATGGTGGAATTATTCGTGTCGGTGACCACGTTGCACAATTAGCAAGCTGACACCGTGCGCCATGAAGCGCGACTAACGTAGTCGGCGTAGGGTGGATGCCACATCCACCGTTCAGATGCTGGGTGCGGCACCCAGCCTACAATAGAGCGATACGTCTTACTGACAGTCATCATCAAAATCATGGACATCAAGTACACCAACAGCAAAGAGGACGTCCCGAGTCCGATTGATCTTCGGAATGAAGATGATGCTCGAGCATGGGCCGATGAAGCGGACCGTGCACGACCATGGCGAGAACAGTTCCGTATGCAATTTGCGGAATGCATCCGCGCACTCGCCCGTCCGACAAAAATTTTGGAGATCGGGTGCGGGCCAGGTTTCCTCGCCGAGCGCGTGCTCGAACATTGCGCGAACGTCAGCAGCTATTCGCTGTTCGATTTCTCTGAACCCATGCTCGAAATGAGCCGCATACGTCTCAATCATTTCGCACATGCAGACTTCATCTTGGGTAATTTCAAGTCACCGGACTGGGCGAGCGCGCTGCAACCTCCCTATACGGCAGTTTTAGCGATGCAGTCGGTCCACGAGATTCGGCACAAGCGGCACGTGCCGAGCTTGTACAAACAGATCCATGGGCTCTTGGAGCCATCTGGAATGCTGCTCGTCTGCGATCACATACCGAAGGACTCATCGCTCCGCTGGACGTCGCTACACATGACGGCAGATGAACAACTGAAAGCGATGTCGGATGCTGGATTCGTCAACACACGCGTCGTTCTTGAGATCGAACGACTCGTCTTGTTGCGGGCCGAGAAGCCAGTTAGCCACCAGCCATTATTTACAGACGAACCATGAACATACTGTCGTTACTATTCGCCGCCGAAACAGCGCATTAAGTTGCAGCGATGACACTGCGCTCCAACGATAGGTTGTCATTGATAGAGCCGCGAAGAGAATTCGAGTATTCCTACCGCAGCCTTATCGAAGAGATTAAGTCTCTGAGAGAAAAGCCCGTGCCGTTCCCTTTGAGCTTTGAGTACGCAAGATTTGATGAACTGCTGAAGCGGTTGAATGACGACTCAAAAGGAATTGGGATACCGGAAGGCTTCGTGGCGAACTCGTCATTTTGGCTAGTGCGCGATGATGCCGAGATTGTCGGGGTATCGAACTTGAGACACAAGCTCACACCGACGCTTCGCCTTGACGGCGGACATATCGGCTATGGAATCCGCCCAAGCCTCCGCAGCAACGGCTTCGGTGTCGAGATTCTTCGGCAAACATTGTTGCGCGCGAAGGCCCTTGGGTTAACGCAAGTTCTTATTACATGCAGTAAGAACAACATCGCGACGGTGAAAGTCATTCTTGCGAACAATGGCGTGCTCGACTCGGAAGAATATTTCCCGCCCAGAAATGACTTTATCCAAAGGTATTGGATTGATCTTGGTGTGTCTGCAATCTAACCTCAGCGTATAGCCGATGTGCCAGGCGTAAATGTTCACCGGAGAATCAACATGACACGAGTACGAGTAGACAGTTTCTCGATATCTCTTGATGGATACGGCGCCGGCCCCAACCAGCATGCTGACAACCCACTCGGCATCGGTGGAACCGGCTTGCATCAATGGTTATTTCCTACGCGTACTTTTCAGCGCACGCTATTCGCTAAAGACGAAGGCACAACGGGCATTGATGACGACTTCGCCATGCGCGGCTTCAACAATATCGGTGCCTGGATACTCGGCAGGAATATGTTTGGACCGATTCGTGGTCCTTGGCCGGACATGAATTGGAAAGGCTGGTGGGGAGACAATCCACCCTATCATGTTCAAGTTTTCGTTTTAACTCACCATGCACGTCAGCCGATTCAAATGGAAGGCAATACGACATTTCATTTCGTCACAGGCGGTATTCACGAAGCGCTCAATCGTGCGCGCGAAGCCGCCAATGGAAAGGATGTGCGCATTGGCGGTGGCGCCAACACTATTCGGCAATATCTTCATGCACAACTCATTGATGAAATGCACTTAGCAATCTCGCCTATTCTGCTCGGAAGCGGAGAGCCTCTATTTGCAGGCGTCGATCTGAAAAAATTGGGGTACGAGTGTGTGCAATGCGTCCCCTCGGAGAAGGCAACTCACGTCGTTATTCGGCGTCGTTAGATCATGCGAATATGCTAAAGCCTAAGTGGCGCATTCACGAATGCGCCTTACGTTCTACATGCTAAGCTGCCTTGCAAAGTAGCTTTTAGGTTCTCTACTTCTCGTTAAGCAACGCGAGGATCTTTTATGGATGCAGACACCCTTCGGTCACTACAAGCGCCTCTCAAAGACCGCTATCGCAGCACACCCACCTTAGCCAAGCTAACGCTCCACGCCACGGGTCGCATCGGCGACGGAGTTACTTGTAAGGTGGACACCGGACAAGCTCTCGTTGAAGCAGGTCTTCATCCGGCAACAGGCGGTACAGGTCTTAGCGCATGCTCAGGGGATATGCTGCTTCAGGCTCTTGTTGCATGTGCTGGGGTCACGATGGGCGCTGTTGCCACTGCGATTGGCATAACGCTCAATGATGTAACCGTTGAAGCTGAAGGTGATCTCGATTTCCGTGGGACCCTCGGTGTTTCAAAGGAAGTGGCCGTGGGCTTTCAGCAGATTCGTTTGCGCTTTCTAGTAGATACCGTTGCAACGGATGCGGAGCTCGCGAATCTCCTTCGACTTACCGAAAGATACTGCGTCGTCTATCAAACACTCGCTAAGCCACCTGCGCTTGAAGTGTCCTGCGTACGTAGTGCCGTGTAGGGTGGATGCCACATCCACCATTCAGATGCTGGGTGCGGCACCCAGCCTACAATAGCGATACGCCTTACGAACTCAAAGACGAGTGGAGAGCGCCATCTGTCGATCCAATCGGTCAATGTCCTTTAGGAGACTGGTGTGCAAGCGTTCGTCCTGCCCGCCGCGCACATAGCGCGCCACATCTACCCGCAGTTCTTCTAGCAATACATTTCGTTCGTGCAGGAATAACAAACAAGCGGCGATGCCGGCGGTGTCGGTCCCATTGAGTGTCGCCAAATTTGCAGCTTCGAGTATGTGGCGCATCTCGAGTTCAGTGGGTTGGCGTTTTACTTCGTCCTGAGTTGGCGTCGTTTTAAAGCCGATGCCGTGCAGAAGCGCTTGCATGATATCGCTGGTCGTGACGATCCCCACCAGATGGTTGTCGTCATTGACAACGGGGAGAGCATGAACGCCGTGAGATACCATTCGCAATGCTGCATCGGCAATTGTGTCGTCGAGTGCCGCCGTAACGACGGGTTGGCGCATCAATGTGTCAATGTGGAACTTTTCAGTCAACAGCGCTATGGATGCCGGCGTGCTCGACTTAGGAATGAAATGCTCGAGCTTGAGCATGTCAGCCGAACTCAGCATGCCCTTCAATTCTGATCCATCTACGACGGGTAAGTGATGCACAGGATGGCTGGCGAATAAGCGCAACGCTTCGGTGATCGGCTCGTGGACACCGATCGTAAGCACAGCCTCAGTCATAATGTGACGAACATGTTCTGCTTGCATAATCTATCTCTGCTTTATCCGGTTGAATCCGGTAATTGCTGAGTTAGATTCTATGGCCATATGGGAAAGCATCAACTCGCGGGTACTGCGTAACTATATCAATGCTGTTACGTAGCCTTGCGTACGGATCTGTGGATTGCGTCACCCAACCACACTCGTACGTCGCACTCTGCAGTGGGACACAAGTTTCACAGTCCGCCTTGATATTTCGTTTTAGTAGTTGCTATAAAGATGCAACAAATGATTTATAAAGGGATCACCAACATGGCAGGCCGCATTTACAACACTACACTGCTTTATGAAGCGGCTTTTAGGGCATCATGAAGAAATCGTTTTTCCTAAACATTGGCATGGGTGCTTTCACCTTTTTAGTGGCCTATGCATTCAGCCGTTGGTTTATCTCTATGGAGACATTCGAAGCCACAGAAATCGGTCGCATATTCCATGGAATTCTCAGTTGTTTAACGGTCTTCATCGTTCCTTCCGTTTTCTACGTTCTTTGGCACATGGTGCGTTACCGACATCCCTATTGGGTTATGTCTCTATTTCTGTTTGCGCCAGTTACCATTCCTCTGTACTACTACCGCATTGTCAGGAGTAGCGGCGCCACTGAACCCAACCAGTCGCTCAACACGGATGCGCCGAAAGACGGTGCGCCCGTTAATTAATTCGTTGGGCATCATGGTAAAGAGCATCTATACGCGAGACCGCATATGCCCCAATCTTAAGCTGGGTAACAAATGCTTTGTTGTGCAGCAGTACAGCGACCAAAAGAATAGTACGGTCTTTCACGAGCATGTACCTTCGCATCGAATTTCCCAGGACTCCGAGCTTGTAGTACTCCATGACCTAGCTCTTCATTTTAGTGGTTACGATGCAATATCATTTCTGCACTCCCGCCTAAACAATAGGCACGGTGGCCCACTGCGCTCCCCAACATTTCCTCATCATGTCTCTTAACCCGAAGAAGGTGTGCTTCGCCATGGCCTAACGTGCACGTCAGCTTCTGTGTGGCTAGACAGCGTCATATCTGAAACCGCATTTCGTAAACAAAACAAAAGCAAATAAAGTCTAATCATCGTTCGCTTCGCTCACTCCACTGCCGTCGGCATCTCAATCCACGTCGTCATACCCACCGCGCAACGTTCGCCGTCTTCGTCGAACAATGCGGTGCCGACTTTGTGTTTGCGGCCTTCGATCAAAATTTGCCAACCCATAATCACACAGGGTTCTTCGATATGAACTCGGCGTTCGATATGCACCGTCATCTCGCCGAGTAATGCAGTGCGTCCTGGTACTACGGAAGCAAAGTAGCCGGGACAATCGAGAGCCGCCCAAATGAATTCGGGTCGCACTTTGCCGCCGCCATCATCCAGCGATTCATGCGGCAACCACGGTGCGGCCACCATGCCCATTCCCATACCATGAGTCACGGCTTGTGGTGTATGGAGAGTCTCATGCACCGGACCGGCAAAAATGCGTAGACCGTCACCACGCTCACGCTGTGGGCCGCATACAAAGCAGGTTGGAAAGATATGTTGGGTATGGCCGCTATAGCGACGCGAGGCTGCGAGGGCTGCAACATAGTCAACCGCAGCCGGCACATGAGCCGTCGGTACATGCGACGACTTCGCCACCGCGATTAATGCATCGGCATGCCTAAGCTGCCACTCGTTTTCATTGACGCTGCTGAGCGTAAGCTGCGTATCTAACGGCGGGGGACGATGCAAACGCACATTGACTGTTTCGCCAATCGCCGCCGCAATGCGCCCGCTGATGTAACCGCCATTGGCGGTACCTGGCGGTCCGTTGAAACGGTGTTCGATACAAAGCGACAGGGGGTACTGTTGTATAGGGCGCGGGGTTACGGTCACGACCAGTCTCCCATCTTGCTGCATGAGGCTGCCAGCATTTGCCTCTATGCCACGCCCGTCAAGCGCGACTTGCCGTTAGTGAACATCTAAAACCATCGTGCGCGACGGTTCTACAGAAGTTCCTTAGTTCCGCTTTATTCTTGTTGGGGTTGTTGGCGCAGCGATTGCAGCACCGACCAGAGCAGCGGCAGCAGCGAAATCACAATGATCAGAATGGTGACAATGCCAAAATTATTTTTGATGACCGGCACGTTGCCGAATAAATATCCGCCCCAAATAAACAAGCTGACCCAGCTAACGCCGCCCAGCAAGTTATAGCTGAAGAACTGTGAAGCGGGCATCCGGCCCACGCCAGCGACAAAGGGAGCGAAGGTGCGAATGATGGGCAGAAAGCGCGACAGCACAATAGTCTTGCCGCCGTGCTTGTCATAGAACGCCTGGGTCTTGAGCAGATAGTCCCGCTTCAACCACCGCACCTGCCCGCTAAACGCGCGTGGCCCGACGAAACGGCCGATGCGATAATTAACTTCATTGCCGAGCACTGCCGCCAGCATCAGCAATAACCAAATAAGCGGCGCATGCAAGGTATTGGTTTGATCCACTGCCGCTAATGCGCCGATCGCGAACAGCAACGAATCGCCGGGTAAGAATGGCGTAACCACCAATCCCGTCTCCGCGAAAATGATCAGAAACAGCATGCCGTAGACCCAATACTGGTAAGCCGCGATCAGTTCGGTCAGGTGCTTATCGAGATGCAGAACAATATCGACAAACAGGTGAATCCAGTTCATTTAACGCGACGTCCTGCGGCAGGCTGAGGCAACTTAGGCGGCTTGTGTATGCTTGATCTGCGCGATTCGATTGCGCTCGTCTAATAACACCACAACCGGCTGATAAGCGGCCAGCTCGGCTTCCGAATAATTCGAGTACGCACAGATGATCAACAAATCGCCAACCATTGCTTTACGCGCCGCCGCACCGTTCAATGAAATCACCCCGGAATTGCGCGGCGCCTTGATGATGTAGGTGCTGAAGCGCTCGCCGTTATTGATGTTGTAGAGCTCGATATACTGAAACTCGCGCAAGCCGGTGGCGTCGAGCAACGCTTCGTCGATTGCGCACGATCCCTCGTATTGCAAATCGGCTTGTGTCACCGTGGCACGGTGCAACTTGGCTTGAAGCATGGTACGCAGCATAAGTATCGGTCTACTCTGGAAAAGTTGGGGAAATTAGGGTGCCACGTTGCAGGGCGGCAGCAATGATGTCAAGGGGCGCGGCCCTGAACGCCGCTATGCGTCAGACTCTCAAGCAAGCTTGCGGGCTGATGGTGAATATGCAAAGCCGCGCGATGCGCCGCTTGCAAGAAACCTTGCGCCTCGGCGTGGGCCAAGAAGGCAAGCAGGCCGTCGAAATACCCCTGCATATTGAGCAGACCGCACGGCTTGACCTGAATACCCAACTGCGCGCTGGTCCACACCTCAAATAACTCATCCAGCGTGCCGATGCCGCCGGGTAAGGCGATGCAGGCATCGGCCAACTCAAGCATCACTTCCTTGCGTTGCGCCATCGTGTTCACCACACGCAATTCGGTTAAGCCGTGATGACCCACTTCCTTATCCAACAGCAGCTGAGGAATGACGCCAATCACACGACCGCCCGCCGCCAACGTGGCATCGGCCAGCACGCCCATGAGACCGATTTTTCCGCCGCCGTAAATTAGCGCTCGCTGCTGCACAGCCAATAAACGACCCAGCTGCCGTGCAGCTTCGGCGTACTCTGGCTTGATGCCCAAACTCGATCCGCAAAACACCGCTATTGCTTGCATGCCCACTCCGACCAAGGCGTTCTACGATCATTTTATCGCGAGCAAAGCGCTGCGATCAGCCCAGCGTCATCATCATTGGGCAATGATCGATTCCCGCTTCCACAAAATGCTCGCCGCATCGTTGGAAACCATGCGCCGCATAAAACGTTTGTAGCTGCGTCTGCGCATTCAACTTAAACACACGATAATCGTGTCGCTTACCAAGCTCGATCATGAACTGCGTGATGCCATGCCCCAGCCCCTGGCCGCGCCACGGCTGTCTGACGGCAATTCGTTCAAGCTTCGCGTAGTCCTTAAAGAATCTCAGCCGCGCCGCCGCCACCGGCTCATTCTCGACTTCACCTAAGATGTGGGTGGCACTCGCATCATGTTCGTCGCGCTCCAGTTGGTAGCTGATGCCCTGCTCGCCGCAAAACACAATACTGCGCACCACAATGCACTTCACTACATCGTCCCAGGAATCGCATAGTTTGAAGGTGACCGACATGATGGGGTTGCTCTCGTGCTGCGGTGCGATTGGCGCTCATGTTGCCATTCACCGCACTTTTACTGCTGCTATTTCAGCGCGCCTACACAGATTAAAAATAAGGAGTCGCTAGTGAATAGGCTGCGCTAAATGAACGCAAGCTCGGTGCAACAGGCACCACGTTAAAGCCCTTTATGCGACATAACAGTGGACAAGCAATGGGTTATCGATGCTTAACGGCCCTTGCCCATGCTGCGCGAGCCCAATTTGCGTGAGCAAAATCACAATCCGGCCAGAGATCGACCCACAGATCAACATAGTTGACACATTCGCTCTTTAGAGTCCACGCACCGCCATGCAACTGGCATGGCGATTGCTTGACATTGTTATCGCCATCGCTTGCACAACATAAAAATGTGCAAGCGATGGGTTTCAGAAACGGATTGGTCGCGATCATTTCCTCATCAGGGTCTGTCATGTCCGCCGAAATTCATGTTAATCGCTTTAGTGATATCAACTCGCCGTTGACTAGACAACAGCGGATTGCCAGTTTGCGTGACCGCCGGGTGCGTATTGGGTCCGCTCACTCTCCCGTAGCCACATTGCTGCACCGCGCGCTTTGTCCGATTGTCGCCGTCGTGACCTTGCTTGTTTACATGGGCGTATTAGGCCAGGGTCTGGATGCCGAATACCTTGCATTGTTAATGTTGGTTTTTTTGATCTCCAGTCAGCTCATCACACCGCCGGAGCCGCGCGCCGGCATGAAAATCCGTCAGTGGATTACCAGAGTAGCGCCGCGTTTATTGTTTGAATGGTCGTGCGTAGTCGGCGTGCTGCTATTTCTCGGCTTTGCAGTGAAGGCCTCGGCCCTCTATTCACGACCAATGCTCGTCTTGTGGTGCTTTAGCACGCCCGTCGCATTGATTGCAGCGGAGCTGTTTAAGACACGGATCGTCCGCGCACTCAGCGGAGCACTCACAGGATCGCATGCCAAGGCGCAGAAACACATTGTGGTCGGAGCGAATGAATTAGGCATGGAATTAACCCGTCGTGCGCACAATACCTGCGGCAGCGTCTTGGCCGGCTACTTCGACGATCGCGATCCCGATCGCTTACCGACCGAGTGCCGCAGCCATTTGCGCGGCACTGGCGCGGACATCGTAAGGTTCGTTCAAGACAATGCCATCGACGCTATTTATATTGCATTGCCGATCTCGGCTGCGCCGCGCATGACGCACTTGCTTAACGAACTACGCGACACCACTGCGTCGGTATATTTTCTGCCCGATATTTTTTCGTTCGATGTGATTCAAGCGCGCGTGGTGGAAATCGACGGCCTGCCGGTCGTCTCCATTTGCGACACGCCGTTTAACGGCATCAGTGCGCTGCGTAAACGCGGCATGGATGTCGTGCTGGCAAGCGTTGCATTACTGCTGATATGGCCGGCGCTGCTCATCATTGCGGTCGGCGTTAAGTTGTCTTCGGCGGGCCCGGTACTGTTCAAACAACGCCGCTATGGACTTAACGGCGAAGAAATTCTCGTGTACAAATTTCGTTCGATGACGGTGTGCGAGGATGGCGGCAAGGTCGTGCAAGCAGTCCGCGCCGATAAACGCGTGACGCCTTTCGGCAGCTTCTTACGCCGTACTTCCTTGGATGAGTTGCCGCAAATTTTCAATGTTCTGCAAGGCAAGATGAGCATGGTGGGTCCGCGCCCGCATGCGATTGCGCATAACGAACAATATCGCAAGCTGATTAATGGCTACATGATCCGTCACAAAGTGCGACCAGGCATCACCGGCTGGGCGCAAGTGAATGGCCTGCGCGGCGAGACTGAAACCGTCGACAAAATGCGCAAGCGCGTCGAGTACGATCTAGACTACTTGCGTCATTGGTCGGTATGGATGGATCTAAAAATTATATTTAGAACCATCAAGCTCGTGGCAAACGATTCGCAAGCTTATTAACCATTCAACGCAAGGCTTTTAAAAACGCTGCTGGATCTTCGCCACGCTCCAACACTTCAACTAATGCGGAACCGACCACCACACCATCGACATGGTCGCGCATCAGTTGCACTTGTTCGCGATTGCGGATGCCGAAACCTGCACACACCGGCACCGTTGAAACCTCTTTGACGCGCTGCATATAACTCAGCACTTCTTGCGGCACCGCTACATTCTTGCCGGTGGTGCCCGTCATGGTCACGGCGTATACAAAGCCTTCGGCCGACTTGCACAGCATCGCCAAACGTTCTTGAGGTGTTACTGGGGTGACCATTTGTATCAACGCCAAACCTTGCGTGGCCAACGCCGCACGAATCTCAGCGCTTTCTTCATACGGTAAATCGGGCACGATAAAACCCGACACGCCCGCCTCACGTGCGGCACGCGGCAACTTGTCAAACCCAAACGCCAGCAGTGGATTGAGATAACTCATCAACAACAGTGGTGCTTTGGGTTGGGTGGCGGCGCTGCTGAGCATGCTCAATATCCATTTGAGCGATACACCCTGCTCCAGCGCGGCGCGACTGGAACGCTGAATAGTCAACCCATCCGCCATTGGATCGGTGAACGGCACGCCGATTTCAACTACATCGGCAACCTCGGCGACCTTGCACAGTAGCTCATGAAAGTTACTGCGCACAGGAAACCCGCCGGTTAGAAACGCAATGATGGCAGGACTACCCTTGGCTTGCGCATGACGAATAGCCACGCTGATTTGTTCACATGGCAACATCAAATCTTCCCCAACAAAATCGTTCGTTGCAGCGTCGGCATGTCTTTGTCGCCGCGACCGGAAAGACCCAGCAGAATCTTTTTACCGGGATTCTGCTTTGCCCAACGACGCGCCCCGGCCAAGGCATGCGCCGATTCTACGGCGGGCAAAATGCCTTCTGAAGCGCAACACTCCGCAAGGGCATCGAGCGCATCATCGTCTTCAATACCTGCGTAACTCACACGACCGACACTTTGCAGCAGTGCATGTTCGGGTCCGACACCGGGATAATCGAGACCTGCCGAGACCGAATGCGTTTCCTGAATCTGACCATCGTCATCTTGCAACAACATGGAATAACAACCTTGCAACACACCGGGTCGTCCATAGGCCAGCGACGCTGCATTCTGTCCAAGACCAGTGCCGGTACCACCTGCTTCGATGCCCAACAATTGCACCTGCGTATCTTTGACGAAGGGATGAAACAAACCAATCGCGTTTGAACCGCCACCCACACACGCAATCGCGATATCGGGCAGACTGCCGCTCTTCGCCAAAATTTGTTCGCGTGCTTCGCGACCAATGATGGCTTGCAACTCACGCACCAGATACGGATAGGGATGCGGGCCGATTGCAGAGCCCAAACAATAATAGGTACCGTTCGGGTCGGTCACCCAATCGCGCAATGCTTCATCGACCGCGGCGCGTAATGTTTTATCGCCGCTGGTTACTGGAGTTACGATGGCGCCTAACAATTTCATGCGGCCCACATTCGGCGCTTGACGTTCCATATCCACGGCGCCCATATAAACCGTGCAAGGCAAACCAAGTCGTGCACATGCCGCAGCGGAAGCTACCCCATGTTGACCCGCGCCGGTTTCGGCAATCACGCGGTTAGCGCCGAGCTTCTTAGCCAACAACACTTGGCCGATGGAATTGTTGATCTTATGCGCGCCGGTATGCGCCAGGTCTTCGCGCTTCAACCACACTTCAGCGCCCCAACGCTTAGAGAGCGTATGGGCATATGTCAGCGCCGTCGGACGCCCCACCCAATCGCGTAATTCAGCTTGGAATTCCGCTTGAAACTCTGCGTCATGCAAATAGCGTTTAACGCCTGCTTCAAGACGATTGAGCGCCGGCACCAACGTTTCTGGAATATAGCGCCCGCCGAATGGACCAAAGCGTCCGTGTTCGTCAGGATAGCTGTCGTTCAACACATTGGCGAGCAATGTTTGCCGGTCCAATGTGGTTTGTTCTGTTCTCATCTACCTGCTCCGCAACGCTTAGCTGCTTCCACAAACTCAACAATCTTGGTCGGATCTTTCACGCCGGGCGATGACTCAACACCACTGCTGACATCGACGCCAAATGGTTGTACCGCATGAATCGCGGGCGCCACATTCGTTACATCCAAACCACCGGCAAGAATTAATTCTCCTCGCCGCGCCAATTCGGCGGCACGCGACCAGTCGGCCGTTTCTCCGGTGCCGCTGCGCGGCCCTTCAAATAAAAACCGACACGGCAATACATCTGGCAGTGCGCAACCCGCACGCAACACCGGCAACACAATCAGCTCCGCAGGCAACTTAAGTCCTGCTATATCTTCCCAGTCAGTCTGCAACACATCCGGCTTGAAGACCTGCAAAACCTCATTCAGCAAATCCTGCGCGGGATGCTGCATCACTGCAATGCGTGCGATGTGTCGCGGTACTGCACTCGCTAACGCTGCAGCTTGACTTGCAGTGACTTGCCGTTTGGAAGGCGCAAACACAAATCCAATCGCATCGACGCCCGCGGCAATCGCTGCGGCCACTGCTGCGTTGCTGGTCATGCCGCAGACTTTCACCCACATGGTTATTTCTTCGGCAAATCCGCAGCTAGAAACTCGACTTGCTGCGTACGAGTAGATAAGGCGACTTCACGACCCATGGTCAACAGCTCGCAAGTAAGCTTGCGTGGCTCTGGGCTATGCATCAGCGCCGTGCCGACCAAGGCAACGTGGTAGCCCATCTCCGCGACACGCTTTGCGTCGTCCACATTCGTAACACCGCTTTCTGCAACTTTTGGGTAACCGTGCGGTAGCAACTCCACCAACTCCGCCAGGCGATCGAAATTCACCTTGAGTGTTTGCAGATCGCGG
>Ga0206888_1153_pt1 | contig 17538 bp, 20 predicted proteins | sample Alteio_BWOrgHeat_90_FD_153258 | JGI IMG/M metagenome (GOLD analysis project Ga0206888, IMG submission 153258) | Enriched cells from forest soil in Barre Woods Harvard Forest LTER site, Petersham, Massachusetts, United States - Alteio_BWOrgHeat_Nextera4 ... | reverse complement strand
TCATAGCATCACTTTCACAGATTAAAGGTGGACAAGCTAGCAAATGAGCAGTGAAGGAGTTGTTCCAGCAGAGGTTATTCAAATAGTTGGCAGAACCGGTATTGCTGGTGAAGTTATCCAAGTCAGAGTAAAAATAATGGATGGAAAAGATAAAGGAAGAATCTTAACAAGAAATGTAAAAGGTTCAGTACGAATGTCTGACATTTTGATGTTGCGAGAAACTGAACGTGAAGCTAGAAAAATAAAGTGATTATAATTGAGTGTACTAGTAAAACCATGCAGTTTTTGTAATAGACCAGTAGCAAAAGGATCCGGAACAATGCTTGTTAAAAATGACGGCACTGTTTTCTGGTTTTGCTCATCAAAATGCAAAAAAAACATGCTTGTTTTAAAACGAGATCCAAGAAGACTCAAGTGGACTAACAAATATGTTAAAGGCGGAATAAAGGTCAAAAAATAAAATGCCTGAGCAATCGCTTTTTATTGTAAAGCCAGACGGAGTGGAACGAAAATTAGTAGGTCAAATTTTGTCAAGGTTTGAAAATAAAGGATTCAAAATTGTAAAACTAAGGATGTTTACTTTTACAAAAGAAATGGCAGAAGAATTTTATTCAGATCATAAATCAAAACCGTTTTTTGGTGAACTCGTGTCTTTTATAACGTCAGGCAGAGTAGTAGCAGCAATAATCGAGGGTAATAATGCAATCGCTACAACTAGACTCATGGTTGGTTCCACAAAGTCTTTCGAGGCACCTCCAGGCTCAATTAGGGGTGATTTTGGACTTGGATTTACAGACAACATAATTCATGCCTCTGATTCTAGGGAAAGTTTTGAAAAGGAAGTATCTGTAGTATTCAAGTGAAACTAGTTGCAAATACGACAGCCAATCGTAGTAGTTCTTGGTCATGTAGATTCCGGTAAGACTTCGTTACTTGACAAAATTCGTGGAACTGGAGTCCAAGGAAGAGAAGCAGGTGGCATTACCCAACATATTGGAGCAAGTTTTCTTCCATCTGATACAATAAAGAATGTTTGTGGTCCACTCTTTGCTAAACTAAGCGGCGGAAAGGATGAGATTCCGGGTCTTTTGGTAATTGATACACCAGGACATGAAGTTTTTACAAACCTGCGAGCTCGTGGAGGATCTGCAGCAGATATTGCAATATTGGTTGTTGATGTAAACAGAGGATTTCAACCACAAACTAATGAAAGTTTGAAGATATTGCAGAGCAGAAAAGTACCTTTTGTAATAGCGTTAAACAAAGTAGATCAGATTTCTGGTTGGAGAAAAACTAATACAAAATTTATTTCACAATCAATAAAAGAACAAGATCCATCTATACAGACTGCACTTGATGAACTACTTTACAACGTTGTCGGAACGCTATCTATTCTGGGTTACAATTCTGAGGCGTTTTACAGGGTTAAGGACTTTACAAAAGAAATATCCATAGTGCCAGTAAGTGCACGAACTGGAGAAGGTATTCCAGAACTACTCGCTGTGTTAGTAGGTTTAACCCAACAATACATGCAAAAAAAACTAGAACAACAAGAAAAATCCACAAAAGGCATTGTACTTGAAGTTAAAGAAGAAATTGGTTTAGGTGTAACTGCAAACATTATTTTGATTGATGGTAATCTTAAAAAAGGTGATACCATAGTTCTAGCAAAAAGGGATTCTGTAATTGCTACAAAAGCAAAAGCAATACTTTTACCAAAACCGCTTGATGAGATGAGGGATCCACGAGATAAATTTAAGCCTGTTAATGAGGTTACGGCTGCAGCAGGTGTCAAAATCGCTTCGCCTGATCTTGATGGTGTTCTTCCAGGAAGTCCTGTATATGCCACTTCTGACGATTCTCAGGTAGAGGAACTGAAAAAATTAGTTGAATCTGAGATGAAATCTGTTTTTGTTAAAACAGATACAAAAGGAGTTATTCTAAAATGTGATACAATTGGTTCTCTTGAAGCTTTAACTGATCTATTAAAACGCCAAAACGTACAGATATCAATGGCAGATATCGGACCTGTTACAAGACGTGATGTAGTTGAAGCACTTTCAATAAAAGAAAAGGACAGACATCTGGGTGTTGTAATTGCATTTAATGTTAAAATTTTACAAGATGCTAAAGATGAAGCTGATGCAAATCACATACGAATTTTCCATGATCAAGTAATTTACAGTTTAATTGATAACTATACTCATTGGGTAGATGAAGACACGGCAAATGAAGAAAATGCTGTTTTTTCGGAGATTACTCCATTATGCAAATTTACATTTCTAAAAGGATACATATTTCGAAAAAGCAATCCGGCAGTCTTTGGGGTTCGTGTAGATGTAGGTATTCTAAGACAAAAAGTTCCAATAATGAATGTATCTGGAAGAAAAATAGGGATAATTCATCAACTGCAAGACAATGGTAAAAGTATTGAAGAGGCTAAAAAAGGACAAGAAGTTGCGGTTTCAATCCAAAACATAACAATTGACAGACAAATATCAGAAGAGGAAGTTTTCTATTCTTTTCCACCGGCACCTGAGGTAAAGCTTTTGCTCAAACAATTTGCCTACAAGTTAAATCCTGAAGAATTCCAAGTATTACAAGAGATAGTGCAAATACAAAGAAAGCTAAATCCTATGTATGGATACTAGGCATATTTTTGTGCAAGCATGTGAATACCCGGTTCACCGACTGCACCAACTGCCTTGTCTACTAGTTGACCATTTTTAAAAATGATAAAGGTTGGAATTGCATACACACCATATCTTGCAGAAATCCCTTGAGCATCATCAACATTTACTCGAGCAAATTTGATAGTTTTGTATTTTTTAGATAATCTGGTAAATATTGGAAGCATATATTGGCACGGACCACACCAGGTAGCCCAAAAATCAACAAGTACTGGTTTATCACCAGCAATAGCATTATCAAAATTTGTATCTGTTAGTTCCAGAATTTCTGGTTCTTTTTGAGTTGTCATTTCGGCCATTTTCTTTTTCATTATTTCTTCAAGTTCTTTGTCTACCAACAGGAAATCAAAGAATTAAATACTATTTAATAATTTAATCTATAAATCAAGAAGAAATCGCATCATGTAGGGTTTTTCCTGTTTTATTTCCATGAGATGAAAGGTGGGTGATTTTATCTCTAATTTGAAATGATGTTTTTTAAAATCTATTTCTTCACCATCTATGTTTGCTACAAGATTATATTCATTATTTTTTGTTAATGTTACAGAAAATCTTCTTGCTGCAAATCCCTCTGTTATTGTAAGTATGATGATCTCTTCAAGCCAATTGTAAAGTAAGTTATTAAGATCTTTTGCAATGATTTCAATTTTTTTATGTCTCTTTTCCTCTACTGAATTGATATCTATCATTATGTCAACAACTGATATGCCGGCATTTTCAAAAGCTTCGTCAAGTGTGTTTCCAGTGACTTCGATAAAGGCATCTGTCATGTGTTCTAAATCTCTATATGCCATTGATTTTATGATGTAAATCTCATCTATTAATCCCTTGTAAAATTAATAATAGTTGTTCTAACAGTAACTATAATCAGAAAGTCTAAATGCATTAGAAAAAGAATGATTCTTGAATTTGGATTTACCACGAGGAATGAGGGATATAGAATTTGAGGAAACGGCTAAAATTGAATATGTACGACAAAAATTTATTCAAACTTCAAATCTTTTTGGATTCCACTTTATGGAGCCGTCTCCAATTGAATTAGTTTCAGTAATAGAGACAAAAAGTGGTCCTTCTATTAAAAATGAAATTTATTATTTCACTGATAAAGGTGATCGGGAGGTCGCATTAAGATTTGATTTCACTATTGGACTTACTAGATACGCAGTATCACAAAAATCAATGAAATTACCTGCTAAACTTTCTGCCTTTGGGGGTGTATGGAGATATGATGAACCACAAAAAGGAAGATACAGATTCTTTCACCAATGGGATGTTGAAATTTATGGTCAATCTAACATAGAATCTGACGCAGAAATAATTGAATTTACATCTAAATTTCTAGATAATATAAAATTACAAAATATAATCATAGACATATGTGATCGTGAACTTGTAGAATCACATATTCACAAAATCTTCCAATCCGATTCACCAAATCTTGTAGGTGACATACTAAGAGCCGTCGATAAGATTCAAAAAAAGAAAAAAGATGAAATAATTAAAGAGTATAGTGAAAAAGGTTATTCTAGTTCTGATCTAGAAAAAATACTTGAATTTTCTCAAATTAAAGGAACACCTGAAGAAATAGAAGAAAAATTAGATGTAAAAGAATTAAAAAACTGGGATAAACTACGACTCCTCTTTACCTCATTAAAAAATAGACATGTTGACAATATCAGAATAAACTTTGGTATTGTAAGAGGTCTTGATTATTACTCTGGTATAGTTTTTGAAGCGTTTGATTCAACATCTGATCTTGGGGCACTTGTGGGTGGTGGCAGATATGATAATTTAACTAAAGCTTTTGGGCGAGAGGATTTGGGTGCAACTGGAGTGGCAGGTGGTGTTGAACGTATAGTTAACTCTCTTGAAAAACAAGGAATTGATGTTGATACAAAAACATCCCAGGTTTGGGTTGCCTATATTGATGAAGAAATGCAAAAAATTGCACTTGACATTGTGTCTCAACTAAGACAAAAAGGCATACGTGCAGAAGCAGATCTGGGAGGAAAATCACTGAAAAAACAAATGGAAATGGCATCAAACTCAAAATATGTAATCATTGTGGCTCCAAAAGAGTACTCTACAAAATCTGTTGTATTGCGCAATATGAAAGATGGAACTGAAAAACAAGTTTCTATTGAATCTGTATTATCTGATCCAAAATCTAGTCTTCAACTCTAAATGCCCTTGTAAGCATTACAAGTTCAGGTCCATTTGTCAAGGTTCCTACTACAAGTGATTTGTTGTTTGCTAGTATGCCTGATGCAAGATAGGGAGAACCGCCGTTTATTGTTGCAGGTTCAAGTTCTACTCCTAACACTTCAGAAAAAGATTTAATGTCATCTTCTTCGGTATTTGGATGAATAATTCCTCCATGTGATGTAGCAATAGCCATCGCACCATCTTGGTGATAACCTGCAATCCTTTTCTGTAATACCTCTATTCCTAATACATCTTCTACCTTCTTTACAAATTCGTTTGGAATCAAAGGAGACATTATTCCGCCTTTATCATTAACACAGATCAAATTTCCAATTGCGTTATGTTTGGTTTCTAAAATATCTACATTAAGACCCGTGGATTTTTTGAGATGTAAAAGTTCTTCATCTAAACAATTACGTGGTAATAACATGCCCTTGTTGTTAACAACCATGAGAGGCCCAAGGAGCCTTGTGTTTGCTATTGAAGTAAAAAGATAATCTGCCTTTAGAAATTCGGATAGATTCTTCGCCTTTGATGTTGCAAAACCATTTGGCAAAAAAATAAAATCATCATTACATTTAGTGTATATCCCTATGTTAGGACTACGATAAACATCATACTTGAAAATTCCCAATGAGTCAAATCAATATGGTGAAGATATGAATTTATCTTGTATACACTTTAAATAAGTAAACAATATTTGTGATCTTCATGCCTATAGATCCGAATTTTCCAAAAAACCACACTGCCATTGAAAAATTCAAAGATCCTCTAAGTGATAACTTTCACCTAGTTTGGGGTCCTGGAAGACTTGCCGAAGCTGCTTCCGATCCGAAGGTGAAGGCAGATTATGCCACAAATGGAAAAGTGATCAAACCAATGGGAATTCATGGTACTTATGTTGCTGTCGATTGGGACTCTTGTATTGCTGATGGTGTTTGTCTTCTAAGCTGTCCTGTCAAAGTATTTGAGTGGCACAAAAATCCAGGAGAAACCGGAAGAAATGACAGAAAAGACTATTCCGATAAGGCTAGCCCGGTAAAGGAAGCCGATTGTATATGGTGCATGGCATGTGTAGAAGTCTGTCCAACAAAAGCAATCAAAGTTGATCAGTTAAATATGGACATTCATGAAAAAGAGATCGCAAGGTTCAGTTAGTTTAAACTAACTTTGTCTAGGTTTAAATAACATATTATTAGCAAACACCCTATATGCCAATACCAGAAGATTTTCCAAAAGGATTGAAACCAATTGGAAAAATAGCACTTGAGGATGGTGAACATTTCCACTTTATATGGGGCCCAGGTAGAAAGGCAGAAGCAGCTGAAAATAAAGAGGTTATCGAAGCATACAAGGCCCGTGGTGAGAAACTAGAACCAATAGGTGTAAGTGGCACAATGGTCGCAGTAGATTGGGATTCTTGTGTCGCAGATGGTGCATGCATTGAAGCTTGTCCAGTACAAGTTTTTCAGTGGTACAGAACTGAAAAAGATGTTCCAGCCGTCAAAGCTAAAAGTCAAACATTTGCTGGAACTGGAAGTTCTGAAAAAGAACATCGTGCAGATTTCACAGACAAGGCAGATCCTATAAGAGAACATGATTGCATTTGGTGCATGGCTTGCGTCTCCGTTTGTCCTCCACAAGCAATCAAAGTTGATCAGTCAAATCTTGAAGCTCATGAGAAGGCAGCCGGAACCTTTACAAAAATGGAAACAGGTTCTGTTAATCCACACGCACACCACTAAACTTTTCATTTCTCTATTTATTTTTAATTTGTATGTCTAGCAGATTACTTTATTTTTCTAAATTGAAACAAATACTCGTTAGATAATTCAAATTACCTGTAGTCTAGTTTTCTGCATTGTCATAATTTGATAACAAATACTGATGATGTTAAACAAATTTTAACTAGTTTTTATGATCAAAAACTGCAGAGGTCGCCTAGCCCGGCATGGCGTGGGCCTTGAGAGCCTATGTGCGCAAGCACGCGGGGGTTCAAATCCCTCTCTCTGCGCTATTTTCCTATTTTACCAAGTTCAGCTAAAAGTGCCGATAGCTGAATTTCTGGATTTGCACCAATGATCAATCTATAATCATATTTTGCTATTGATTCCAATATTTCAGAAAGATGCGTGGTTTTGATTTTGTATGCATATTCATTCAAATATTTCAAAAAATCTGATTCAGACATTCCATAGACTTTTATCAATTCAATCATTTTGTTTCTTGCCTCAGATAATTTCCCTGCAACAGCAAGATTCAAGATCTCCCCAACATCATTTGTCTTTGTTAACCCAGATGCTGCTTTTACATTAATCTCATTTACTATTCCAAGACTTGCTGTTGCTTGTAATATATTGATGGCATGACGCATATCGCCCTCAGAATAATCATGTATGGTTTCAAGTCCATTTTTATCAAATTTTATTTTTTCTTTTTTACAAATTTCTTCTAGATGTGATATTATGTCATCTTCAACGATTCTTGTAAACTTGAAAACAGCACATCTGCTTTGGAGGGGTTCTATGATTTTTGATATATTATTTGCAATCAAGATAAACCTACAATATCTAGCAGTATCTTCTATTATCCTACGCAGGGCATTTTGTGCATCTGCAGTCATTTCATCGGCTTCATCTAAAATTATTAATTTGAATGGAATTTTTGTGTCAAGCCCTGAAAAACGTGCAAATTTTTTTACTCTGTCTCTTACCATGTTTATTCCACGTTCATCTGATGCATTCAATTCAAGGGTATAATTCTTCCAATAGTCACCTAGAATTTCTCTTGCCAGACATATCGCAGTAGTAGTTTTGCCAACTCCGGCAGATCCAGAGAACATTAGATGTGGCATCTCTGCAGTGTTTTTTAAAAGAGATTTTAAACTACCAATTATCTCTTTTTGGTTTATTATGGAAGAAAGCTTCATGGGGCGGTACTTTTCTACCCACATGGAAGTTTCAGTCATAGGCTGTTACGTTTCTCTCTCACTAATAAAATTACGGCTAAGATCAAATGATCAGAGCAAATTGTTAACGGAATTGATCGATCGCATTAGTTAAATGCTTGAACGGAGCATGCTTGACGGATATTGAATATCTCAGATTTGACCCAACTTTATACTATCGGACATAGCTTACAAGACGTCAAAGTTACTTTTAATCACGATATAAAAGTCGATGCACTTGACATATCAATAGATGCAAAACATGGCGAAATCTTGAGTATACCACGTTGGGTAGCCGAAGTATTAGCATTAGAAAAACTTGTAGAAGTACAGGATACTGACATGATTGTTGCTTTGAAACAAGCTATGGTAAAGGAAAATGTACAAGGAGATTTTGATCTTTCTACCCTTGATTCTGATTTTTATATTAAAGTAAATTCATTCATAGAGAGACTTTCACAACAAGATCGTGACAAAGTAGAAAGCATGTTAAATACTCTTATGAGAAAAAGGCAAGGAAAAATAATTAGACTTGCAGACTCTTCAAAGATGACGTCTGATCTTGCAAAAAGACTTTCAATAGAGGAACGTGCATTATTTGACGCAATACATTTACAGAGCGTTGATTTTAAAAAACAAATCTTAGGTGACAAGAAATAACAACACGATCTGAATCCATATCATCTACAGAAAAACGTACAGATCAGGTAAAAGAATTTCTAACTCAATTCAAAGACAAATCTGGTGCTTACAAATATGTAGAAGAAATAGATCAAATGATGGCAAAGAAAATACAATATCTTGTAGTTGATTATAATGATCTTGTATCTGTTCCGGAAATTGAATCTACTTTCAACACTAATCCAGACGAAATTCTAAGCATGTTTGCTGGTGCAATAAAAGATATTCTTAAGGAGAGGTTTCCGCAATATGCAGAAAAAATTAGACATGATGTTAGAGTAAGAATTGCAAACTATCCTGCACAACGCAGCTTGCGTGAGATAAATGCTGAAGTCATTGGGAAAATGACAAGCGTATCAGGAATGGTTGTGAGATCATCTGAAATAAAACCTCTTGCAAAAGAACTTGTATTCATTTGTCCAGAAGGTCACCCAACAAGTATAGTCCACGAAAAAGGACTAGAGTTTAATGCGCCATTGAAATGTAGTGATGGTAAGTGTACTCACAGGGACCTAGAAATTAGCCCAGAAAAGAGTCGTTTCATAGATTTTCAAATGGTGAGACTACAAGAACTACCAGAAGATCTACCCCCAGGACAGCTTCCGCATTATGTGGATGTTACTGTGCTACAGGATCTAGTTGATAATGCAAGACCGGGAGATCGTGTAATCCTTACCGGAATAGTAAGAATTGAACAAGAACACATCCCATCAATGCGCGGAAAAACTGGAATCTATCGATTACGAATACAAGGAAACAATATAGAATTTCTCGGGGGAAGAGGTAGCAAAACTTCGCGAAGTACAGAAAGAGAAGAAATTTCGCCAGACGAAGAAAAAATAATTAAATCTCTCGCAAAAAATACTGATATTTACGATAGACTAGTTGGATCATTTGCACCCCATATACACGGACACGAAATAATTAAGGAAGCAATTTTGCTTTTGATTGTTGGTTCTACTCAAAGAGTACTTGCCGATGGTGCAAAGATTCGTGGTGACATTAACATCTTTCTTGTAGGAGATCCAGGTACAGCAAAAAGTGAAATGTTAAAATTCTGTGCAAGAATAGCGCCAAGGGGGCTTTATACATCTGGTAGAGGGTCTACTGCAGCTGGACTTACAGCAGCTGTAGTACGAGATAAAATCGGTATCATGATGTTAGAGGCCGGCGCAGTGGTTCTTGGAGATCAGGGTCTAGTATGTATTGATGAATTTGATAAAATGAAGCCAGAAGATAGAAGTGCACTCCATGAGGTAATGGAACAACAGTCTGCTAGTATTGCAAAAGGTGGAATTGTTGCTACTCTAAATGCTAGAACATCGATTTTAGCAGCTGCAAATCCCATGTATGGCAAATACGATCCATTCAAGAATATTACAGAAAATGTAAACCTTCCAGTACCACTTCTTACTAGATTCGATCTCATTTTCGTTGTGCGAGATATCCCATCTAAAGAAAGAGACAATAGAATTGCTAGACACATTCTTAGCCTTCATCATACTTCTGGAGCTGATACAAAATCACTAATTGACGTGGATATTCTCACAAAATATCTTTCATATGCTAAAAGAATTGAGCCAGTCCTTACTCCAGAGGCAGAAGAAAAAATACTCGAATATTATATGAAAATGAGAAATGTTGAATCTGAAGGGATGATAACAGTAACCCCAAGACAACTAGAAGGTCTAGTAAGATTAGCAACAGCTAGGGCAAGACTATTGATGAAGACTCAGGTAGATGCAGAAGATGCAGAAAGAGCAATCTTTCTGATCCAAAGTATGCTTGAAGATGCTGGAGTAGATGTTAATACTGGACAAGTTGACCTTGGTGTCCTACAGGGAAGACCACATAGTGAGGTATCAAAGATGCAGCTATTCATGGATGTAATGAAATCACTTGAAGGTGACGAAAAAAGGCCAGTTGAAGAAAAGACATTTGTTAAAGAATTGGTAAAGACGGGTAAATTTACAGAAGAGGAAGCCCGCAAATATGTGAAAAAATTGCAACGAGAGTCAGCTATTTATGAATCAAAACCCGGTCATTATAACCGTGTATGAAAGTATCGCAACTTGATCTTCCAAAACCTGTAATTGAATTTCTCTTTGCAATCGGTTATGAAACTCTTTATCCTACTCAAGAAGATAGTGTAAAAGCTGGCCTATTAGAAGGAAAAAGGATCCTTGTTTCAGCACCAACTGCAAGTGGAAAGACGCTTATTGCTTTGCTTGCAATATTAGACCATCTTATTAAGAAAAAAGGGAAAATAGTTTACCTCAGTCCTCTTAAAGCTCTTGCGTCGGAAAAATTTTCTGAATTTAAAAAACTTGAATCAATTGATTTAGGTAGAAAAATACGAGTAGAAATATCAACGGGAGATTTTGAATTAACAGACAAAAATCTAGAAAAAAATGATATTCTTGTTCTTACTAATGAAAAAATGGATTCAATAATTCGTCATGGAGCAGAATGGATTAATGATATTTCTCTTGTCATAGCTGACGAAGTCCATCTTCTTGGAGATCCGGATAGAGGACCTACCCTTGAAATTGTATTGACGAAATTAAAATTATTAGAACAAAAGCCTCAGATACTTGCTTTAAGTGCCACAGTGACAAATGCAAGTGAAATTTCATTATGGTTAGGCTCTGAATTGATAGTAAGCGACTGGAGACCAGTACCACTTTGGGAGGGAGTATACGATCAAGGACTCGTAATAATGCAAAATGGAAAAAAATTTGAAATAGAAACAAGTCTTCGAGGGGCTTCCGTAGATCTTGGTATAGATTCTTTAAAAAATGGCGGCCAGGCAATTTTGTTTGCAGAAACAAGAGCACGCTCTGCCTCACTTGCTGCAAAGGCATCTGATATTATAGGAAAAAGTTTACCTGAGGAGGAAAAAAAAGAATTAGATAAAATATCGCAAAAAATTCTTGACGATAATGAACATACTGATCTTATCAAAAATCTAGCTACTCTGGTGAAAAAAGGAGTGGCGTTTCATCATGCAGGACTTAACCAGAATTGCCGTGAAACAATTGAATCTGAATTCAGGAGCGGAAAAATAAAATTAATTGCATCAACTCCTACTCTTGCAGCAGGAGTAAATCTTCCAGCAAGACGTGTTATTATTTCTAACATAAACAGATATGACGCAAAATTTGGAGGAAATAAACCAATAAGTGTTCTAGAATACAAACAGCTTTGCGGCAGAGCTGGTAGACCACAATATGATAACTACGGGGAAGCAATAATTGTAGGAAATTCAAATCGTACGGAGCTAATTGATTACTACATTAATGGAACACCAGAACCAATAAAATCTAAATTAACTGATGATAAAGCACTAAGAACTCACATTCTGAGTTTGGTATCTACAAATCCCGGAATAAAAAAAAATGAGATAATAGAATTTTTTTCAGAGACATTGTCTGGCTCTCAGGATAGAAAATCTACAATAAAATTTAAAATTCAAATAACATTAGATTATATTGAATTAGAAGATCTAATAAAAGAAAAAGGCGAGCGGTTTGTAGCAACAGAATTTGGTAAAAAAACATCGATGCTATACATAGATCCACTCACTGCTGTTTACTTCAAAAAATCATTACAAAAAATCTCAAAACGAAAAAACCACGCTCTTGGCTTTTTACACCTAATTACAAGCTCAGAAGATTTCTTCCCAAAATTCTCCTTACGAAATAAAGATTATGAAACATTAGGGACACTTCTTGAAAATAACGCTTCTGAATTAATTGAAAATGTCTCAGAATATGATTGTTCACGAAGCTTACTTGCAATGCATGCTTGGATAAATGAATCAAGTGAGATTCTTCTTTCAGATAATTTGAGCGTAGAATCAGGTGACATGCATAGAATGGTTGAAAATGCAGATTGGCTTGTCCATTCGCTTTATGAGCTAGCCAAGCTTGAGACTAGAGATGATCTTTTAGATGAATTGAATATTCTACGACAAAGAATATCGTATGGAATAAAAGAAGAACTTGTTGAATTGGTAAAGATACGTGGAATAGGAAGAATTCGTTCAAGAATTCTTTACAAAAACGGTATACGAAACCTACATGATTTGTATGAAATCCCAGTTAAGAAACTTGCAAATATAGATAAAATAGGTCTTGCTCTTGCAGAAAACATAAAGATACAATTACAAAAGGTAAGATGATGCTAGACAAAATCATTCTTGCCATTCTAGTTTCAGCCATATCTTTTTTTTCAGTTTACATAACTACCCCATTTCTGATAAAAGGACTAGAAAAAAGAAATCTTACCGTAAAAGATTACAATAGAATTGGAGGGGCTATGGTGCCAAGACCTGGCGGCCCTTCAATACTTGTTGGAATTTTGGCATCTGAATTCACTTTGTATATCTTTTTTCCTACATCTGAAATATTGGCTATAATGATCACAACATCGCTTGCCTTCGTAGTAGGAATGATAGATGACCGAAAGGTCCTTGGTGGTTGGTTTAAACCTGTGGCTCTTGCAATATCTGCAGTTCCAATTATTTTACTTGGCACGTATAACTCACATCTTTCATTTCCACTTTTTGGTTCTGTTAGGATTCCTGAGCTATATGTTGCACTGGTAATTTTCATGATCCCTGTAACTGGTAATACCATAAATTCAATTGATGTTCTCAACGGTGTGGCAAGTGGATTTATGACCATTGCAAGTTTTGCACTTACTATATCTCTCTTCATAATTCATAATTATGACATTGCACTAGCAAGTCTCCCGTTAGGATTTGTTTCATTAGCATTTTACAAATATCATAAATTTCCAAGCAGAATATTTCCAGGTGATTCAGGAGCACTCACTCTTGGGGCTATGTATGGAGTATTAGCAATAGTTGGTCACGTAGAAATTATAGCTGCAGTCGCATTATTGCCAGCAGTAATGAATTCATTTCTATTTTTATCTAGTGTCAAACGTATAATAGAACATAGACAGATAAAATCAAACCCAGTGACTCATACTGACGATTTTAAGCTTATGGCTACAACTGATAAGGACGCGCCAGTCACGCTTGTAAGATTAATCCTAGCAGAGGGACCAATGACAGAAAAACAAGTCGGATTTGTAATCTTTAAACTTGCTCTCTTTTCTTCATTGCTTGCGATAGCTACTGCCTGTATGATGGAAATAAAAATATGAAAGGGATTCAAATTTTTTTATTTGTTTTTGTAATGTGGATTTTGATTATAGTGGGAGGAGGATTGTTGATTTCAATTATTGCTCCTATGACAATAAGTGGATATGGAAAGATTGACAGCATCTTGGATTCTGGAGTAAAGGCACTCATTGCTATGATACTGGTGATTGTTTGGATTTTTACTCTTTCGAAAATAAAAAATTGGATCTTCAAAAAACAGATAAAAAATTAACTACTTTCCCACTTTTTCTTCTTTTTGTCGTATTCTTCTCGAGAATATTTGATTTTTGCAGGGACGCCAACTACAACTGTATCAGCAGGCACATCTTTTGTAACAACAGCTCCCATTGCAACCACACTATTCTTTCCAACAGTAACTCCAGCTTTTATTACTGCACGTGAACCTATAACCGCCCCATCTTCTATGATGACACCGATCATTTTTTTGCTTGCTGGATATGGATCGTTTGTGAGTGCAGCAGCAGGACCGATAAAAACATTTTTTCCAATTCTTGAAAGAGGTGGGATGTAAACCATTCCCTCAATCATTGTATTTTTGCCTATCTTTACATCATAATCTACATGTGCAAGAGAACCGATTTTCACATTATCGCCAATTTCTGTATTATCTCCAACATATGCAAAATGCCATATTCTGACATTCTTTCCTATCTTTGCTTTTTCTGAGACAAAATTTGTAACCAAGACTATCACAAATGCCACGGTGATGACTGCTTAATTATTTTCTCTGGCAACTTTGATTGATTTCTTTTTAAAAATTCAATATCTTGATCTTTGTTTCTTAATTCATCAGGTAACATTATTGGAATCTCTTCTATTATAGGATAAAATCTAGAACATTTTGAGCAGTATATGGCACCTTCTAATACTATTTGTTCTTTTGAATTTGATTCAAAAATTTCAAGAGGAAAATGCTTGTCTATAGGACACGCCAACATTTCCATCATTTTTTTGTTCATTTGAGGTCTAGATATATTGGAGTTCCTTTCTGACTAGATAAAAGTGCCGCTTCTGCAACCTTTGTTGTATTTACTGCATGTTCAGGTTTTACTACTATCTTTTCTTTACCCTCTGATGCTGCCAGAAAATTTTTTATTTCTAAAAGAAGCGGTTCCTCAACTTCTTTTCTTGGAATTTCTGTCCCATGATTAGTTTCAATTTTTACTTCTTGCGAAATAAAATCTGACGATATTATTGCATCCCCACATACAGCACTAAATTTTCTTACTCTCGTAGGAGTTATCCAATTTGAAGCAATAACAGCAACTTTGTTCTCTTTGAAACCAAGCATTATAGTTGCAAAATCCTCATGTTCATGTCTTATTTTTCCTGATCTTGCAAATACAACTTCTGGCATGTCGTCAAAAAACCACATTGCCGTATCAATATCATGCACTGAAGTATCATAAATTATTCCTACGTCCTTTATGTGTAAAGGCATTCTATTCTCACGGTGAAATTCTAGCATTATGAGCTCTCCATATTTTTTTGATTTGATGTATTCTTTGACCAAAGCAACTGCTGGATTGAATCTTTCTATATATCCACATGTCAAAATTACTTTATTTTTTTCAGCAATACGCTGAAGTTCTTCCCCTTCATCGGAAAGATATGTCATAGGTTTTTCTACAAAAACATTTTTCTTTTGTTCTAATAGTGTTTTTGCAATTTTAAAATGTGTAGAAGTTGGTGTACAAACAAATGCACCGTCAAATTTTTCTGAATTTAACAAAGTATCCAAAGATGAGTAATGATTTACAGAGTATTTTGTTCCAATTTCTTTTGCTCTAATTGAATCTGCATCACAAACTGCACTTAGTGCCCCCAATTGAGACAGAATTCTTGTATGGTTTTTACCCCATCCACCAGTCCCTATCTGAACAATTCTCAAATTAATACACCGAAGTTAACCAGCGGGAGTATTTTTCATTTCTCCCCATCACTATTTCTGAATAGATTGAATGCAATTGTTTTGTTATTATTCCAGATCTTCCAATTCCAACCTTTTTACCATCAACAGAAATAATGGGCGTAATTTCGGCAGCAGTACCTGTAAGAAAAATCTCATCTGATAGATAAAGTTCAGTACGAGGAATTTCTCGTTCTATAACTTCGTATTCATTATCTTGTGCAATTTTTATGACGGAATCTTTTGTTATTCCTTCAAGCGCGGATGAACTTGCTGGAGGAGTGATCAATTTTTTGTTCCTTACAAGAAATATGTTTTCTCCTGGCGCCTCACTTACATTTCCTAATTGATCTAACAAAATTGCCTCATCATATCCATTGCGTTTACATTCCTGAGTTGCCAAAATTGAGTTTAGATAGTTTCCACCCATTTTAGCTAACGGAGGGGTTGATATGTCATGAATTCGTCTCCAAGATGACACGCCTGCTTTTATTCCGCTCTTGTTAAATAAATCACCAAAGGGGAATAATACAATAGCAGTATGTGTTGGAGCATTTTCTGTTACATGTAAGTTGATCCCATATCTGCCAACAAAATAAAAAGGTCTTATGTAACACGATTGTCTTACCTGATTTTTTTTACATAGATTAATTATAGCACTTGAAATTTCCCTATTCGTAAATTTTAAAGAAATTGAATATATCCTACCTGAATTTCTAAATCTTTTGATATGGTCATCGAGTCTGAAGATGTAAAGATTTTTTGAATTCCAATATCCACGCAGACCTTCAAAAACAGAGGTTCCATAATGAATTGCATGCGTCATTACAGAAACCTTTGCTTCGTCCTCTTTCACAAATTTGCCATTAAACCAGGTAAATTTTGGAATAAAAGATTTCATATAAAATATCGAAGTCGTCTGTAATTAATCTATTTCTACCAGAAACCATCACTTGGAAATTTCATTCCAAGTACTCTGTATGTAGAATCCTTCGCATTTGCAAATTTTTTTACAACGTCCCAGTTCTCATGTATTATCTTCACAGCTTCAGATGTAACATAATTTTCCCAATTAGTATCTTTCCCAAGTGCTGCCTCGAACATCCTTTGTTTTACAAAAGATGCAGAAGTGGTCTTTCTTGTTCCTATCCTAGGATTTAGCCCATAAAGTTTTAGCACAAATCCTTCAGCTTTGTCGCCAGTATAAGTAAAATAATCATCTTTTAAACCATTTTGAATTTGCTTTTTTATTCTCCAAGAAAACGGTGAAAGAAGAGGTGGCATGTATTTTGCAAAAGGGGCATAAAATGTATAATTTGATAGTATCGAAATAGTATTGCCAAACACTGCTTCTAGCATCTTTTTTCGCAATTCAAATCCAAACGGGAAACTTCTACTATTGATCTCCTTACCTCTGTTGATAAATACTACGGGCATGACTCTGACCTCGTTTTTTTCTTTTAATTCTTCAATAATCTCTACATGTGCTTTTGTCACAGGATTCAAATGAGCAGTCAAATTTTATTTGAAATTTGACTGGCAACTCAGCTTTAATTCAAATGATGATTTTCTCAATAAATGGGGGCGATGGGACTTGAACCCACGACATCCAGCGCCCGAGGCTGGCAGTCTAAACCAAGCTGACCTACGTCCCCATAGACCAGCCTCTAATTATTCAATAAAATCTTTTCAATAGAAAATTTTTGATTTAACCGTATGACTCGTACTTTACCTCAAAACTTTTGTCTGGTCTCTTATTTCTTTCAGTTAGAAAACCCTTTGGTGCAAGAACATCCAAGCAACCATCTATAGTTCCTTGCCACCCACAAATGAAGAAGACTGTGTTGTCTTTAGTGATTTTTTCGCCAACAAGTTTTTCAAGCGGAGACATCTCTCCATCTTTTGATTGTAA
>Ga0206888_1149_pt2 | contig 17661 bp, 15 predicted proteins | sample Alteio_BWOrgHeat_90_FD_153258 | JGI IMG/M metagenome (GOLD analysis project Ga0206888, IMG submission 153258) | Enriched cells from forest soil in Barre Woods Harvard Forest LTER site, Petersham, Massachusetts, United States - Alteio_BWOrgHeat_Nextera4 ... | reverse complement strand
GGCATCCGCACCGATTTCGTCGATTTCACAGTCGATCGCAATCCCTACAAACAGGGCAAATACTTGCCCGGAACACATATTCCTATTCTGCAGCCCGACGCCTTGCTTGCAGCTCGACCGGACTATGTATTGATCCTGCCGTGGAATCTCGAAGCGGAAATTGTCTCGCAGATGAATGAGATTCGACAGTGGGGCGGTAAATTTATAATTCCGATCCCGAGCGTCCATGTTGTGTAATACGGTCTAGTTGCGCTGCAGTCCTCAATGTCGCGCCATTCGTCCACTGCATGAATGGCGCAGCAATTCGATCGCTACGCAAACACAATAAAAACCAAAGACTATCCAATGTGGCCACTCACTAGACGCAAACCGGCCAGTCGTTGGTCAATTTTTCTGCTATGTATTGGTTTATCAGGGCTGATTGCGTTGGCCGTGCCCGTTCTGCGGCATTCATTGCTGCGGAGCTGCGGCAGAATGTTGGTGGCCAACGACGCGCTAGAACAAGCTGACATTATCGTGATTGCGACCGACGCTGACGGCGCGGGCGTACTCGAAGCAGCCGATCTGGTACATCAAGGTATCGCCACTCGCATCGCCTTATTCGCCGACCCGCCTGATGCCATTGATCGCGAATTTCTGCGGCGCGGCGTACCGTACTTCAATGCAGCCGCCGTCTCGCTGCAGCAACTGCGGACACTTGGTATGACTGCCGTCGAGCAAATTCCACGCATGGTTGCCGGTACCGAAGATGAAGGCGTCGTGTTGCCCGCGTGGTGCCGTGAACATCAGTTTCGTACCGTTATTTTCATCGCCACCAGCGATCATTCGCGGCGTTCACGTCGCGTGCTCGATCGCGCCATGCAAGATCATCCAACCAAGGTGATTGTGCGTTACTCGCATTACTCCGACTTCAACGCCGACACCTGGTGGTTAACGCGCGGCGGCATCCGCACGCAAATCGTTGAGTCGCAAAAATTATTGCTGGATGTGCTGCGCCATCCGCTATCTTAAGTGAGCTCGTGGATTTAGCCGTCCACCGAACCACATCGTACTTCGTGTTTGGCGTTGCTCATACGGTCAATTGAGACGGACCATCGTTAAGGAAGGGTATGACGAACAAGACTGGTACATCAAAAGAGCTAACAAGCGTTGGTGTCAATGAAAACCTAGTAGCCAATGCCGCCTACCATTCCGACAGCGCGAACCTCGATCTACTTCGAAGCGCCGCCATTCTGTTTGTCGTCGCGTTTCACCTTGCACTGTTCTTTGGCGGACAACGTCTTGATGCGGTGTTGTGGCCCCTCGGTCACTGGGGCGTGCTTATGTTCTTTGTCCACACCAGCATGGTGCTCATGTTTTCTTTGGAACGACAAGCGTTGCGATATCCAAACAGCGGGTTATTTCTACAGTTTATGGTACGGCGATGGTTTCGAATCGCCCCTTTGGCGACATTCATTGTGCTGACCGTAGTTGTGTTGGCGTTGCCGGTCGGACACCTGCGTAACGGCCAGTTTGAGCCGGTCTCTCTATCTTTCTTGGGTGTATTGTGGAACCTGCTGCTGGTTCAAAACATCATGCATACCGATTCGGTAATCGCTCCGCTTTGGAGCCTGCCTTACGAAATGCAGATGTACCTTGTACTTCCAACACTATTCATGTTTGTTAGAAGTCAGCGAAGCGTAGTCTTTATGGTTACGTGTTGGAGCGCAGTGGTACTACTGGTAAGTGTCTGGCTACGAATCGACTCGCACCATCTTTTTGATATGCCAATATACGCTCCATGCTTTTTGTCTGGAGTACTTGCATACAGACTTACCAAGCTGCAACGCGGTAGTTGGCCATTCTTTCTGTGGCCTATTGTTATAACTGCTATCACGTCAATCTATATGATGCACCCAAGTCTGATAGCTGGCTGGGTGTGCTGCCTACTTCTCGGCATCCTCCTCCCCCAGTGCCGTGAACTGCCGGCGGGCCTCATACGCAATACATGTCATCTCGTCGCACGTTACTCATATGGAGTCTATCTTTCTCATTTCATTTGCATCTGGTTCGCGTTTGTTGCACTCGCCAATGAGAATTTGGCTGTCCGCATTGCAGTATTTGTAGTCTCGACGATCGCCGTACCGGTTGCTCTCTATCACTTCATCGAATTGCCAATGATTACCTTGGGCGCCCGCCTGGTAAGGCGACCCCAGACACAAGTCTGAACCTCGCGCCGTAGAAGGTCAGCGAGAACGCACGCTCAACTGATTAGCCGCAAACATCGGATCGAGTGCCTGGGATGCCAACACCTGTAAGCGCTTCTCACGCGCCAACATCGCTTCAGTGACCGGAATGTCGAGTGTCTGCAATACAGTGCGCAATCGATATACCCAATCATGGCGCAGCGCCGCGTTGGCAACATTGTTGCGACGAATGCGCGCTAGACGCTGCGGATCAGCATCCAGCTCGTTAATGATTCTGCCAATGTCAGGACAATCGAACGGCACCGGGATAACCACATCATCCCAATCGAATTCGCTCTTAAACTGCGCAGTGTCAGGCGGCTCACCCAGCATCACTGTGCCCGCCGCTGCACCTTCGTAGAAACGCGCAGATATTTCGTCACGGCCTTTGGTGAACTCCGGCGCATTGACGAAACCTCGATAGGCGAAATAGTAGCGGCTGCGGCGCAACACACTAGCAAGCAGAAAGCGATGCTCGGCCGCATCTTGAACCCGGAAAGTAATTTGCTTCAGGTCCATGCCGCTCGCTGCCACCGTATCGTAGTGGTACATAAAGTCTTGTTGCTTCGCCACTCGCAGCAAAGCTTCGTGCGTAACTTTGGAACGTCTGCCGAGATTGCATACTTCGATGAAACGCTCGGGCAACCCCGGAAAAGGCGAAAATTTAAGCACGTCCGCCGCCAATGGCAGATAGGTACAAGGACGTCCGGCAATTTGCGCCACTTCTTTGACCGGATGAATGACGCCGAGAAAAATATGATCGAACTCGGCCAGCATCTCCACCAAGTAATGTGGCAACTGATGCAACCACAGTTCACTGATATAGCAGGCTGCGACGCGGCAACGTTTACGCCATTCAGGAATGCAAGCTAGCGCAAACAATTCATGGACGTGATTGAATACCGGAAAAAACAACTCGTAATCGCGTTCAAGCTTGAAGGTCGTGCGCGTGGTTGTAAGAGCGCGTGCAACACGCTTCGACCCGCTCAGCAGCCGCGTGTAGCGATACACGCGACGCGAAAACTCCAAGCCAGCTTGATCGTCCGCCTCAATTCTGTCGGCTGCAGTCAACTCAGCGATGACATCTTCAAATTCATATTCAATGCAATAGGCAACCAGCTTCGCTAAACGACGCATCGACAACAACAAAACAGAGCCATCACCCGAAGCGGTCTGGGTAGCGCGTGGATCAAGTCGATTGCGAACCGCCGGCATTAAGCTAAGCTCCCGCGAAACGGTTCTCTGAAAATACGCAGTCCGTTATCGGCCATCTTAGTGACCTCACTCCCCGTGGTCGTACCTCGCACAATACATTTACCCCACATTCAACTTAAGATTGCCAGCGAACACCCGACCAGCAGTCGGTGCCTAAACGATTATATTCTCAGGTTACGATCAATCCGCGCTGCGTATTTACTTTTGAGGTCCCAAACTTGGATCGCATTTGCGCGCATGCTACCTGGCGCTGGCATAATAAATAAACTTTAGCATGCCTGGCGTACGAGACGAACGTGAATTACCCGGACTTCCGCAAAATGCCGCGACGAGTATGTAAATCCTCCAGCAAATATTTGCCGAACTTCGTTTGCTGCGTAAATCCTAAGCTACCCGTCGTTTTTCGCGGGCAATTTCACCACGCCTCTATTTGGGCCAAGCAATCCTCGTGTCAAACCTAACTAAACCATCGCCAACACCGAGTAGAGCCGCGCCTCCTCTGCGAATCGCTCTATGGGGTAATTTTGGCACGCTCAATTTCGGCAATGAGTGCACGCTTGCCGCAGCCATTTATAACTTGCGTGAGCGTCTGCCACACGCCGAACTCGTCTGTGTGTGCTCTAACCCGGCGGATACGACGCTGCGCCACGGTATCAAATCCGTTGCCATTCGCGCCTCAGGCGAATCGCAGTACACGCAACTGCCGCGCGTACTGCGCCAGCTAACGCATATTTTCGCCGAAGCGGCCGGCTGGATTCGCGCATACCGTATTGCGCGCAAGTTCGATGCATTGATCATCACCGGCACCGGCATCTTGACCGATCATGGCGAAGGCATACTTGGTTTTCCCTACGAACTATGCAAATGGTCTCTCCTCACTAAGTTATGTCGCGGCAAGTTGTTGTTCGCCAGCGTAGGCGTGGAATCGATTACGCGCCCGCTGGCGCAAACCTTTTTCAAATGTGCGCTGCGTATAGCCGACTTCCGTTGTTTTCGCGATGAACATTCGCGAGAACGGATGCGTCAGATTGGCTTTTCGTCCGGCGCCGATTCGATTTATCCCGATCTCGCCTTCAGTCTGCCCAACACCATGCCCGGGCATCAAACAAGCACCGTCGCCGGGCGTCGCGTCGTCGCCGTCGGACTTTATAACTACCGCCACCGTGGTGAAAACGGGGGTGAAGATTTGGCTGCGTACAACGGCTATTTGGAATGGCTTGGCCGGTTCATCGCTTGGCTGTTTGAACATGACTATGCAGTACGCATCGTTATTGGTGATGGTGCTTACGATGAGGCGATTCGCAGCGACTTACGCGCGCGATTGCAAGCCCAGAACAGTTCGCTCCTCGCCTCGCCATTTTTTAGCGACGCATGTGCGCAATCGTTTGAGGAGGTAGTGAATCAGCTCGCCTCAACCGACATCGTAGTGGCAACCCGATACCACAATGTACTCTTAGCACTGCTAATGGGGCGGCCTGTCGTATCGATATCGTATGAAGGCAAAAATGAAGCTCTGATGGCTGGCATGGGACTCGCGCCCTATTGCCAATCGCTGGACGATTTCAACTTCGATAAACTTATCCAACAATTTACCGAACTGGAAAAAAACGCAGCGTCGATGCGTCTAAGCATCAGTGAGACAGCGCATAAATACCGTGAGCAACTTGATGCCGAGTACAAATTGATGGTGCGGATTATGTGCGGTGCTGTCCCGTCCGGTTAATGTCCGCATATCACTCGCGCTAGTGCAGATAACCGCCCTGGGCAATCGCTTCAGCAAGGTAATCGGTCAGAATTTTCGAGCCGCTCGAATTCAGATGAGTGGCATCGGCCCATAATTGAAAACCTTCAAGCAACGGCTGGGGATTGATCAACTCAGCCCGCTGCGCATAAATCTGCTCATACGGTGGCGGCATTGCAGGTCCGCCATAACGAGGCGCATACAAGAACACGACTGTGGTGCCATGCTGTTTCGCGAGGGTAAGAATACGATCGATGTAGTACCTGGGCACGCGAAACTCAAACGGCGCAAACGACTTGGGCAATACCGGCGGAGTGATCGCGGCTTCTTGCTCCATTCTTATCTTTTGCATGTCTTGATAAGAATGCTGCGTAGTCAATGGATGTCGCTTGCCATCCAACGTGTCCAAGTATTCCGTCCAATCTAGATTCGAGCCTTGATAAGGTGGCGCAACAAAATCGGGATGACGCAAACCGAGTTGGTTCAGATGTGTCTCTAGAAACAAATCCACCTGTCGTCCCGGCAAACGAGCGAGATTGTAGAAATAACGAAGATTGATAAATAGCGGTGCGGTGATCACATCCTGTGGATCAGCCAGGAAGATGAAATCCGGATGCGGCGTTCGATCCTCCAATTCGGTCATCTCGACCACCAACAGTTTCACTTGGCGATGCGTCAGTAATTCCTTGGCGATCACATAGTGCATGTCGCGTCCGGTCTTGACGATATGAAAATTAACGGCCTTGGCGTGAACACCACGTGCCGCAAGATCATTTTCCAAACGTTCAGTGTTAACTGATCTACCAGTGCGCGAGGTGCCGATGAAGGCAATGTCGATCGGCGCCGGATCATTATGTATGCGTTGGTAAATCCAATAAGCATTGGGCGCGGTATGATCGTTGAGCGACTCATAACGCAGATATTTATCGTGCGGCAACGCAATCATGCCAAGCAGCGCAGCTAAGCTTGTCGCAAACAAACCCATCAGGAATTTACGCAGTGATATCTGCCGCATGCACGACCCGCAAACTTCAGAAATTGAAATAGATGAAAATGGCCGGGCGCCAGATACACGCCAGCGCGCCCGCAAATAACAATCCACAAATAATCGCAACTGCGGGTGACGGTGCGAACACTAAGCCGCCTCTGCGCAGTGCCTCGATCAGCCCCATACGCGGCAGCTTCAATTGTTCACTCAGTTGCGCACTGTATTGCGTGAGCTGTTGAGTATTCGGCGCAAGGAACACCAACGCCGCAGCCAGCACAATCCAGAAATAAAGCGAGAAATCGGTGGTGAGCGGTGCTGCGTCCGCAGGTGCCAGCAATGCCATCGATTTCAAGACACTTAACGCACCGCCTACGGTTTTAGCACGGAAGAATACCCACGCGATGATCACCAGCAACAAAGTAAAAACCTGTTTACCCAATGTCATCCGAAAAGACTGAGTCGCACGCAATGGCCACTGGTTGCGCAGTAGATGATTCGTCACATTGTAGGCGCCGTGCAATGCACCCCAAATGATGAAGGTCCATCCCGCGCCGTGCCAGATTCCCCCCAGCAAGAAAGTGATGAATACGTTGCGCAATCTGGCCCATTCGCCGCCACGATTACCGCCAAGCGGGATATACAGATAATCGCGTAACCAAGTGGACAGCGTGATGTGCCAGCGCCGCCAGAAGTCAATAATCGAAGTGGATTTGTAAGGCGAGTTGAAGTTAACTGGCAAACGTAGCCCAAACATCAACGCCAGCCCGATGGCCATGTCCGAATAGCCGGAAAAATCAAAATAGATTTGCAATGTATAGGCAAGCGCACCGGTCCAGGCCCCCGCCGCATTAAACTGCCCACCGTGATCGGCAACGTTAAATACCGCATCGGCGCCGCTCACCAAGTTATCGGCCAGCAAGACTTTCTTCGCGAGACCGATCATGAACATGATCACGCCCATGATGATCATCTCGGTATCGAACGTTTCACGACGCAAGCGCGCAAATTGCGGCCGCATCTCGGCATGGTGAATGATCGGTCCGGCAATCAAGTGCGGAAATATCGTCACGAACAGCGCATAGCTGCTGAACTGCGCTTCGTAGCTGCGGCTCTTATAGCAGTCGACTAAATAAGCGAGCTGCGTAAAGGTAAAGAACGAAATGCCGATCGGCATCACGATCCCGCGTGCAACATAGTCTTTGCTCAACATGGCCGCCACATTGGAGGCAAGAAAATCGAAGTACTTAAAGTAAATCAACAAACCCAGGTTCGCGGCGATGCCCAGTGTCAGCAACCATTTCGCATGTTGCGCAGACACGCGGCCGAAGTATTTTGCAAGCGAATAGTTGACGACAATGGTGCCCAGCAAAACAAAGGTATCGATTGGCTTCCAATAGGCATAGAACGTGACCGAAGCCAGCATCAAAAAGAAGACCGAGGCGCCCAGCAAACCGCGATGCCGCAGTCCAAAAAAAATCGCCAGTACGACCGGGAGGAAGGCAAACAGAAAAATATAGGAATTAAATAGCATGTCTGATCAGTCTAAATAAGTTCGCCCCAGTTAAGTTCACCATGGAACCGAGCCGCTTGCGGAATCGTGAAGTTAATCATTTTCTCGACGTATCCGGAACACCTAATTTAGTCGGTATGCGATATATCGAGCTTTTTTTACAACCGAAATAACTCGAACGCACTATTCGGCGAGGACATGGTCACAATCGCGGCTAACAAATCAATGAAACGAACTTTCGAGTGTCGGATCACAATTCAAATGCCGAATTCGTCAATATTGCGGACACCGAATTGCAGGTATGATCAACCTGATACCAATCAACCCGAGATACGCTTTTCGCGGAGTTTTGCGTGCTGCATGTAATGTCCAATCCCCTATTTAACCGAATCGTGCGGATTCTTTGCCTGACATTGAACCTCGCTATCTTTGCGACAGGCAATGCCATTGCCGCACCACCCCAATCCACCCTGCCACCGCAGTCCGCAGTCACTGCACCCAGTGAGCGGGATCCGCTCATTCAATTGGGCCCCGGCGACAGCATCAATATCGTGGTGTATGGACAGCCGGATATGAACGGCACGGTCTACATCTCCGACGACGGCACGGTCCCAATCCCATTGGTCGGACCGGTGCGTATCAGCGGATTATCGCCGTCCGGTGCCGCTGGAGCGATTGAAACGGCGTTGCGCGATGGCAAGTATTTTAATGACCCTCATATCACGATCACGGTGGCGCAATCGCGTAGTCAGAGAGTGTCGGTACTGGGCGAGGTTGGGTCAGCCGGACGTTACACGATCGAGTCCAATGCATCGATTTTCGACTTATTGGCGCTCGCCGGCGGCGTCAAGCCCACTGCAGCAACCACCGCGTATCTGCTGCGCGCGGATCAGGACGGAAAAACCGTCCGCTATCCGGTTTCTTTAATCGATCAAATTGATCCGTTGAAGTCCGTGCCAACCCGCAATCTACACGGCGGTGACACGTTATTGGTACCTCGCGCCGATTACTATTTCATTGACGGAGAAGTAAGAACGCCGAATAGGTATGATCTCGACACTGCCGATCTGACGGTGAACGAAGCGATTGTGCGCGCCGGTGGCTTAACCCAGCGCGGCAGCCGCCGTCGTATTCAAATTCAGCATGAAAACGAGCGGAAATCTAACTCTGCGAAACTCAATGATGTCGTGCAGCCGGGTGATAAGATTTTTGTGAAGGAGAGTATTTTTTGAGAATTCGAGACAACTTACCGGTGTTGTCGGCAGGTACGACGGCGCCGGGTTTACCTCACGATACGCTGCCTCCGGCTGCAGAGGATGAGGCTCAAGCCGGGCTCTCGCCGGCCCAGATTGTGGCCATGTTGTGGGCTTATCGAAAGCTATCGGCAATCATCGCCGTGGCGATTTTAGTCGTCGGTATGGTTGGCATTAAATTTCTGCCGAAGACCTATCAGGCGACGGCCACCCTGATGATGAACAACGACATTAAGGATCCATTGGCCGGTAAAGATCTAACAGCCGGCCCCACCAATGCCGGCTTTATTCCGACCGAAATACAACTGATAGAGAGTCCCGAAGTGCTGTTGCATGTGGTGGACCAGCTCAATCTAACGACCGTCTCTGAATTTACTGCTGGCTATCGCGGCGAGGGCGATGCGGACAGCTTGCGCGATTGGGTTAAAGATCAATTGCTAAAGGGCCTAGAGGTCAGCCAGGGTTCGCAAGGCAGTCTATTAATCAATATCACCGCCGCGGCTCGCCAGCCTTATCGTGCGGCCGCCATTGCCAATGCCATTGCGGATTTTTACATGGAGCGCCAAAAACAGCGCCTGGAAAAGCCTGCAACGGACCGCGCCACACGTTATGCGGAACAATTGGCTGAATTGAAAGCAAAGGTAACTGCTGCGCAAGATCAAGCTACAGCCTTCCGGCAACGAACCGGCATCATGGATCTTTATGCCCAGAAGAGCGTCGAATCCGAACTCCTCGAACAGATGCAACAGCGTTTGCAAGAGCAGGAAGGCGCCAGACGCACAGGCGATCAAGGCATCACCGCTGCACCGTCAGATAACACCGATCAAACTCTTAGGAATCAGCTGGCTGCCCAAGAAACCCAGCTTGCCCTACTGCGCACAACCCTCGGACCCAAACATCCACGGGTCGTTGAACTTCAGGTGCAAATGGATGCCACTAAGCGCGCGATGGCAGGGGACACTCATATCGGCTCAAAAAACACCTCGGCTGCGGATAGCGAAGCCGCCCGTCAGCGAGAACAAAAACTCCGCGATGCAATCGCGACACAGAGCGCCAAGGTACTGGCCATTCGCAAGCAGCAAGATGAAGGCAACAAACTGGCTGTGGAGTTAGAAACAGCGCAATCAGTCTACAAACACGCGCTTGAGGGTTATGACCAGATCATTTTCGCATCGGCGGGAAATTACACCTACGTCAATGTGGTGAGCCGCGCCATTGCTCCACAAAAATCAGAAAAGCCCAATAAGCCTAAGTTAGCTGTGATGGTCTTAATGATGTCCATTTTGATCGGCTTGGCTGGACCGCTATGTTACGAACTATTTATAGATCGTCGCATTCGCTGTGCAGACGACATGGAACGTTCCTTTGCCGTGCCCGTCTTGGTTGAGTTTGAAACCATGAGTACTGCTGCGAGCACTGCGTGAACGTAAATACTTCCAGAGAAGAATCGGCCGCCATGGCCTCTAATATCGTAAGTTCACTGATCAAACAGCATCAGCTTTCGCCCGAAGCTGTGGCCAAGATTCGTGAACTCATGAACGACAGCGGTATGAGCTTTGCTGACGCTGCAGTTCATTTGAAATTGCTTAGCGCGGAGCAAATATCCGGCGCACCACAGCCCACCAATCAAGCATCGAATGAAGATAGCGGTTTGGTAGAAGCTGCGATTCGCCGCGTCAGCAGCGCGCGTCAAGTTGTGGTGCGTCAAGGTGAAGAGGTCGCTCCCGGTGAGCAGCTCCGAGTCGCCTTCGACGCACATCATCCGCGCAATGAAAAAATGCGCGTATTGCGAACCGAATTGCTGCTGATGAACGAGCCTTCAAGAAACGCGAATGTGGTTGCGTTGCTGAGCCCCGACTCCGGCGAAGGACGTTCACAGCTCGCGGCTGAATTGGCCATTTCCTTCGCGCAACTGGGTCGTCGCACCCTGTTGGTTGATGCCGATATGCGGCACCCATCCCAACATTTCTTATTTAATTCGCCGACGGACTATGGACTGTCCAAAGCCATTTCGAGCAATAGCAAGCCGTATCTGCACCCAGTGAAGGGACTACCAAACATGTTCTTATGCACTGCCGGCGCTGTGCCTCCCAATCCACTGGAACTCCTCTCGGATGGTCGCTTCGACAAGCTGCTGAGCGATTGGCGCAGCGCCTATGAATTCGTGGTCATCGATACTCCACCAGTATCGCAATATGCAGACGCCATAGCGATTGCCACCGTGGCAGGACGCGTACTGCTGCTCGGTCGCACGCAACACACGTCGTACAAGAACACTCGCGAGATGATGCGCCGGCTGGCAACAACGCATGCAAAAATCATGGGCTCGGTGTTGAGCACGTTCTAAGCAGCGCGTGATCTGCTCAAGTCAGAGTTGCTGCATCCAAGCACCCAGACAGCAATCACTTCAATGAAGGGTGTGTGCCACACACAAGCAGTGCACTTGTACTGCGCTTCAGGGCTAACTTAACTGCCCGGCACCGGCGAAACTGAAACGGAATAAAAACGCCTTAGACCCAGGGTCAAGAACCGGTTGTAATTGCCACGATCCCACCACCACGCTACCCACCACAAGGCCACCCAAGATAGTGGGAGCACAATGGCGAACCACGCGATGCTCAATGGATGTGCGTGCAGTGATTTCACTGGGAAATAATATAGCCAGAACTGGATGAGGAATATCACCAGTGACGCCCGGCCAAGCACCGCTAGCGTGCCCACCAATTGTCGCCCGTATTCATACTTGGATAAATGGCAGATGATGCCCGTGATGAACACTCCCGTTCCGCCAAACATCAAAACATAGTCGATACCGGGAGGAAGTTTCTGCCGCACGTTAGTCAGGATGCTGAGCATTGGATACAACGAGAGCGACAGGTGGGGTCTGACAATAACCGCCGCCACCTTCAGGATGAGCGCAATGCCTACAAAAGCTAACCCTGCACGTATGCATACGGTTGCGATTTGCTGCATCGTGATGCCGTGCACTCGGCGTGCGCCATATTCAAGGCCACACGCCAAGCCGACAATGAAAATGCCGAGATAGGGAATGATCGGCACCATATAGCCGCCGTCATTTTCATCGACCTCTTTTAACCCGAGAAACAGCCGCATCAAATAACGAGTGTTGTGACTATGAGGAACACCAATGCTCACCGTGACAGCAGTCGCGATAACGAAGATCGCCACACCGCCAATAAATAAATTCTTCTTACTTACGCGCTGCAACGCGAATGCTGCGACGATCTGCCCAATTCCAATTGCATCGGTGATATACAAGCTGTGACCAAGTGCAGCCAGTACCCCATACCAAGTGCCTAGAATCAATCCCAATAGCAGATGCCCCACCAGAAGTAAGAATAGGCCGCGATCGATGAGCCGCCAGCGGTACGCCCACGACAACCCGCCACTATCAGTGGTTGATAAATAGCCACAGACAACACCGCTTAACAACAAGAAAGTCGGTGTCGCCAACAACCCCATCGTGACTAAGGCCGCGCCCAACGGGCTATTCGATTGACCCGCAAGCAACTCCGATGAATGCGCCAAGCACGCCGCGAGCATGGCCACGCCTCTAATGGCATCCATCTCGGTGATTCGTCTTGATTTAGCGATGACTGCCACTGCGGCTGACCTGTCGGCTTTATTTAAGCCGTTTTTATTTTAAGAATATGCACTACGCCGATGTGAGCTTGCCGAGGCTTGAGCGACATCGAACCTTGTTGTACTCAGAGACGGTTTTAAATTTTATAGGCGCTGAGTTGCTGGTAACCCAACTTATTAAAAAGTTAATCCGAATCGATCGCTAAACTCTGGCGCCCAGTATACCGCGCGTGGAATATTGGCGACGTTACTTAACGAGGCAGGAAAGCCCATCACATTGTGACCCCGTCGTAATCTTGCAGACCAAGCGAGGCAACCCCGCTTTGCACCAACGGCAACAACCCGTGACTATATGCGTGCTGCTTTTTTTCCACGCGATTTCCCGACAGAATGTTCGCACTGAGCGAAATATAGTCGCCAACTTGCTGTCCGTTTACCTCCGCGCCCATCTGTAAAGAACCATGCTAAAACTCCGCTATTCCTCAGCCTCGCCCTTTGTTCGCAAAGTATTGGTATCGGCGCATGAAACCGGCCTGATTGACCGGATAGAAATTGCGCCAGCCGACGTATGGGCACCTGACTCCGACATCTTCCAAGACAACCCGTTGGGCAAAGTCCCCTCATTGGTTACGCCAGACGGAACGTTCATCGGCTCTGCTCTATGTTGCGAGTATTTGGATACCTTGCATGATGGCCGGCGGTTGATTCCCATCGTCCCAGTGGAACGATGGCCGGTGTTCCAACTCCATGCATTGGCGGACGGCATGATGGATGCCGCAGTTGCTCACGTGATCGAACAGCTGCGTCGTCCCCAGGCATTCGTTTATCAACCTTTTCTCGAGCGCCAGCTCGGCAAGATCCAGCGCGCCCTTGATGCGATTGAAGTACAAGCCAATACATTCGGCGAACGGGTTGACCTGGGCACCATTGCCCTTGGATGCGCGCTAGGCTATCTCGATCTGCGTCTGCCGCAGCTTGAATGGCGGCAGAGTCGGGCCAGACTTTCCCAATGGGAAGCGGCCTTCGCCCAACGGCCTTCAATGGCAGCCACTACACCGTATCTGTAAGCCGACAGACATTTTTTCAAAGTATAGCTTTTCGGACAGCCAGTGTATAAAACGCGCAGCTCATTGCTCGCCCTAACAGGCAACGCAAACCAGCACTGGCTCTCAATGGCGCTGCGAACACAGTCGCAGTAAGCTATAAAGCACATTGTCGAAATCGTTCGCCTATTTATTTTTAGGAAATTATCCATGCAACGTTTTTTATTTCTTGTCGGCTTGAGTGCACTAGTCATGACCGGAACGGCGGCGGCCGATAGTCTGAATATCGGGCTGAGCGATAAATTAATTGCGACGACCTATCAGATGGATTATCGCAACGATGTCATCGCACAAGCGTCCGTGCTGCACGCGAAAGCCGATGACCATCGCAGTAATGTGCTTGGTATCGGCTTTCTGGTCGGTGATAGCTATAACTCGGGCACGGTACAACCGCATATTGGCGCGAAGTTATTCGCATTGGACGGTGAACATGCCGATGGCTACGGCTTGGCGCTGGATGGCAGCGTGGACTTCAATGTGGCACCACGTGTCTGGTTAAGAGCGGAGCTTGCCTATGCGCCCGATGTGGTCGTCGGTGGCGACTTCGATCGTTATTACGAGCTGGAAGCAAGTGCCGGCTACCAGATCATTCCCAAAGCGCTCGTCTATTTGGGCTATAAGGATGTGCAAGCTAAAAACTCCGGCAACGATTACGAGGTCTATCAGGGCATAGTTGTCGGCGTGAAATTCTCGTTCTAATAGCGGTCACTGGCCGATACCTTCATGAACGCAACACGGTCGATATCAGGCCTGTTGATGTTGTTCACCTTGTCGGGTTGCAAGGAACCGCCACCCGACTACACCACTGTCGCCGTCTATCCGACCGCACAACGCTGTGGCGTCGATAAACAGATGATGGTGTGCGACGACATCGCCGCTTACCTGCGCGATACGCTTAAACTCAAACCCGAGCGACAAATCGTTGTTTCGTCGGTGGGCAGTGATCCCTTGCCTAAAGATGATCCATCGCTGAACCTCATCGCCGCAACTATCACCGCCGCCGGCTTCAAAGACGTGCGCACCGCGCGATTTGATTTGCAGTAGCAAATAGCTTAGGTCCAAACGCACTAACGGCAACTGATCACTGCCCCTGCGCATGCGCGATGTAAGTTCGAACAGGTCATAGCAAGATATGCCCGCCGGAGGTGCGCTTCGCGCGGCAAAAAACATACTCCAGCCACCACGCTTGACATGCTGCAATCTGAGTTTATTCGGCCCAGCTATTACGCTGAATAACGCCATACAGCACAGAGCGATACGCCGCCAAATACTTCGCTTCGGAGTCATCCGCTTGCAAAGTCGTGTACATGAAGCAGCGATCCGGTGTAACCAAACCGATATTTTCTCCCGAGCGCATAGTCACTCGCTCTTGCACCGGCGCGGCCAACAAGGAGTGGCCAGCCGAGGAGTAATCGGCTTCTAGCCCCAATAAATCCACCACGGTATCGAAGATATCGACCTGCGATCCAATCCGCGTATCAACCCGATGCGAGAAAATCTTGGGTGCATAAATAACCATTGGGATATGAAATCGAGCGCGCAAGTCCCGGTCGTTGCCGCGCGTGTGATCTGCTAAAAAAATAAACACGGTGTTATCGAACCACGGCTCCGTGCGCGCACGCGCCATAAATTGTCCGATGCCCCAATCCGAGTAGTGCATGGCATCGAGAAAATCCTTGTCTGGATGAGTGGGCGAATAATGCGATTGCAATTCGGCAGGGATGGGCGCTACAGGTGTATGAGTCGAACCCGAGAATAAGAACGCCAGAAAGGGCTTGCGTTCATCATGCAAACGATCGGCGAGCCCTTGCATAGTTTCGTGATCCAAGCCAAAGGTAAAGGCATCAACGTCGGCGTAGTTGAGTAGAAGGCGTGAGTTATCTTCTCGCCCGTAGTATTCAGAAAAACCTAACGCTTCCGCCACCGAATCAAGTCGTAGCGAACGACGCGGGGACGCTTGCGTAAAGATCGTGCGAATACCTTGCTTGCTTGCCAAGTCACCTAACCGCGATGTGCGCAATGACAATCCTTCAGTAAGTGTCGGCACACCTGGCAATGCGGGTAGTCCAGCTAATACGGCTTGGATGCCTTCGTAACTACGTTGACCGGCGGCATAAAACTGGCTAAAGACCACGCCATCGTGCGCCAGTTGGTCCATCACTGGTGTGACGCCTAACGGTTGATCGCTTCGAAAGGCATCCACGTAAGACGCGCTCCACGACTCCAATAGAAATATGACCACATTGCGGCGTTCACCTGAATTAGCATGCCGCGCGAACGGTTGTTCAGGCGCATATTTCAAGTGTGCCAATGCGGATTCGAATTCGCCCTGAGAAACCGCAGGCATACCGCGGTCCAATGCTCTCGCCATCGAGAACGCACCATTGAGTTCTAACTGTGTCAGCTCATAGTTACCGACATCGAAAGCATCAATGGCGCTTAAAGGCTTGTCGCCAACAGATCCACGCACGGCAATACCCATCGTCAAGAGAATCAGTAACGCTTGTAAGAACGGCATCCGCCTTTGCCCGCGCTTTACGATAGCGACGTAACCCCAACAGATAGATGTCGCTGCGAACACCAACAGCAACAAGCCCCACTTCGCGGGGCCGATGGCGAACGCTTCGATAAAACCCATATCATTGGCAACTGTCAGCACTTCTTGACCGATATGACGCCGCACCTCAGCCAGATAGTAGTAGTCGGCAATGCAGGCGAGCGCCAAGACAAGCAACCCGGCGCAAGCCACTCCATGCCACGCGCGCCACCACACCCGATACCAACGAACAGGGAACGGCAACGCCAGCATAAGAGTGGGTAAACTGACAACCATTGCGGTTGCGGACGCATCAAAACGCAGACCTAGCAACCAACATTTGGCAATGGCCGTTAACGGCATGGCGCCGAGGCGATCACGCAACGACCAGTAACACGCAAAGCGTGCCAACTGCAATAAAACGAAACAGACCGTCACGTATAACAGTGCAACGCGCAACAGCCCTGATTGCGACCTCGGATCCGATGACTGATCAGAATGCGCGACAGACTGCAATCCCGTACCCCCGTGCTATTTTTTGATGAGCGAGTGCCTCTATTATCGTCCGGTTAGCGCACCGAAAAAAAGCCCCGCCCAAGAACACTTGAGCGAGGCTTTCTCGAACACCGCAACTCCAAAGAGCTGCGGCATTGCTCAGCAGCTCGGGCTTACATGCCCATGCCGCCCATGCCTTCCATACCACCGTGACCATGGCCTGCGCCCTGATCAGCATCGTCTTTCGGTGCTTCGGCGATGATCACTTCGGTGGTCAGCAATAAGCTGGCAACAGAAGCGGCGTTCTGCAACGCTAAACGAGTCACCTTGGTTGGATCCAAGATGCCCATTTCAAGCATGTCGCCATACTCGCTGGTTGCAGCGTTGTAGCCGTAAGTGCCCTTGCCTTCTTTGACCTTCGACAGCACCACTGCGGCATCTTCACCGGCATTGGTGACGATCTGACGCAATGGCTCTTCGATGGCGCGGGACAGGATACGCACGCCGAATGCTTGGTCTTCGTTGAGGACTTCAAGCTTGTCCACACCCTTCTGGGCGCGGATCAATGCAACACCACCGCCGGGAACCACACCTTCTTCAACGGCAGCACGGGTCGCGTGCAGCGCGTCTTCAACGCGGGCTTTCTTCTCTTTCATTTCGATTTCGGTAGCAGCGCCGACTTTGATCACGGCCACGCCGCCGGACAGTTTGGCAACGCGCTCTTGCAGCTTCTCTTTGTCGTAATCGGAGCTGGTTTCTTCAACTTGCTTGCGGATCTGTTCCACACGCGCCTTGATGTCGCTGGACTTGCCTTTGCCGTCGATGATGGTGGTGTTTTCTTTCTCCACCAGCACTTTCTTGGCTTCGCCGAGATCGTTCAACGTGGCCTTCTCGAGTGACAGACCAACTTCGTCGGAGATCACTTGACCACCGGTGAGAATCGCAATGTCTTGCAACATGGCTTTGCGGCGATCGCCGAAGCACCGAAAGAC